>Ga0302326_10021862_pt1 | contig 13102 bp, 9 predicted proteins | sample Palsa_T0_3_FD_202264 | JGI IMG/M metagenome (GOLD analysis project Ga0302326, IMG submission 202264) | Peat permafrost microbial communities from Stordalen Mire near Abisko, Sweden - Palsa_T0_3 | ecosystem: Environmental > Terrestrial > Soil > Palsa > Peat permafrost | place: Sweden: Abisko... | reverse complement strand
GCGACGCGATCTTCTTCGCCTACACGTGGGTGCACGAGCACGCCTCGGTGCGCACGGCGACGGGAACCCTCGCTGGCGAGGAACTACACTGCATATTGATTGCCCACAATGTGGGCACGCGGATCCTGACCGGAGCCCGCAATTGGGATGAGTACGAGTATTGCATCGAGCCGAATACCGGCCTGCTGATGACGTACTCTCCCGCGCCCGGGATCTACTACCACTACGATTATCAGGGCGCCGCACATTTTCACGGCAAGATCATCCCCAGCGAATTCACGATTTCGGAAGCGGGACGAATCGTGGTGGAAGCCCGCACGCTGAGCGTGACGGACCCGGTCGGCCCCAATAGCCCGATCTTCAGCGGCGAAGGGCTTAAGCCGCTTGGCACCGGGCCGGCCACGCTGGGAGCCGCGGTGTTCTCCGTCGGCGGAGGTTTTTTGCCAAACTTGCGTCCTCAGACAGTGAGTTCGCCACCTAAGCTGCAGATCGTGGTTGTGGCCGGCATCACGGCAAGCGACGGGCATCTGGCGGAATCTGAAATTCTGGCCAGCACTGCCGAGGACCTCGACCAGGCCGCAATCGATCAAGCCAACAAATTCGGCAGGATGCAGTGCGGCTGCGGCCCGGGCACCGCGCCGGGCGCGGTGAAGCCTTCGCGCGAAGTCATCTACGTGGTTCGCATATTCCAAAACGCAACGTAGCACGCGCCCGCCGCGAAACCGCCCATCCAGTCCGCGCCGCGCTCCCGCGCCGCCCCCCGTTTCGGTGCCCGCTCACCCGTAGGCCTGTGCGCACACAGCGGAAATCATCGCCGTAGGCTGAGTCTTTCTGACGGGGTCATGCGTAATACGGATATGATGGCCGGAATTGCGACGTCATGGGAGGGAGGGCTGGTGGGCCTTGAAAGCGAAGTGGCCCAGCTTCGACGCGGGGACCTGGACGCGCTTGCCGCGATGGTCTCGCGCTACCAGAATCGCCTGTACCGTTATTTGATGCGGCTGGTGCGGCAGCCGGCCGACGCCGAGGACCTTTTTCAGCAAACCTGGGTGCGCGTGGCGGAGCGCATAAGGCAGTATGATCCACAGCGCAATTTCGATGCGTGGCTGTTTTCGGTCGCGCGGAATCTGGCGATCGATCATCTGCGGCGCGTGAGGCCGGACAGTTTGGACGAACCCGCCTCTGGTGAAATTGAAGGAGAAACGAAGGCGGCGCGCTTGGTATCGAAGGATCGCCCGGCGATCGACGGAATTTTGGAGCGCGAGCGCGCGGGGCAGGTGGAATCGGCGCTGGAGGAATTGCCGGTGACCTACCGCGAAGTGCTGACGCTGCGATTTGAAGAAGAGATGAAGCTCGAGGAAATCGCCGCGGTGCTGGAGATTCCGCTTTCGACCGTGAAGACGCGATTGCGGCGCTCGCTCGGCCGGATGCGGATGACGATGCGCGCGCGGTGCCCGAATGACGATCGCAACGCCAATGCGTGAGGAACAACGAACCGTGAAGGAACATGAGAAGCTGCGGGAGGAATTGTCGCTGGCCGCCGCCGGAGCGCTTGGACGCGATGAGGAGCAGCGCGTGTTGCTGCACGCCGCGTCGTGCGAGGAATGCGCCGCCGAGCTCGAGGAATGGCGATCGCTTGCGGGAGGATTGCGGCGACTGCCAACTCCTCAGCCGCGGGGCGAAGTGGTGGAGCGGTCGATTGCGCTGGCCGCGATGCGTTTCGCGGAGGAATCCGAATACCGCTCGAACCGGCGCGTGATGATTTTTCTACTGGCCTTCGCGTGGGTTCTGACGTTGGCGAGCTGGCCGGTGTTTCGCATGCTGAGCAGCGGAGTTCTGACGTGGCTCGATCCGCAATTCAATCACACGTGGATGTCGTTCGCCGCGCTTACGCTGTTTCTGTGGGCCACCGGCGGCGTTGCGGCGGTGCTGCTGGCCCGGCAGCGGCAAAGTGAAAGGAGCATGGCATGAGCCGATTCCGCGAAGAGCTGCGCGTGATCCCGCGAACGGCGTGGATCATCGGGATCGCCGGGTATCTGACGATCGCCACGCTGATTTTCAAGTTTGCTGTGCCGCGCGATCCGCAGATGAGCAAGTGGCCGGTGGCGGGACAGATCGCGTTTTGCTACGGCTTCTTCCTCTTGTTTCACGCGGCGACGCTGCTGGTCGGCTACGTGTACGGGGATGCCAAGCGCCGCGGAATGCGCTACGTGATGTGGACTTGGCTCGCGCTCTTGATTCCCGATGGCATCGGAATCATTCTCTATTTCATCCTGCGCACGGCGCTGCTAAAGCCCTGCCCCAGCTGCGCGGTCCCGCTGAAATCCGGCTTTGTCTTTTGCCCGCATTGCGGCACCGCGCTTCAGCCTAGATGCCCCCAGTGCGGCCAGGGCGTCGAGCCCGCTTGGGCCAATTGCTCACAGTGCGGAACCAAGCTGCCGTCGCAGTCCGTGCGCGCCGCGTAGGTTCGGGGGATCGTGCGCCGTTCCGCGCTGGCAGAATTTCTGCTGCGTAGCCCCAACTGATGTAAATTCAGATTTCGCGCCCGTAGCTCAGCTGGATAGAGGTCGCCGCGGCGACGCTCCGAACCGCACCGTTGGGATTCATTTAAGACAAAAAACCTCTGTCGCCACGCCGATCTGATGTAAATTGAAATTTCGCGCCCGTAGCTCAGCTGGATAGAGCATCTGGCTTCGAACCAGAGGGTCGGGAGTTCGAATCTCTCCGGGCGCGCCAGTTTCCAAATGTTCAGCGTCTATGTATTGCGAAGCAAAAGCACCGGCCTCTTCTATACCGGGTCCACCTCGGACTTCACACGCCGTTTCGAGCAGCGCAACTCCAACGGTGACCAACGCGCGATTTGGTACCCGGGATAGTGATCGCAGTGTGTGGGACTCGAACCGAGGATTTCGAGGCGACAGGTACACACACCAGGCTTGACCAGTACTGAAACTCGCGGACCCTGATGTTATTCCCCCTTCAGTTGCAAGCCGGCTGAGTTGGCTCGATGCAACGCGATCCGATGCGATCTGAATCGACGACTACTAGGATTGAACTCACACAGACCGGGGTTCGCTACCCTCGCGTCGTTGGCGGCCGCGCGCCGACGGGACGAGCGTTGGCGCGTGCACTGAAAGATGTCGCGAAGAGCTGAATTCGGCAGATGTTCGAATCGCTCAGTTGGCGTACAAGCAAACATTTCGCAATCATTTACGGAGCCATGTACCAATACAGCACAGATCTGATGCAGGGCGCATTGGACAGCTCTCAGTTGGTTCTTGTTGTAAGGTAGACGTATAGAATTGTGAACTCGGAGCTCGCACAATGATTGATCGTCGTGGTCCCGACCGCCGCGCTGCCGAGCGCCGCACGCTCGATCGCCGCGCCCTCGAGCGGCGCACTGGTGAGCGCTATGCATTCAGGGCCACCATAGAGGCCGAAGAGCCAGGAACGGGAGTGCGAATCGTTGCAAGGGGCGGTGATCTATGTATGGGGGGCTGTTACGTGGAAACGATCAGCCCTTTTGCTGTAGACACCACCGTGATGCTGCACGTGGTCAAAGAGAGGACGTCGTTTAATGTGCTCTCGAAGGTCGTGCACTCGAAAATAGGCATGGGAATGGGCCTTTTTTTCGATCACGCGGAGGCGGACCAACTTGGGGTTCTTGAGAAATGGCTTGGCGAGCTTGAGATCATCGGCTCTTCGCCAGCCATACAACAAGTGCTCTCGCGGTTGGCGAAGGTGGCGCCTACCGAAACAACAGTGCTGATTCTGGGGGAGACTGGTACCGGAAAGGAGCTCATAGCACGCGCGATACATAGGCGGTCCCAGCGCTCCGGACATCCGTTCGTTCACGTCAATTGCGCGGCCATCCCACAATCGTTGATAGCGTCCGAATTGTTTGGCCATGAAAAAGGCGCATTCACGGGCGCGCTGCAGCGCCACCTCGGACGATTTGAACTGGCGCAGGGCGGAACATTTTTCCTGGATGAGGTTGGCGAGCTTCCGCTGGAAACTCAAATCGCACTTTTGCGAGTGCTGCAGGATCGCGAGTTTGAACGGGTTGGCGGCGCCGAAGTCCTTTTGGCGGATGTTCGCGTGCTAGCTGCTACAAACCGTGACCTGGAGGCCGCCGTCGCCCGTGACACATTTCGGATGGACTTGTTCTATCGCCTCAATGTGTTCCCGATCGACGTACCGCCGTTGCGCGAGCGAACTGAAGACATCCCGGCCCTGGTGGAATACTTTGTGCAGCAATACGCCAGCAGACTAGGCAAGGAAATAACGACCGTGAGCAAGCAGACGTTGAAACTTTTCCAGGCCTACCACTGGCCCGGCAACATCCGCGAGCTGCAAAACGTCATCGAAAGGTCCGTGATCCTGTGTGAAGGCAAAGTCTTTCGAGTGGATGAAAGCTGGATGTTCGGCAAATCCCGTGAACGCAGAGTCCCGGCTAAGACGCTGTCCAAGAGGTTGCGGAGCCAGGAACGAGAAATCATCGAGGAAGCACTTGCGAAGAGCAAAGGCCGAATCGCTGGCGCACCCGGCGCCGCGGCGAAGCTGGGAATCCCACCCTCGACCCTGGACCATAGAATCAAGAAACTCAAAATTAACAAGCATCATTTCAGAGCCGAGCAGTAGCTCCCCCGTTTGAAAATCACCATAACTTGGGAAATCCCGAGAAGAGGAGACTATCTCGCTGCGGTCTTCGTTTCTTTTCAGCGATATAGAGATGGTCCCTGACTTGCATCTACTGAGCAATCACCCAGGCATGAGGCAATCGGGTTTCGGTTGGTCTGGAGAATTGGCGTTGACGCCTGGCGACACATGATGCTGAAGAGTCCGTATCGATTCAACGAGCCAGACCGCGTAGCTTTTTCGTTGGGTGGCCGGATTCAATAGGGACACGTAGCTCACCTTAACGTCCTGCTGAACCAAGAGCGACGTCAGCTTGAGTTGCATCCGCAAGAAGTATTCCTTGTGGATCGTGCGGCAGTGCGGTTTCTGGCCGCCTGCAAATGGACGGGTGTGGGCTTTGGGAGTGTCCAGCTTTTGTACGCGGCTCGATTGGCGGGGTACGACGATCTCATCTTGATCCAAGGCAGGCATTCGCAGGTATCGAACCGGCCCAAGCGCTATCGTGATTGTTGAGCCAGGCGAATACTTCGAATAGAAAGCTAGGAAAAATGGCAAGCCACGCGGTCCTCTCACTCGCGGTGCCACCGGGCAAATCCGGCCTCGACGGGCTCATCGGTGCTTCCGCGCCAATGCATCGACTGTGCGATCTGATCGAAAAGATTAGTCGGAGCGAATCTCCGGTTCTGATCTTGGGCGAAACGGGGACGGGAAAAGAGGTGGTTGCCCGCGCCATCCACTTCATGGGATTGAGACGTGATCACGCGCTGGTCCCCGTTGATTGTTCGGCGCTGACTCCCACGTTGCTGGAGTCCGAGTTGTTCGGCCACGTCAAAGGCGCCTTCACTGGCGCAACTCACTCAAAGATGGGTCTGCTCGAAGCCGCGAACGGGGGGACGATCTTTCTCGACGAGATCGGTGAGCTGCCATTGTTCTTACAGCCGAAGTTGTTGCGCGCTCTGCAAGAAAAGGAGGTAAGGCCGGTCGGGTCGACGGAGAGAGTCGCGATCAATGGGCGGGTCATCGCGGCAACAAATCGAGATCTCGAAGCGAAGGTTCGAGAAGGAACGTTTCGTCAGGACCTGTATTTCCGGCTAAACGTCGTGCAGGTCAAACTGCCCGCGCTGCGCGATCACAAGGTCGACATTCCGGAACTCGTGATCCACCTGCTGGAGAAATTCTCAGAGCCACTGCAGCCGCTTCGTGAGTTCTCAGACGCTGCCATGCGACGGTTGATGGCCTACGACTGGCCGGGCAATGTGCGCCAACTGGAAAATGCGATCGAGTGCGCCGTGGCCCTGAGTACCAGCAGAGTCCTGACGGAAGATGACCTGACCTCGCTTCCCAATTCCGATCCGATCGGGAGCCTTCCCGATGACGATGAACTCGTTCCTTTCGCGGAAATCGAGCGGAGAGCCATCTTCCGTGCAATTCGGAAGACGGACGGCGATAAGATCGCTGCCTGCAACCTTTTGGGCATTGGCAAAACCACCCTCTACCGTAAGCTCAAAGGCTACGCGATGGGCGCGGATGATTAAGAGAGTGGGGCTGTTCCGCCGCAGGCTGGAGCGCTCACCACTAAGTTGCACAGTCAGAGTCTCAATTCTTGGTTTACCGGCCGGGCAAGACTCATGCGAAATCGTTGAGAAAAGTTCTCAAATCGTCTCCGTGGGCGCGCCACATCAAAGGACTTCGGCGTGCGTCACGCTACGGTTTGATCGCGCAATGATCGCCACCGAGTCTCTCGCAAACTCTAGTTCGCGGCGCGCAACACGCCGCCGACGAAGTGCGCGAGGCGAAGCTCATCGTACAGGCTGGCTCCTTTTGTGGGATCGGCGTGTGAGAGCGCGCCGGTGATCAGCACCGCGCGCAGGTCCTCGCGCGGCACATCCTGTTCCAGCCAAAGGCTCTCGGCCGGAGGAATCACGTTGTCGACCGATCCGTGCAGGATGAACACGGGCACGCGCAACGCCGCAAGGTGGCCTCTCGGCGAAATAGCCTCCAACTTCGCCTCGTTCGCTTGGATGACGCTCAGGATTTGCGGACGGACCTCGTCGATGCGCCGCGCGATCAGCGCCTCCATGATCGCTCGCGACGCGGGGCTCAGCCGCGCAATCCACGGCTGCGCGTTCTCGGGTTGCTCCCACAGCCAGTTGCGAAGCGCTTCGTGCGCCGCCGGCAGATCGGCCGCCGGGAAAAACTGATCAAGCTGCGCGTAGACGAAAACCGACGCGCCGTAATCCTGCGCCGCGAACGGAATCGCCCGGCCGTCGGGCAGTTCCTCCTGGCTCGTGGCCAGAAAGCGCGAGACGCGAGCGAGATCGTCATAGGTGCCCATCAGCGCCAGAGCGCGAAAGTGCGGAGCGAAGCTCGGATCGCACGCGGCCAGCAGCGACAGCCCGCCGCCGAAACTGATTCCCGTCACGGTCACCGGGCCAGTCCCCAGCCGTTCGTCGAACCATGCGGCGGATTCTCCGATGATCGGGATCGAGGCCGCGTCGACGTGATAGTCCGCCAGCGCGTCGATCTGCGGCGTGAGCACGGCGAGGCCGCTGCCCGCAACGGCCCGCGAAAAATTCATGAGTCGAGGTTCGTCGATCCCGAGATGATGGATCCCATGCACCACGAGCATCCCTCGCGGATGAGCCACGCCGACCGGCGAGTACAGCCTGGCCCGGACGGGCCCGCTGGCTGTCGGGATCACGGCGTCCGCCACGGTCACCGGATAGCTTTCCCAACGCAGCAGCGGCCCCGTCGCGTTTGGATCTTCAAAGTGAGCCAGCAAAGCGTAGGCGCGAAAATCGTCGCGCAGCGCATAGACCGCGATTCCCAGCAGAATTAGAATAATCGGCGCGAAAAACCAGATATAGCGGCGCGTTCCCGGCGCCTTGTGCGGGGACGCCGCTGCCTGCAAATCGAATTGGGCCGAACCGGAGATCATTCGTGGGAGCTGTGGATTTCAACCTCGAGCTCGCGCATCGTATGCTTCTCGCGCACCCGAACACAACAAATTTGCCGCCCGACAGTCGGAAGCTATATCGGCGGCGTTGCCGTGAAGAAGTTCAGCGGATGCCCGTCGCGGTTTCAGGGATGAATTTGTCGGGCTAGGCCGACTGTGCTAGGCTTTCAGCGGGGTGGTAGCAAGAAGCACCGAGCCCAGTCCGGCGGCGCTCCCCGCGTCGTGGGTTTTTCCTTCAAGCCGCCATTCGAGTAGCTGGATTTCGATCGCTCGGTGAGGTTTCTGCGGCCGGGCGGCAAAGGGCGCACTTCGACGATGGCACACAAAGAAGCTACCAGCCGAGTGCGGGAGATCAAGCTGGCGCATTCGCCGGATTCCGACGACGCCTTCATGTTCTACGGCTTGGCGACGCACAAGGTGCCCACGCCCGGGCTGCAGTTCACGCACGTGCTGGCCGACATCGAAACGCTGAACCAGGCCGCCGACGAGGAAGTCTACGACGTGACGGCTGTGAGCTTCGCGGCCTACGCGCATTTGCGCGCGAAATACGTGCTGCTCGATTGCGGCGCGAGCTTTGGCGAAGGCTACGGGCCGATCGTGGTGGCTCCGCATCCGCTGAAGCGCGAGGATTTGGCCGGGTTGCGCATCGGAGTGCCGGGACTGCGCACGACGGCGTATCTGGCGCTGAAACTTTACGAACCGCGTATTGTGCCGGTAGTGATTCCGTTCGACAAAATTCTGGATGCCGTGCGCTCGTCGCAGGTGGACGCCGGCCTTTTGATCCACGAAGGCCAGTTGATGTATTCGCAGCTCGGTCTGCACCGCGTCGTCGAACTGGGGCAATGGTGGCTCGAATTGACGGGAATGCCGTTGCCGCTTGGCGGCAACGCCGTGCGCCGCGCGCTGGGGCCGAAAATCGGGAGGCAGATCGCGGCGGCGATTCGGCAGAGCGTGGCGTTTTCGCTCGATCACCGCGAGGCCGCGCTGAATTACGCGATGCAGTTCGCGCGCGATATGGAACCGGAACTCGCCGACAAATTTGTCGGCATGTACGTGAATAAATGGACGCTGGGCTATGGCGAACGCGGCCGCAGCGCCGTGCGCGAATTGCTGGCGCGCGGAGTGGAGGCCGGCCTTGTGCCGCCGCCGGCCGAAGCGGAATTTCTGAGCGAGGCGGAATCGTAGCGCCGCGCGCGAGCATCCAATCGTGACGCGCGGCAACAAGCGGCCGCAAACTTGGCAAAAACCCGCCATCCGGTGTATGATAGTTCCAGGAAGAAGTGCGAGTTTAGGTAGTCGTACGGCAAGCGGAAAGGTGCAGCGCTAACCTTCGACAACGTCCCCTCAGTTACGCAACGCCTTGGAACATTCGCCCCACGCGGGGCGGCCTTTAGACAATCGCATTTAGTAAACTTAACAGGGACAATCCGCCGCTTTGTGGCATCCTGCCGCGAGCGCAACCACCGATGAGAAACCTCACACAAATCGGCAGTGAGCTGCGGGAATTGCTGGCTCAGCGCATCCTGATCCTGGATGGCGCCATGGGCACAATGCTGCAGCGCGCGAACCTGACGGCGGCGGATTTCGGGGGACCGAAACTCGAAGGCTGCTTCGAGCTGCTGGTGGCGACGCGGCCGGACGTGATTTCCGGGATCCACCGAAAATATTTGGCGGCCGGCGCCGATATCATTGAGACCGATTCGTTCGGAAGCACCTCGATCGTGCTCGGCGAATACGGCCAGGAGAAGCGCGCGTACGAGTTGAGCCGCGCGGCGGCCGAGCTTGCGCGTGCGGCGGCTGACGAATTCTCCACTTCCGCGAAGCCGCGATTCGTGGCGGGCTCCATGGGGCCGACGACGAAAGCCATTAGCGTGACCGGCGGCGTCACGTTCGACGATTTGCGCGATGCGTATCACGAGCAGGCGCGCGGATTGATCGACGGCGGCGCGGATCTGCTGTTGCTTGAAACCTGCCAGGACACGCGCAACATCAAGGCAGGCGCGCTGGCCATCGATCGACTGGCGCGCGAAATCGGCCACGTGATTCCGGTGATGATCTCGGCGACGATCGAGCCGATGGGCACGATGCTCGCCGGGCAAGACGTTGAAGCGCTATGGGCTTCGCTCGAACATTTGCATTTGCTGGCCGTCGGCCTGAATTGCGGCACGGGCCCCGAATTTATGACGGATCACGTGCGCACGCTCGCCGGCCTGGCGACGTGCGGCGTCTCCTGCTATCCAAACGCGGGGCTGCCCAACGAAGAAGGGCGTTACCTTGAGACGCCGACGACGCTCGCTTCACAGCTCGAGAAATTCGTGAAGCACGGCTGGCTGAATCTGGTTGGCGGATGCTGCGGCACGACCGAGGAACATATCCGCGCGATCGCGCAAATGGCGGCAAGCCAGGCGCCGCGGCGGCCGGCGGAGCAGAGCCATCGCGCCGTGTACTCCGGCATCGAATCGATCGAAGCCGAACCAAGCACGCGGCCGCTGATTGTCGGCGAGCGCACCAACGTGATTGGCTCGCGATTGTTCAAGGGGCTCGTCGCCGCCGAGCAGTGGGACGAAGCGAGCGAAATCGCGCGGCGCCAGGTGAAAAGCGGCGCGCATATCGTGGACGTCTGCCTGCAAAGCACGGAGCGCGAAGAACGCGCCGACATCGCGCCGTTCTACGAAAAATTGATTCGCAAAGTGAAAGTGCCGGTGATGATCGATACCACCGACGCGACGGCGATCGAGACGGCGCTGAAATATTGCCAGGGCAAAAGCCTGATCAATTCGATCAACCTCGAAGATGGCGAGGAAAAATTTCAGCGCGTCGTGCCGCTGGCGCGAACGTATGGCGCCGCCGTTGTGGTCGGCTGCATCGACGAGGATCCCAAGCAGGCGCAGGCGTTCACCCGCGAACGCAAACTGGCCGTGGCCGAGCGCTCCCACAAATTGCTCACGGACAATTACGGCCTGCCCGCGGAAGATATTATTTTCGATCCGCTGGTTTTTCCATGCGCCACCGGCGATGAAAACTATATCGGCGGCGCTGTGGAGACGATGGAAGGGATTCGCCTGATCAAAGCGAACATTCCTTTCGTACGCACGATTCTGGGCATCTCCAACGTTTCGTTCGGTCTGCCGGCAGGGGCGCGCGAAATCGTCAATTCCGTTTTTCTGTATCACTGCACGAAGGCCGGCCTCGATTTGGCGATCGTGAATGCGGAACGCATCGAGCGCTTCGCGAAAATACCGGAAGCGGAGCGCAAACTGGCGGAAGGTTTATTGTTCAACACGCCGCCCTTGGTGTTTCCCGCGGATCATCCGGAAACCGCGTTGCTCCGTGACGCGCCAGCGGACTGGCGCGCGCAATCGCGCGAGCAGAAAATCGCCGTAAACCAATTTAACATCGCGGCCATCGCGGATCATTTCCGCACGGCCAAGCGCCGGGAACGCGACGCCGGCGAAGTGATCTCGCTCGACGCGCGATTGGCGCGCTACATCGTGGAAGGCAGCCGCGACGGCTTGGTGGCCGATCTTGAAAGCAAGCGCGCGGAAGGCGCGAAGCCGCTGGACATCATCAATGGACCGCTGATGACGGGGATGGCCGAAGTCGGGCGCCTGTTCAACGCCAACGAACTGATCGTCGCGGAAGTGCTGCAATCGGCCGAAGCGATGAAAGCCGCCGTCGGCCACCTGGAACAATTCATGGAAACGAGCGACATGGAAAAGCGCGCTCGCATTCTGCTGGCCACGGTGAAGGGCGACGTGCACGACATCGGAAAAAATCTGGTGGAAATCGTGCTGAAAAATAACGGCTATGAGGTGATCAACCTCGGCATCAAAGTTCCGCCGGAAGATTTGATTCGCGCGTTTCGCGAACATCATCCGGACGCCATCGGCCTTTCCGGTTTGCTCGTGAAGAGCGCCGAGCAGATGGCGATCACCGCGACGGATTTGCGCGACGCCGGAATCGAAGTGCCGCTGCTGGTTGGCGGAGCCGCGCTCTCGGATAAATTCACGCGCCTGAAAATCGCGCCGCGCTACGGCAACGCCGTCTGCTACGCGAAAGACGCGATGAATGGCCTGGACCTGATGAATCAATTGAGCGACGCCACGCGCCGCGGCGAAGTGCTGCGCGCGCACGCGCCGGCCACGGAAACCGCGCCGGAGCCCGAGCGGCCGACCGCGACGGCGGGCCCGTCGGAAGAGCGCTCGCCGCGTGTGCGCGTCGACGTACCGATTCCGCCGGTCGCGTATCTGGACGCGAAAATTCGCGCGGTGCCGGAACTGAAGGAAATTTGGAGCTACATCAATCCGTACATGCTCTTCGGCCGGCACCTGGGCTTCAAGGGGCAATTCGAGAAGGCGCTGGCCGAACGCGATCCGCAAGCGCGCGAGCTTTACGAAAACGTGGAAGAGGTGAAGCTCGCGGCGGAAAAATTTCTGAAGGTGCGCGCCGTGTGGCAATTCTTTGAGGCCGAACGCGACGGCAACGCGATTCATCTGTTCGCCGCCGGTTCGGACACGCCGCTGCATACATTCCGCTTTCCGCGCCAGCACGTGAAGGACGGCCTTTGCCTGAGCGATTACATCTTGCCGCGCTCCGGAGCCGCGCGCGATCATCTCGCGCTGTTCGTCGTCACGGCCGGCGAAGGCATTCGCGATCGCGCGGAAGAAAGCAAACGCGAAGGCCGCTATTTTTATTCGCACGCGCTGCAGGCGCTGGCGATCGAATCCGCCGAGGCCTGCGCCGAATGGCTGCATCGCCGCATCCGCGAAGATTGGGGTTTCCCCGATCCGCCCGCGCTGACGATGCCCGAACGCTTCACCGCGAAATATCGCGGCAAGCGCTACAGCTTCGGCTATCCCGCGTGCCCGAATCTGGACGATCAAGCCGGCATCTGGCAATTGCTTTTGCCGGAGCGCATCGGCGTGCGCCTGACCGAAGGTTTCATGATGGATCCCGAAGCAAGCGTCAGCGCGCTCGTGTTCCAACACCCGGATTGCACGTACTTCTCTGCCGTCGATCCGGCGCAAAGCTGAGCGCGCGCGGCCGCACATTCGCGTGACGCGATGCGTCGCGTGGCTTGACGCGCCCACACCTTTCGCTTAGAACTGAATTGTCCATGCAACGAATCCTTTCGACGTACTTGTTCGTCCGCCGCAAGCTCGGGCCGCCGATCATCGAAGCCGCGGCTGGCGCGGGCTTCGCCGCGATCGAATTGTTCTGCGCGCGCGGCCATTTCGATTATCAATCTGTGGCTGACGCGCGCGCCCTCGGCTCGTGGCTCGATGCGCATGGACTCTCACTTCACGCCGTGCACGCGCCGACGCAGCGCGATCAGGGCCCATCGCGCGAAAGCGGCTCGCCGATTTCGATTTCCGATCCCGAGCGCGTGCGACGCCTGGAAGCCGTGGACGAAATCAAGCGCGCTCTGGACCTCGCCGAATGCGTACCGTTTCGCTTTCTCGTGCAGCACGTGGCCGGCTCGCGCGAGCCCGATGAGCCACACCGATG
>Ga0302326_10021859_pt1 | contig 13102 bp, 15 predicted proteins | sample Palsa_T0_3_FD_202264 | JGI IMG/M metagenome (GOLD analysis project Ga0302326, IMG submission 202264) | Peat permafrost microbial communities from Stordalen Mire near Abisko, Sweden - Palsa_T0_3 | ecosystem: Environmental > Terrestrial > Soil > Palsa > Peat permafrost | place: Sweden: Abisko... | reverse complement strand
GGCTTGGCGATCGCCGTGCTCCGCGCACATCAGGACGTGAGGAGCTACTTCCAGCGGACCACGACCGACCGCGACGTATCGTTCGGCGGCGGCACGGTGAAGGCCCACGCGCATCGACAGCGGTAAGTCGTCGTACACGGCCTGGCGGAACAGATCGTGGCGGAAAGCGATGTGTTGCCCGTGGTCCTCTAAAACGCCGGCGCGAACCGCCGCCTCGATTTGTGGGACGATGCGAGTCCAGGGCGCGAGATGCAAGAGGTCGGCTGCGTCAACGAGCGCACACGAACGGCCAAGCACGGACGCTACTTCCACAAGCCGCAGGGTCTCGGCCGGCAATGATTGCACGCGGCGTCGCACCACGGTAATCAGGCGGTCCGGTAATCTTGCGGTGCCGGCCGCCGGTACGTAAAACTCCGGTTGCTGGCTAACTAGGGTCGCAGCGCGTTCGTCTTTTGCATAGCCGTCGAGCAATTCAACTGCGAGAAACGGATATCCGTCGGCTCTGCGCAGCAGGTCGCTCAGGGTTCCGCTCGGAGTCGAACCGCACCGGTCGAGGGCCAATTCGAGGATAGCGCTCGGGGGCAGCGGGCCAAGATGGATTGTCTGTACCGGAACGTCGGGTAACACCGCCGTCAAAATCTCGTTCGTTGCATGTGGTGGATTCGGCCGCGATGCAAGAAGCCAGACGATCGGGGATCCCACCAGATGTGCAGGCATCACGCGCAGCGCAAACACGGTTAAACGATCGGCCCACTGCAGGTCGTCGATCGCGATGAGCAACGGAGATTTCATCGCGCGCTGCTCGAGGGTTGCAGTGAGGCGCTCGACCAACCATAATTGCTGCTGGTAGAGCGGCGCGAGATCGGCGAAGTCGTCTCGAGACAAAAGCGGCGTCGAGCTGGATCGCAAGGCGAGCAACAGTGGAGCCATCGGAGCAATTTGATCGAATTCTTCCGCTTTGCTGACCCCGACGCTAAAGCCCATTTGCCGCCCGCGATCGGCTATTGCACTCAGCAGAGCGGATTTTCCGATCCCAGGCTCGCCGGAGAGAAGAATGACGCTGCTCTGCCCCGACGTTTGCGTTCTGTTCAGAACACCGATGCCGCAGTCGAGTTCGCTCGAGCGCCCACGCAAAGCATGGGAGACAATCGGGCGGACCGCTCCGTTATTCGGGAGAGACGCGCGCACCTCGCCGCGATCGGGGTGCGAGATTGCGCCTGCCGTATTTTCCTCCACGCGCTGCGGACTGGCTCTCACCGAAGGTCACCTCGCTTTTAGGATCCCATCGGAGCGCATCGCCCGTTGAAGTGTCTCTCGAAAACGGATCGTTGTCTCGTCACTGCAGGTGGTGCACCGCGAAGCAATGGGGGTCGTCCGAGTGGATTATATGCGTAATCCTCCTTGAGGTCAACCGTCCAGCCTACTTAGCAGCCCACGTCGTCCCGTCGGCGTAGGTAGCTTTGGCAACGTGGCAATCCGCTTTTGGACCGACATACGCCAGTTGTTGATAGTGCTTCCAGATCGAAAGTGTCGCGCCCGGCGGGAGCGTGCCGGCCCACGTATCGGTTACTTTGAATCCGTTGTAACTGCCGTTGACCGTGAAGCCCGTGATAGGTTTTGAGCTCACATTTTGTGCGGTCAAGGTCACGCCGTTCGTAAACTGCAGCCCACCTACACCGGCCGTAACGATCCCACCCTGCGCGTCGATGTAAGCGACCTCGCACGACTTTATGGTGACGGGACCGGGCTCGCCGACGGTGGTCGAGACGAGCGGCAGAGCCGTCGCTCCCGCGAGAAACAAAAGACCGACGAGTGTTTCCATGTAACCCCCCCATGCTTTGCGAACGAGGGTGCCGGGCCACGCCGCGTACTGCGCCGGTTTCGGCTACGCCTCAGACCTAGTGCAGCACACAGCGGCAGCGGGAGGATCCCCTAAACGGATGAGAGCCCGCTTGCGCCCGCCCGAGCCCAGTAGCCCCCTTTCCGGCCGAGCAGCCAAGCGTTGAGAATCACCATCCGCACGATGTGCGAACGTTGCGAATTGGCTAAGCTCGTCGCGGGAATTCTGTGCGCTGATCCCACCGGCCGTCGGCAGCGCGATCTTCCTAAAGACTCGCCAAATCCAAAATTTGAGGGACTATCATTGGATGCCGCACGACAAAAAGCGATCGTTGCTGAAGTACTCATGAGCGCCTTTACCAATCGTGATTTTAGCGCGCTCGAGCAGTATTTCTCCCCAGATTATATTCAACATAATCCGTTTATACCGCCTCGCAGAAATGGACTTCGTGACTTCATCGCCGCGCTGCCGGCCGGAAGGAAATACGAAATGGGCATGGCGTTTGCCGAAGGCGATTTCGTCATTGTGCACGGCCGCTACTCGGGCGGCGGAGCAGAGCCGCTGGTTGCCGCCGACTTCTTTCGTTTTCACGACGGCATTGTCGTCGAACATTGGGACGTTCTCCAAAACGAGGTGCCGTTGAACAAAACGGTTGCTGGGAACGCCATGTTTACGCCTACGGAAGCCCTCTAAACAATCGCAGCGTCAGCCGGACGTCGTTCAGCGACCGGTAAACCGCGCCGCGCGTCGCTCCACGAACGACCGCAGCCCTTCGCGGCCATCCTCGCTATCGAACAGCTCGGCCATATCGGGCTCCAATCGCGCGAACGCGGCGGCCTCGCCCTCGAGCCTGGCGCGATGCGCTGACGCGAGCGTTTTCTTGACGCCGAGCGGCGCCGACTTCGTCGCGATCGCCTCGGCGATCTCGATCGCGCGTTCGAGCTGCCGTCCCGGCTCGACGACTTCTTGGACGAGTCCGATGCGATGCGCCTCGGCGGCGCCGAATTCTTCTCCCGTCAGAAGCCACCGCATCGCGTTGCCCCAGCCGGCGTCGCGCGGCAGCCGGATGGTGGCGCCTCCGAACGCATAAATCCCGCGGTTGATCTCCATCTGGGCGAAACGAGAGTTTGATGCCGCGATCCGGATGTCGGCCGCGAGCAGCAGCTCGATCGCGAGCGTCATCACCCAACCTTGTACCGCCGCCACGAGTGGGGTCGTCCAGACGTTGTCCTTGCGCCACGGATCGCGGCGTCCGGGCGCTGAGAAATCGAGCACGTTCTCCCGGATCAAGGGGCCGACCTCAGCCAGGTCGAGCCCTCCGGTAAAGTGGTCGCCGTGGGCAAACAAAACGCCGCAGCGAACCTCGTCGTCGTTCTCGAGTTGATAGTAAGCGGCGGCCAGCTGATCGATCAGTGCGAGGTTGAAGGCGTTGCGCTTCGCGGACCGGTTGAGGCCAATCAGCAACACGTGGCCGCGGCGCTCGACGGTCACCGCGACTTCCAGATCGGTGCCGCCGGGGTTGGTCGCTTCGCTCATTCGTCGTTGCTCCAGACTCTCCGCGTGCCGTAAATTGCGTCGGTGAACATCGGGCGAAAGTCTTTCGCGAAACTCAGCGGCCGGCCGTCGCTACGATCCCGCAAGTTCACGCCTTGCTGCTTCGCCGAGCTCCACGCCGGTATAGGCGTGCCCATCGATGCCCCAGCCGCCGTCGGGGGACTCCGTAATCAGGACCCAGGTGCGCTCGACCAGACTCGGGTCTCGGGCTTCGGCAGCAATGATGTCGGTCATCTCTCGCACCACGCCGAGTTTCTTGTCCCGATCGAGAACGCCTACCGGCGTCAGCACCTGGACCCGAACGTAGGTGTTGTCGCCCTGCGCGTTTGCGAGCGCATCGGAGGGCAATTCGTGGACGAACGCGGCCGTGTTCTCCAAGAATAGGGCAATGCTCGGAACTTTTTCCCAGCGCATGAGCGCTGCGGTTAGGCCCTTCGTCAGTGAGCGTTTGTCGTCAAAAGTCCCCGCGACAGCGTAGACGTCGATCATCGGCATCTGGTTCACTCCTTGCTTGCGGCACACTGCGCCGAATTGGCGTTCTGCACATTGCAGCACGTTGAGATGACGCAGGAATCACCCGTTTAGACGAGGCATGGGGTCCCGCGAGCGGCTACGCTCCCGTGCGGAGGCTCTATGATTTCGATCACCGTCAATGGGACGCGCCACGATCTCGAGGTTCCCCCGGACATGCCGCTGCTCTGGGTCATCCGCGACGAGCTTGGCATGACCGGCACGAAGTTTGGGTGCGGCGTCGCCCAATGCGGCTGCTGCACGGTCCATCTCGATGGCGAAGCGACGCGATCGTGTGTCTTGCCGGTGTCGGCGGCATCCGGAAAACAAATCCACACGATCGAAAGCCTCTCGAACGACAACTCGCACCCCGTCCAGCGCGCTTGGATCGCGGAGCAAGTGCCGCAATGCGGCTACTGCCAATCGGGACAGATCATGGCTGCGGCTGCCCTCTTGAAGAAGTCGGCGAAACCAAGCGATGCCGAGATCTCCGATGCGATGACGAACATCTGCCGCTGCGGAACCTACGATCGCATTCGCAGCGCGATCCATCGCGTCGCGCGCGAGGCCTGACGGGTCGTGGCTCCGTGATCGATCGCATCGGGTTTCTGCGTACTGCTGCGGGCTTTGGCGCGGGACTGGTCCTAGCGTTCGAGTTGCCGGGTTGCGCGAAGGATCCCACTGCCGGCCGTGCCGCTCGGGAGTTCGTTCCCAACGCCTGGGTGCGGGTCGCACCCGACGAAACGATCACGGTCGTCGTTTCGAAGTCTGAGATGGGTCAAGGCGTCGTGATGGGTCTGCCTACGATCGTAGCGGATGAACTCGACGCGGCAATCGAACATGTCCGAATCGAATTCGCGCCGGCCGACGCGGTCTACGGGGATCCCGGGTTCGGTGGAGACATGGTCACGGGTGGCAGCACGAGCGTGAGCCATTCGTGGTCGACGTTGCGCGAAGCAGGCGCCACGGCGCGAGCCATGCTCGTCGCCGCGGCGGCTCAACAGTGGAAGGTCGATGCCACGACGTGCACGACACGCGAAAGCGTCATCTACCACGCTCCCTCCGGGCGGCAGGCGAGGTACGGGAGCGTGGCTGTCGCTGCGGCGAGTGTCCCCGTGCCTCAGAGCGTGCCCCTAAAGACCGCGGTGGAGTTCAGGCTGATTGGTAAACCCCGCCAACGCACGGACGTCCCGCTGAAGGTCAACGGAACCTGCCAGTACGGCATCGACGTCCGCCTGCCGGGAATGGTGTACGCCGCGATAGCGCGGTCGCCCGTTTTCGGCGGACGCGTAAAACACTTCGATGCGAACAACGCGAAAAAGGTCCCCGGGGTGCTCCAGGCCGTCGAAGTCTCTAACGGGGTCGCGGTCGTCGCGAAGAATACGTGGGCGGCGTTCCAGGGAAGAGACGCGCTCGAGATCGTTTGGGACGAAGGGTCAAATGCAGCGGTGAGCACGGACTCGCTGTTTGCCGAGGCGGAACGCCTCGCGCGCGGCCGCATCGGCGAACGCGTCGTCGCCTCGCGTGGCGAGCCTGACATGAGCTCGGGTACGGTGCTCAATGCAACCTATCGCGGTCCGTTCCTCGCCCACGCAACGATGGAACCAATGAACGCCACGGCAGACGTTCGAGACGGCAGCTGTACGGTGTGGGCGCCCACCCAAGTGCAATTGCGCGCTCGCGCGCTCGCGGCAAAAGCAAGCGGATTGCCCCCCGAGAAGTGTACGATCCATACAACGTATCTCGGCGGCGGCTTCGGCCGTCGCTTGGAAGCCGACTACGTCGGCGAAGCGGTCGAAGTCTCGAAGGCGATCGGCGGTCCGGTCAAGGTAATGTGGAGCCGCGAGGACGATACGCAGCACGATTTCTACCGTCCGATGAGCGTCAATACGGTGCGCGGTGTCGTCTCGGGCGGCGCGATCGTTGCCCTCAGTCATCAGGTCGTTTCTCCGTCGTGGCTGCGTCGTTGGTTACCCGGCGCGATGAAGAACGGCGTCGACATCCTCGATATGCTCGAAGTGATCGATGCACCCTACGCGGTCCCGAATTTCCGCGCGACCTATATCGATCACGAGCATGGAATTCCCGTGGGCTCGTGGCGGGCTCCGGACGCGAACTGGAACGGATTCGTCACCGAGTCGTTCATGGATGAGCTCGCGCACGCGGCGCACGCCGATCCCCTGGCGTTCCGCTTGGCGCACATGGAGAAGAGTCCACGTGCCGCAGCCGTTCTTCGCCTAGCTGCCCAGAAAGCCGGCTGGGGCCAACAGCGATCCGGCGTGGCACAAGGCCTGGCGGTCACGGCGTGGGCGGGAAGCTTCGGCGCGATGGTCGTCGACGTGTCGATCGAAGGCAAGGTGCCGAAGGTCCATCGCGTCGTCACCGCCGTCGACTGCGGCACCGTCATCAATCCCGACATCGTCGTTCAGCAGGCCCAGGGCGCGACCAACTTCGGCCTCTCTGCAGCGCTAACGGGGAAGATCACGCTCTCAAAAGGTCGCGTCGACCAGAGCAATTTCTACGACTATACGGTCCTACGAATGGCCGACGCTCCGTCGATCGAGGTGCACGTCGTGCGGAGCACTGAGACGCCGACTGGTATCGGTGAGATCTGCACGCCTCCGATCGCGCCTGCGGTCGGAAACGCGATCTTCGCATTGACGGGAAAGCGCGCACGCACGTTGCCGTTCAGCGATGCGCTAGCCTAGTCGTCGAGATGAGCGAGGGATGACGACGGGTGTTGGCATTCGTTCATGTTGAGGCACCCTGGAACGAATTGTCTAGAACTTTGGTTCGTTTCCGGCCGACGCCTGAGAAAGCTAGACTATTGACTCGAGTGGCCAAACCTCCACGACGCCGTGTGCCACGGCACACGGAGTCTGCGCGACCTGCTCGATTGCGTCATCGAGATTCGCAGCTTCGATCAGGGCGAAACCCGCGATTGGCAGGTCGGAGCGCATGAAGGCTCCGCGGCTGGTCCGCACCCCCTCGCCGGCTGGATTCCGCACCTGCACCGGGCTGCCGGCGATGCCGATAATCGCGCCTGATTCGCGCAGACGTTGGTCGTGCACATGCGCGGCGTCGCGTATTTGGGGTGGTGTTTGATTGTATCCGGCTTCGTCGCCGTATCCAATTGTTAGGAACTTGGGCACGCCAGCGTTACCATTTCAAAACTCCGTTCACTCTATCGTTGATGTCGATCGAAAAAGGGTCGGCCTCGGCCAAAGCTTTGATGCCGTTAGGCTGATCCCCGCCTTGCCCCGCTCCGCGCCGGCTTCTCTTGGTCTTTCAGGATTCGCACGACCGCGGTGATCGTGTTCCAATTGCGTGTCGTCGCCGGCGCAGCGAAGAGAGTGTCGATCTTGCCAAGATAAGAAATCGTCTTCATGTGGCGGCGGTACATTCCGAAGACGAATCGGTCTTTCGCGGAGATGACTCGGACGAGCCACTCCCCCTCCGGCGGAAAGCTGACCGGCAGGGGAGTTCGAATGGCGCCGGCCTTCGACAGAATGCTTACGAATCGAACGACATCAGAGCTTGGTGGCTCCGTGCCGAACGGGTTTTCCGTTTCTAGCCGGAGCAGATCGTGCCCGTCACAGAGCATGATTTCCGTTTCGGTCGGGAGCCTGCGCAGCAACCGAGCGCGAAACGTTGCTTGCGATCGTCCCGGTTGACGCACGACGAAGGTGCCTGCGGCGCCGATATTCACAACGTCGTAATCGCGTAGCTCCTTAGCGAGGATGGTTGGACGGAACGTCCTGTGTCCACCGACGTTCACGCCCCGCAGAAAAACGACAAGCGCCATATCGATCAGCGAACCCTGCGGATGGTTTGGCCGATCATCGCGACGGTACGATGCGATCGCGCCCGCCCCGCGAGTGCGAGGAGGGGACACCGCACGTGAGCGCGATCCACACAATTCGTGCGTGCCCGGTTGAGCGATCCGAACCCGAGTTCGTAGGCGATCAGCCCCGACTCACCGCCGAGTGACGCGCCGACCGGCACGCGTTCGGCCTTCGAGAGGCCATTGAGCAGCAGCCAGTTCCCTCCCAAGGGCTTGGGCGAAACGCCTTCCGCAAAAGGCCCCACTTCGCGAAGCGGGGCGCGAGCCCTCGGACCGGCGCCGCTCGCGCAGACTCGCTTGTTCCTCGTGCTCAAGTGTTGCTCTCCCCGTTCGGTAGCTGTTTGCAGTGTCTGCTCATCCTGCCAGCTGCCGCTTCTCGGCGGGAGAGGAATGTCGGACCGAGTCTTGTGAATTTCGGACACGTGAACGGCGCTTTTCGAGGCTCTCGGTTTCAACCGGTGTGCAAAACGCTCGAGTCTGTTTTTTTCCGAACTGCGCACTCTGCGTGATAGGATAACACCATGCGGGTTCCCCATGTAGCTGGATCGGAGCTTTAACACCCATGTTTACGGCGAACTCGAACCTTGGCCGTCGTGTGTTTGGAGCATCGGTTTTTGCCACCGGCGTCGTGGCGCTGGTCTGGCACGACTTCAAAGACTGGGATGAACTGCAGGGCATCTTGAATGCCGTCGTCGGGCAGGTTTTCATCTACATCGCAGCTGCTGCGTGGATCTTCGGCGGTATTGCGATTCAGTTCCAGCGGACGGCGAAAACGGGCGCACTCGTCCTCGGTGCTGTGTATCTTGCCTTTGCCCTTATGTGCTTGCCCGGAATATTCCAGGCGCCGCGTGCATACAATTCCTGGGGCAACATCTTTTACCAGGTACCTATGGTGACGGGCGCGGCGATCGTGTATGCGCGCTTCTCAACGGCATGGCGACCGGGAACGATTGCCCGAATAGCCGCCATCTCTTTGGCCCTCTGTTCCGTTTCCTTCGGCCTCGAACAAGTGTTTAATATTGACTATAACAATACGCTCGTTCCGAAGTGGCTTCCACCAAATCAGGGGTTTTGGACGTGGGCAACGACGGTCGCCTTCGAACTCGCCGCCGTGGCTCTCGTTACGAATCGAATGACCCTGCTTGCGACTCGCCTCCTGACGGCGATGGTCGTGCTATTCGGACTGATCGTGTGGGTACCGATCGTCTTTTCAGATCTCCACAATCATTCGAATTGGAACGAAATCACCGAGAATTTCGCGATTGCCGGGGCCACCTGGATTCTCGCCGATTTTCTAGGCGAGAAAGCGGCGAGCACCTAGGAACGCGCTTCACGTTAACTCGCGCGCTGGATCCGTGGGGCTCGGCACGCCCGGCGTCGGCGGGCCGGCGGGGTCACGGCGCAGCTCGAGGGTGGTGTGCGGGTCTCCGGATTCGAGGGAATCGCGCAGCAGTCGACCCAGCACGGGCCGGCTTCTGCGGCGCGCGTTGTGCCTGTTAAACGCTTTGAAGATTCGGGCACTCCCGCAGCGGTCGCCCACTTCGGTTTGGCGATGGCCAAACGTGGAGAAGAGGATACTATGACCGCACGTTACCTGCTCTTGCTCATCATCGTCCTCTATGTCGTCTTCGAACTGTTCGTGCCGGCGATGCAGAATATCTTCGGCTACGGATTCGGAACGCTGATCGCCCTGTTCGTCTTGTGGTATGTCTTTGTTGCTAACCGTGGAACCCGGGTCGTTTAGGCGGCCCTAGTTTCCCGTCGGCTCCGCGCGGTGGGAACGACGAACAGCAGCGTCAGGACGACCCTCGCCGGACCGGCATACGGACCTGTTCTCGCGGAGCGTGAAACCCCGCGCGCTCGGTGGACGTCGTAATCGGCATGCCACAGAAGAGCGTTCTAATTACCGGTGCGAGCTCGGGCTTCGGGCGGTTGACGGCCGAACTGTTTGCACGGGAGGGCTGGCGCACCTTCGCTACGATGCGCGCCGTATCGTCGACGAACGCGGCGCCGGCAGCCGAACTGCGGGGCGCCGGAGTCGACGTTATCGAGCTCGACGTTACGAGCGATTCTTCGGTCGAGGCGGCTGCTGCCGTGATCGCGCGCGAGGCCGGCGCCCTCGACGTACTCGTGAACAATGCAGGCGTCGCTTCGTTCGGCATTCAGGAAGCGTTCACGCCGGAGGCCGTCGGGCGCTTGTACGCGACGAACGTCTTCGGGCCGTTGCGTGTTAATCGGGCGTTCTTGCCCGCGATGCGCGAGCGGGGAAGCGGGCTCGTCGTGTACGTGAGTTCCGTGGTCGGGCGCATCGTCAATCCATTCGGCGGGGTGTACGCATCGTCGAAGTGGGCACTCGAAGCGCTGGCGGAGGCGTCGTCGTACGAACTGGCACCCTTCGGTATCGATGTTGCGATCGTCGAACCGGGAGCGTTTCCAACCGAGATTCTCGGCAAGGTCGGCACGGTGGACGACACCGCGCGGGCTGCGAGTTACGGCGAGTTCGCACGCATTGCCGATACGGCCCCCGCGCGCATCGCCGCACGTGCCCAAGGCAACGATCCGGCCGACGTCGCGCAAACGATCTTCCGGCTCGCTAGCGCCGGCTCCGGCGAGCGGCCGCTGCGTTCGGTTGTTCCGCCGTCGCCGCCGGTCGAAACGATCAACGCGGCACTGGCACCGATCCAGCTCGGACTCGTCTCCTCACTCGGCGTCGAGGCGCTCGTGCCGAAGGGTCTCGCCGCGCACGCGCCATAGCGCGCAAAGACTTAGTGGCGTGCGCGTTCGAAGAGCGTGGTTACATCGAGTGTGAAGCAGGCAGTGCAGAATGCGCGAGCGTGTCGCCGCAGCGTAGCGTGGTCCTGCCCGCGCGCTCGTGAATCGTCATGTCGGCCTCTTGGGATCCACCACAAGCGCAGCCGCGCTGCCCGCTGCGAGATACGTATCGCTCTTGTCCTGGCAGTCGCGCGGCCGATCGTCGGGCGAGAGGATCTCCACAGCGACGGTCGGCGAGGCGAGCGGGACTTGGAACAGTTCCGGCGGCGCGTTTGCTGCAGTGCCGCATACGAAAGGTACGCGACGTCGGGAACGAGCGGGCGAACCACCTCCCCGGGCGGCGCGACACGAAAGCGCCGCTCCGTTCCGACACGCCCGTAACGGCCGGCGTCCGCCCAGTCGCGAAGCGCCGCGAAGATGAGCCCGTGCAGCGTAGCGTGCCAGTAGGTCGCGCTCACTTTTTGCACCGCGCGCCCGCGCACCCATTCGGTTTCGGGCTTCGTCTCGGGGAGAACGATTTCGTGCAGTGACATTCCGTGGCATTCTAACACGCATGAACGCCAAGCGGCTAGGTCGGACTCGCCGAGATAGAGTCCACAAGAACGGGCCGGCCGATGCTGCGAACCGAAGCGATGACGGATCCCAAACGAATGTGACGCGAAGAGCGGTACGCGGTGCGGCGAAGATGATCGGCGTGGAGGAGATCATGTCATGAACGTGATGCTGGCGAACTTCGAAAACCCGGACGTAACCCGCGAGTTTCCCTTGGGAAAATTTGATGTCGTGCGCGTCGGAGGAATGACGATTGGACGCGCCACGTACGAGCCGGGCTGGCATTGGTCCGAGCATGTCGGTCGCGCAATCGGCCAATCGCTGTGCCAGGTGGAGCACGTCGGCATGGTCGTCTCCGGGCGAGCGACCGCCGAGATGTCCGACGGGACGCTCTACGAATTAAAGCCCGGCGATCTGTTCTATATTCCGCCCGGCCATGACAGCAGGGTTGTCGGTGACGAGCCCTACGTTTCGTTGCATTTTCTAGGCGCGGACGAGTATGCAAGCTCGAAGCCGGGCGGCTAAAGTGCCATGCATCCGGCGTATCGCGATCATTGCCGCGACCGCCGCCGTACTTTTCGCGCCTGCGGCATCTGCGTCCGGCAATGGAATCGCGTACGATGAGATCAACATCTTGTACGTGCAAACTGCGAAGGCGCCCCCGCCTCCGCCTGGTTCGTTCGACGCGATCGGCGCGTCGCTCGGGCCGCAAAATGTGCCGACGCGGGACCCGTGGCTTTTGAGTGGGCCGCCGGTCGAAAGTCTCGGCAACATCGGCCGGCTCGAGGGCGGCGTACTCCTTCATTACGCCTTTCTCAACGAACGATGGCGGGTCGACGATTTCGCATCGCAAGGCGCTACGATCGCGCGCCCCGACAGAGGCGAGGTCGTCTATCTCGACCTCGCGGCCAAAAAGTATCGCATCGTGACCGGAGACGAGGCGAAAGCCATTATCGCGCCGCCCGACGCGAAGTCCGTCCTCGCGGCGGTGCAAGGAAGTGAGCGCGACGGCGTGCATGCAAACGCCGCGACGGAGACGATCTCCATCACGACGACCGTGGCACCCCTCGACTCGTTGATGATCGATGGCGTCCTGGCTCCCGGGCGCAAGGTAACGATAGTCTCTAAAGGCGCGACGACGAGTTCCGCCTGCCCGCAGGTCGATCGCTCGGAGACCCTCACGAGTTACGTCGACCCAACACACGACGCCCCGAGCTTTTCGAGTCCATTCGCAGCGGCCGAAAACATCATGAGCGCGCTCTCGCTTGGCGAGTGCCGCTTTGTCGTCGCTCGATCTCCGAAAGCTCTCCCGGCGTTACCGAACCAGGGGCGCTTGGCCCTCTATGCGCGCCCCGAGACGCGTGATGTCTATTCGTCACAAGCCGCGCCCCTGGTCGGAACGGCGCTCACGGTGCGCGGTCACGTGCGCGATCTCGGCCCGGCCGATGAAAGCCTCTTCGAGATCCCCGCCGGCTTCACGGCGATCGCGCCTTTCCCGGCGCGAACACCTCCCGCCACGCCGTCGTCGCCGGCTGGCTCCTCGGCTTCGCGCTAGGCGGGCGCCACAACTTTCGCAGCGCCGCTTCCTGGCGGCGCCGCAAATACCGTGTTTCCACGGATGCCGGCTGACGCTATGCTGGGTTATTTTCTCTGGGCTCGCTTCGCTCTTGAAAGGATGCACCGCGATGGCCCAACTCGATCGTTCCGCGACCACTCTTGGAAAACACGCTGTCGTCGTCGGCGGCGGACTCGCCGGTTTGGCGAGTGCGGGCGCACTTGCCCGACACTTCGAGCGCGTGACTGTGCTCGACCTCGATGCGTTCTCGCCGAACATCGGTCACCGCAGCGGAACGCCGCAAGACCGGCACACCCACGGTCTCTTGGGCGGCGGCCTCGATGCACTTGAAGCGCTCTTCCCTGGTTTCGGAACGGACCTCGAGCAGGCCGGCGCCGTGCCCATCCGCGGCGGACTCGACCTCCGTTACGAGCGGCCGGGCTTCGATTCGTTTCCACAGCGCGACTTCGGTTGG
>Ga0302326_10021858_pt1 | contig 13102 bp, 13 predicted proteins | sample Palsa_T0_3_FD_202264 | JGI IMG/M metagenome (GOLD analysis project Ga0302326, IMG submission 202264) | Peat permafrost microbial communities from Stordalen Mire near Abisko, Sweden - Palsa_T0_3 | ecosystem: Environmental > Terrestrial > Soil > Palsa > Peat permafrost | place: Sweden: Abisko... | reverse complement strand
CATCAGCATCACGTCGGAGGCGGTCGCGACCTGGTACAAGCGCCCCAACGTGACGTTCGTGCCGATCAGCGACCTGCCGCCCTGCTCGGTGACGCTGGCGTGGTGGCCGCAGGAGACGACGCTGGTAGCGGAGCTGGCAGCGGTCGCCAACGAGGTCCGCCGGCCAGCCGGAGGCGACCAGCGTCAACCGTGAGACGGCCGGCCGGCCGGGATCGGCTGCGCCGCGCATCTTGCTGTTATCCGCTCGCTGGTAGGTGCAACCACGGTTCGTTAAGGATGAAAGGCTTTTGCCTTTGAACGGACGGTGGTTTCACCGGTCAGGTCCGTCGGATCACGCCCGGCCCAGCCACGCGTCCAGCGGCGGCGCCTCGGCGGCGGTCGTGGCCCAGGCGACGTAGCCGTCGGGGCGGATCAGCACGGCGCGGACGTCGCTCCAGTCCGGGTGGGTCCCGGCCAGGGTCGCGCTCACCACGTCAAGACGGCCCGCCCGGCCGGCCGCCGCGTCGCCCGCCGCGTCGGCCGGGGAGCCCGGGGAGCCCAGGGTGAGCAGCACGAACCGGGCGGGGTGGAGCAGGCCGAAGACGGTGGCGGCGGGGGCGTCGCGCAGCTCCAGATCGGGGACCCGCCGGCCGGCCAGCGGGTCCGCCAGCGGGTCGGGCGCGGGATAGCGGATCGCCAGGCCGGACAGGCGCAGCGCCAGCTCGCGGCAGACTTCAGGGTGCGCGCCGAGGACGCGGTTGAACCGGTCCCGCAGCGCGATGCCCTCCCGGCTCGGGTTGGCCAGCAGCCCGCACTGCGCGAGGGAGTCGTCGATCACGTCGAGGCCGACCGGGTACCGTTCGTCGTGGTAGCTGTCGAGCAGGCCGGGCGGCGCCCAGCCCCGGATCTCGGCCGCCAGCTTCCACGCCAGGTTGGTGGCGTCCTGCAGGCCGAGGTTGAGTCCCTGGCCGCCGGCCGGGTAGTGGATGTGCGCCGCGTCGCCCGCCAGCAGCACCCGCCCGGCCCGGTAGCCGGCCGCCTGCCTGGTCGCGTTGCCGACCCGGCTCAGCCAGCGGTCGGGCGTCTCCCGCATGCCGAAGTCAGTGCCGGCGACGCGCAGCGTGCTCGCGCGCAGATCCGCGAACGTCACCGGCCGGTCGGCCTGGTCGAACAGCGTCGCGTGGTCGATGACGGCCACCCGGTAGCGGCCGCCGCCGATCGCCACCAGGTAGAGCGAGCCGCCCGGCTGGTCCACCGTCAGCGTCGGCGCCTGCGGCGGGTCGGTCAGCTCGACGTCGCCCAGGATCGTCTGCCAGGTGTCGGGGGTGCCCGCGAAATCGATCCCGGCGATCGCGCGGACCGCGCTCTTGGCGCCGTCGCAGCCCACCGCGTAGGCGGCGCGGATGACGGTCGGCCCCGCGGGCGTGTCCACGTCGAGCTCGACGCCGTCGCCGGCTGGCCGGCCGCCGGTCACGGCGTGCTGCCGCAGGTACGGCACGCCCAGCTCGGCCAGGTGCTCCTCGAGCAGCTCCTCGGTCCGTCGCTGCGGAAGGAACAGCGTGTACGGGTAGCGGGTGTCAGCGTCGAGGAACTGCATGTCAAGCCGGTTCTTCAGCAGCGCGAAATGCGAGGACGGCACCGGCCTGCCCTCGGCCAGCCAGCGGTCGGCCAGGCCGCGCAGCGCGAACTGCTCGACCGTGCGCGGGTAGATGGTGAGCGCCTTCGAATGCGGCGGCCGCTCCGCCCGCCGTTCCAGCACGACCGGGCGCACGCCGCCGCGGTGCAGTTCGGCCGCCAGCCACATGCCCACCGGCCCGCCGCCGACCACGGCCACGTCGTAGGCGCTCACGCGAGGTAGGAGTAGTCGACGGCGGCGGCGATCGGGTCCGGCCCCTCGGGCGGGATCAGGCCGCTTGACCGCAGCGCCCCGACCGCCGCGGCGACGGCCCCGGGCGCGGCCCGCAGGCCGGGCGGGATGACGCCGTCGGCGGCCAGCTTCCGGCAGGCGCTGAGGGCGTAGCGCGGGTCGATCGAGGTGCGGGCGGCGGCGATGGCGGCCGACTCCTCGAGGTGGCCGCGGAACCAGTCCGCCGCCTCCAGCAGCGCGGCCAGGAACGGCGCGACCACGGCGCGGTCGGCGGGCAGGCGGACGCAGGCCGCGTTGAACGAGAATTCGCCGCTGGCGGGCCCGAGATTGGTGAAGCCCGCGTCGGTGGCGACGTCGTCGTACGGGATCATCTGCAGGGCCGCGTCGATCGTGCCGGCCTGGAGCGCCTTCCACCGCTCGACGTGCGAGCCTTCGAGCGCGAAGTCGTAGTCGGCCGGGTAGCTCAGGCCGTGCGCGGCCAGCATCCGCTCGGCCACGTGCCTGGTGCCCTCGGTCATCGATGACGTGCCGATCAGGCCGCCGCGCAGATCGTCGAAGGTGCGGTGGCGGGCCAGCGCGATCATGGACAGCGGCGGGCGGTCGATGAGGCCGGCCACCACCCGGAGCGGCCCCCCGGCGGCCGCGTCGGCGATGCTGCCCTCCGGCGCGGTCAGCGCCACGTCGACCGCGCCGTCGCGCAGCGCGTTGGTCACGCCGTGGGTGCTGCCGAGGATCCGCTCGGTCGCGCGCAGCCCGCGGCGCTCGAGGAAGCCGCGCTCCTGCGCCACCCACAGCGGCACGTTGACGTAGGCCGGGGCGACGACGCCGACGGTGATATCCCTCATGGCCGTTATTCTGCCTGACGGCACAGGTACGCGTAGCCGGCGTTGATCTGGGATTCCGGCCAGACCTGGCTCTTCTTCAGCGCGACCTCGGCCGAATCGGACCACCGCTTGATCGGGCCGGCCGCCATCGCCTGCAGCTGGTTATGACAGGCGCGGGCGAGCAGCAGCGCGCGCATCACCGCCGTGGCCGGGTCGGGTCCGACCGTGACCAGCCCGTGCTGCGGTACCAGGCAGCCGACCCCGTCGCCGATCGCCTCGGCCAGCGCCTGCCCCAGCTCGGCCGAGCTGATCAGGGCGCCGGTGCGGGTGAAGCGCGCGATCTGCGGCTCGGCGAATTCGACCCCGTCGTGGGAGATGGCAAGCAGCGGCACGTCAAGCGAGGCGAAGGAGACCGCCGCCGGGGCGTGCGTGTGCACCACGCTGTTGACGTCGGGCCTGGCCAGCATCACCTCGGTGTGGATGGGGTACTCGATGTGCCGCGGCCCGTGGCCGGCCAGCACCTCGCCCTCGGGGCTGACCAGCGCCACCCGGTCGGCCGTCACCTCGCCGAACGACCAGCCCGCGGCCTTCATCCAGACGCCGCGACCGTCGCGGTCGCGGATCGACGCGTGCCCCCACACCATGTCCGACTGCCCGCTCGCGCCCAGCGCGCGGTTGGCCCGCGCGGTCTCGGCCATCAGCTGTCCCTCGGTGTCCATGCCTCTCCTCAATGTCGCCCTGCGCTTTTGCGGAACAGAATGTTCTTATAGTTCTGTCATGGAGAATCAGGTCCCGCCGTACCCGGTGCAGTCCGTTGACCATGTCCTGCAGCTGCTGCTGATGCTGAAGCGGGACGGCATGCTCCGAGTGAGCGATGCGGCGGCCGAGCTCGGGGTCGCGAAATCGACCGCGCACCGCCTCATCTCCATGCTCCGCTTCCGCGGCTTCGTCGAGCAGGCCAATGACCGCACGTACCGGATCGGCAGCGCGCTGGCCGATCTGGGCGGCGGGGCCCTGAGCTCCACCACCGCGCTGCTGGGAATCGCCCGGCCGCATCTCACCCGGTTGACCGAGCGGGTCGGGGAGTCGAGCAACCTGATGGTCCGGGTGGGCGCCGACATCCAGTTCATCGACACGGTCGAGACGAGCAAGGCGCTCCGGGTGGGCAGCCGGGTCGGTATTCGGCTCGCCGCCCGGCTGTGCTCGGGCGGCAAGGTGCTCCTGGCTGACCTGCCGTTCGATGAGGTCGTCCTGCTGCACCCGGAGCTGGCGGACGACGCCGCCGCGCTGAGCACGCTCAAGCGGCAGCTGACGACGACCCAGCGGCAGGGATTCGGCACCGCGATCTCGGAGGGCGAGCGCGGCGTCGTCGCGCTCGGCATGGCCGTGCGCGGCGTCACCGGCGAGGCGATCGCGGCCGCCGCCATCGCGCTGCCGACGGTGCGGTTCCAGCGGGGCAAGATCGCCGACCTGCTGCCGGCGCTGACCGAGACGGTGGAGGGCATCCGCTCCGACATTATCGGCCTGGCCGCGCCGAAACGTCGCGGCCTGCCCTACTCATGACCGGCGAGATGCTGCTTGATCCCGCGTACGTAGTCCTCGATCCGCACCCCGCCCACGCCGAACCGGAAGAGGTTGTGCAGCAGGAAGTCGTTCGCCCCATGCGCGTACAGCCAGGCGATGTCCGCCGATTCCAGCGCCGATCGCTCGTCGGCCGTCAGCGGGACCGACTGCCAGGCCAGCTCATCGCCTGCCAGTATCCCGGCCCGGAATTCCGGGTCGACGGAGAGATTGTGGTTGAACAGGTCGATCTCGTACTTGCCCATCTCAGCCCCGCGTCCTCATCGCAGCCCATGTCCCCATCGCAGCCCATGTCCCCATCTCAGCTCCGCGTCCCATCTCAGCTCCAGGTCCAGGCGGCGTACGAATGACCGAGGCTCACCTGCTGCTCGAGCACCTCCGGGGTTCGAGCGCCGACCGCGCCGAGCAGCGCTATCCAGTTCAGCAGTTCCCCGCCGACGTTGCCTGCCCGTTGCATCCGCTCGGACGTCGCCTCCGCGACGAGGTCGGCCGTCTGCCCCGCCTTGAGCCGGCTGCTGACGTGCGTGACCCAGGCGGGGTCGGGGACGCCGGCGATCGCGTTGTCGGCGATGCGCGGGCCGCCGACCTCAAGCGAGAAGCTGCCGCTGGCCACGAGCGCCACCTTCAGCGGGCTGTCCCAGGCCTCGATGATCGCCCGCACGTCGTCGCCGAGCGCCTGGCAGCGAGCCGCGCCTGGCAGCGGCGGCACGAGGCCGTTGAGGTAGATGGGCAGCAGCGCCATCCGCTCGCCCGGATCGAGGAAGTGCAGCGGCACCATGATCGAGTGGTCGACCGATAGCTTCGCGTTGCGGGCGGGGAAATAGCCGCGGTCGGTGAGCCCGGACAGCACTCGCTCGCCCAGCTCGGGCAGCAGCGGCACCGACCGGTTGCGCATACCCGGGGTGCCGTCGTTGGTTCCGGTCGGCCGTGTTCGCGAGCACGCCGCGTTCGGCCACCACCGCCGCATTGCCGCGAGCGCCGATATGCCCGTCCGGATGGACGATCTCGTTCTGCAGGTTGAAGATTGCGACGACTGGTTGCATCGGGCCTACGCCCCTTCGAATTGCATGAGGCTCAGTCCGGCGTTGAGATCGGAGGCGAAGACGATGCCCTCGGCCGAGACGACGAGATCGGAGCTCTGCGGCGCCAGCGCCCGGCTCGCCCGCGGGTCGATGTTCCTGGCCGGCCCGGGCGGGACCAGGTAGGCGATCTCGGCCGCCGCCCGCGGGTCGGAGATGTCGTAGACCCGGACGCCGGCGTTCTGGTAGGTGGCGAAGACCGTGTCCTCGCTCTGCCAGGTCCCCGGCCGGTTCTCGTGCAGGTTGTGCGGACCGAAGATGCCCCCGAGGGCGGGAAAGTCCTGCTCGCCGGGGACCGGCAGCGGCGCGATCGGCCGCGGCTGCGCGCGATCGGCCACGTCGATCAGCCAGATCCGGCGCACGCCGTCCGCCTGGTGGTCCTGGACCGACTCGTCGGCCGCGACCACTAGGTCCCGGCCCGGCAGCGGCAACGTGGTGTGCGTGTTGCCGCCACCCCAGGATTCCGGCCGCAGCCCGCCGACCAGCCGGGGCTGGGCGCCGGCCGTCTCCACGATCTGCAAACCGCCGTCCCGCCAGGCACCGTAGGCCAGCGTCCCGTCGAGGATCGCGTGGTGCAGCCCGACCCTGCCCTTCCCGCCGCGATCGGGCGGCGCCGGGTCCGGGCTCCACTGGGCGAGCAGCCGCGGGGCGACCGGATCGGACAGGTCGAGGACCACGAGCATGAAGTCGCTCTGGCCGGACGGCAGGGCGGAGGCGGTGGCCCGCGTGCCGCCGGCCCACCACAGGCGGTGCGCGCCGTAGCCGGGGATGGGCAGGAAGCCGACCTCGGCCGGCTGGGCCGGCCGGGAGACGTCGTACACCCGCACCCCGGCGCTGAACTCCCCGTCCGCCTCGATGTGCTGCCCCAGCTGGGTGCCGAAGTACTGCTCCTTGTCCAGGTAATTCGCGCTGGCGGAATCATCGGCCTCGTTGGTGACGAGCAGGATCCCGTCGCTCAGCTGCAGGTGCAGCGTCCGGGTTCCCGGCGGCGGCGGCACGTACGCGGCCGGCCGCGGCCGGCGGGGGTCGCGCACATCGACGACGCTGAACCCGCCGCTGAACGGGTGCGTGACGAAGGCGTGGCCGCGCCAGAGCATGATCTGCAGCGAATCGGGCCGTCCCGCTAGGTCGCAGGTGGAAAGCAACCGCATCCGGCGGCTCCGCGCCGCCGCTGCGTCCGTCATCAGTGGGCGCCCGTCATCAGAACCGGATGTTCACGCTCTTGAGCTGGGTGTAGGACTCGATCTCGCCGAGGTCCTCCTCCCGCCCGACGCCGCTGTTCTTGACGCCGCCGAAGGGCGCCCCGAGGAAGTGCCGTGACGTCTCGTTGACCCAGACGTATCCCGCCTGGACGTCGCGCGAGAACGTCATCGCGGTCCGCAGGTCACGGGTGAAGACGCTGGCGGTGAGCCCGTACTCGACGCTGTTGGCGATGGACAGCGCCTGGTCGTAGTCGTCGAACGGGATCGCGGCCAGGACCGGGCCGAAGATCTCCTCGGTCGCCAGCCGGCCGAACGGGTCGACGTCGGCGAACAGCGCCGGGCTGACGAAGTTGCCCGCGGCGAGGTCTCCCTCGGTGAGCCGCTCGCCGCCGGTGACCAGCCGGGCGTGCTCGCTCTTGCCGACCTCGATGTAGGAGAGCACCTTGTCCAGCTGCTGCCTGCTGACGATCGCGCCGGTGTCGCTGGCGGGGTCGAGCGGCGATCCTGGGCGCATGGCGGCGATGCGCTCCGCGACCCGCCCGACGAAATCGTCGTAGCAGTCCCGGTGCACCAGCAGCCGCGAGGTCGATCCGCAGGACTGGCCCTGCCAGGTGAAGTTCATCCCGCGGATCGTGCCCTCGACGGCCAGGTCGAGGTCGGCGTCGGGGAAGACCACGATCGGGTTCTTGCCGCCCAGCTCAAGCGTCACCGTCTTCACGCCCGCCGTCGCGGCGCTCGCCTGGATGCGCCGCCCGGTCGCGGCGCTGCCGATGAAGGCGATCCGGGGGATGCCCGGGTGCTTGACCAGCGCCTCCCCGACCTCGCCCCCGAGCCCGGTCAGGACCTGGATCACGCCGGGCGGGAACAGCCGCTGCAGATCGTCCGCCATCGCCAGCGCCGACAGCGAGGTGAACTCGGACGGCTTGAGTATCACGCTGTTCCCGGCCAGCAGCGGCGCGACGATCTTGGTGCCCGCGAACATGAGCGGGTGGTTGAACGCGATGATCCGGGCGGCGACGCCGAACGGCTCGCGGGTGGTGTAGTGCAGCCGGCCGGGAGTCTCGGGCATGGTCGCGCCGCGGACCTCGAGCGCCAGGCCCGCCATGTACCTGATCTGGCTGGTGGCGAGGCCGATGTCATTGCGCATTTCGTGCAGCGGGCTGCCGTTGTCGACCGAGTCGAGCCGGGCCAGTTCCGCACCGCGCTCTTCGATCGTGTCGGCGAAGGCGAGCAGCGCGGCCGCGCGCAGCTGCGGCTCGGTCGACCGCCAGCCCGGCGCCGCGCGCTTGGCGGCGGCCACGGCGACCTCGACGTCGCGCTCGTCGCAGCGGGGAATGCGGCCGATGACGCTGTTGGTCGCGGGATTGATGACGTCCAGGGTGGCTCCGGAGAGCGCGCCAACGCGTTCGCCGTCGACCAGGGCGGGGCTTAGTGTCGCTTCCACGGGCTGAAAGTACCTCCGAGTTGTCCAGATCTCTGACAATGACCGGGCCATGTTCTGCTATGCAGAACCACCCCGTTTGCGGCCGGCTAGCCGCCGAGGGCCGCGTACCCGTCCGGGCGGACCCGGACGTCGACCAGCACACAGCGCCCGGAGCGGGCGGCGGCGACCGCCGCGGCGAGCGCGGCGGGCAGCTCCGACCGATCGCGGACCTGATCGCCGGCCTGGAGGCCGAGCGAGCGGGCGAACGCCCCCAGATCCGGGTCCGGGTCGGTGATGGCCTGGCCGATCCAGGAGTTTTTGAGCGGCCGCTGGCGTTGCGCCGCCACCCGCTCCTGGTGCACCACGTCGTTGTAGTAGAACGAGTTGTTCGCGACCACGATCAGCAGCGGCAGCTCGTAGTGGGCCGCGGTCCAGACCGCGGTCCCGCCCATCAGGAAGTCGCCGTCACCCAAGACCGCCACCGGCAGGCGGCCGCTGCCCTCGAGCGCGAGCGCGGCCCCCACCGCCATCCCCGGCCCCGAGCCGATGCCCGCGCCGCCGTCCTGCCCCAGGTAGTCGAGCGGATGGTCGACCTTGAGATCGGACCCGCCCCAGCCCAGCGGCAGCCTGACCAGGCACGCGGGCGCGTCCGCGAGGGCCTCACGCAGCGCCTCGGCCAGACCGTGCATGAAGATGTCGGAGCCGCCGGCGCCCGTCGTCGCCGCGGTGGCGCGGTCCTGGCCGGGCCATTCGCTCGGCGCCACCGGCCCGTTCGATTCGAGCAGCGCGCGCACCAGCAGGTCGGGATCGGCCGGCACCGAGAGGTCAACCGGCTGGTATCCGAACGAGTCCTTGGCCCAGCCGTTGTGCAGCGCGGAGTCCGTCGTGCAGGAGATGATCCGGGCCGAGGCCGGATGACCGTGACCGGCCGCCGCCGACATCGTCCCGGCCAGGTCGATCCAGTCGAAGCTGATGATCAGGTCGGCCGCGCCGATCAGCTCGGCCGACGCGGCGGGCAGGAACAGGCCGGGCGGATTCGGGTGCAGCCGGTGCTCGGACGGGAACACCGCGCCGGTCTTCAGGTCGGAGATCACCAGCGCCCGGTACCGCTCCGCCAGCGCGACACGGCGATCCCAGTCCTGCTCATCGCGGTCGAGACGGCCGAGCAGGAACAGCGGACGGCGCGCCTGGCCGAGCAGCTCGCATATCGTCGCGACCGCGACCGCGTCCGGCCCGTGCGACCGCGGCGACCGGTCCCGCGCGGCGTCGGGGATCACCGGCGGGGCGGCCAGCGGCTGCTCCTGCAGGCTCACGTCGAGGCACACGTAGACCGGCGCGGACGGCGCCTCGCGGGTGATCGAGTCCGCCCGCGCGAGCGAGTCCAGGGCCGCCTGGACCGAGATGGGCTGATCGTCCCATTTGGAGTACTGCCTGATCAGCGCGCCTTGGTCGCCCGAGGTGTGGATCCAGTCGATCCACGGCCGTCGCTTGGCCGCGTCGACCGGCCCAGTGGCCCCGATGATCAGCATCGGGACGCGGTCGCAGTAGGCGTTGTAGATGGCCATGCTCGCGTGCATCAGGCCGACGTTGCTGTGGACCGCGACCGCCAGCGGGCGCCCGGTCACCTTGGCGTAGCCGTGCGCAATCGCGACCGCGTGCTCCTCGTGCAGGCAGACCAGCATCTGCGGGTCACGGTTGCCGTTGTAGTTCACCAGGCTGTCGTGCAGACCGCGGTAACTCGAGCCCGGAACAAGCGCGATATAGCGCAGGTCGAGGCGGTGCAGGAGCTCGGCCAGCGCGTCGCTGCCCCACTCCATCGCGCTTTCACCGCGCTCGACACCCGCCGGATCTTCTGCCCTCATGTCGAACCTCCCACCTAGAACACCGTGGGAAGCCGACACTATGTGACCCGGTGCGAAGGTGCCTGGTAACGACTCGAGGGTTCTGCCTGACGGAACCAGGGTCCCGGACCAGCGCCGCCGTGTCGCTGTCTTGGCGGGCGAGGAACCCGTGCTCGTACTGACGCAGGACCAGCACGTCGCGGTGGCTGCCGTGGTCGATCGTCAGCCGGTGAACAACAGAACTGATGCCGCCTGTCATCCTGCGCCAGGCCACGACCCTGGCCCCGACCGCACCCTCAAGCCGCCGCAGCTGACGCGCTAGCCGGTGCGCGCGGTTTGCGGGATCTGCCAGGCCTCGGCCAGCCGTGACGGGCGCACTTGAACGCCGCCGCCGAAGAACTCGCAGAACTTCATGATCAGCGGGTCCCACCGGAGCGGATCGATGTGCTCGGTGCCCGGGACGATCAGCTGCTCGTCCGCGTGCGAGCGCACCACCCGGACGGTGTGCGCCGTGCTGCTGCCGTGGTTGAACGGCGCGGCCGACACTAGCTCGCATTCGAGCTGTATCGGGCATTCGGCCACCAGCGGCGCGGCAACCAGGTCGGCCAGCCGCGGCGTCAGCCGCGCGGCCCCGAATTTGTCCGGCTCATAGCGGTATCCCTTCTCGACCTTGTGCGGCGTCAGCTCCGGTGCCCCGGTGAGCAGGTTCGATCGGGGTTACGGGTGCTGATCAGCACGACCGGGGTCCCGAAGTAAAGGACTTTCAAATCGACGTTACGGTGCATGTCCCAAGCCTGCCGGGCGGCCGAGGTCGTTGCTGGCGGGAAACAGACACCGCGCTGACCGGCGACTATCCTCGCAGCGTGCACAAGACTCATGGACAGCGTGATCCGGCGCTCGCCTTCCCGCTCGCTGGCACGCGCGATGACGCGGACGAGCGGCGGCAGGCTAACCGCGCTATTGCCGTCAGCGCGATCGGTCTGGCTGTCACCGGCTTGGTCGAGCTGCTGCTGGCGTTGCTGACGGGCTCGGTCGGGCTGCTTGGCGACGCCATCCACAACCTCTCCGACGTTTCGACCAGCGCCGTGGTGTTCCTTGGCTTCCGTCTGTCGCGCCGTCCGCCGACGGAGCAGTACCCCTATGGGCTCGAACGGGCCGAGGACCTGGCCGGGGTGGGCATCGCCGTGGTCGTCTGGGCGAGCGCCGCCTTCGCCGGCTACGAGAGCATCCGCAAGCTGATCGAGCACGGCCACACGTCCTTCGTCGGCCTGGGAATCGCGGGCGCCGTCATCGGCATCATCGGCAATCAGGTAGTGGCCCGCTACAAGATGTCGGTCGGCAGGCGGATCAACTCCGCCACGCTGATCGCTGATGCCCGGCATTCGTGGCTGGACGCGCTGTCGTCAGCCGGGGCGCTGGCCGGCCTGATCGCGGTGGCCCTCGGCCAGTCGTGGGGCGACCCGGTGGCCGGAATCGCCGTGACCATCTTCATCTGCCATGTGGGCTACGAGGTCACCGCGGACGTGATGCGCCGTCTGGCCGACGGCGTGGACCCGGACGTGATCACGACGGCCGAAGCCGCGGCGGGGTCGGTGCCTGGGGTCATCCACGCCCACGCCCGCGCGCGCTGGACCGGCCGGACGCTGCGGGTCGAGATCGAGGGCTGGATCGACCCCGACACGACCGCTCGCGACGCCGACGCGCTCGGCCTGCTGGTCGCCGGTGAGCTCTCCCGCCAGCTCCCCGAAGCGGGCAGCCTGACCTGGACCACCCGCGCAGCCCCCGAGTCGCTGCTGCTCGCGGGCGCCTCGGCATCAGGTCGGACATTCGACGCGGACCGCCTCCCCGGCGGTTCGTGTGCCTAGTGCGAGACGGTTCCGAAAGACACGGTGTTCCCGGCCCATAGGTACGACTGCCACTGGACGTCGGAGCCGGTGTGCGTGGCGTCCACCATGTCGTCGCCTCCCTCGAAGACCCCGACGTGATAGACGTGGCTGCTCAGGTTGGACGTGTCGTGGAAGAAGACCAGGTCGCCGGGCTGAGCCTGCGAATGCGACTCCGCCTGGAACTGGTGGAACTGCTCGTCGGACGTGCGGACGATCTGCCTGCCCTCATGGCGGTACACGTACTGGGTGAGCCCGGAGCAGTCGAACCCCTGCTTGGTCGTCCCCCCGTACAGGTAGGGGACGCCCTCCAGCGTCTTGGCGTACGCCGCCGCCTGCTGGTTGAACGTCATGCTGGTCACGGTGATCACAGTGCCCTTGATGGCCTCCTTGCCGCCCGCGGGGACCTGCGACACCACGTAGAGCACCTCGCCCCGGACCGGGTGGGTCGCCCCGCTCATCCTCGGCCTGAACCCAGCTTGGACGATCTTCCCGTCGGCGGTCTCCCGCGCGTCGCCCACGACGACCGGCACCCGCGCGGTGGCCGTGCTGGTGACCACCGGACTGGCCGCCGCCGCCGTGGCCGCCACGCCCCCGGCCACGGCGGCGGCGCCGACGATGACGATCACGGCAACGGACATCTTGCTACGCTGCATTTCAGCCCCTCCCTCGTAGGGGTCAGGGCTCCCGGTCCACCAGCGCTCGCAACGCCGGCGGGAGCCCGCTTATCGCCTGCGGGGCCGACCGGGGACGGGCCATGGCCTGGCCGTATATCTGGTCGGTCCCGCAGGGTGATCCTCAGCTTACTCTAGGTATCGCCGAGCGAGATTTCGAGAATCATCCAATTAAGAGCCATAACGCCTGCAGCGACGGCGACGGCGATTATCCACGGGTGCTCGCGTGGTTAGGGGGCGGCGGTCGGGGTCTTGTTGTCCAGGCCGAAGACGCGGTCGGCCAGGAGGGTGTCGGTGTAGTTGCGGACGCTGGCGATGCGGCCGTCGCGGCAGGTGTAGACCGAGGCGTAGTCGTTGGCGTAGCGCTCGCCGCGGTGGGTGGTGGCGGTCATGGCCGGTCGCCTCCTTGGCGGTTAGCTCTGGTGCGTTGCCTACGCACTGAGCCTCATGCCTCCAGCAAGGGGAGAGTCAAGACCGGGGCGGTCGGGCGACGCGTCGTCACTCCTTCTCTAGGCGGCTGGTCAGGACGATGTCGACGATCGCAGGGACGGTCTCGGTGCGGGCCCAGTCGCGTTGCAGCTCGCAGGCGAGCGAGACCCAGCCGATCGGCTGGCCGCCGGCCAGGCTGACTCGCTCGAGACCGGCCCGTCGCTAGCGCTGAAAGTTTGACCGCCCATCACCGGCCAAAGTTTCAGCGCTGAGTTCGACCCTCGCGGGGCGGCCCGCCTGGCGCGCCAGGCGGCTGGCTC
>Ga0302326_10021856_pt1 | contig 13103 bp, 11 predicted proteins | sample Palsa_T0_3_FD_202264 | JGI IMG/M metagenome (GOLD analysis project Ga0302326, IMG submission 202264) | Peat permafrost microbial communities from Stordalen Mire near Abisko, Sweden - Palsa_T0_3 | ecosystem: Environmental > Terrestrial > Soil > Palsa > Peat permafrost | place: Sweden: Abisko... | reverse complement strand
GTCGATCTCTTCACGCCGATCTTCGCGGTGAGCCGCATCGCAGGCTGGGTCGCGCACGTCATCGAGCAACTGGACGACAACCGGTTGATTCGCCCCCGCGCCGAGTACATCGGACCAATCTACCCCACCCCGTACATCCCGCTGGCGAATCGCGGGTAGGCTCTTGCAACTGTGAAAGCTGGCTTTGTTCCCGCCGCTTCATGCCGCTGGTTTTTTCTTCCGCGGTCTGCCGCCAAGGCTTCCATTCTTCTTGGCGGCAGCGGACTTGGCCTCGCTTCTTGATCGGCCGCCTTCCGCACCCATCCTCGCAGCCATCCACTTTCTTGATCCGAGAAAGCCCTCTAGGAGCGCTGGCAGGTAAAGATCGGCATCCAACTTTGGAAAATGAATGCCAAAGCCTGAAGGAGAAATCTCGATCGGCTCAAGCTGATCGGGGCGAGCGGCTTCAAGCCCCTCGGCGTCATGTGGCGAAAAAGCAATGTCCAGCTTCGTATTGAGATGAATCACGACCCGGCCAATACGCCGATCATAACGGGCACTCACCGCCCGGGGATACGATGTTAGACGCTCCTGCGCTCTCTGGTTTGCCAGATTGATCTGACCCTCAACGTCCATGTATGCTCTCCCACGCATTGCACAAAGTGGCCAGATTGCCATCGAGCATGCCTGCAATTCGCGCCAATTCCCGGCCAGAGAACCCATAATTCTCGCGCAGTTCAACCGGACCGTTCTGACAATTCAATTCAAAAACTGCCTCATGGCCCATGCCAATCACATGGACATGGGCTGGCCGGTGATCGTTCGGATAAACAACAATCCGAAATCCGCCAGCCCTCAAGACGGTTGGCATAGAGTCATCCTAACATTAAATCTAAGCGTTTAGGTTATTTTAACCTATGAGCTATCTTCCATACGAGGGAGGCCGGAAATCCCAGCCCCCTCCACGTCCATGAGGATCTACATGCCGCCGCGGCTGGCAGGCGGAACAATGCCGTTCATGCGTAGGTAAACGCACATCTGACCGTAATGATCCATAAAATGAGCAATGCCAAAGGCTGCCATACCCGCGCGGGTTCCGTGCGCCGTCTGCTGGAAAGCATTCTCCGGCGTGATTGTGGCGACGAACTTATGCGCATCCGCAAAGGAATCCTTGAGCGCCTTAACGATGTCGGCCTTGGTAGTAAGCTTCTCAATCGCCTCAGACTTGGCCTTGTCCTCCGCCTCGGAGAAATTCGGCCCGCCAAAGAAGTAGTACCCAGCCTCCGCGACGTGCTTCACCTGTCCGCCAAAAGTGCGAACGCCCTTGAATTCGCCTGCGGTGGTGGGAGGCGCAAAGTCATATTTGTCCTCGGGCATGGCCTCGGCCGCATCCACAAATTCCTTTTCCATCCCGGAGAGTAGCTTGTCGTAAACCTGGGCCGGCGAAATCGGCGTGCCGACAGCCGGCGTGGCGGGCTTGGCTGCGGCTTGCGCAAGCGCAGCGTGGGAAGTTGCGGCCAGGAGACAACAGCCAAAGAGCGAAGCAGCAAAGAAACGAGACGAGATACGCATCCGAACAATCCTCCGCGCGGCGCAAATCGACGTTCGGGCCGCGCAATGACTTTACCAGCAGCTCATCGCGGATTGCCAACCAAAGATAGATGAATCCGACAGCAAAGCCCCCAGCCACATCCGTTTTTCCGCCATCAACCTGTCAGATTCTTCGTTTCAGTCCTCTTCCGTTTCCGCCGGGGACAAACTCTACGTACAATGACAAAATAAGGAGAATTTTGCCATGCGCAGAGTCTATATGGACGCCAATGCCACCACACCCCTGCTACCGGAGGTGGTGGAGGCCATGCGCCCGTACTGGATTGAGCACTTCGGCAACGCCTCCTCGATCCACCAGCAGGGCCAGCGCGCCCGCACCGCCGTAGACCAGGCCCGCGAGACACTTGCGGAGTTCTTCGGCTGTCACGCTGCCGAGGTCGTCTTCACCTCCGGCGGCACCGAAGGCGACAACACCGCGCTCTTTGGCCTGCTGCATCCCGGCGACCACCTCATCACGACTTCAATCGAACATTCCGCGGTCCTTGCCGCCGCCGATCGCCTGGCGCACGACGGAATCGCCACGACCAAGGTCGATCCCCGCCCCGATGGCCTGATCGATCCGATGGATATCCTCCGCGCCATCCGCCCGGAAACCCGCCTGATCAGCGTGATGCTCGCCAATAACGAAACGGGCGTCGTCCAGCCGGTCGAAGAAATTGGCCGCATCGCCGCGCAAACTGGCGCTTTCTTCCACATCGATGCCGTTCAGGGCGCAGGCAAGGTTCTTATCGACGTGAACCGCATCGGCTGCCACGTTCTCACCATCAGCGGCCACAAAATGTACGCCCCCAAGGGCATCGGCGCGATGTACGTGCGCAAGGGCACGCCGCTCGATCCGCTCATGGTCGGTGGCAGCCACGAGCGCCGCCGCCGCGCCGGAACCGAAAACGTGCCCGCCATTGTGGCGCTCGGCAAGGCTGCGGAATTGGCCATGCACGGTCTGGAAAGCGGCGTCATGCACCGGCTTGCCACCCTGCGCGACCGGCTGGAAAACGGGATTCTTGCTCAGATTCCGGGAACCGGCGTAAACGGCGCTGGAACTCCTCGCGCCGCGAACACATCCAATATATGGTTTGATCAGTTGGAGGGCGAAGCTCTGGTGATCGCGCTGGATCTGAAAGGCTTGGCCGTTTCTGGCGGATCGGCGTGCCACTCCGGTGCGACCGAGCCCTCGCACGTACTGATGGCGATGGGCCTGGACAAGACTCGCGCCCGCGCCAGCCTGCGCTTCAGCCTGCTGAAGACCGCCACCGACGCAGACATCGACTACGCCCTCGAAGTGATTCCGGCAGCCGTCGATAGGCTGCGCGAACTGGCCCCTGAGCTGGCCGGAACCGCAGGTTAAGGAATGGCAAGCGCACCCAAGACAGGCATCCCTGCCGGCCACGCCGACAAGCCCCGCTCCGGTACCATCGCAGTCGCCATGTCGGGCGGCGTCGATTCCTCGACCGTCGCGGCCATGTTGCGCTCCGAAGGAGCCGACGTCATCGGCCTGACGCTCCAGCTCTGGGACCAGAATCGCCTCGCCGGTAAGCCCGGCACTCCCGACGCACCCAAGGCCGGCCGCTGCTGCTCTCTCGACGACGTCTACGACGCCCGCCGTGTAGCCGAGACGCTGGACATTCCCTATTACGTGGTCAATCAGCAGGAGCGATTCGAGCATGACGTAGTTCAGCCGTTTGTGAACGATTACCTCGCCGGGCGCACACCGATTCCCTGCTCGCTGTGCAACAACCATCTCAAATTCGACCAGCTTCTCCGTACCGCGCGCCAGATCGGCGCAGAGCGCATCGCGACCGGACATTACGCGCGCAACGAGTACGACCCCGCGCGCAGCCGCTGGATTCTCAAGCGCCCCGCTGACCTAGCGAAGGACCAGACCTGGTTCCTCTTCGGCCTCACCCAGGATCAGTTGGCGCACACGCTCTTCCCGCTCGGCCATCTAACCAAGCCCGAGGTCCGCGAAATTGCGCGCGAAAGCCATCTCGCGCTCGCCGACAAGCCCGATTCGCAGGAGATCTGCTTCATCCCCGGCGGCAATTACAAGCAGTTCATCGCCAACTATCTCGAAGAGCAGGGCCGCGAGTTGCCCGACTCCTCCGGGGAACTCGTAACCACCGCTGGCGCACCCCTCGGCCATCACGAGGGCATCCACAATTTCACCATCGGCCAGCGCAAAGGCCTCGGCGTCACATCGCCCAATCCGCTTTACGTTCTCCAGATCGACGCCGCCAGCCGCAATGTCACCGTCGGCCCGGAGTCGGAGCTGAACCGGAACAGCTTCACCTGCGCCCGCGCCAATTGGATCACCATCCCCTCCCTTGACGCCCCGATGCGTGTTCAAGCCCGTATCCGACACAGCCAAAGCCCCGCTCCCGCCTGGATCGAGCCCAGCGGCGTTGAGGGCGTTCTCGTCACCTTCGACGAACCGCAGCGCGCCGTCACGCCCGGTCACTCGGCCGTCTTCTACGACAGCGACGAGGTCGTAGGCGGCGCCTGGATCCTATAACGGTCCCGTAAGAATCCCGAGAATCGCCTAAAACTAACCGCCCCTCTGCGCGGGACTTTGAATTTCGCCTTGATACTTAAGTTTTTACTTGACAAACAAAAGTCTGCGCCCATACTTAAGCATGTACTTTAGTATTTCACCGGAGGATACGATGGAAACCATGCAGCAACCAACCGTCAACCACTCCACCTTCAATCTCGAACGCAGCTTTCCCGCCTCGCCCGAGCGCGTCTTCTCTGCTTTCGCCGACCCGGCCAAGAAAATCCGCTGGTACGCCGACGGCCGGACCATGGAAGTAGAGGAATTTACAATGGACTTCCGCGTCGGGGGCCAGGATCGTACCCGCTACCGGACCTCGCCCGACAGCCCGCTCCAGGGCGCGATCCTTCGCAACGACACGACTTACCTTGAGATCCAGCCCAACCGGCGCATCGTAATCGCCTACACGATGGGCCGCGAAACGGACGGTGAAAACACTCCATTCTCCGCTTCTCTCGCCACCTTTGAACTGATACCAACGGATGCGGGCACCGACGTTCTCTTTACCGAGCAGTCAGCCTTCTTCGAGGGCGCGGATGGACCGGAAATCCGCAAAATCGGCTGGACCAGCCTTCTCAACAAGTTAGCTGCGTCATTGGCTGAGTAGTGTCTGCTCCAACTTCATTTCCCGACGGGCCGACGTCTCCGAATGGAGCGTCCGACCACATCCACCGCATCTTCCATGCGCTCGGCGACCCCACGCGCCGGGCGCTGGTAGAGCGGCTAAGCGAAGCGCCGGTCACCGTGTCGCAATTAGCCCAGCCGCTGGCCATCACGCTGGCGGCCGTGATGCAGCACTTGCAAATTCTTGAGGAAAGCGGGCTTGTGCGCACGGAAAAAGTTGGCCGCGTACGCACTTGCCGAATTGAACCGAAAGGATTTTCTGTTATGGAGCAATGGATTCGGGATCGCCGTACGGCATGGGAGCGCCGATTTGACCGGCTTGGCGAATTCCTCATGGAAACAGCTGTGCCACCAGACGAGTAGCAATCGGCTACTGCTGCACCGCCCAAGCCAGTCCGTCCGGCTCACCCCCGGCATCGATGTGGCCGGTCACTTCCAGAGTCTTCAGATCCAGCACCGCAACATAGTTGTCCGGCCCACAGGAAATGTACGCCCGTGACCCATCCGGCTGCATCAGAATTCCGGCTGCGCCGTGGCCAATCTTCACGCGCTTCAACTCTTTTCGCGCTGATGTGTCGTAGACGACGAGGTCCGAGTCTCTGAGGCTGGAGATGAGCGCCAGCTTGCCGTCGAGAGTGAACTTCAGCCGGTTGGCGCCGAAGACCTTGGCAGGCAGCGTCGCCACGACCTTCTTGCCCGGCAGGTCGATGACGGAAATCGTGCCATCCTGCGCATCCGCAGTCCAGAGCTCACGCCCATCCGGCGAGACATCGAACCCCTCATCGCCCTTGCCGACCGGAATCACCGTCTCATTCCAGTCCATCTGCGGCGGCCCGCCCATTCCCGGTGGCGGACCACCCGGTGGCGGACCACCCGGCGGCGGACCACCCGGACCGCCCTGCATTCCGGGCGGAGGTCCCATCGGCGGCCGAGCCATCTTTTCCAGAACGCTGACCGTGGCAGAAGCGACATTGGTGGTATAAATCCTCTTCTGATCCGCAGTCACGTACAGCATGTGCGTCCGGTTCTGCCCAGTGCCCATGATCCAGTCAATCTTGCCTGAAGCCGGATCATAGCTTCCGATTGCCTTCGCGCCCTCTGCCGTAAACCACAGCTTTCCGCCGACAAACGTAAGGCCATGCGGCCCATTCAACGCGCCCAGATCAATATCCGGCAGTGCCTTCTGACCGACAAGATCGATCACGGAGAGCACATGGTACGCGCCTCCGCCGTAAATCGAAACATACGCCGTCTTACCATCCGACGAGGCGATGACTTCGTGTGGGTCCTGTCCCACGGGTGCGTGAGCAATCACCTTCAGGGTCGCGGGATCCACAATTGAGAGGGTGTGATTGTGCTTTGACAGCACCAGCAGGGACTCCCGCGGGGTAGGCTGCGCAATCAAATGTTGCGTCGCGGGAAGTGCAAGGCCAAATAAAGCGAGGATCGGAAAGAAACATCTGAGTCTGACTGGCAAGATGATCTCCCTGGATGACAATCGGAATATTACGCGATTAGACGCCGAGTGCGAATCCTTCAGCGACAGTCACCAATGAAATTGTCATCGCATGACAGTCTCAGATTCCCGCGCCATCTTGTCCATTCGGGGAATTGGGTTTGCGGCGAGGAACCTCGGAGCGGTATGTTTCGACGACTGCCTTGATCGCCGCCAGGATCCCATTGACCTGTCGCACCGGCGCTGTCACAGCCGCTTCCACGACCACTCCAGCCCGATCCACGGCATTTAACCCATTGGTCAACATGGCGTCCAGACGCTCAGTCTGGTGACTGATGCGTTCCATAATCTCCGCGGCAGAAATGCTGACCCCGCGCGTCTCTTTCTTGAGACTCGCCGTCAGCTCCGCCAGGTCGGTGGAGAGGGTTATGACTTGCGGAGAAATGCGCTCCACCAGATCCCTCGTGGAATGCACCATGGGAAGAAGCGTCGCCTTGAGGTCTTCGGCAGACTCTATGGCGGATTTGGCAGATTTGGCGGTCTTTCGCAGCGAAACGTAAATCGCTAAAAGCACACAGGCCTGCAGCAGAACGGCCACGCCCGTCAATGCGACGAAGATGATGAGAATTGTTTCAGTATTCGACGTCATCGGGATGGTCTCGCTGAATCCTGGGCCAGACGGAAATCTGCATCCATCCGGCAATGAAGACGTGCAGGATGCCGCGTCCACACGACATCCTGCACATCAATGAGGAACGTTTCCGAAAAGAGCGATCGAAGAACTAGGAGATGGGCCCTTCGCCTGGACTGGCAGTCGTCTCCTGATAGGCGTGACGGCCCGCGTCCACTGCAGCCGCAACCTTCACAGTCTGATCGTTAACGAAACCCTTGCCGCGATCCACGAACTCTTCCCACTGTGCGCGTCCGCGATCCACGACTTCCTTGCCGCGCTGAACATATTCGACGGCCTGCCCCTTGCCACGCTCGACCAGGACGTTCGCCTGATCGGCCACCTCACGCGCCCGGAGACGCACAAACTCCGTGCCGTCCTTGGCAGTGGCCACAATATCATCGCGGGTCTCGCGACCGCTCTTCGGCGCGTACAACACACCCACCAACGCGCCAATCCCAAGACCTGCAAGGAACCATCCAAACGCCTGTTGATTATCCGTTGCCATAAAGGAAACTCCTTTCGAAAAAACCTGAAGTAGGACTGAGACTAACAAATCCTGTAGGTGCAGGAAGCTTTTTCACTGCGCTCAGCCAGTGTAGACCAATTCTCTTCCCTCACCCACCTACATTGGACGCGATGTTCCAAATCGATGTTGCCCTGTTGTGCTCAGTTGCCGTGATCCGCCGCCGAATTCGAGCCGGATGAGACAGTTTTGGCACAATTTGCTGCTTCACACCCCTTGCCACGATCATGAATCGATTGCATCGCCAGACATCCGAAGGTATTCAGCAAACTTCGAGTCCAAGTCGAGAAGGCCATCCCGTCGGGGGATGACCTTCTGTTCTTTTCCTCAAGGATGCGGGAATGTCTCCGGCAACTTACAATACCTCGACCTGGACTGTTGCCGTCGACGTGAGCGTGGAGTCCTTCGAATCCGTGCCAGTTACCGTGAAGGTGTAATTGCCCGACGTGATGATCTTAGCCGGGCTGGAGCAGGCGCTGAATCCCGCCACAGCAATCAACAGGAGGATCGCCGACAGCATCGACTTCCACCCGCGTCGCCTTGCCGGAATTCCAAACAGCAGGCAGAAAGTCAGTACCGCGCTTCCCGCCCCAAACCATCGGACATTGCTGCCGACAGTTGTGCCACTCGGCAGCGTCGTCCCCTTGCCGAAGATCAGCATCAGCGGGCTCGCCGTGCCTCCCGCCGCAAGAGTCTCCGTGGCCGGATACATCGCGCACTCAGGCGGAGTGGAGGTTGTCGTCACCGTAACTAGCTTGCAGGTGTATTTGATCGTTCCGGCGTAACCCTCTTCCGAGGTCGTAACAATCGCCGGAGCGGCCGTTGAGTGCTCCGCCGGCAATCGAACGCTCGTGTTGCTCAATACAAAACTCGGACGGCCCGTCACCGCGACGGCGCTTGAGGTCGAGCCTTCATAGTTGGTATCTCCGAGATAGACAGCGACGACATTCGAAGTGGTGGCAGGCAACGCCACCGTGGATATCGACGCAGTCGCACCGGCTTGCGTAGTCTTTGTGGCAGCGACCCCGGCAAGCGTTCCCTCCGCCACGACCGTCGATCCGACCTTCAACTCAACCTCTCCGGTCGGCGGCGCGGCCGCGCTATCAGTTGTCACAGTTACAGTAAAAATGAACGGCTTGCCGTCGTACTTGGTCACGTTGACCGCCAGCTTCAGATCCGTAGTCGCCTTGGCGACACTAATCGAACTGGAGCCCGTGCTTGCCTTGAAGCTCGGATCGCCTCCATAGGCAGCTTCAACAGTGGTGCCTCCAGGCGATGGGAAATAGTTGGTAAGCGCGGCATAACCGTCGGACGCAAGCGTCATCGTGCCGAGATCCTTGCTTCCCGCGGTGAACTTGACAGATCCGGTAGCGTCGCCATCCGGTTCGACCACCCCCCCCACGACCGGGGAATTGACCCCATAAGGATGCGCGGTAATGCTCACCGGATAACCATATGGAATCGGACTGCCCGTAAACGGTGCGCCGGAAGAGGGATTACTGGCAGCCGTCACGAGAGCAGTCTTACTCGGCTCAGAGGTGACATTGACGCTCACTGGCGCTGAAACACTCTTGGCATCCTGCGCCGACCCACCGTAGCTGGCAACCACCGAATAACTCCCGCCCGGCAGAGAATTCAGCTTGAGATTTCCGGTCGAGCCAGAGGCATCCAGTGAAAAGGTCCCCAGCAGCGGATTCTCCGGAGCCTTCACACTGGCTGTCAGCGTCACAGAACCGGTCTCAAATCCATTCGCACCGGTTACAGTGGCATCGGCCACGGCTGTCAGGCCATGTTCCAGGGAGACAGGCGAAATCGTCAGGCTGGTCGTAGTCGGGGAAAGCCCGGCACTGGCCCATTGCGTAAGGAGACTCGAAACATTGATGCTGCCCAGCCCGGTTGCAAGATCGTATCCCGCCCCGGCGTTGTACCCGGTCTGGAAGTAGTTTCCTGCGTAGCCGCCGCAATTGAGCGTCCCCGACAGGCAGGAAACCGAGTTGTTTCCTGTCGTCACATCGTGGAAGACGGCCGGCGAGGTTCGAGCCAGGTTGTAGAAGACGTAATTGGCAACGCCTTGCCGCTCACCAGTCTTCTCGCGAACCAGCGCAAGGATGGCCGCCAGCGTCGGCGCAGCAGCCGATGTGCCGCCGACTCCATAGAGATTGAATTGGTTGGCCGGAAGACCGTTGGACCCCGGAACGCAATCCGTAATCGGATTGTTGCTGCTGTCCGTATCCTGATCCGTGCAGATTCCCCACGCAACACTGAAGAGACCATTGCCCGCAAAGAAGGAGACATCAGGAATGTCACGCACCAGATCATTCGGCACTCCGGGAGCAGACTGCCACGATGGCTTCACGTAACCCGAGGTGCAATCGATATTGCCTTTGCTGTCGATCGAGCCCACCGCGCAGTTGCTCTTGCCTCCGCTACCGGCAGAGATACTCGCGTAAATGCCAGAGTAAGCGACGTTCGTGGAAATTGCTCCCGGCGGGTAGCTGGAGGTCGAGTCATTCCACGGAGTCTCCGGAATGAATCCGAGCGCGGAACGAAGAGTAGTGGCGTTATTCGTCGTGGATACGTACTTCGTGAAATCCGCGCCGCTTCCGTTCGGACCAATCAGTGCCGCGAAATCCGTGCCGCCCACCGCAGTGTTATAAGGAGTGGAAGCCAGACCGTTCACCTGCAGACCGTAGATAGCCTGGGTTTCTGCGTTGGGGTCGTCGCAACCGGCCGACCCGGAATCGCCGCTGGAAACCGTGACCGAAATCCCTTGTGCGGCAGCCTGCTGCCAGAGTGCTTCATAGTATTGGTTGCCTGAGGTGCCCAGTCCCGCCTCGCACTCACCAAAGCTGAGATTCAGCACATCGACAATATTGTCGTCCAGCGCTTTGATCGCCGCCAGATCTCCACCAAAACTCGAACCCGTGCTGGCGGCGATATAAAGATACACTTTCGCATTTGGAGCAATGCCATTCGCGACTTCCGTATCCAGGTAAGCCTCAACAGCATCTCCATTTTCGCCCGGGTCTGTGCCGTCTACGACGACAGTCGGGGCGTTAGCGGCCAGGCCGAAGCGTGTGCGATAGTTGACGTTCTGCGTCAGAGAGATATTAGAGTCCCCGATAATTCCAATCTTGGCCCCCGTCCCATCGTAGGTCGAGCCCGAAGCCGCTGGATTGAGCGCCTTGTTGGGAACGTTGTAAATGGTGCCTGCATCCGAAGGGCCAAGAAAGAGAATCGGGCCATAGGTCCCGGAGACTGTATAGTCTGAATGCACCGTCTGGGTTGCCAGATCGTAAAGGCCGCGCGGTCCCTTCTGCGCCATCGACTTCGGGAAGAAATCGTTCAATCTCGCGATGCCCGCAACCACAGGCGCCAGCGCCGCGGGAATCTGCGGGTCGCTCGCATTGGCATGATGCATCTCGCCATTCACCTCATAGAGATGAATCCCGGTATGAAACGCCTCCTGCACCTGGCCCGCCGTCCCCGAAAACTCGATCGCCATTCGACCCGCGGATGGAGCCTTTACTTCAAATCCATGCGACTGCAGCCATGCCGTCACCGCGGCGATATCAGAATCGACAGCGCCCCATTGTGCCCCAAATTGGGCTGGCGTCAGCCACTGATGAAAATTAGCGGAATTCGGGTCGTGCAGCGACTCGACCAGCATATTCAGAGCCTGCTGCTGCTCCGGGCTGCGCCGAAGCACCAGTTGCATTCGATCTTCCGACGTCGATGCCGGCACCGCGCCGCGATCCGCCGCCGGCGTTGCCAGCGGATGGGTGTTTCCTCTAAGGGTCACGAGTTCCGATTCATCCACCACCTGCGTAATCAAGCCAGCGCGATTGGATTGGGAATGCAGGGACGTGGAAGAGAAGAGCAGAACCGCTGCGAAAAGCAGCGCGGATTGGAGTGAGAGCACCAAAGCACGGGCACGACGCCGTGCCGAAGGGAATGCAGGGGGGAGAGCATTCATGCGAAACCTCGATGGGGGATCGATGTGGGAGATACCCAATTTGCTTGCCGGACAAGGTCCTTCCGAGGAACGAATACATATTCCCATTGCCCGTTCGCACAAGCTGCCGCAAAGCCAAGTTAGGAAGCAAACTCGGTTACGAAAAAGCGTGGGTATTTCTTGGTCGTAGTGCAAGCATACGACCAAGTCAAAGAAATTGGGAGTTTGAAGTCAATAACTTACGAATTTTTAAACTCTGTATTTTCCCAAATTGGTGAAGTAACCTGCGACTGTGCGATTTACCGCAATAGTGTCCACGGGCACAACTCTGGCGAACCGGCGCAGCACTCCCAGCTGTACCGCCAGCGCATCCCCCTCTGCAGAAGCGGTAAGCACCCGTCGAGCCGCCTGTTCCACCGTCGCCATCGCTTCGTCCGCGAAGACAGAGGTCATCGCCGCGGCAATCGATGCCGAGCCGGAGGCGCTGCGAGAGGTTGCCGCGAGCTTTCTTGCCCGCAAAAGCGCCGACTCCAGCGCATAAATAGCCATAATGCAATCCGCAAGATCGGCCATCACCTCCTGCTGATCCTGCAGCGCAGTCATGTATCGCTGCGAAGCGGCTCCCGCAGCAAGCAAAAAAATCTTGCGCAGGCTGGCAAGGACCTTGGCTTCCCTGGCCAGAGGCGCATCCGAGTCTTCCACGTCAAACGATGGCGGCTCCATAATCTCATCCATCAACCGCTTGATGGCAGGCAACAGAGGCAGCTGTCCGCTCAGCGCCCTCTTCATCAGCCAGCCGGTAATAATCAGCCGGTTGATCTCATTGGTGCCTTCAAAGATGCGATTGATCCGCGCGTCGCGATAAATGCGCTCGGCCGGATAATCCTCCACATATCCATACCCGCCCAGAATCTGCACCAGTTCATCGGCAACATAATCCAGCATCTCCGAGCCAAACACCTTAAGGATCGAGCACTCGACGGCATACTCCTCAATGCGCTTCTGAATCTCCCGGGGCGAATGGGCGACCTCCGCGCTCAATGCGGCCAGCGCGGCATCCATCATGCCCGACGTGCGGTAGGTCATGCTCTCAGTTACATAAAGCCACGTAGCGCTGGAAGCGATCTTGCGCTGGATCAGCCCAAACTCCGCGATTGGCTTACCAAAAGCAACCCGCTCCTTCGCATACCGAATCCCAAGATCGACCGACTGGCGTCCGCCTCCAACGCAGGCCGCGCCCAGCTTGAATCGGCCCATATTCAGGATATTGAATGCGATGTGATGCCCCTTGCCCGCCTCGCCCAGCAGGTTCTCCACCGGAATACGGCAATCAGAGAAGACCAGCGCGCAGGTCGACGAACCGCGAATCCCCAGCTTGTGCTCCTCTTTTCCAATGGAAAAACCGGGCGTGCCGCGCTCCACCAGAAAGGCCGAGAACTTTTCGCCGTCTATCTTCGCGAAAACAGTAAAGAGGTCGGCGAACCCCGCATTGGTAATCCACATCTTCTCGCCGTTCAGAATGTACTGCGTTCCATCCTGCGAGAGCACGGCGCGGGTGCGAATGTTCATCGCATCCGAGCCCGAGGTCGCCTCAGACAAGGCATACGCCGCCACCAGTTCCATCGAAGCCAACCGGGGCAGATATCGCTGCTTTTGAGCTTCCGTCCCGTACCAGACCAGGGGCAGCGTGCCAATGCCGACATGCGCGCCAAAAGCCGTGGAGAAGCTGGCATT
>Ga0302326_10021851_pt1 | contig 13106 bp, 12 predicted proteins | sample Palsa_T0_3_FD_202264 | JGI IMG/M metagenome (GOLD analysis project Ga0302326, IMG submission 202264) | Peat permafrost microbial communities from Stordalen Mire near Abisko, Sweden - Palsa_T0_3 | ecosystem: Environmental > Terrestrial > Soil > Palsa > Peat permafrost | place: Sweden: Abisko... | reverse complement strand
TTTGGCTCGAGCGCCGCAGGAAGAATTCGCAATGAAGACGTTTCGCGCGTTTCGCATTCACGAGGAGGAGCGCAAGATCGTTGCGCGCTTCGAGGATCTCACCCTCGCTGATCTCTCGCCGGGCGATGTCGTCGTGCGCGTGACGTACTCGGGCATCAACTACAAGGATGCGCTCGCCGCCACCGGCACCGCCAAGATACTCAGGCGCTATCCGCTCGTCGGCGGCATTGACCTTGCCGGCGTCGTTGAGTCCTCAGGCGATGCGCGCTTTCGCGCGGGTGACCACGTACTCGTCACCGGATCCGCATTGTCGGAGACACACGACGGCGGCTATGCCGAATACGCCCGCGTCCCGGCAGATTGGCTGATCCCGATGCCGCCGGGGCTCGATGCGCGCTCGGCCATGGCGCTCGGCACGGCGGGTTTCACCGCTGCGCTTGCCATCCACTTGATGGAGCGCAATGAGCAGGCGCCGGTCGGCGGATCGATTGCAGTCACCGGCGCCACCGGCGGGGTGGGCAGCATTGCCATAGACATGCTCGCGGCCCGCGGCTATGACGTGATTGCGGTCAGCGGCAAGGCCGATGCCGTCGAGTACCTGAAGTCACTCGGAGCTGCCCGTGTTCTGCTGCGCGATGAGATTGACTACGGCACGAAGCCGCTGGAGGCGACGCAGTTCGGCGGCGCTATCGACAATGTCGGCGGCAAGACTCTTGCGTGGCTGACGCGCACCGTAGGCTTTCGCGGCAATATCGCCAGTATTGGCTTGGCAGGCGGCGCGCAGCTTGAGACTACAGTCATGCCCTTCATCCTGCGAGGTGTGAACCTCCTTGGCATCAATTCCTCGGCAACGCCGCGCGCCCTGCGCCTTGCCGTCTGGCAGCGCATCGCTACGGACCTCGCGCCGCGTCACCTTGCGCGCATTATCACGCGCACCGTCGCTTTTGCCGATCTGCCCGGCGCCTTCGCCGCTCTCATCGGCGGGCACAACCTCGGCCGAACGCTCGTCGAGATCGGATGACGTGTAAAATGCCCGCGTCAGAACCAGGACAGATCCATGTCGTCATCTTCCGCCGGGGCACGGCTGCGCGAGGCAGTCGAGTCCGAGCGTCCTTTGCAACTCGTCGGCGCCGTGAATGCGTTCTCGGCGCTTCTCGCCGAGCGTAGCGGCTTCAAGGCCATCTATCTCTCAGGCGCAGGGGTCGCTAACGCCTCTCTGGGGGTGCCGGATTTGGGCATCACTTCGCTGAATGACGTCTGCGAGGACGTGCGGCGCATCACTTCCGCGACGGCACTACCGCTCCTGGTGGATGCGGATACGGGCTGGGGAGCCGCGTTCAACATAGCGCGCACCACCTCCGAGCTCACCAAAGCGGGCGCGGCTGGGATGCACCTTGAGGATCAGGTGGCCGCCAAGCGCTGCGGCCATCGCCCGGGCAAGCAGCTGGTTTCGAGCGGCGAAATGCAGGACCGCATCAAGGCTGCGGTCGATGCACGCACCGATCGACAGTTTGTCGTCATGGCGCGCACCGATGCGCACGCGGTGGAGGGGCAGCAGGCGGCGCTCGAGCGCGCGGCGGCCTACATTGAAGCTGGCGCCGACATGATTTTCGCCGAGGCGCTGACGAGTCTCGGGGAGTACCGGCAGTTCAGCGCCGCCGTGCGGGTGCCGCTGCTCGCCAACATCACGGAATTCGGCAAGACGCCGCTCTTCACGCGCGACGAGCTGCACGCGGCCGGCGTGCGCATCGTGCTCTACCCGCTGTCGGCGTTTCGCGCCGCAGCGCGCGCTTCACTCGAGGTTTACACGGCGATACGCCGCGACGGCACGCAAAAGAGCGTGCTCGATAGAATGCAAACGCGCGCGGAACTTTACGAGGTTCTGCGCTATCACGATTACGAACGCAAGCTCGATGAGCTCTTTGGGGAAGCCTCTTGAGAGAAGACAAGCAGAAAGCCGCGCCGAACGCCCCGCCGCCCAAGAAGTCCGTCGCGCTCTCCGGAGTGCCGGCGGGCAACACGGCGCTGTGCAGCGTGGGCCGCACGGGCAACGATCTGAACTATCGCGGCTATGACATTCTCGAGATCGCGACGACCTGCGAGTTCGAGGAGATCGCCTATCTTCTTATTCACGGCAAGCTCCCCAACCGCGTCGAACTTGCCGGCTACAAGACGAAGCTTGCCGCCCTGCGCGGCCTGCCGGCGACGGTGCGCTCGGTGCTCGAGGTCTTGCCGGCCGCATCTCATCCCATGGATGTCCTGCGCACGGGCGTCTCCGTGCTCGGCTGCACTCTGCCGGAGAATGAGGCGCATCCGGCGGCCGCGGCGCGCGATATCGCGGACCGGTTGATTGCCTCCCTCGGTTCCATGCTGACCTACTGGTATCACTACAGCCACAGCGGCAACCGTATCCACGTCGAAACCGAGGACGACTCGATCGGCGGCCATTTTCTGCATCTGCTGCACCGGCGCGCACCGAGCGCAGCGTGGGTCCGGGCAATGCATACGTCGCTCATTCTCTATGCGGAGCACGAGTTCAACGCCTCGACTTTCGCAGCGCGCGTGATTGCCGGAACAGGTGCGGATCTGTATTCCTGCATCGTGGGCGCAATCGGAGCTCTCGCCGGACCCAAGCATGGCGGCGCAAACGAGGCGGCCTTCCAGATCCAGGCGCGCTACGACAGCGCCGATGACGCGGAAGCGGACATCCGCGCGCGCGTCGCCAACAAAGAGGTCATCATCGGCTTCGGGCATCCGGTTTATACGCTCGCCGATCCGCGCAATGACGTGATCAAGGAGGTCGCGCGCAGATTGTCCGAGGACGCAGGCGACATGAAGCTCTTCGCGATTGCCGAGCGCATCGAGCGCGTGATGAAGAACACCAAGAAGATATTCGCGAACCTCGACTGGTTCTCTGCGGTGTCCTACCACATGATGGGTGTGCCGACCGCAATGTTCACACCCTTGTTCGTGATCGCACGAACCACAGGCTGGGCGGCGCATGTCATCGAGCAGCGCGCCGACGGCAAGATCATCCGCCCGGCGGCCAATTACATAGGCCCCAAGAACCGACCGTTCGTGCCGATCGATCAGCGACCGTAGGCGCCTATGCAGCACGATAAGTCTGCCAAGCGGCCGGATCCGGATGCGATCCTCGTCGCCATTGCCGACTACGCGCGCGGCTTTACGATCAGGAGCGATATTGCCTACGACACCGCGCGCGATTGTCTGATGGATACGCTCGCCTGCGGCTTTCAGGCGTTGAAATACCCCGCCTGCACGAAGCTTCTGGGGCCCATCGTGCCGGGCGCCAGCATGCCCGGCGGCGCGCGCGTGCCCGGTACGTCCTACGAGCTCGACCCTGTGCAGGCCGCGTTTTCCATCGGTGCGATGATCCGCTGGCTCGACTTCAACGATACCTGGCTTGCCGCAGAATGGGGGCACCCCTCCGACAATCTCGGCGCCATCCTCGCAGTTGCCGATTACAGCGCGCGTCAGGCGCGCATGCACGGCAAGCCTCCGCCGACGGTGCGCGATCTGCTCACCGCGATGGTGAAGGCGCACGAGATACAGGGAATCCTTGCGCTCGAGAACAGCTTCAATCGAGTCGGCCTCGACCATGTGATTCTGGTGCGCGTCGCCTCCACTGCCGTCGCGACCGCGTTCCTGGGCGGTACTGCGGAGCAGATCGTCGCCGCCGTTTCAAATGCCTGGATCGACGGCGGCAGTTTGCGCACCTATAGACACGCGCCAAATACGGGCTCGCGCAAGAGCTGGGCGGCGGGGGACGCGACGAGTCGCGCCGTGCGGCTCGCGCTCATCGCGCTCAGCGGAGAAATGGGTTACCCGTCGGCGCTCAGCGCGCCGACGTGGGGCTTCTACGACGTGCTCTTCAAGGGCAAGCCTTTCTCCCTGCCGCAGCCCTTCGGCTCCTACGTCATGGAGAACGTCCTCTTCAAGATCTCCTACCCCGCCGAGTTTCATGCGCAAACCGCGGTCGAGTGCGCGATGCAGCTGCATGCGCTCGTGGCGCCGCGATTAGGCGAGGTCGAGCGCATCGTGATCGAGACCCAGGAACCGGGCGTGCGCATCATCGACAAGACGGGGCCGCTTTCGAATCCGGCCGATCGTGATCACTGCATCCAGTACATGGTGGCCGTGCCGCTCATATTTGGTCGCCTGACGGCCGCAGACTACGAAGATGCCGTGGCCGCGGATCCGCGCGTCGATGCATTGCGCGCGCTCATGCAGGTGCGCGAGAACCCCGCCTTCACGGCCGACTACTACGCCCCCGACAAGCGCTACATCGGCAATGCAGTGCAGGTGTTTTTCCGCGACGGTTCGGCGACGCCGCGCGTCCAGGTCGATGTGCCCATCGGGCACCGCAGACGCCGCGCCGAGGGGCGCCCGCTGCTCATCAAGAAGTTCGAGGCGTCGGTCGCGGCGCATTTCCCGACGCGGCAGACGGCACTCATTCAAGGCCTGTTCGCGAATCCCCTGAAGCTCGATGCAATGTCCGTCAATGAATTCATGTCGGCGCTTGTGACGAACTCGTGACCGGCGCCGCGGCTACGGAATCGTCGTGCTCGCGACGTTTGAGACCGCGCTCTCGACGCCTGCAGTCGTGTAGTCGTTGATAGAGAAGTACCAGGTGCCAGACGGAAGATTGGTCAGCACGTAACTCGTGAGTGCCGGGTTTGCGATCTGCACCGACTGATCGAGATTGGCGGCGGATGTGCCGTAGTAGATGTGAAAGCCTGCAAGGTTGGTGAGCGGCGTGCCGTTGGTGTTCTGGGTCGGCGCGCTCCAGGTCAGAGTGGCGTTGCCGCTCGCGGGCTGCGTCACGCTGATGGTGAATGCCGCGAGCGAGGCGCTGGAAGTGCCGTCGCTGACGCTTATGACGATGTTTGCGTCATTGCCGACGTCGCCTTCTCCAGGCGTGCCTGTGAGCGTGCCGGTTTGCGCATTGAACGTCGCCCAGCCGGGCAGGTTCTGGACGCTGAACGTCAGCGGATTGCCGCTCGGATCAGTGGTCGTGGGAGTGAAGCTGTACGCGTTGCCGGCGCTCACCGAAGTTGCAGGCGTGCCGCTGATCGTCGGCGGCGGATTGGCGGGTGAGGAGACGGTGATGTTGAACGCGGGAAGCGCGGCGCCCAGGGTGCCGTCGCTGACGCTGATCACGATGTTGGAGAAGGTGCCGACGTTGGCATTCGCCGGGGTTCCCGAGAGCTGTCCCGTGACGCTGCTGAAGCTTGCCCAGGATGGCAGGTTAGCGACCGAGAGAGTGAGCGGGTTGCCACTGGGATCGCTCACGGTCGGCACGAAGGAGTACGCGCTGCCGGCGACTACGCTCGTGCTGGGCGAACCGCTGATGACCGGGGCCTGGTCCGCAGGTGCATCAACCTTGATGGAGAAGGCAGGCAGCGCCGTCGATGCGGTACCGTCGCTGACCTTGATCACGATGTTGGAGAAGGTGCCTATGTAGGCCTTCGTCGGTGTTCCCGACAGCTGCCCGGTGGTGCTGCTGAAGCTCGCCCATGGCGGCAGATTCGCAACCGAGAAGGTCAGCGCATTGCCCTGGGGATCGCTCGCCGTCGGTTTGAACATAAAACTGCTGCCGACGATTACGCTCGCAGGCGGCGTGCCGGAGATGAGCGGGGCCTGATCCGCGGGCGCCTTCACCTGGATCGAGAATGCGGGCAACGAGACGCTTTCAGTGCCGTCGCTGGCGCTGATGATGATCCCTGCAAAGGTGCCGACGTTGGCCGCTGTGGGCGTCCCGGAAAGCTCTCCGGTACTTGTCGCAAAGTTTGCCCACGAGGGCATGCCCTGGATCGAGAAGCTGAGAACTGCACCGGCGGGATCACTGGCGCTGGGCGTGAATGCATAGGCGTGGCCGCTGACGACGCTCGGCGCGGGAGTGCCGGAGATCTGCGGCGTATCGTTCGCGGGCGCCTGTACCTGGATAGAGAAGGGCGCGAGGGAGGCGCTCTGGGTGCCGTCACTCACGCTGATGACGATGTTCGAATCAGTCCCCACATCAGCTGTCGGCGGCGTTCCGGAGAGTTGCCCGGTGGCCGAGCTGAAACTCGCCCACGGGGGCGCGTTTGCAACGCTGAAGGTGACCGTGTTGCCGTCCGGATCTGATGCGACGGGCGTGAAGGAATACTGGGTGCCGGCAATGACCGTGGCGTCGGGGGTCCCTGCGATTGTCGGCGCGCTGCTGGCGGCGGCGACCACTTGGACGGAGAAGGCAGGGAGCGACACGATCGTCTCCGCGCCTGCGACGCTGATCAGAATATTGGCAAAGGTGCCGACGTTCGCACTGGTCGGTGTCCCTACGAGGGCTCCCGTGCTTGTATTGAAGGTCGCCCACCCGGGTAGATTGACGATTGAGAAGGTCAAACTTTCGCCACGGGGAGCTTTGACGACGGGGCGGAAGCTAAAAGCCTGGCCGGCGGTGATGCTCCCAGGCGGCGTGCCGGCGATCGTCGGAGGTGCGGGTGGTGTATGTATGATCGACGGCGTCCACGGGATGACTACGATCCGGAACGGCCCCACCGTCGCGCGGCTCGTGCCGTCGGATACGACGATCTGTATTGCCGCTGTCGTACCGACGTCGTCCGTGTCCGGGACTCCGGAGAGCTCGCCATTCGTCTCGCCGAACGTGGCCCAGTCGGGCTTGTTTGTGATGCTGAAGGACAGCACGCGGCCGTCAGCATTGGAGGCGGATGGAATATATTGATACTTGGCGCCTGCCCTGACTGAACTTGGCGGCACACCGTCGACGATGAAAGGCTGAGTGGCTGCGCTCGTCGTGACGTTGGTCGTTGCTGGAGTGGCGCTGGCGGCATCACTACCGCTGCCGCCGCAGGATGCAAGAGTCGCTGCGACTACGGCGCAGCAGGTAAGATGCAGGAGCTTGGAAAAGCAGACCGATGATTTCTTGTGCATCCGTGAACCACTCTGATGACAGCCGACAACGGGCTGCAGAGCGCGATCATTTGAGAGTGCACGGATAACACCGGAAGAACTGACGACCACCGCCACGAAAACCGTAGCGCCTGAGCCGGCAACCCCGCTGTCTTCGCAAGCCAATAAGGCTCTCAAGACCGGAAGCTTTGCGTCCCCGCCTCACGACGGGTTTGCCCTTAAACTGCCGCGAGTAAAGCGCGTACCAAATTGAATTGCAAATGTCGGTGCGGACCGACATCGTGTTTACTTAAGCGCGCGCGCGCAAAGCTTCTCGCGCGGCTATTTTTACGGCATTTCGTGCGCGGACACAGACGGCGTCACGGATCCCGCCGATGAGTAGATTTCGTTGCGTTTAACAAAAGACAGCATGAAGGACGACATCACGCGCATCTGGGTTTGATAGGCACGGATGGCGCCTTCCTTCTGCGTGCGCTCCGCTGGCAAAAGTAAAAAATCCTGCCACGGCAGCGCGCGGGCGCGCGCGGGCGGCAGGAGGGCCTCTTCAGGATGCAGCCCGCGCGGCCATGGCCAGGCGATGCCGCCGTGCACGATCCAGAAGTGCACGCGGTCGGCTTGCCCGAGCGCCGCCATGGTGCGGATGACGAGCACGCCGGTTGCGCGATGATCCTCGTGCTCATCGAGCGGCGTCGGTGCGAGCACCCATGTCGGCTGCAGCCGATCGAAGACCGCGCGCAAGTCGCGCGTAAGATCACCCGCGGTATAGGCGGCGCCCGGCCGCAGGGCCTGCGTGTATGGCACCGCCGCGGCCCCCGTATGCGGCGATCGATACGGCAGATCGTCGTGATCGTCCACGAGATGAGCAATTCCACCATCGGGGTAGCCCAGGAAAAACCGCTCCGCGGAGGCGACGCCCAGGAGTTGTGCGGCGCGCCCCGCTTCCAGCATGCGTAATTGGGCAAGTTCGCGCAGGCCCTGTGTTCCCGTGAACAGGCGCTGTTCGACCACGTGCGCATCGAGCTCGAATCCATCTCCGCTCGTGATCCACACGATGGCGACGCGCGCGCCCGCGGCGCGCGCGCGCTGAATGGCGCCCGCGCAGCACAGCGTTTCGTCATCGGGGTGCGGCGCGACCACGAGCACTACATCGTCCGGGCTGAACTGCCCGAAGTCCCGCGGGGATGCCCGAACCTGTGGCGCGCCCAGGAGGCCGGCGAGCAGCAATCCCAAGCCCGCGCCTGCGTGTATCGTGCGCATGCAACTCATGGAGCGTCGCGTTTGGTTCGAGTTAACGTAAGGCAGCTTCTCTCGTGAGCTTACTCCAGCGCCTGCTACGCGATGCCGCAACGCTGGGACTTCATCTTGCGCCCGAGGATGGCACGCGGCTGTGCGCGCTGCTTGATGAGCTGGGACGCTGGAACCGCGCGTTCAACCTCACGGCGATCAAGAGCCAAGAGGAGATGCTCACCCATCATTTGCTCGATAGTCTCTCGATCCATGCCGACCTTGTGGGTGAGAGGATCGCCGATGTGGGAACCGGCGCCGGATTTCCAGGCCTGCCGCTCGCCCTCGTGCAACCCGCGCGCCGCTTTACGCTCATCGACTCGAACGGCAAAAAGATCCGCTTCGTCTCGCATGCCGCGCGCACCCTAGGGATCGCCAACGTCGAGCCGCTGCAAGCACGCGCGGAGGATCTTGCGCCCGATCCGCCCTTCGATACGGTGATGGCACGCGCCTGCGCGCCGTTGCCCGAACTCTTGAGCAAGGTGGCCGGGCTCACGGGTCCTGCAACACGGGTGCTTGCAATGAAGGGCAAGCGGCCGGACCGAGAGCTCGAGGGGCTGTCGCACGCCTGGCGCGTCATTGACGTCCGCTCGCTTGCCGTGCCCGGACTTGATGAATCGCGCTGCCTGGTTACGCTTGCGCCGGCCGCGGCGGCAAGCGATGGCCCAGCGTAGTTGCCCCGATATCAAGCGGCAGCGCCGTCGTCTCTTTGATCACGGACAAAGCGATCGATGAATTGATGGACTGCACCGCAGGGATGCGCGAGAGGTGATCAAGAAAGAAAGCTTCGTAGCTCTTGATGTCGCGCGTGACGATTCTCAAGAGAAAATCGGTTTCGCCCATCAGGGTGTAGCACTCGAGCACCTCGGAGTGCTGCCGCACGACCTCGCCGAAGCTACTGAGCTCATCGCGCCCTTGGGTCGCGAGCTTCACGCGCGAGAAAACCGTGACGTTGAGACCGAGCTTCTCCCGATCCAGAAGCGCGACGCGCGTCTTGATGACTCCCAGCTCCTCCAGACGGCTGATTCTGCGCCAGCACGTGGAGGGGGTGAGGTCCACACGCTCAGCGATGTCCGCCGCGGACAGATCGCCGTGGTGCTGCAGAACTTCCAGGATGCGCAGGTCGGCGCGGTCGAGTTCTACTTGCATGGATTATCCGTTTATTTGAGATTAACGAAATGAATATTTCACAATATGCTCTAAAAGGGCAAGTTTTGTAACACTTCCTGCAGCATGAGGGGCGTAGCCTCCTGGAACTCGGTCGAAGAAAATCGAGGGAGGTTGCGCATGGGTGTCTTTGAAATGCCTGAATTCGACGGCCACGAGGAAGTCGTTTTCCATCACGACGCAGTGACAGGGCTCAACGCCATCGTCGCCGTTCATTCGACCGTGTTGGGACCTGCGGCGGGCGGCTGCCGCATGTGGGCTTATCCCTCAAGCAGCGACGCAGTTAGAGACGTTTTGCGTCTGTCGCGCGGCATGAGCTACAAGAACGCGATGGCGAATCTCGCCTTCGGCGGCGGCAAGGCCGTCATCATCGCCGACCCCAAGCGGCCCAAGACTCCCGAACTCTTTGAGGCCTACGGCCGCTTCGTCAATTCGCTCGGCGGTCGCTACATCACGGCGGAGGATGTCGGCACGACGATTACGGATATGGAGAACGTTGCGCGCCAGACGCGCTACGTCAGCGGACTTCCCCGGCATGCGGGAGATGTCGGCGGCGATCCCGGCCCCAAGACGGCGCTCGGCGTTTATCTGGGCCTGAAGGCAGCCGCCAGGTTCCGCCTCGGCCGGCCGGAGCTGCAGGGTCTGAAGATTGCCGTGCAAGGGGTCGGCGGCGTCGGGTATCACCTGTGCCGCCTGCTCGCCGCCGATGGAGCGCGGCTCTACGTGGCGGACGTGCGCGCTGCCGCGACCGAGCGCGCGGCTGACGAATGCGGCGCGATCCCCGTCACCGCGCAGGACATTCTCCATCAGGATGTGGACGTTTTCTCACCCTGCGCACTGGGCGCCATCTTGAATGCGCAGTCAATTCCTCGACTGCGCGCCAAAGTCGTGGCGGGCGCCGCCAACAATCAGCTGGCCCTCGACCGCGATGGACTTGCGCTGCACGCAGCAGGGGTTCTCTACGCGCCCGACTATGTGATCAACGCTGGCGGCATCATCAATGTCTTCCACGAGTACTACGGCGTTTCCAGCGAAGCGCAGGTCCACGCTGCGATTGCAGCGATTCCGGGACGTCTCACCGACATCTTCGAGCGTTCACGCCGCGAGAATCGCCCCACCAATGCGGTTGCGGATGAGCTCGCGCGCGCACGCATCGGGATCGGCCACACCCGCCTCGTTGCGTAGCTCAAGCGCTTAAAACCATGCCGCGGCGGTGCAGTAGACTGTCGCGACATGAAGCGCGTGATCGCCATTGCGAACCAGAAGGGTGGTGTGGGCAAGACCACCACTGCGGTCAATCTTGCAGCCTCGCTTGCCGCGACCAAGCGCGCCGTCCTGCTCTTGGATCTGGATCCGCAGGGCAATGCGACGATGGGCTGCGGTGTGGACAAGGCGAATCTCGCCCGCGGCGGGGCGCTCGAAGTGCTCCTCGGCGAAGCCACCATCGAGTCGGCGCTCATCAAGATCGAAGTGGCGGACTTTTCGCTTTTGCCGTCGAATCAGGATCTCACCGCCGCTGAAGTGCGACTCCTTGCGATGACTGCCGGACGCGAGACAAAGCTGAAGACTGCGCTTGCATCGGTGCAGGGTCAGTTCGACGTCATCGTGATCGACTCGCCGCCGGCGTTGAATCTCCTCACCGTCAACGCGCTCGTCGCCGCCGACAGCGTCCTCATTCCCATGCAGTGCGAGTACTACGCGCTCGAGGGACTCTCCGCCCTCATATCCACGATCGAGCAGATCAAAGCCGCCGCCAATCCAGAACTTGCGATCGAAGGCATCCTGCGCACCATGTTCGATCCGCGCAATAACCTGGCGAATGAGGTGAGTGCGCAGCTCATCATGCACTTTGGCGACAAAGTGTTCCGCACCATCATTCCGCGCAACGTCCGCTTGGCCGAGGCGCCTTCGTTCGGCGTGCCGGTGCTGTTTCACGACAAGGACTCGCGCGGGGCGCTCGCGTATCTTGCGCTCGCCGGAGAAATGATCCGTCGCGAGGAAGAAGAAGCCGGTCATGCGCACGCGCCCGATTCGCTATGATCGCGCGACCATGATGCATAAGAGACCGACCCTCGGCCGCGGCCTTGCCGATCTATTGGGAAAGTCCGCGGCGGGCCGTATCACGTCCGCGGTCGGCGCCAATGAAGCCCCGAGGGGCGAAGAATTGGCCAAGCTTCCGCTCGACCTGTTGCAGCGCGGCCGCTATCAGCCACGCACCGACCTGCGGCAGGAGAGCCTCGAGGAGCTTGCGAACTCGATCCGCGTCCAGGGAGTCATACAGCCCATCGTCGTGCGGCCCCTCGACGTTGCGGCCCAAGGGGAGCCGCAGCGCTACGAGATCATCGCCGGCGAGCGGCGCTGGCGCGCAGCGCAGCTCGCTGGGCTCACCGAGATTGCGGCCGTCATTCGCCATATTCCTGATGAGGCGACGATCGCCGTGGCACTGATCGAGAATATCCAACGCGAGAACTTGAATCCCCTCGAGGAGGCGCGCGCGCTGTCGCGCCTCATCAACGAGTTCAAGATGACTCATCTGCAGGCCGCCGAGGCGGTCGGGCGCTCGCGGGCCGCGGTCAGCAATCTCTTGCGGCTCCTCGAGCTGCCGAACGAGGTGTGCACGCTCGTGGACAAACGCGAGCTTGAGATGGGACACGCGCGTGCGCTCCTGGGCCTCGCCAACCGCCGGCAACAAAGCGAAGTCGGGGCGCTGGTTGCGAAGAAAGGCATCTCGGTGCGCGAGACCGAGGCTCTGGTGCGGCGCCTGCAGCGCCCGGCGGCCGCGAGCAGAGCCCAAGACGAGAATCCCGCGGATCCAAACGTGGACAAACTTGCCCAGGATGTGGCGGAGAAGCTGGGTGCCAGCGTCGCGATTCAGCACGCCTCATCCGGACGCGGAAAACTCGTCATCAGTTACAACAGCCTCGATGAATTGGACGGCATCCTGGCCCACATTCAGTAGCCTTTTTGTAGAGGCCTCTCTATAATTCCGCGGCTTCGCGTCGGGGGCGTAAGTGGTTGTTCGGGCATAAGTAAAAGCGAAGTCACTTCCATCGCGTCGCAGGTTCGAGGAGTGGCTTTTCTTGTCTACCGCGCGGGCAAACGGGGTGGCGATCGACCTGCCTAAAGCACGGCGGTTTGCCTTGCGCGTCGTCGCCGGTCAAGCGGTGGTGACGGTCATTGCCGCGATCGTGAGTTGGGCGCTGGCCGGTCCCAACGGCGCGCGCTCCGCGCTGCTCGGTGGGGGAATCGGCACCGTCGCAAATCTCGCCATGGCTCTAATGAGCTTCGGCAGCCGGGCAGGGACGGATGCGCAGTATGCAATGCGCGCGTTCCTCGTCGGCGAGGCGGTCAAGCTTGGCCTCGTGGTTGTATTGTTCGTAGTCGTATTGAAGGTGCTGAAGGTCTCACCGGCAGCGCTGTTCGCAGCGTACGTCGCGACCTTCTTCGTTTACTGGATTGCGCTTGCCAGCGCTCTGCCGCGCTTTGGCGCACTGGCAGCGCGCGAGGTGCGCAAAGATTGAAATTGAGTCAGGGCTCCATCAGATAAAGCACATGATCCTGGAACACGCAGCAGCAGAGGCGCCGAACGCCAACGAGTACATCCTGCACCACTTGAGCTTCCTGTCGAACAGGGAGGCGCAGGGCATCGTCGATTTCTCCGTAGTCCATTGGGACAGCGTGTTCTTCTCCATCGGGCTCGCGGTGCTGTTCGGCGGAAGCTT
>Ga0302326_10021849_pt1 | contig 13107 bp, 12 predicted proteins | sample Palsa_T0_3_FD_202264 | JGI IMG/M metagenome (GOLD analysis project Ga0302326, IMG submission 202264) | Peat permafrost microbial communities from Stordalen Mire near Abisko, Sweden - Palsa_T0_3 | ecosystem: Environmental > Terrestrial > Soil > Palsa > Peat permafrost | place: Sweden: Abisko... | reverse complement strand
CGCAGTGTGGGTTCCAGACGAGAGCTCGGAAGCACTACGGGATCTAGTACGCGCTCGCGAAGCAGCCAAGCAGGATCAGTTGCGAGCGCGTCACCGACTAAGCAAATTCTTGTTGCGCTCGGGTCAGCGACTTCTGCCGCATTGTCTCGCGCCCCCATACCGAATTCGGCGCGCTTTGTGGCAGCCGTTCCATGGAACGCGACCCTCGCCGGCTGGTTCGGGTTTGCGTTGGCGAAGACGCCGTTGTATTTGAAGGTGAGCGGCACGACTTTGGTTATGCCATGCATGGTCAGCGAGCCGTCCATTCTCCAGAGATCTGCCGAGACACGGTGAATGCCTCGCCCTTGATAAGTCATTGTCAAAAACTTCTTCACATCAAAATAGGCCTCACTGCGAAGATCGTCATCACGTTGGCTGACCTGCGTGCTTATCGTGGCGACATCGATCGAGACGTCTACGCTGCAGGCGGCTGGATCCGGCGATACGGTGACGGTCCCCGAAACTTGGTCGAAACGGCCGCGCACACGTCCTACCAGATGGTGCCAGGCGCTGAAATAGGCAAAACTGTCACGCGGATCTATCTTGTAGGTCCCCGGAGCTGGAAGAGCCTGAGCTTCGGCGCTCTTTTGGACAGGTGTGGCGGGAGGCTGTTGCGCCATCGCAGGGGTCCAAGACCCCGCGCAAATTGCCAAAAACAGAGTACCGACTCCTAAGAAATCCGGCAGCCTTTTGACTATCGTTCTTCCTGCATTCTTGTTGATCATCTCGCTAGCCTCCGATTGATTTGCGGCTGACCGTCGTTACTTGCCTTTGACACTTGAAGCCATCAAGCTGTTCCCAGAAGGGGCTCGGCGGACTCTGTTGGATCGCGAAGAAAACAGTATTGAAATATGCACGTGTATCTCCAAACCACACGCTATATTCCTCTTCTACTTAGCGAGCGCGTCGACAGAACGTGTGTCCAGCGATCGAAGGAGGCGTCCATAACTGGACATATAAAAACTTGCCACCTGGGCCCAACAGGGTTTCAACGAGCGACGCTGTTCCAATTGTGGAACCGACAAGGCCGCCGCGCCGTACTGACGGAAATGAACGATGGCTCGGTGAATCAATCTTCGGCGACGCGTGTGTGGATTCTGATTGGAGCCGGGCTCTTCCTTGTCGCCTTGGCAGTATCGGCGGTGGCCGTTCCCGAGCTTAGGCCTCTTCACTTCCTCCAGGCACTCATTTACGTTGCCGTCGTGATCCTCGCGCGACGCAACAATGCCTTTGCACTTGGTGCGGGCTTCACAATCGCGGTCGCCTGGAACTGTCTAGAAGCCATCTCATAAATGCCTGAGGAGCATGAGCAGGCATGCGAGGTGGACGAATCCGAGGAAGTTTTCGATCTTGTATTCCCATCGAGTCACGAGTCGGCGATAGTTTTGCAACCATGCGAAGATCCGTTCGACCTTCCAGCGACGGCGATAGCTCCGTAGCGGACGGCCATCTTGGGTTTTCTGTTTGCGGTTGCATCGATTGGGCGAGATCATCTCGATGCCGTATGCGCGCATCTCGGCATCGAGAGCATCTGAGTCGTAGGCCTTGTCGCCGATCAGTCTTTTGGGCAACTCGTCGAGGAAGCATCCGGCCAGAACAGCTTCCACAAGCCGGCACTCGGCAGGCGAAGCGCTTTCGACAGATACGGCGAGAGGAAGACCGTCGCCAGAGGCGATAGCAACGATCTTGGTGCCCTTGCCGCGCTTGGTTGGGCCGACGGCGAAGCCCCTTTTTTGGCGCTCGCGAAGGTTGCATCCACGAACGCCTCGTCCAGGTTGAGCTTGCCTCGATCATGCAACTGACGCGCCAGGAGGCGTAAAACCTCCACCAGTTTGCCGTCGCGAATCCACTGCTGAAAACGGCGATGACAGGTCTGGTAAGGCGGATACCTGGACGGCATCTCCGACCACTGCGCGCCGCTGCCCAGAATCCACAACACCCCATCCAACACCGCGCGCGTGTCATGCCATGGACGGCCACGATTGTCCTCTCGCCGCGCCGGACGAAGGATCGGTTCCACCAACTCCCACTGTTCCTCTGTCAGTTCCCAACGGCCTGCCATACCTGTCCGCAGAGACGCCTTGAGCAAATACAGTTTCGCAAAAATCAACACACGAAATGTTTATGAGATGGGTTCTAGTGAAATCTGAGTCTGCTGTTACCTGTTCCATGTCAGCTGACTGATAGCCGGTTACAAGATTGAAGGCCGGACCTCAGTGATCCGGCCTTATAAATTGGACTTAATTGGGCGTTGCATACGCTCAATTGGCGTTGCAACTCTGAGTCTCGCAACGACCGAATCGGGTCAGACTGGCATCTGTGGTCTTAAAGAGCAGGGTACCAACCGAATAGCATTTGTACCTAGTGCCCTTCGTCGTGGTCTTCCCCATGTCTGACTCCGGAAACCGCTCCCGTAAACTCACCGGTGGCCGCAAAGTAGACGGGGTTGTTGAAGGCGTCGGAGATCACTGTCACCACTGTCTCGGTAAACAGGAGGGTACCGGACGCATTCTTGAAACGGTCGGTTCCCCCGGTGATTTCAAAACTCAGAGTGCAGTGTGCCTCATCCGTCACTACATCGATGCAATCGCTTCCTTGGGTGAGTTGGACATACAACAGACTGCCATCCTGGAAGCGAAAGACGCCCGCGCCGGCCGTTTCCAAGAAATAGAGATCATTTGGGCCTGAGCAAGTGCTGGATGACGTGGGAGAGTTTGAGATCGCGCGTACATTGCGAAGGGTAAATGAGCCCAGCGTACCTGTCCCGGCGAAGTTGTCTTCGTCATTGTTTGTGTTGGGTTGTTGGAGATTCATGATGCTGTTCGCCGCAGTTCCCGAAAACGTCATCCTTACGGGCTGCTGGGCGGAGACGGCTGCGACACCAAGAGTGAGCACAGCCACTATTGGCAGAAGAATGGTCGATTTCCTTGTGGTTTTCATAAGCTCTCCTTCGATTTGGGTTTCAACTGGTCCACTTTGCTTTGTGCACACGTTTGAGCATCGAGTTCAGGCAGATCAGGGGATGTCCGTCGGCGGCCATCGTATGATGCAGGTCTTCGGACTGAATCCAGGCCTCAACCTCCGGCGGCGTCAGGTTCGAGATCACCCCGACCTCATTCAGGGGGATCATCTCGCCCTCAGCGCCGCACTCCGGACACCACGCACGCAGCAACATTCGACCCCGCAGAACAAGAAGCGAATCGGTTTCGACTGTGATCGTCGTGCGCTTTGCCATGCCCATCACCCTCACCTGCCTGCAAGACCACTCTCCGAGAGCACGTCGTTCTCAAGCAGGGTTACAGTTTGCTTGCACTGCGGTGAGAAGTCTTGACGAAGCTCATGATTATTTCTGATGATTTCTCGCTTTTCGCCTAAGCGACTGAATACAGCGCTCTTCGAGCCACGCGAGGTCATGTGGTCAGCTTAGGAATCTGAGCAAAACCGTGCTAGAATCCGACTCCTGATGCAAACCAGGTTTGCTTTTCAGAGCCGGTTCTGCTGACGTGACCGTCAGAGAGGGATCAGTCTCAGGGCTGATCAGATCGAACTCACGCTGGTTTTGCCGGGTCCCCATTTCGATCGAGAGAGCAGCTTGCTTCCCTATGGCTTCTACCGCAGACCAGAGAACCAGGCAACTGTATGGGTTCGGCCCTTTTCGTGTTGACCCCGAAAAGGAACTGCTGCTGCGCGAAGACGAAGCCGTTCCCATCGCGCCCAAGGCTTTCCAGGTTCTTCTCGTTCTGATCCGCCACAGCAAACAGGTCGTCAGCAAAGACGACCTGTTGAAGACGATCTGGCCTGACACGTTTGTTGAAGAGGCCAACCTCAGCCGCAACATTTTCCTTCTGCGCAAGGCGCTGGGCGAAACTCCTCAGGATCACCAGTACGTCGTCACCGTCCCTGGACGTGGCTATCGCTTTGCGGAAGACGTACAGCTGGTTCCAGAGCGCGAACTCAACATCGTTGCAGCGAGCCATGCCAAGGTCCAGGTGCAGGTGGAAGAGACCAGGTCCTGGCCTTGGATTGTGCTCGCGGCGGTCCTCGCGGTCGCCATTGGCGTTGTCAGCTTCAGACTGTTCAACAAGCATGCGCCTGTTCTCGGTGAAAGAGACACCATCGTGCTCGCCGACTTTGCCAACTCGACCGGCGATCCGATCTTTGACGGCACGCTTCGCCAGGGGCTGGCAATTCAACTCGAGCAATCGCCCTTCCTTGTGATCATGGATGACGAGGAGGTGCAGCGCGTTCTTCGCCTGATGAGCCGTCCGGACGATGCCCGTATTACGAATGCCGTTGCCCGTGAGATTTGCATTCGCGAAGGAGCCGCGGCCACCATCGATGGCGCGATTGCCGGCTTGGGAAGAAGCTATGTCATCACGATTCAGGGGCTTTCGTGTCAGAACGGGAGGACGCTTGCGAGGGAGCAGGTGCAGGCCGAGGATAAAGAGCATGTGCTAAGCGCACTGGGAACCGCCGCAACGGCTCTTCGCAGCAAGCTGGGAGAATCCCACGACTCTATTCAGAAGTTCAGCCGTCCCGTCGAAGATCAAGTCACGACACCGTCGCTCGAGGCCCTTCAGAGCTTTAGCGAGGCAATGTCGGTCATGGAACAAGGGCGTTTTCTCAACGCAGTCCCATTTCTCGAGCGCTCGGTCGACCTCGACCCGAAATTCGCCGCGGCTTACGAATATTTGGCGATCGCATACTATCAGGCGGGGGATGAAGCCAAGACGCGGGAATACGCAAAAAAGGCCTTCGCACTGATTGACCATGTTTCCGAGTGGGAGCGAGATGGTATCGCGGCTGTCTACTACGCAAACACCGGCGAGTCAGACAAAGAGAATGATTTCCACCGATCGGGTATCCGCAACTATCCCCGCTTCTGGGTATTCCACAATGACTTAAGCGAAAGCCTCATCTACCTGGGGCAATACGAGGAAGGGTTGCGGGAAGGTCTGGAAGCGGCCGACTTGGAGCCCAAGCTTGAACATCCTTACCGTCGTCAATTGGATGCCTACATCTGCCTCGATCGCCTCAAGGAAGCTGACCAGGTGGCGGAAAAGCTGCGGAAATTAGGGCTCGGCGGAGCGAGAATCCACCAGCGCTTTCTCGAACTCGCCTACGTCGAGAACGACCAGGCGGCGATTGCCCGGGAGATCCAATGGTTCGCAGGCAAGCCTGAAGAATACCTCAGCCTCGGCTTGCAGGCGGCTTACCTGAATGACCATGGCCGGCGGCGGGCTTCGCACGATCTCTACCAACGGGCTGCAGATATGGCGCGGCGAGTTGGGCTACCAAACGTCGCCTCCGACTTTGAAGAAGCTGATGCGCGGGCCGACGCGCTATCCGGCAAATGCCAAACTGTGCGCCGCCTGGGACGTCCGGCCTTGGCCCTGGCGATCTGCGGAGAAGCGGCGCCTGCGGAAAAACTGGCCGCCGCGAATTCAAAGCTGTTCCCCAACGGAACCATATGGAACGCAGTGCAACTCCCGGAGATTCAAGCCGCGATTGCGCTGAATCGCAATCGGCCCGAGGAGAGCGTGAACTTGCTGGAATCCGCCTCACCATACGAGCGTGCTTTTCTAGAGGCAGTTTATTTGCGGGGCCGCGCGTACCTGACCATGCGCAGAGGAGCGGACGCCGCTACCGAGTTCCGGAAGATCGTAGACCACAAAGGAATCAATTGGGCCAGTGACTGGGACCATCCAAATTGGGGACAGTACTACTCGCTCTCCTATCTGGGAATGGCGCGCGGCTACGCCCTTGCGGGCGACTCCGCTAAAGCAAAAAGGGCGTTCCAGGACTTCTTCGCACTCTGGAAGGACGCCGACCCCGATATTCCCATCCTGCACCAGGCCAAAATCGAGTACGCGAGCCTGAAATAAAACGGATCTGCAAGTCAGGTGCGGTTTAAGTGCGAACTCTGTCGGCCCGCAAGTACAGCCGATTTCGATACCGCTCACAATCGGTGATCGGGCCGCACAACTGATCAATCCGGTACTGCGGGGCTGCGTGAATTACTTCGCCATCGAACACTACACGAGTGCTTCACGGGGGGACCTCAAGAAAGGGAATTTTATGTACGCTAAGGAATCTGGATCATCTCGTTCGAGGGTTGAAAAGGCCGGAGGGGCCTGAATAAGCCTTTACGGAGGCGTCCTGAAGCCGGCCAGGTTGCGAATCCATCGAAGAAAACGGCTCCACTGGATAAATCGAGGCAACGTATGGGACACTAGCTGCCGTAGAATCGGTTCCACCAGAACCCAGGCGATTTGGCTTGGTGGAGGAAGAGAATGCGTCCGAATCAGAGCCGGGGCGTGGCCGCCTATCTGCTTTTCACTTTTGCCCTCAGTTCGGTTTTCTACTTCCTCATCGCCAAGTCGGGCCAAGTGGGCGGGGGCTGGGGCGCATACATTGGGTGCCTGATGTGGTGCCCAGGTGTCGCGGCGCTGCTGAGTTGCAAATACCTTGGCCGCGACCTGTCAACTCTTGGCTGGAAGTGGGGCAAAACGCGTTACGAGATCGCCTGCTACCTGATCCCTCTAGGCTATGCAACGGCGATCTACGCGTTTGTCTGGCTGACTGGACTCGGTGGGTTTTACAACAGGCAGTTTTACGACCGTCTTTCCAGTCAATTTGGGCTTGGACCGATGAAGCCCTGGGCAAACCTTGCCTTGTACTTTGTCTTTACTGCGACAATCACGGTCGTTCGGGATTGCGCTACTGTACTTGGGGAGGAAATAGGCTGGCGAGGATTTCTTGTACCGGAGCTTGCCAAACGCCACAGCTTTGCTGCGACTGCCATCATTTCGGGACTCATCTGGGCCGTGTGGCACTATCCAATTTTTCTTTTGGCAGATGGCTACAGTGGCGGCACGCCGGTTTGGTACTACTTGCCACTGTTTACGTTATTGTTGCCGGCGATTAGCTTTTTATGGACCTGGATGAGGCTCAAGTCGGGGAGCATCTGGCCTGGCGTCGTTCTGCATGCGGCTCACAATACATTCTTCCAGCAGTTTTTTGATCCGCTGACGGTAGACAAGACCAAGACAAGATATATAGCAGGTGAATTTGGCGTTGGGCTTGTGGTTATCTCAATCCTGATGGCTTTCTATTTTTGGAAGCGCCGAAATGAATTGACCCCGGCTGTAGGGACGGTAACGGCGGTGGCAATGCCGTAGGTATGCTCATACATCTACACGTTCGGCGTAGTGACCCCATACTGCCACCCAAAGGACGGCGGATCGATGCACGATGATGACTCCGGCCTTGATCAGTTTCGCTCTCAGAGAGCAGGCCTGAGAACCGTACGGTAAAGTGTCGACCGAGCGACACCGAAACGAGCGGCAATCTCAGCGACTGGCATATCTGCGGTCTTGAGAAGAGAACGAATGATCTTAACCTCTTTGGCAGAGAGCTTCGCTGGGCGGCCTCCCTTGCGACCGCGGGCGCGGGCGGCCTTCAGACCCGCAACGGTTCGCTCCCGGATCAGATTGCGTTCAAACTCAGCGAGTGCGGCAAAGACATGAAAGACGAGTCGACCCGCGGGTGAACCAGTGTCAATCTTCTCGGTCAGCGATTCGAAATCGATATTTCGATGTTCTAGGTCGGCGATGAGCCTGACGAGATCGGCGAGGTTTCGGCCCAAACGATCCAGCCTCCACACGACAAGGGTGTCGCCTTCCCGCAAGCCCTTAAGGCAGCTTTCCAGTTGGGGCCTGGCGGTGCTCTTTCCGCTGGCCTGTTCTTCATAAACCTCTCGACATTTTGCGCGCTTCAATGCGTCCCGTTGCAAGGCGAGAGTTTGGTCGTCAGTCGAAACTCGTGCATAGCCAATCCGCATGTCCCGAATCGTATCAAGACTCAGGTATATAGGACATAGTTTTCCGGACAAGTTGTGAGACACTTTTGACCAGCGAAACAGAGACTGATCGGGATGTGCTGCCGTTGTCCTGAAAACCTCCGTATTCGCTACACTGCCAAACGATGCCCCGCCGAGAGCTGCTGACCTCCTCAGAGCGCGTTGAACTGCTCGCCTTCCCGACGGATCAGGGAGAGCTGATTCGGCTGTACGCGTTGACGAAGGCCGACATAGCCTTCATTCGGCAGCATCGCGGCGACCATAACCGCCTCGGGATTGCCGTGCTGATGAGCTATCTCCGGCATCCAGGCAGAGTGCTGGCCGGGAACGAAAGCCCTCACGCCCCTGTTCTCGATATCGTTGCCGGGCAGCTAGGGATTTCGATCGATGTGTGGCATGTATACGCGGAGCGCGATGCTACACGTCGAAGCCATCTGCTTGAGCTGCTGCCTCGATTGGGAATGGAGCAGTTCGGAACCAAGCACTATCGGTCTATCTCGGCGTGGCTCGATCCCACGGCGTTGCAAACCACGCGCGGAGTTGTTCTCGCTCAAGCAGTGGTGGAGGAACTTCGGAAGCGCTTGATCGTACTGCCTTCGGTACCAGTGATTGAACGGCTCTGTGCGGAGGCAATGACGCGGGCGCAGAGAAAAGTCTTCGCCCTCCTTACCGAAGGGCTAGACGATGAACACCGCGCCAAGCTCGACCGACTCCTGGAGCAGCGTCAGGGTAGTCCGTACAGTACGCTCGCCTGGTTGCGAATGCCGCCGGGAGCGCCCACGCCGCGGGCTGTCCTTGGACATATCGAGCGGCTTAGTGCAATCCGTGACCTTGCGTTGCCGCCCGATGTAAGCCACAAACTCCATCAGAATCGATTGCTGCAGCTCGCCCGCGAAGCCGGCCAGACAGCGGTCTATCAATTCAAAGAGTATGAGCAGGCACGGCGGCACGGCACACTGGTCGCACTGATGATCGAAACAGCCGCAACGCTGACCGATGAAATTGTCGACCTAAATGACCGGCTGATCGGCAGCTTCTTTACAAAGTCGAAGAACAAGTACGAGCGGGCCTTTGCCGAACAAGGCAAAGCCATCAACGACAAAGTTCGGCTCTACGCAAAGGTCGGAGCTGCGCTGGTCGATGCCAGGGAGCTAGGTCGCGATCCTTTCGCCGCGATCGAGGCGGTCGTGCCATGGGAGAGTTTCTCTGCCAGCGTGAAAGAGGCGGCTGAACTCGCGCGGGGTGAGGACTTCGATGCGCTCTCGCTCATCGGAGAACACTATCCTCAGCTCCGGCGCTACGCCCCCGCGTTGATCGAGACTCTTCAACTTCGACCCGCTCCGGTTGCTCGCGAGTTGATCGAGGCTGTCGAAGTGCTGCGGGAGATGAACTGTGATGGGCTGCGGAAAGTGCCCCAGCACGCTCCCTTGGGCTTTATTCGAAAGCGCTGGGAGGCGTATGTGGTCGGTCCTGAAGGGATCGACCGCCGCTTTTATGAACTCTGCGTCATGGCTGAGCTGAAAAACTCCCTGCGTTCCGGGGATGTCTCGGTCGTTGGCTCCCGCCAATTTCGCGACTTCGAGGACTACCTGATGCCGCGCCCCGAGTTTGCTCGCAGGCTCACAAACGGTGAGTTCCACGTTGCCGTGCCTACGACCGGAGCGGCGTACATCGAGGAGCGGATCTCGCTATTGCGGAGTGCTCTCGACCAGACCAATGCTCTCGCCCGGGAAGATAAATTGCCGGATGCAGAGTTGAACAGTTCGGGACTCACGATCAGCCCGCTTGAGAACAGCGTTCCGAAAGAGGCCGAGGCTCTCCGGGATGCCCTGAGCAGTATGCTTCCACACGTCAAGATCACGGACCTACTGATGGAGGTAGACCGCTGGACCGGTTTCACCCGGCATTTCGCACATCTCAAATCGAACGAGCCGGTAAAAGATCCATCGGTGTTGTTGACCGCTATTTTGGCGGATGCGACCAATCTCGGCCTTGGGAAGATGGCTGAATCCTGCCCGGGCACAAGTCCCGCTAAGCTCTCCTGGCTGGTCGCCTGGCACATTCGCGACGAAACCTACTCGAAAGCTCTAGCCGAAATCGTCAACCATCAACATCGCATCCCGTTCGCGACGCACTGGGGCGAAGGCACTACTTCTTCGTCGGATGGTCAGCGCTACCGCGCGGGCGGGCGCGGTGAAGCGTCTGGCCAGGTGAACGCCAAATATGGAAATGATCCCGGCGTCACCTTCTACACTCACATCTCCGATCAGTATGCACCGTTCCATACCAAGGTCATCAACGCCACCGTTCGCGATGCGACGCATGTGCTCGATGGCCTGCTCTATCACGAGTCCGAACTGCGGATCGAAGAACACTACACCGACACCGCCGGCTTCACCGATCACGTCTTCGCTCTCTGTCACCTACTCGGCTTCCGCTTCGCGCCTCGCATACGCGACCTGGCAGACAAACGTCTTTATGTGCCGGGCAAGCCTGCGCAATGGCCAGCACTCAGCTCCATGATCGGCGCTTCCATCAATACGAAGATCATCGAACAGCAGCTCGGCGAGGTGCTGCGGCTGGCCACATCCATTCAGCAGGGAACCGTCACCGCGTCTTTGATCCTGCGCAAACTTGGCTCGTACCCCCGACAAAATAGCCTTGCTCTCGCACTGCGTGAGATCGGAAGGATCGAACGAAGCCTTTTTATGTTGGCCTGGCTTGAAGATCCAGCGTTACGTCGGCGGGTCACCGCCGGTCTAAACAAGGGTGAGGCACGGAACTCGCTGGCACGCGCCGTGTTCTTCAATCGGCTGGGCGAAATTCGTGATCGATCATTTGAGAATCAACGGCATCGCGCAAGCGGGCTGAACCTGGTTGTGGCAGCGATTACGCTCTGGAACACGGTCTACCTAGAGCGCGCAACAGAGCAGATGGCGAAATCACGGCAGTTCGATCCCGCCCTGCTCCAGCACGTCTCTCCGCTTGGCTGGGAGCACATCAATCTCACGGGCGATTACTCCTGGCACACCAATAAGCGGGTGGCCAAGGGAGGCTTCAGACCCCTCCGAAGCCCAAGAAACACCTCCGCCGCGCCTTAGCGTACATAAAATTCCCTTTCTTGAGGTGCCCCCAAGCTCTCGACGACCTCTTCCTTCTCGCGGCCGGCCGGCCGCTGAGCCGGGCGCTCCTGATGGAGTACCGGGCGGCCATGGACGCGCTCTCCCCCTCAACCGTCAATGTCCGGCTCTCGGCCGTCCGCAAGATGGTCGTCGAAGCCCGCAAGAACGGGATGCTCGGGGCGGAAGAGGCCGCCAACCTCACCGAGGTTCCCAACATCCCGCAGAAGGGAACCCGCCTGGGAAACTGGCTGACCCGGGAGCAGGCCAGGGAACTGCTGGCCGTTCCCGACCGGTCGACACTCAAGGGCAAGCGGGATTACATGATCCTGGCCACGCTGGTCGGCTGCGCCTTGCGCCGGGAGGAGTTGGCCGTGCTCGATGTCGATACCATCCAGTTGCGGGAGGGGCGCTGGGTGCTGGTAGATCTCGAAGGAAAAGGGCGCCGGGTGCGCACGGTGGCTATTCCGGCATGGGTGAAGCAGGGAATCAACGCCTGGATGACCGCCGCGGGCGTGGAAGAAGGTCGGCTGCTCCGGGCCGTCTCCAAAGGCGGCAAGGTCAAGGAGAGCATGAGCGGCTGGGCCGTCTGGTCGGTAGTCGAGCAATCTGCCCGGGAGATCGGTATCGAGCCCTTCGGGGCCCACGACCTGCGCCGCACTTGCGCGAAGCTCTGCCGCAAGAACGGCGGAAATATCGAACAGATCAAGTTCCTGCTCGGCCACTCCTCCATCCAGACGACCGAGCGCTACCTCGGCTCCGAGCAGGAGATCGAGATCGCGGTGAACGATAATCTAGGTCTGTGAATGATTCACTCCCTGTAAGCGAATCGCTTATAGGGTGGGGCGGCATAGTAAAAGGATAGGGATGGCAAAAGCCGAGCTGGAAGTGAAACCGGGTGATTCCCGGGATCTGCTGAACGAGATCCGGAATTTGATTGAAGAGGCTCGCCGGCAGACGGCGGCAGCCGTCAACGTCGGACTCACCGCACTCTATTGGCGCATAGGGAATCGAATCCTGCGCGAGGTCCTCGGAAATGAACGAGCTACCTACGGAGAGCAAATTGTCGCTACACTGTCGCGACAATTGGTAGCCGACTTCGGCCGAGGCTTTGCGGACAAGAATCTGCGGAGAATGATGCAATTTGCGGAGGCGTTTCCGGACGAAGAGATTGTCGCTACGCTGTCGCGACAATTGAGTTGGTCGCACCTTAAAGAACTGTTGCCCCTCGCGCGACCACATCAGCGGGAATTCTATGCCGAAATGAGCCGTATCGAAGGCTGGAGTGTGAGAACGCTCCGCGAACGGATCGACTCCATGCTCTTCGAGCGCACCGCGCTCTCCAAACAGCCCGACGAGCTCGTAAAGCAGGAATTGGCCCTGCTGCGGAGCCGCGGCGACGTGACGCCTTCACTTATCCTGAAAGACCCCTATATTTTGGACTTTCTTGGGCTGTCCGATCGCTTCCTGGAGCGCGACCTGGAGGAAGCGATTCTGCGGGAGCTTGAGACGTTTCTCCTGGAACTGGGATCTGGTTTCTCCTTCGTTGCGCGGCAGAAACGCATTCAACTCGACGGAGACGACTTCTATATCGATCTGCTCTTCTACAACCGCAAACTCAAGCGCTTGGTTGTGGTGGAGCTAAAGCAGGGAGTCTTCAAACCGGAATACAAAGGCCAGATGGAACTCTATCTGCGCTGGCTGGCGAAGCACGAAACAGAAGCGGGCGAACAAACGCCTCTGGGAATCATTCTGTGCGCCGGAAAGAACACTGAGCAAATTGAGCTGCTAGAACTCGGATCAGCAGGCATCCATGTTGCCGAATATCTGACTGTCCTGCCTCCAGCGGAGGTCCTTCGCGAAAAATTGCATAACGCCATTGAAACCGCACGAATGCGGCTTGAAACGAGAGACTAGGGGTAGTAGCCAAAGAGCACAACTAAGACTTGAGTCGGGGCCCGTCACCTCGGAAGCGCGGGGCTTTAGCTTCGCCCTCCCAGTCTCACAAGGGATACGTTGTGCTCCAATGACACTTTACTTCGATCGCTTATACGAGGGGGGACGATCTGCGTCCCTTACGTCGCTCAA
>Ga0302326_10021847_pt1 | contig 13108 bp, 11 predicted proteins | sample Palsa_T0_3_FD_202264 | JGI IMG/M metagenome (GOLD analysis project Ga0302326, IMG submission 202264) | Peat permafrost microbial communities from Stordalen Mire near Abisko, Sweden - Palsa_T0_3 | ecosystem: Environmental > Terrestrial > Soil > Palsa > Peat permafrost | place: Sweden: Abisko... | reverse complement strand
CGCTGCTGCATACCGCGCGCGAGTACGGCTATAAGAGCCGCCTGCTGGAAGCGGCCCTGGAGGTAAACCGGGCGCAGCGGCAACTGGTGATTCAGAAGCTGCAGGAGAAGCTGTTTATCCTAAAAGGTCGCAGCATCGCGCTATTGGGCTTGGCGTTCAAGCCGGAGACCGACGACCTGCGCGACGCGCCCAGCCTGCAGATTGCCGAGCGGCTGCTGCAAATGGGCGCGCGAGTCAAAGCCTACGATCCCATCGCCATGCCGGCGTGCCGCGAGAACCACCCGGAGCTGAGAATCCAATACTGCGCATCGGCTGAGGATGCGGCCCAGGATGCCGACGCCCTGGTGCTGGTGACGGAGTGGAAACAATTCGCTGGTCTGGATTTGGCCGGTCTGGCGAAGCGGATGGCGCGGGCGATTCTGGTGGACGGCCGCAACCTGTTCGATCCGGAGGCCGCGCGTCAGGCAGGTTTCGACTACTGCGGCATCGGGCGTCCGCAGCGCGCGGCGCGCTCGAATGTGCCCGCGGTTCCCCTCACAGTTTGATTTTAGCGGGCAATTCGATCGGGTGGTCTTAGATTTTGCGGTAAAATCTGAGACACTCGTGAACGCGCCAGAATCACCGCCGGGCGAAATCACCCGCCTGCTCTCCAGCAAGCGCCACGGAGATCGGGATGCGGAATCCCGTCTGATGAAGCTGGTTTACCGGGAGTTGCGCATCCGGGCCGGACGGTACATGCGCGGGGAGCGGCCCGACCATACTTTACAGCCGACGGCGTTAGTCAACGAGGCGTACTTGCGGCTGACGCATAAAGACCGGATAGATTGGAAGAGCCGTGCGCATTTCTATGCGGTGGCCTCCGGTGAAATGCGCCGGATTCTGGTGGACCATGCGCGCAGTCGGGCGGCGGACAAGCGCGGCGGACCTCTTGAAAAGATTTCCCTGGAGGATGCGGCCGTATATTGCACCTCCCGGCCCGAGAAGTTACTCGCGCTGGACGATGCAGTCCAAGAGTTCGCCGCGTGGGCCCCGCGGCAGGCCCGCATCGTGGAAATGCTGTTTTTCGGCGGTCTGACGGAAGCCGAGATCGCGGAAGTTCTGGGCATCTCGGTGCGCACGGTCAAGCGCGACTGGAGCGCTGCGCGGGCTTGGCTGCATAGCCGGCTGGGCGGGGGGAAGGCTTGACGCCGGAACGCTGGCGCAGGCTCTCGGGCATCTTCAATGCCGCGCGAGAGCTCGGTCCGGAGGCACGCGACGAATTCCTCAGGCGGGAGTGCGCGGGGGACGAAGCCGTGCGCTCAGAGTTGATCCACTGGTTGGACGACGATGCCAAAAAGGACGGATTCCTGGACCGTCCGGCGTGGGCCGATAATACGGAAAGCCTGCCCGCGGCAGTGGCGTTCTCCAGCGGGGATCTCGTTTCGGGCCGGTACCGCATTGTTCGTTTCATTGCCCGCGGCGGCATGGGGGAGGTCTATGAGGCCGAGGATCTGGAATTGAAAGGCAGGGTGGCGCTGAAGACGCTGCTGCCCGAGATCGCCTCGGATCCGCGGATGATCGCGCGGTTCAAGCAGGAAATTCAGCTTTCGCGCAAGATTGCTCACCCGAACGTATGCAAAGTGTACGATCTGGCGCGCCATCCCGCCGACACCTCACCGGCGCAGGTTATTATGCTGAGCATGGAGTATCTGCCAGGCGAAACCCTGGGGCAAAAGCTGACGCATTCCCGGCGCCTGAGCGTGGACGAGGCTTTGCCTATCGTGCGCCAGATGGCGGCGGCGCTCGATGCCGCGCATGCGTCTGGCGTGATTCATCGGGATTTCAAGACCTCGAATGTGATGCTGGTTCCCTCTGGTGGCAATCTCCGGGCGGTGGTCACCGACTTTGGCCTCGCGCGGAAAGCAGAAGCGGACGGCGAGAGTACCGCCACCCTTCCGGGCCGCATCGCGGGGACTCTGGACTACATGGCTCCGGAGCTGCTGACCGGAGGGCCCGCTACGGTTGCGTCGGACATATACGCTTTCGGTATGACGATCTACCGGATGCTCACGGGGACCCGGCCATTCGCCGCGGACGCGCCTTTGGCTGCCGCTTTGCGGCGCGCGCAAGAGCCTGTACCCGCACCGCGCTCGGTGGTGCCCTGGTTGGACGAGCGGTGGAATGGCGCGGTCGTACGCTGTTTGGAAGCCGATCCGTCGCGGAGATTCAGTTCGGCGGGCGATGTGGTGAGGGCCATCGAAGGCGAGGCGGTGGGAGCCGCGCCGCGTGTGGCGACTGTGGGGACCAGGCGCAAGCTGGGACTTGCCGCGGTGGCGGTCGCGCTAGCGGGAGTGGCGGGCTACGCATTCTGGCCACGCGTCTATCAGCCACCGGCCGAAGCCGCGCGGCTCTATCAGACTGGCACTGCCGATCTGGAGGCAGGCGCCTATTTCGCTGCCACCAAGGAACTCGGGGAGGCAGCACGGCTGGCCCCGGATTTCAGCATGGCCCATGCACGGCTGGCGGAGGCGTGGACCGAACTGGATTCGCAGGAAAAGGCAAGCCAAGAGATGCTGTTGGCGCGACGCGCCGCGGCCGGCGCGCGGATCTCCGCGCTGGACCGGTTGTATCTGGATGCGGTAGACTTGACGATCACTCGCCAATTCCCCGAGGCGGCCCGGAAATTTGGGGAGATGCTGAAACACGCCGAAGTTGCGGGGGTGGATGTGCGTCTGGATTTGGGCCGCGTTTACGACCTGGCGGGCAAGCCGGACGATGCCATTCGGAATTATCTGATCGCGGCGCAAGGGCCGCCAAAGAACGCGGCAGCGTGGCTTCGGCTGGCGGTGTTGTACAGCCAAAGGTCGGATGCGAAGGATGCGGATCGGGCGTTCGATGAGGCGGAGCGACTCTACGAACTGAGAAGCAACCAGGAGGGTCTTACCGAGGTTGCGTATCAGCGCGGCGTAGCAGCGAACAGGCGTGGACAAATGCAGGCGGCGGATGGGTTTCTGGGTAAGGCGCTGCGGATCGCGCAGGACACGCAGAACGTGCAACAGGAGATTCGCGCGAAGTTGCAGTTGGGAGCCACCGCATTCTTGTCCGGCGATGCCGATTCAGCCCAGCGATACGCCCAAGAAGCCACCGATGCCGCAACATTGAATCGCGTTCAAAGCTTGGCCACGCGGAGCCTGCTGCAGTTGGGCGATGCCTTCAGGCGGAAGCAGGATTTCGAGCAGGCCCAGAAGTACTACGAAAGGGGGCTGAGTCTCGCGCGTCAGGACGATTCTCGGCGGCTGGTAGCCTACGCTATGTTCGGCCTTGCGGGCCTGCACGAGCAAGAGAAGCGCATTGACAAATGGGAGCCTGAGGCGCAGGAGGCGCTTACCTTCTTCCAGCAAAACAACTTTGCGCGCGAATCCATGCAGTGCCTGGTATTGTTGGGGAGGGCCAAGGGTTACCAGGGCCAATACGATGTGGCGTCGGGCTTCTTCGGCCAAAGACTTGCGGTGGCGGAAAAGCTGCAGGACCGTTTTCAGATCATGCTTGCGCAGGAGGGGATGGGCTATGTGCTACTGGAACGAGAGCGGTTCCCTGAGGCGCTTGAGCATTATGAGAGGGACCTGGAACTTGGTACCGCCCTCCGGGATGTTGAACATGTCGGCTACGCCGCTCTCAATTGCGGCACCGCCCTCTGGCGCCTGGGGCGCTACAGGGAGGCCCATTTACGGTTCGCCCAAGCGGAAGGCGCTGCGGCAAAGTTCGAGGATTTGAGATTCGCGATCAGTCAGGAGCGCGCGGATCTGGCTCTGAGTGAAGGTAAGTACCCGGAAGCGGTAGCAACTTGCAGCCGGCTACTTTCCCACACCAAGGCCGACGAACTGGACACGGTGGCCGACCTGAACCGAGTGCTGGGACTGGCACTGATCCGCATGGGTCGGAAGCAAGAAGGGCGGCGGCGCTGCGAACGCGCGGTCGCGATAGTGGCAGTGCCGAACGTGACGGTGTTGGCGTCCACCTTGGCGGTCGCGGAAGCGCGTCTGGAAACCGGCGATTGTAGGGCAGCGCTCGCCGCCGTTCAGGCCGCGGAGAACCAGTTAACCGGGCTGCCGGACTCGAACTGGCGAGCCAAAGTCTTGGAGGCCCGAGCGAGCGAGGCGCTCGGCGATCGAGGTGCAGCTAGGCGAGAGGCTCTGGTCGCCCAGGCGCAATTGCAGGAAATCCAGCGTCAGTGGGGCGAGTCCGTGTTTCAGTCGTACCATGCCAGGCCAGATTTGCAAAGACTTTGGCGTCCCCTTTTGCAGATGGTTTCCGCTAATCACTAAGAGGAGAGAGAATATGCGAAGCGTACAATACCCAGATTCCCGCAATTTCCCAGCTTACATTCGCCTGACGTTACCGCTCTGTGCGCTCATAGTCCTTTCTGGATGCGCCGGTCACAGATGCGGCGTAGCGGGCAAAGCTCACGGCTTGCAGGGCGCGCACAACTCGCCGATCACGGGGACCGATGGGAGCATGGTCGTCCGGACGCAGGAGTCCTTCGATCTGCACGCACATAATCTTACTGTGTCCTCGGGACAGGCATGCCTGATCGTGAGCGCCTGTAAGCGCATCGGCGTGAAGGGAAAGAATTGGACGATTCTCAGCTCCGATGGGAAAGCCAAGATCGAAACGCATGACCATGGCAAGACTATCGTTGCGACAGGCACCGGCAACGACGACAAGAACATCCCAGACGACGGTACGGACGGCCCAGGCAAAGAATTCGGGTATGGGAGCGTGGTCTTTTCTCCCGCTACCCTCAAATTCGAGGACGGGAGGACGCGGAGCCTCGACTGCAAGATGAAGAAATGCAGGATCGAGATTTACTACATCGTTAAGTAGGCGCGCGCTTCGGTCAACGCGCATGGTGGTCACGAGCCCCGCTTCGCAGGCTTCTCTCCTTACCTGTGCACTGTTTGCCGCGATCGCCGGGGACAGACGCCGATTGACCATGCAGGTTACCCGTCTGTATCATAAATGTCGGGGAGAAAGCGATGTGTTTGTGGTCCGAACAAGACGCCAAGTCACGCGCGGAACTGTTGCGTGCGTCGGTCGAACAGGTCCAACGGGTCGTCACGCGGCCGGGCGCCGAAACGGCTATGTGCTTTTCGATTGGAGAATTGCAGCGGCTACAAGGCGCTGCCCAGCCCAGTATCAAGGATTTACTCCTCGCCCCTGAGCCTCGATTCGAGAATCTCATCCCACCGCGCAGGAGGCTACGCCGCCGGGGTCCGGTGGGCCTGTAAGATGGAAGTGATATGAGTGAACCCGAAGGCAGTCTGACAGAAAAGCATTGTGTTCCTTGCAAGGGGGGAGTGCCTCCGTTACGAGGCGAGGAATTGCAGAAGTTATCCGCTCAGGTGCCCGATTGGAAAGTGATCGACGCGCATCACCTCGCCCGGACGTTTGCGTTTTCGGACTTCAAGACCGCCCTGGCATTCGTGAATCGCGTGGGTGCAGTAGCAGAGGCCGAAGGGCACCATCCGGACCTGTTGCTCACTTGGGGACGGGTGGACGTGAAGACGTACACGCACAAAATCGACGGGCTGACGGAGAGCGATTTCATCCTGGCCGCCAAGATCGATCGGGAATTCCACACTGCCTGATTCATGCCGGCCTACGATCGCGATCTGGCGTACATTCACGATACCGGCTTCACAGGCTTCGCCAGGAAGGCAGCGCCGGGATTGCTGCGCCTGTTGCAACAGAACCGCATCCTGGGAGGGTGCGTAGTGGACGCGGGCTGCGGCAGCGGCGTCTGGGCGCGGGAGTTGAGCGAACGCGATTATGAGGTGCTGGGGATCGATATATCTGGTTATATGATCCGGCTGGCGCGCAAGCAGGCGCCCGCGGCGAAGTTCCGAATCGGATCGTTTCTGAGCGCCGAACTGCCGCCCTGCGACGCCGTAACAGCGATTGGCGAATGCGTCAATTATGCGTTCGACCGGAGGAGCGGCAAGAAAGCGCTGGCTGAGTTCTTCCGTCGCGTGCATGGCGCCTTACGCCCCGGCGGCGTTTTTATTTTCGACGTCGTTGAGCCGGGAGTAATCGCTGATTCTACGCCGCAGAGAAGATTCCTGGAAGGACCCGACTGGGCGATTCTTCTGGAAGTGCGGGAGGACCGGAGACGAAAGACGCTGACGCGCCACATAGTGAGCTTCCGCCGGATGGGGAAGCTTTACAGACGCAGCGAGGAGACACATCGCTTGCATTTGTACCCCGGCTCCGAGTTACTCGCGGAACTTAGCCGGTCGGGTTTCGAAGCGCGCCTGCTGGGCGGTTACGGACGATTTCGATTCCCGCGCGCGCATGTGGGTTTTCTGGCACGGAAGCCTGCCTAGCGCGCGACGAGGTAAGCGCGGTCAAGCGTGCGCCGAAAACGGATCCTCGACCGTAGCGACGTTGACAGGCCGGCTGCCCAGTTGTTTCGGGTGCGCCCTCGCGATCAGGTCGCGCTCCGCCGGCAGCGTCGCGAAGACCAGATCGAGCCGAATACCGACGGATGACAACATCGGTAGAACCCGCGCCTCTCCTGCGAATCGGAGCGGATGGACGGGCAGAGCCTTCATCCGCGAACAGAACGGACGCGCCTCCACGACAGACGCTTCGAGTTCGCTCACGGCCGGCAGTTCAAAAATTCGACGCGCTGCTCGATCTGTTCTTTGAGCGTCATTGTCCCTGATGAGCGTGATGGAGCGTCATCGCCGGATCGCGATACCCAGATCCTTCAGGGCTTTTTCGGGCACGGGAGCCGGCGCGTCGCACATCAAGTCCGTGGCGCGCGCGGTCTTGGGGAACGGAATTACGTCGCGGATGGAAGTCTCGCCCGCCAGGATCATGACCAGCCGGTCCAGTCCGAGGGCGATACCGCCGTGCGGCGGCGCGCCGTATTCCAGGGCTTCCAACAGGAAGCCGAACCGCCGCTGCGCCTCTTCTTCGCTGAACCCCAGCGCGGCGAACACCTTCGATTGCACGTCGCGGCGGTGAATACGAATGGACCCGGAGCCCAGCTCCGTGCCGTTCAGCACCAGGTCATACGACTTGGCGCGGCAGCGGGCCGGGTCGGTGGTGAGTTTGTCGAGATCCTCGTCGTGCACCGAAGTGAACGGATGGTGCGCCGCGTTCCAGCGACGTTCCTCGTCGTCCCACTCGAACATCGGAAAGTCCAGAACCCACAGAAACTCGAACCGCCGCGGGTCCAGCAGCTTGTGACGGTCATTGTATTTCTGGGCCGCGAATAGGCGCAACTGACCGCATGCCTGGAATACGGTCTCTTCGGGCCGATGGCCCTTCGGCTCTGCAGCCCAGGCCGCCAACATCAACAAATCGTTTTCGGCGGCGCCGGTCAGTTCACGCACGCGCACCATAGGCTCGGGATGATCGCGTTCCAGGCGTTTGGGATCGTCGTACACGCGCAAGCCGCGCTCCACGCCGTAGGCCTTCAGTTCGTCCCGTTCGCGCCGGCTGAGCGCGCCGGTTTGGGGGATGAGGATGGCCACCAGCGGCAGGCCGTGCGAACTGAGGCTGCCTTCCGGAAACAGATGCTCTACGGCATGCATGGGCGGAATACGCCTGTCGGGCTTATCGCTGCCGTAACTGCGCATGGCTTCCGCATAGGTCAGGCGCGGGAAAGGAATCTCCACCTGGAACCCTGCCACCTGGCACACACGCTGGACCAGCGGCTCGATCACTTCGAAAATGCGCTCCTCTTGCGGGAAGGACATCTCCAGGTCGATCTGCGTGAACTCCGGTTGGCGGTCGGCGCGCAGGTCTTCATCGCGGAAGCAGCGCACGATCTGGAAATACTTGTCGAACCCCGCGACCATCAGCAGTTGCTTGAAGATTTGCGGCGATTGCGGCAACGCGTAGAAACAGCCCGGCTGCACGCGGCTGGGCACCAAATAATCGCGTGCGCCCTCCGGTGTGGATCGGGTCATGAAAGGCGTCTCTATTTCGAGGAAGCCCTGCCCGTTCAGGCATTCGCGCACGGCGAAAGAAATCTTCGAGCGCAGGATGATGTTGCGCTGCATGTGCGGACGGCGCAAATCGACGTAGCGGTATTTCAGCCGTACTTCTTCGGCAACATCCACGGTATCTTCCATGGGGAAAGGCGGCGTGCGGGATTCGTTCAGGATCCAGATCTTTTCCGCAAATAGCTCCACCTCGCCGGTTTCCAGATTCGGATTGACCGTATCCGCGCTGCGCAAAGCGACGGTGCCCTCCACCGCGATCACGTACTCCGGGCGGACCTGCTCGGCTCTGCGGTGGGCGGCTTCATCCGCATCGGCACGAATGGCGATCTGCGTGACGCCGTCGCGGTCGCGCAGATGGATGAAGATCACGCCGCCAAGGTCGCGGTGGCGGTGGACCCAGCCCATCAACAGGGCGCGTGCGCCGGCGTCAACTGCGCGCAACTGGCCGCATGTATGCGTACGCCGTAAGCCGCCCAGAAAATCGAGTTGCGTTTCCATATAAAGAAATGCGTCAACGTTTCGCGTCGACACTCACCGGAGGGATGAAAACCATGCTAACATGCGGCGCTACAATTCTGTTATGCATCGAGTCTTTCTTGCGCTGCTCGCAGCCGCCGGCTTGTTCGCGCAGAAGCTTCCGTTCGACGCGCAAGCGCTGCTGGACCTGGCGCGCATCGGCGATCCGCAAGTTTCACCGGACGGACGGCTGGTGGCTTTCGAAGTCCAGACGATCGACGTGCCCAATAACAAGCGCATCACGCAGATCTATGTGACGCCGGTCGCGGGCGGTGTGGCGAGGCAGATCACGCAAGCCGGACAGGACAACGAGCGGCCGCGCTGGTCGCCCGATTCGGGGCATATCGCATTTGTTTCCGACCGCGGCGGCGCGTCGCAAATCTGGCTGATGGATGCGGATGGCTCGAACCCGCGGCAGGTGACCAATCTCTCGACCGAGGCTGGCGGGATTCTGTTTTCGCCCGACGGAAAGAATCTGGTTTTCACCAGCGATGTTTTCCCCGAATGCGGCGCGAACGATGCCTGCAACAAGAAAGCGTTGGAAGACGAGAAGAACGGTAAGGTCAAGGCGCGCATCTATACCAGCCTGCTGTACCGGCATTGGAATCGTTGGCAGGGTGCACGGTGCAGCCATTTGATGGTGGTTCCGTTGTCGGGTGGAGATCCCAAAGACTTGACGCCCGGCGCGCTGGACGTGCCGCCATTCTCGCTGGGCGGTGGCGACGATTATACGATTTCGCCGGACGGCGCCGAGGTTTGCTACGCGACGATGGCCGATGCAGTGCCCGCCACCAGCACCAATTCGGATCTCTACGCGGTTTCCATGGCTGGCGGTGCGGCCCGCAGGATTACCAGTAATCCAGGCGCTGACAGTGGACCGCTCTACTCGCCGGATGGCAAGTATCTGGCTTGGCGCGCGCAGATCCGGCCGGGCTATGAAAGCGACCGCTGGCGGCTGTGGGTGATGGAGCGGGCCACGGGTAGGGTAACCGATTTGACGGAGAACATAGACCGCTGGGTCGGGAGTTTTGCGTGGTCGCCGGATTCCGCCAGCCTGTTTTTCACGGTGGAGGATCGCGGGCGGCAGGCCATCCAGTTCAAGTCCGTGAGAGGCGGTGAGGCGCACGTGGCGGTTAGCGGCGACAACCATTTGGACGAGATGCAGTTCACGCCGGACGGCAAGACCCTGATCTACACGCAGCAGAGCGGCATGCAGCCGGCTGGGATTTACCGCGCGTCCTCATCGGGCGGCGCGGCGGTGGCGTTGACGCATCTCAACGATGCCGTGCTGGGTTCCCACGAGATGATGCCGCTCGATGAATTCTGGGTGGATGGCGCGGACGGTGCGCGGGTGCAAAGCTTCGTAGTGAAACCGTACGGCTTTCGCGAAGACCGGAAGTATCCGGTGCTGATGCTGATTCACGGCGGGCCCCAAGGCGCGTGGGGACATAGCTGGACCTATCGCTGGAACGCGCAGGTGTTCGCGGCTGCCGGATACGTGGTGGTGATGCCGAATCCGCGCGGGTCGAAGGGATACGGCCAGAAGTTCATCGACGAGATCAACGGCGATTGGGGCGGCCGCGCATTCGACGACATCATGGCGGTGGCAGATCACGTGGTCACCAGCTTGCCGTATGCGGATGGCAGCCGGATGGCCGCCGCCGGCGGCTCCTACGGCGGGTACATGATCGATTGGATTCTCGGCCACACGCAGCGTTTCAAGGCGCTGGTTTCGCACGACGGTGTGTACGATTTGCGCAGCGAATTCGGCGAGACCGAAGAGCTGTGGTTCCCGCTTTGGGAATTCGGCGGCGCGCCATGGGACAACCCCGAGAGCTACGGCCGCTGGTCGCCCAGCTTGTTCGTGAAGGAATTCCATACGCCCACGCTGGTGATCCACGGCGAGTTGGATTATCGCGTGCCGGTGGGCCAGGGGCTGCAACTGTTCACGGCGCTGCAACTGCAGAAAACGCCTTCGAAGTTGCTGCTGTTTCCCGATGAAGGGCACTGGGTGCTGAAGCCGCAGAACAGCCTGCTCTGGTACAAGACATTTATCGACTGGATCGACTCCTGGACCAAAAAGTGAAACTTCTCATTGCGCTCGTAGTTGTCTTGGTAATCGCGGCAGTCGTGGTACTGGCGGCGCTTTCCGCTACGCCCGCGATCGCCATGGATCCGCCGGTCAAGGCCATCGGCGCCAGCACGCCCGTGAAGGTGGAAGTGACCGGCCCCTATGGCCTCCGCCGCTTCACCGCGGTACTCGAGCAAAACGGCGCGAGGTACTCAGTTTACGAGCAGCGCAATCCGGCGCACCGGCTGTTGTTCATGCGGCTGCGCGAAGCGCCGCATGCGGTTAGCTTTCCCGCGGGCAAACAGCAGGCGGCTGCTTTAAAGGCGGGAAAAGCTACGCTCATTCTGGAGGCGCAATCGAACGATTTCCTGGGCCGCACCACCAGCGCGAGCTTCGATCTGGATGTGGTGCTGGAACCGCCGCGCCTCGCGGTGGATGAGGCGCAGCACTACATCAATCAAGGCGGCAGTGAGTTGGTGACGTTTACAGTCTCCGGAGATTGGAGCGAGGCCGGCGTTAAGGTGGGACCGTATACGTTCCGTAGCTTTCCGATGCCGGGCCGGCCTAAGAATGAGCGTTTCTCGCTGTTCGGTTTCTCTTGGGAACTGCCCGTCGACACCGTGCCGCACGTCTATGCGCGCAACGCCGCGGGAACGGAAGTCACCGGCCGATTCTGGTTCAAGATTTTCCCCAAGCCGTCCCGCACGCGCGACCTGGAGATCACGGATGCGTTCCTGGACAAGGTCGTGAATCAGATCGATCCGACTGGGTCGGGCGATTTGCTGGCGCGCTTCCTGCGCATCAACCGCGAGTTGCGCAAGCAGAACAATCAAACGCTCGCGGATCTGCGGCTGAAGACCGAGGAGCGCGTGCTGTGGAACGGCCCGTTCGCGCAGCTCGCCAATTCGCAGGTGGAAGCGCACTTCGCCGATGTGCGGAGCTATATCTACAAAGGCAGAAAAGTGGACCAGCAGGTGCACCTCGGATTCGACCTGGCGGTGACCGCCCATGTACCGGTAGTGGCGGCGAACGACGGACGCGTGGTGTGGGCGTCTGACCTGGGAATCTATGGAAACTGCATCGTGCTCGACCACGGGTATGGACTGCAATCGATTTACGGGCATCTTAGCCGGATCGACGTGAAGGTGGGCGACCCGGTGAAGAAGGGCCAGGCCATGGGACATAGCGGCTCGACCGGCCTCGCCGGCGGCGATCACGTACACTTCAGCATGCAGGTGGATGGCGTGCAGGTGAATCCGGTGGAGTGGTTCGACGCGCACTGGATCCATGACCGGATATTGAGCAAGCTGGCGCCGGAAGGTGCGGCTGCGGCCGTGCAATCGAAGCCATGAGCGCTACGACTCTAATCACCGTGGAATAGTTCGAGCCGTTTTGGCTGACGCTCCCTTGATCCCGTCGTATTCCCATTTTCGCCATGTCTTCGCCTAAAAAACAAGATGTTGGGGTGTCAAGCTGTGCCGGTGGATCGTCTAGTACCTCACTAACTCAAGGCCAATCAACAACTTTCTCGAAATTCCTCTTGCCATAGATATACGTTCCATGCCACAATCGGTTGTGGTATGAAAGTAGCCAAGAAGTAGATCAAAAGTGGCGGATGAACCTCAAGATGCGGCACCTTTGGAACCACCGCGTGGCATGTACCCCGCCCGCCTGGACGAAAAGGGCCGCCTCAAACTACCTGTCGAGTTCCAGAAGTATCTGGCAGGATTGCCTGAAAAGAAGCTTTTTGTCACTAGCAAGGATCGGCGCATGGCCACAGTATACCCCATCGAGGTTTGGCGCGAGAACGAAAAGTTGCTCGCTAACTTCCGGGACAATCCCAAGGCGTTGCAGCGCGTGTGGTTCACCACCCAGGACCTGGGGACGGAAGCCGAAATGGATGCGCAGGGACGGGTGCAATTCTCAACCGACCTGCGGCGGGATCTGCAAATCGAGAACCGGCCGGTGAGGGTGTTGGTGGTTCACGGCGCCATCCAGGTAATGAGCGAAGAGATGTTCCAGGCGCGGCGGACGGAAGCCGCGCAGTCGGTTGAGGACGATCTGGAAGTCCTGGAACGGGCTGGGTTCAAGTAAATGGCTTATGCACTTTGCCGTGATGGCGGCCGAAGCAATCGAGTGGCTGGCGATAAAGCCAACGGGCACGTATTTGGATGCCACGGCCGGCCTCGGCGGTCATACGGGAGAGATCGCGCAGCGCTTGACTACGGGCCGGGTGATCGCCAACGACCGCGACGCGGAGTCGCTGGCGATGGCGCGGCGCAATACGGCCGAATGGGCCGATCGGATTTGTTTTCATCAGGGAGCCTTTTCCCAGCTTGCCGCTGCGTTGCCGGCATGCGGAGCGGGGCAGGTGCAAGGACTGCTAGCCGACTTGGGCGTCAGCCGGTATCAACTGACCGAGCCGGACAGGGGATTTTCGTTTATGGCCGAGGGGCCGCTCGATATGCGCATGGATCGATCCACGGGCATCACGGCGGCGGACCTGGTCAATCAGTACGCCGAAAAG
>Ga0302326_10021844_pt1 | contig 13109 bp, 11 predicted proteins | sample Palsa_T0_3_FD_202264 | JGI IMG/M metagenome (GOLD analysis project Ga0302326, IMG submission 202264) | Peat permafrost microbial communities from Stordalen Mire near Abisko, Sweden - Palsa_T0_3 | ecosystem: Environmental > Terrestrial > Soil > Palsa > Peat permafrost | place: Sweden: Abisko... | reverse complement strand
ACCTCTCTCGCAGGTACCGCGCGCGCGCTAGCAGGCGTTCGCGGCGTTCCGGTTCGTTGACGATCAGTTCCAGACTCGCTTCGAGCGCCGCGGCAATGGCAGGCGGAGGCGCCGTCGAAAAGATAAATGGCCGCGCCCGCTGGATCAGGTATTCGATGGCATCGTGCGAGCCGGCCACGAAAGCTCCGCTCACGCCCAGCGCTTTCCCCGCCGTGTTGATCGTCAAGAAGGCATCGCCCGCCAAGCCCCTGCCGCACTCCCCGTAGACTCCGACGGCGTGGGCTTCATCGACGATTAGCTCGGCTCCACCGGCTCGGCACAGGCCGGCGTATTCCGCCAAGGGAGCCCGATCGCCGTCCATGCTGAAGAGCGATTCCACCACCACAAATTTCTGACCCGCGCCCGCGTCCTCGCGCAATAACCGCGCCAGCGCCGCCGCGTCATTGTGCGGAAACACGACGCGCCGCGCGTGCGATAACCGCGCTCCGTCGATCAGGCTGGCATGATTTCGCTGGTCCGAGAAAATCACGTCCCCGGCTTCCGGAAAGGTTGTCAGGACCGCCATATTCGCCAGATAGCCGCTAGAAAAATATAGGCTTCGCTCGGCCCCTTTGAAGCGCGCGAATTTCTCTTCCACGCGCGCGAAACCGCTGCGCTCCCCGCGGAGCAGGCGTGAACCCGTGCTTCCCACGCCTTCCGCCATCACCGCATCCGCCATGCGCTGCTTCAAATGCGCGTGCCCCGCCAGCCCTAAATAATCGTTGGAGCAAAGATCGATGCCCGACGGCGGCCGCAGCGTTCGCCGTAAACCTTCGTCATCGATCGCTCGAAGACGCCCGGTCAGCCGCACGCTCAGCGTCTGCACGTCAAGCATGAACTTGATCCCCGGCCTCTGCAGTCGTCAGCCGCATGCCGAGTTTGTCGAATAACCGCCGGTCCGCGTCAGCTTCCGGATTGGGGGTCGTCAGCAGACGGTCACCCATGAAGATCGAGTTGGCGCCCGCCAGGAAGCACAGCGCCTGCGCCTCATCGGAAAGCGACAGCCGTCCCGCGCTCAGGCGCACCATCGAGGCGGGCATGAGAATTCGCGCGGCCGCGATCATACGCACCAGTTCCAGCGGGTCGACAGGACGCTGATTCGCCAGCGGCGTCCCTTCGACGCGCACCAGCATGTTCACCGGCACGCTTTCCGGGTGCGGGTCCAGCATCGATAGCTCGCGCAGCAGCCGGTAGCGTTCCTGGCGGCTTTCGCCCAAGCCGATGATGCCGCCGCAGCACACCGTCACGCCGGAGCGCCGCACTCGATCCAGCGTCGTCAGTCGATCCTGGTAGGTGCGCGTTGTGATGATCTCGCCGTAGAATTCCGCCGACGTATCCAGGTTGTGGTTATAAGCCGTGAGCCCCGCTTCCGCCAGCGCCGCCGCTTGCTCGTCGGTCAGCATGCCCAGCGTGCAACAGGCTTCCAGACCCAACGCCCGCACGCCGCGCACCATGTCCAGCACTCGCTCGAACGGCTCACCTTTCGGAACGTCGCGCCACGCCGCGCCCATACAGAAGCGCGTCGCCCCATGTGCCTTGGCGTTACGCGCCGCCGTGAGCGCCGCATCCACGCTCAGCAATCCTTCGCGTTCGACGCCGGTCTTATAGTGTGCCGATTGCGGGCAGTATGCGCAGTCCTCGGGACAGCCGCCGGTCTTGATGCTCAACAGCGAGCACCCCTGCACCTCGCCGCTTCGATGATAAGAGCGATGCACGGTTTGCGCGCGGAAGATCAGATCCGGAAGCGGCGCGCTGTAAATCGCTTCGATTTGCGCCACGGTCCAGTCGTGGCGCAGGGCCGGGGCGGCGGGCGTAGTGAGTTCCAAGCTTTCATTTTAGCGCTGCTTGGCGCCGGTTACGCTCAACCCGAATTCACGCAGCAGTTGGCCGGCGGAAGAGTAGAGACGCACCCAATATGTTCCCGCCCGAAGCGGCCTGTCGACTCGCGCGGAAAACGTCTCCTCCACGATGTGCACGCGTCCGCTCCAGATTTGACGGCCTGACGAATCGACCACCTCCGCTCGATAGGAGATGTCGGTTGCCAAGTCCTGTCGATTAAACACCAACTCCAGAGGACGGCCGACCGGAGCGCGCGCGCTGTCTTCTTCTCCGCCGCGCAACGCGATCAATTTTATGGTGGCAAAGGGAGCGGACGCCACCGGCGAGCGCATCCGCCAAGCCACCGCGGTGCCGGCCAGCGTCAACAGCAAGGCCGCCGCCAGCAGGTTCCTGGCGAGCGGCGTTCGGGGCCACCCTAAATGGAAGGAGAGCGCCCCGCGCGGCGAAAACCATCGAAGCTTCGGATGATTCTGAGCACCGGCGGCGGCCTGACGCTCACTCTCAAACGCGGCCAACCCGGCTTTCATGAAGACCTTGTATTCTTCGATATCGTCCAACTCCGCTTGGCACTGCGGGCACATCAATAAGTGCTCTTCCAGCCAGCCAAGTTGCGGCTCGCGGATCCGTCCGAATGAGTATTCCTCCAGAAGTTCTTCGGTGGCGTGAGCCAGCATCGAGGGCCGGGCATCCGAGGACATGCTTCCTCCACGTGTCCGCTTCCTGCCGCTGCGGACGAACTTGCGCCATGTTGCGGAATTGAGCCGCACCGAATAGAGCCGCCGCCGAACCGAGCAAGTATCGAAACTTGACGCCTCGCATTACTCGGAACCGCGTCGTGCCAAAATGGCACTCTGTTCCTTAGTGGGACGCGGTCGCCGATTTTCTCAAACAAAGTGCACCCAGGGTTCGCTGTGCCAGTTTTTTCTTTCCCAATTCCCCAAATCGGGATTTGGCGCGAGACTTGAGCAGCCGAAACTGGGTCTCGGTCAGGATCATTACGGCACAGATCTCTTCCTGACTCTCTTCTTGCAGGTAGAAACGGGTAAGAATTTCCCGGTCCCGGCTCGACAACTCGGCCAGAATCCGCCGGACTAAGTCCTCTTTTTGCTTGAAGATCGCGGATTCTTCCGGATTTCCATTCGGATCCGGGACGCGGGCGCTCGCATCCAAGTCCATTTGTTCGCGGCGGGCTTGTACGGCTTTGTCGATATGCGCAGCCACCTGGCGGCGGACCACCGTTCGGACAAATCCCATCAGCCGCTCAGGCTCGCGCAGTTCCCCGCGCCGGATCGCCTGGACCACCACCACAAAGATGTCATGGACTTTGTCGTCCAGCTCCTGGACGCCCAACTGACGGCACAGATAGAAACGGACCCCTCTGGAGAAGAGGTGATACAGTTCCGCCATGCCGTCGGTCTGGCTGAAGCGAATGCGCTCCACCAGTTGCGCCCATCCGGCGTACACTTGGGCTGCCTCCGGCGGAAGCTCGGCCTCCGCTTGGTCTGGTTCCGGCGCAAGCCGGGCCTCCGGTTCGCAGGACCTCGTCGTATCCGCCGACGATTCTCGCCCGGGCGGGCCCGCACGGGAGGTCGCGGCGCCATTTTCCCCAGGCGTCGGGGAGTTGCCGGCAGATCTTGGTGGGAGCATGGCTAGTGGATTCCTCCAGTCACTTGATACGAAGCCCAGCTTTCCGGCCCTTGCCGCCCGGTTCTGGAGTGCGCCGCTTCCCGCTGACTCAATTGCAGTGCCTCGGCCGCTGAATGATTCCTTAGATAAAAATAGAAACGTGCGAATAGGCCGCCCGAATTGTCTTCCACCGGCCACATTGTCGAAATCACGGTGCCGGCGCCCGCCATCAACCATGCGCGGGTGAGTCCCAGTAGTCCCGCGCCGGCCTGCGCCTCTCCACTGCCGGTGGCGCAGCCGGTCATGACCACCAGCGCCCCGGGCACCCGCAGCCCTGCAATCTCCGGAGTGGTCAGAAATACGGGTTCCGCCGCAATCACGGGCGAACCGTCATTGGCGGAATCGCGGCGGCGCCACCCGCCATTGCGCGAATCGACATTCCGCGGATCGCCCAGACTGAAGGCAATCAGCCCCTGTTCCCGGCTGGCCTGCGGAAAGAGCACATGCGTGGCCAGATGGATCACCGCCGGCCGCTCCCGCAACCTCCCCAGGAAGGCATCCCGCTGCGCTTCCGGACCCTCCAAGACCACCGCCGCGCCGCCCCCGGCGATCCACGTCCCCGCGCTCGACTCCACCTCCATCCGGCTGCCCACCAGACGCTGCAGTTGGCCCGCCGGCGAGCGATCGGAGACCGGGCCACGCCACCGCGGGTCCACCTGGTTATAGATCGGATCTCCCACGCCCAGGAACTCGCCGCGCGGCTGGCGTCCCCCACTCGCCGAGCCTGCGGCGGGGTTCAGCAGCAGTGCTCCCGAAACGGTTTGTAGAGTATGGGTATCCACTAAATACACCGGATTTGCGCTTTCGTCTTGAATCAGCGCTGCGAAAGGAACGTTAAACAGCGCCCCGTCGAGCGATAGAAGCCATGCCGGCTTTTGGATCTCTTGTGGCTGGAGCTGTCCGAACAGTTGTCGATACAACTGACGCCCCTGGCGGGCGGCTTCGGCGCCGCCCCCCGGAATTGCTTCGCGAAATGCCTGCACGGACTTCGCTATGTCCCGTTCCGCAGCCAACCGGTACAGCCTCAGCGAACTCCGGCTCACTGCCCATAGGTAGGACTCCTTCTCGCCTAGCTCGAAGCTGAGGAATAATTCCGAGCTTCTTAGTCCTTCCTGAAAATGTATAAGTGAAATCCGGCTGCGAAAGTTCTCGACTTTCTTCACTTGCAGCCCAATTCCCGCTTCGGCTTCCATTTCGGTAAGTTTCAAACGGAGACGGTTTGCGTTCGTGCTGTCCATTCTGGAACCGTCCGTTTCGGCGCGAAGCGTTCCGCTGCCACTGCTACGCGTTTCTTCGGCGCCCAGTTGCGCCAGTGTCTCCCAGTATTCCGGCGCGAGTTTCGCATGCCAAACGTCGGCCAAAGCCAGGCTTTCGCGAAGACTCGCGGCGCGATTGATCTCCACCGCCTGGAACGCCCGCGCGGTCCAATCGGGATTCCCAGTTCGCAACGCGTGCTGCGCAGCCAGTTGGATGAACGAATCGAAAATCTGTTGTTCGAGCGCGACATTGGCGCTGATCAGAGACGACCGGGCAGGAAGAACCTGGATACGCCACTCTGCGGTGGCATCCAGGGCTAGGGAAAAGTCGCGCAGCGCCGCTCCAACCTCTCCCCGCGCTAGGCGAATGCGTCCCCGCTGCTGCAGCAGCACATGCTGCGGCCAAGCTGGCCCGCCGCGCCGTGCGCGATCCAGCGCCAACTGCGTGAAGCGCCCGGCTGCGCTGAAGTCATGGCGCGCGAAAGCCAATGCGCCCAGGTGCCCGTAGGACCAACCCAAATCGCGCGCGCGAAACAGTCGCCGCAATCGGAATGCTTCGAGAAACCCTTGTTCGGCTTCCAGCATCCGCCCCGCGGCGAGGCGCTCGGCCCCCTGCTGATCCCACGCCATCGCTTCCAGGCCAAAGTCCCCGGAAGCTCGCGCGGCCTCGATCCCCGCCGCGAAATAGCCGTCGGCTTGCCCGTCGCCGAGCGCGCTGTGGATGCGTCCGAGCTGCACCAGCAAGTGCGGCTTGAAGTACGCGTCGCGCTTGCGATCGCCGCCCAGCAGCGACATTTGGCGCAGTCCTTCTTTCGCGGCACGGTTGGCCGACGGCAGATCCCACATTTCCATATACAAGCTGGAGAGATTCACGGCGATGGCTCCCAGGTCGGCGTGATCGCCCAGGGCGGTCGCCAGATCGCGCGCCTGCAGGAAGCTGGCGAGCGCGGCGCGATACTGTAGCGCGAGCAGTTCGCAGCCGCCCGCGCTCATGAGATAGCGCACGGACCCCAGCCGGTCGCCGTGGCGCACGGCTTCGCGATACCCCCCCAGGTAAAGGGCGTCGGCGGCGCGGAAATCTCCGGCCGTGCGCGAGCGCAGCGCGTTCTGCTGAATTTTAAGGGAGGCCTGATCCCACCAAGGGCTAGACTCAGGCGATCTAGGCGGGATGACCGTCGGGTTGCGTGAACCCGCCATCCACAGCGTCAGAATCAGGCAAAGGCTTCTCCCGAAGGCAGCCATTGCTTAGTTCGATTCCTATCTTAACACCGCGTTTTGTGTGGGACCTATAGTACCCGGCAACTAGTACCCGGCAACGCAGCCGCGTGGAAGGGCGCCGGTCGAGCCCAGCGCCCCGATGGAAGCGGCTAATTACCGGCCGGAGGAGGCGGAAACACAACGATAGGTTCACCCATGGTAAAAATCTCCTTTTCTGTCTCGCGCAGGTGGATCCCGCCGCAGACAATTTGAGATTATGCAGCGCCCGGTTCGCGGCCGCACAAGTGAAAACGCTAAAGCATGCGCGGCGCTCGGCTTCGCGGTGGCCGGCGCGTTGTCACCGCGTGTCGTGTTCGAATGCGTATTCGGGTGTAGGGTTAAGGTATGGACAAACGGTTAGCCAAGCGTCACAAGCGCCAGGTGGCGCGCGCGAAGGAAAAAGTGAAGGTGTCCGAACCCGACGTCCGGACGCCGGAGCAGATCGAAGCCGCGCGCGAAGCCAGCCGCCCCGACCTCAGCCGCGGCAACGCGCCGAAGATCGCCGACACCGGGCGTTCCTTCCGCAACCGCCTCGCTACCTCGACCGGCAGCGGCGCGAAGACCGACGGATAGCCAGTGCTCTTCTCCAGAAACTGCCCCCATTGCCGCTCGGTCGAATTTCGCGGAGTCGGCGCGCGCAACGCTTTCGAAAAGGCCTTCCACTGGATTCTTCTGCCGTTCCGCTGTGCGCTCTGCGGCCGCCATTTTTTCCTGATGCGCTGGCTGGCTCCCGCGCACGGGACGCTTTAGACCGCCCGCACCGCCGCACTCACCGGCCGCGATCCCACCGGAATCACCGTCAGCAATGAGGCCCGGCGATTGCGATTCTTGGTGATCGCCCCCACGCGCAATACCGCGACATCGCCCGAACTGCGGTTGAGCACTAACGCGTATTGATCATCAGGCGTCACCGTGATGAAACCCGGGTCGGCGCCGACCGAAGCCACCGCCACCACCTTGCGCGAATTGATCTCCAGAATATTCACATCGCCCGACCCCGGGCTGGCGACAAACAAATACGCGAGCGATGCCGCCATCGGCCCCGGAGCGTGCCCCGCCAGCACCGTCTCGGCCACTTCCGGCGTGTGATATGGATACACCACCACGACCGCGTCCACGCCTTCGCCGGTGACGAAGAGCTGCCCGCCGTCGGCCGCGCGCCCGCCGGGGTCCAGGTTTGCACATAAGTGATCCGGCCGCACCGCCAGCGGTAAGTGCGTGATCAAGCCGCCGCCCGACGGCACATCGTACATCGACAAACGCCGTGCCCCGCGATCCGCCGCGATCAACGTGCGGGAGTCGGCCAAAAATCGTACGGCGCCAAATTCGCCCTCGCCCGCGGGCGCGCCGAGCTTGCGCATTGCCAGATCCACTAACCGGACGCCATTCGCGAAACTGACGGCCGCGGTGGCGCCGTCAACCGCCACAGCGAAATCCACGGGATCGCGCGGCAGCGGCATGCGCCAGTCCACTTTCAGCGTATCCAGCGCAATGCGGATCAGCGACGGCGGCTCGCTTGCCAGCACATACAGCGCGCTGTCATCCGGCGCGACTGCAATCGCCAGCGCCGACGATGCCACCGCCAGACGCCGGTTGAAACTCAGCCGGTCCACTTCGATCTCATGCACCGTGCCGTTGGACGGACTGAGCGCATAGACGAATGGCCGGCGCGCCGTCGAGACCACACTGGTAGGACCGCCATTCAGCGGAATGTGCCGCGCCACCGCTAGCGCTTCCAGATCCACAGCGGCGATGGCGTGGCCTTCTTCGTTAGCCACAAACGCGTAGCCGCGAAACCCCGCGCTTTGGCGGCGGCGTCCGCACGCAGCGAGCAGCGGGAATGCGAATAGGGCCCGGCGGGAGATCACTCGACTAGGGTAACAGGCAGATATCGCCAGCAAAATGCTGCATAATACTGTCTATGAAATCTTCGTCGATTGCACTCGTTTGCGTTCTAGCTGCATCCGCCTTCGCCGCGCGCAATGTGGAACAATTCAAGACCACTGCCGGGCCCCTCAAGATCACTACTGTAATGCACGCGGGCCTGGTGATCGAGGCCGGCGGCCAGGTGGTGATTGTCGATCCCGCGCAAGGAAGCTGGGACGGCATTCCGCAGGCCGATTTGATTCTCATCACCGATATTCACGGCGATCACATGAATCCTTCCATGATTACGAAGGTCAAGAAGGCCGGCGGCGTGGTGATCGCGCCGGCCGCCGTGGCCAAGACCGTCACCGAGGCGCAGGTTCTCAGCAACGGCGAGACCAAGACTGTCGGCGCATGGAAGATCGAAGCCGTCCCGATGTACAACCTGAAACGCGGTCCGTCCGAAGGCAAGTTCTATCACGATAAAGGCCGCGGAAACGGCTACATCGTCACTTACGGCGGCTTGCGGATTTACATCGCCGGCGACACCGAAGGCATCCCCGAAATGCGCGCGCTGAAGAACATCGACGTGGCTTTCGTGCCCATGAACCTGCCCTACACCATGACGCCGGAGGAGGCCGCCGACGCCGTTAAGGCGTTTCACCCGAAGGTGGTCTATCCGTACCACTACATGGGTTCGGATCCCAAGGCCTTCGAGGCTGCGCTCGCCGGAACCGGTATAGACGTGCGGCTTCGCAACTGGTATTAAGCGCTCCGTAACAGCGCCGCAGCTTCACGATCCAGGAACACCGTCGCATTCTGGTGCAGCCTGAGCGCGGACGCGGGCGCCATCGGACCGATGTCGCCTTCCAGACACAGCTTCACAGCCTCGGCCTTGCGCGCGCCCGACACCAGGCACAAAATCGCGCGCGCCTTCAAAATCTGGCGAATCGACATGGTGATCGCCGTCCCCGGCACTTCCGCCAGCGAAGCGAACCATCCTCCGCCCACCTGCTGCTGGCGGCCTCGTTCATCCAGGTCGACAACAATAAATGGTTCTTCGGTATCGAAGTCCGCCGGCGGATCGTTGAACGCCAGGTGGCCGTTCTCGCCGATTCCAGCAAACGCCACGTCGACCGGCGCAGCCGCGATCGCTTCACCTACGCGCTTACACTCCGAACCGGGATCAGCCGCGCCATCCAACAGCCATGCGCGTCCGACAGTCACCCGCGCCAATATTCGTTCGCGAATGTAGTGTTGAAAACTCGCCGGATGGTTCCAGGCAAGCCCAATGTACTCGTCCAGATGAAATAATTCCACCTGATGCCAGGCTATGCCGGGAGCGGTAACCAGCGACTCCAGAAATTCAATTTGCGAAGCTCCGGTCGCCACCACGATGCGAGCCCGGCCCCGCGCCCCGATGGCCTCGCGAATCAATCGCGCAGCTTCCTCCGCCGCGGCTTTCGCCATCCCCGTCTGGTCATCGAATTCGCACAGGATCAATGGAGACCGTCAGACGCGCGCGGGCGGAAGAATCTGCACGTGAATACCGTTGACATCCAGGAAATCGAGGCCCGCCGCGACATCGCCCTGAATGATCTTTGCGCCGGCCGCTTCGAGTCCTTTGGTGAGCGCCGCGCGATCGAACTCGGCGGTGAGGCAATAGTGGTCGATGCCAAGTTTGTGTCCAGGCTCAGGCAGCCCGAGTCCCACACGATCCTTGCCGCCCGCGCTGAACCACGTGCGTTCGGGCGTCCCGCCAACCCGGATCACGCCGCCCAGGATCTTTTGGTAAAACGCTACCGCCCTCGGGACATCGGAAACGTTCACCAGGATGTGATCGATTGCCGTAGGCCGCAGCAGCGGTGCGCCGTGCATCTGCGGAGCATCCCGCATGGCATCCGGCGCGGCAGTCTCGCCCAGGCGGCTCCAGGAATTTTCGGTCCAGAGCTGGACCAGCGTGCCGTCCGGGTCGGGAACGAACAGGCCCACCGGCGGCGCCTCGCGGTACTTGATGCTCATTCTGTCCAGCGTGTTCTTAGTCGCGGCCAGATCGAAATTCACAATCCCGGTACAGAAGTGATTGATCGACGGCGCGGTCTGGCCTTGGCCGGGAGGCGCCATCGCCACGTAGTTGGGACCCAGCTTGATATAGTGCCGCGGGTTGGTCTTCTCCCTCATCACCGTGGGGCCGAACACCCGCGCGTAGAAGTGAACCGACCTTTCGACGTCATCCACGGCCAGCGCCAGATGATCGATGCCTCCACAATGAAACGCTCCTTCGGCCGCGACAGCGCTGCCCGCGGTGACGGCTCCTCCAAAAACTCCCGTAGCGAGCGTCGCGAGAGCCTCGCGTCGAGTAAAATCGCAGCGCATGGTTGTGACTCCTCTTTAGATTCTAGGCCAGCCCCCGGGGCCTTGTCTTTGGTCTCCCCCACGCGTTATGCTTTCCGTCGAATGAAAAATAGAATCGCACTCCTCGCCGTCACCGCGGCACTTGCCGTGGCGCAGTCCCACAAAGCTCCGGTGCCGCCGAAGACCCCGCGCCTGTACATCTTCGATTGCGGCGTCATCAATGCGGCCGACGCGTCCGGCTACCGTTTGACAAAGGAAGAAGTCGCCACCCCCAAAATGTCGATGGAATGTTTTCTGATCGCGCACCCCAAGGGCACTCTGATGTGGGACGTGGGCGCTATCCCCGACAGCAGTTTCCCGCCCGGCGGCGGCCCGGGAACGCTGCGCAACGCCGTCGCCACCAAGACGCTGACCTCTCAGCTAGCCGAAATCGGCTACGCGCCTCGCGACGTCAATTTCTTGGCGCTTTCGCATTTTCACTGGGATCACGTCGGCAACGCCAATCTGTTCGCACGCGCGACCTGGCTCACGCCCAAAGCCGAACGCGACATCATGTTCGCCGAGCCGCCCTCCCCGCGCACCGAACCGGCCAACTACAGAGCATTGAAAAACAGCAAGACCGTGTTCCTGACGCAAGATGAATACGATGTCTTCGGCGACGGGACTGTGGTCATCCGGGCTGCACCTGGTCATTCTCCGGGTCATCAGGTCCTGTATTTGAAACTTGCGAAAACCGGACCGGTGGTGCTCAGCGGCGATCTCTATCATTACGCCGAAGAGCGCAAGCTCAACCGCCTCCCGACGTCCGAATTCAACGTCGATCAAACCGTCGCTTCGCGCGCCGCAGTCGAAGCATACTTGAAAAAATCCGGCTCCCAATTCTGGATCCAGCACGATTTCAATGGCAGCGCCAAGCTGAAGAAGTCCCCGCTCTTTTACGACTAGCCATCGCCCAGTGCGAGACTGAAAGCATGCCTAAGCAAGAGACTGTCTCTCTGCGCAAGACTCTCGCCGAGCTGCTGCGGATGAAAGGTGCTCACTTGTCTTTGCACGACGCCGTGTCGGATTTTCCACCGGCGCTGCGCGGCGCGAAGCCGGCGGGCGCGCCGCACACGGCCTGGCAACTGCTGGAGCACATGCGCCTCGCGCAAGAAGACATCCTCGACTTCAGCCGCAATCCTAAATATAAAGAGAGAACCTTTCCGGATGACTACTGGCCTGCGACCGAAGCTCCTCCGAACGAGCAAGCCTGGGGCAAAAGCATTGAAACCTTTGACGACGATTTAAAGCAGCTGCAGGAACTAGTCGCGGACACCAAGCACGATCTGCTGGCGATCATTCCGCACGGAACAGGGCAAACGCTTCTCCGCGAGGCCCTGCTGGTAGCCGACCATAACGCCTATCACCTGGGGCAACTCATGTTCCTGCGAAAAATTCTAGAGAATCGCTAGCCGGATTACCGTGCGTCCGACGCCGCGCTTAACGCCGCTTTCGGGGCCGCATCTAGAGTTTCCGTCCACGTCACCATCATTTCGTCCTCGGTGCGGTCGCCCCAGCGAATCGCTTTCGCCGGATTCGGATTCGCCGGATTGTTGGCGCTATTGTCGAAGTGGAAGGTAACCACCATACGGCTGCCCTTCTCCATCAAAATCGGATCTTTGAGCCGGTACTGCAGTTGCCAATTGAAATCGTAGTGCGGCACGGCCAGCAGAATCTCGCGCCTGCCATCGGTGTGGACCAGTTCATAGGTGGCATCCCTGCCGCGGTAGTGCGCGTGTGGCGTGATCGCCAGCAGCAACTTGTCTTGTTCCACGTCGTAACAGCGTTTCACCTCGTGATTAGCGTCCCCCGGCGGAATCAGGAAAAATCGATTCCGCAGGTCTACACGCTTCAGCGGCCGCTCCGGCACTCGCGAAGCGAAGTACAGCCCGACGCTCGTGCGATCGACCTGCGCCGTACTCACACTGGCATAGTGCACCTGAAACCGCACCTTCGCCCCCGCCGGAATGTACTTAGCGGTGCTGCCATCGCCAAATACATCGAAAATATCCGGCCCTTTGCCCGGCAGCATGGTTGCGAACGACCCTTCGTCGAAGCCGCTCAAATTCGCGATGCCGCCGTCGCCCGCGCACGCGTCATCCACGACCGGCGCATCGGCCTTCACCCGCGTCAGCCCGTCTTCTTCATCGAAATACGACTTCGCCACCGTCCTGCTCCCGGCTGCTCGCCTTACGCCATTATCGTTCTCACCCGCATTCTCATCCGCGAGCACGCTGAAGTGAACATGATGCACTACCTTGCGATTCCCCGGCAGAACCTGCGCGGCGCGGATCCACTTTCCCTCTTTGAAATTCGTCTGAACGGTGAAGTCTTTATAGAGGTCTCTGCCGGCCGGCACCGTAAAATCCTGTCCGATATCGATCACCACATCCGGGTTGCCCAGCCGCCAGCCTTCGGCAAAGGTTGGCTGCGGCGGCAGATCTTTGGGATCGCCTTCCACCGCTCCGCCCGCCACCCACGCCTTGATGGTCTCGATATCGACGGGCTTCAGACGAGCGTCGTTTTCAAAATGGCCATAGCGCGGATCGGCGAACCAAGGCGGCATCTTCTGCGTCACCACGGCAGTCTGAATCGCTTTCGCCCACGGCCGGGCCGATTTGTAGTCCAGCAGCGACATCGGCGCCATCTCTCCAGGGCGATGGCAGGTGACGCAATTCTTATAGAGAATCGGCGCGACGTCTTTGTTAAAACTGGTGCCCGCGAACGCCGCGGACACAATCGTCAACCCCATCACAAAGACTCGCATGATTC
>Ga0302326_10021843_pt1 | contig 13109 bp, 6 predicted proteins | sample Palsa_T0_3_FD_202264 | JGI IMG/M metagenome (GOLD analysis project Ga0302326, IMG submission 202264) | Peat permafrost microbial communities from Stordalen Mire near Abisko, Sweden - Palsa_T0_3 | ecosystem: Environmental > Terrestrial > Soil > Palsa > Peat permafrost | place: Sweden: Abisko... | reverse complement strand
CTCCCGTTGCGGACCATGATGGCGCCGCAGGTGGAGCAGCTCGGCGCGTCACCCATCTCGTACATCTCGCGCATGGCGTCCGATGCATGATAGATGCCGCGGTCTTTCAGTTGCGGCCCGTGCGTCGGGCTGGCCGCCGGAGCCTGCCATGCCTGAGGATCGGGCGCAATTCCACCGCCTGCCACCGGGCCGCCGGTCTGGTTGTTCACCTGGTGCAGCCGCTTGGCTACTTCTTCCGCCAGCCTGGCCAAATGGTTCTGCGAGCCGATCGATTCGTCCTCCGTCTCGCTGTCGGGAATCAGGGTCGGCGATGCAGGCAGTTGCGGCGCTTGCGAACCGAACCCGGCAAACAGCGACAACTGCGTACCAGAAAGGAACCGCAGGTTCAGCCAGCGGAAGATGTAATCCATCAGGCTCTTCGCGTAGCCGATCTGCTCGTTGCCCGTCCAGCCCGAGGGCTCGAAGCGCGTGTGTGCGAACTTCTCGCAAAGCACCTTCAGCGGCACGCCATGCTGGAGAGCGAGCGAAATCGAAGTGGCGAATGCGTCCATCAGCCCGGAGACAGTCGAACCCTCCTTGGCCATCTTGATGAAGATCTCGCCCGGCTGTCCGGTAGGATAAAGGCCGACCGTGATATAGCCCTCATGCCCTGCGATGGAGAACTTGTGCGTGATCGACGCGCGCTCCTCCGGCAGCCTGTGACGCACGGCGCGTGGCGGGCCGTTGGGATCCTGCGCTGGGTCCTTTTGGGGTGCGGCGCTCATCACCGGCGCGGCCTTCAACAACGGCACGGCTGCGGCTTTCGCAATCTCATCCAGAGCATGCTGGAAAGCCGTGGCTGCGGCAATCACCTGCTTGGCCGTCACCTCCAGCTTTTCGCCGATCTTGGCTTCAAGCGCCTTCATGTCCGCCTCAGCGGGAGAATGGCCCGCGGAGAGTAGCGCCAGTACGCGTGTGCCCGCTGCATCCAGCGCCGAAGGCTCTCTCTTCTTCTCGTCCATGCTGGTGTTCAGCGGCTGCGTTCCCTTCGATCCGTCGCGATAGATCGCCACCGCCTTGATGCCCTGCCTCCAGCTTTCCGCGTAAGCCTCGGCCACATCTTCCACGCTCGCCTCGTGCGGAAGATTCACGGTCTTCGAGATTGCGCCGGAGAGAAACGGCTGCGTTGCGGCCATCATCTTGATGTGGCCCATATATTGAATGGACCGCGTACCCTTTGCCGGCTTGAAGCTGCAATCGAACACCGCCAGATGCTCCGGCAAAATGCCCGGTGCTCCTTCAATCGTGCCCGTCGCGTCAATATAGCTGACAATGGCGTTCACTTCGTCGTTGTCGTATCCCAGCTTGAACAGCGCGGCTGGAACGGTGTTGTTCACGATCTTGATCATGCCGCCGCCCACCAGCTTCTTGTATTTCACCAGCGCCAGATCGGGCTCAATGCCCGTGGTGTCGCAATCCATCATGAAGCCGATCGTCCCCGTCGGCGCCAGCACCGTGGTCTGCGAATTGCGATATCCATACTTCTCGCCGAAGATCAGCGCCGTATCCCAGCTCTCGCGGCTGGCTTCAATCAGCGCATCGAGCTGCGGCACGTTGAACGGCTCGCCGCTCTGTCTGGACGTCCCGATGTTGTTCACCTCCGCGCGATGCATCCGGATCACATCAAGAAACGGCTCGCGATTCACATAAAACCCAGGGCATGCGCCGCCCTGCCGCTCAACCGACGCAGTCAGCGGCGTAGCCGATGCGATGGGCGGGCAATTCGCCGCGATCACCGCTGACTGCAGATAAGCCTGTCCACACATGATCGCTGTGAGAGCCGCAGCAAGATCGCGCCCGGCCGCCGAGTCATAAGGCAGCCCGAAAGCCATCAGCAGCGCCCCCAGGTTTGCGTATCCCAGCCCCAACGGCCTGTAGTCGTGCGAGTTCCGCGAGATCGATTCGGTCGGGTAGCCCGAGTTATCGACAAGAATCTCCATCGCCGTAATCACAATCGAAATCGAGTGCCGGTATGCATTGATATCGAACACGCCCGCCGAATTTACGTACTTCATCAAGTTGAAGCTGGCCAGGTTGCAGGCCGAGTTATCCAGGAACATGTACTCCGAGCATGGATTCGACGCGTTGATGCGCGCCGTGTTCTTGCTCGTGTGCCACTTGTTGATGGTGGTGTCGAATTGCATTCCAGGGTCGCCGCAAAGCCACGTCGCCTCGGCAATCTTCTTCATGATGTCGCGCGCCTTGTAAGTGGCCACGGGATCATGGCCTTTCACGGTGTAAGTGGTGAACTCGCCGTCCGTCTCGTAGGCGCGCATGAACTCGTCGCTCACGCGCACCGAGTTATTAGCGTTCTGGAAGAAGATCGACGAGTAAGCCTCGGAGTCCGGACCCGAACCGTCGTAGCCCGCCTTGATCAGCGTGAAGGCCTTGGCCTCTTCCTTGGCCTTGCAATCGATGAAGTCCATGATGTCCGGGTGGTCCACATTCAGAATCACCATCTTGGCCGCCCGCCGCGTCTTGCCGCCTGACTTGATCACGCCTGCGAACGCGTCAAACCCGCGCATGAAGCTCAGCGGCCCTGAAGCTTCGCCGCCGCCTGAAAGCAGTTCCTTCGATCCGCGAATCGTCGACAGGTTGGTGCCCGTGCCCGACCCCCACTTGAACAGCATTCCTTCCGTCTTCGCCAGCGTCAGAATCGATTCCAGCGAATCGTCCACAGCGTTGATGAAGCACGCCGAGCATTGCGGATTCCTGTACCCGGTCGCCGAGTACTTCACGCCCCCCGTCACCGCGTCCCAATGCCAGTTCAGCCCATCTGAGAGCGGCTCCAGCCGGTCGCAGCCCACGTTGAACCACACCGGCGAGTTGAACGCGACCCGCTGCGTCACCAGCATGTTCGCCAGCTCGTCATAAAAGATCGCCGCGTCAAGGGAGCTGGCAAAGTACCCGCCCGCAATACCCCAGTCGCGGATCGTCTCGGCCACGCGCCCCACCAGTTGCCGCACGCCCGTCTCGCGCTCCGGCGTGCCCATCTGCCCATGCAGATACTTCGAAGCCACAATGTTGGTCGCTGTCATCGACCAGTCCACCGGCACCTCGACGTCCCGTTGTTCAAAAATGGAGTTGCCCTTGGTGTCGGTGATCGACGCCGTCCGCTTTTCCCACTGGACGTCGTCGAACGGAGACGAGCCCTCGGTAGAAAATCGGCGCGTGAAGGTCAGCCCCTTCTGGGTGAAGGATGTCTGTTGGGCGGCGATGGAACTCTGCAGGTAGGCCTCGTTCATTGGAAATCCTCTCAATCGGCAAAATCGGTGAAAAACTGTGCCTCAACCGGCGCGCATGGCGGCCTGGCTAGGGACTTTGATCGTGCTCTTGCGAAGCACGGGAAAAGCAGGGGGTCAGCTAAAGCGAAAAAGTTTCTTCGAGCGGCCTGCCGGAGGATCTTCACTCCAGCTCTCGTTACAATCCACTAACAGCCGCAGATGAAAAAATACCGCTCCCTGTGGTGCATGTCAACAACAAACCACAATATCTTGTATTTCGCTGTCATTCTCCGCACCTCGTTGCTAAACACTGGCATTTGCCTGTGGAAAGCTCAAAACAACCTTGTCTGGCGCGGGCATGAGGTCGATTTTGCATCGAATCTTGTGCAAATACGCCCGGACCGCCTCCCCCCTTGATCTCAGACCGCTCCGGCCTCATCCCAAAGCCTAGCCCCCTCCGGGGCAGCCCACAAGACGCAAAACAGGTGCACTTTCCACGCGCAACTGTGGGAGTTGTGGACAACCGCCCCTATTTATTAGATGACCATGGAGCACGCCGCGGTTCTCCGACCTTGGGCTCTCGTTATCCGGCTGATAGGCTGTTTCTGTGCCCGAATCAAACCCATCCCCGCTCCACTGGAAGCCCGTCCCCTTGCCCCTTCGCGTGCCCATGTACGGACGAACCGTTCTTCTCGAGCCGCTTGACGCCCAACTCCATGCCGCGGACATTTGGGACGCCGTCAATGGCCACGACGAGGTCTGGCAGTGGCTATTTGACGGTCCCTATGCATCGCCGGCCGACCTGAGCCGCGACATCGCTGAGAAAGAATCCGCGCAGGATCGGATCTTCTTCGCCGTCATCTCATCCGAAATAGGCGCAGCCGCCGGATACGCCAGCTTCATGCGCATGGAGCCGGCCCACGGCGTCATCGAAGTAGGCAACATCCTGCTCTCGCCCAGCCTCCAACGCACCACCGCCGCCACCGAAGCCATGTACCTCATGGCCCGCCACGTCTTCGACGATCTCGGCTATCGCCGCTACGAGTGGAAGTGCAACGCCGAAAACCAGCCCAGCCGCCGCGCCGCGCTTCGTTTAGGATTCACCTTCGAAGGCATCTTCCGCCAGCACATGGTCGTCAAAGACCGCAGCCGAGACACCGCCTGGTTCTCAATGCTCGACCACGAGTGGCCCGCAAGAAAGCGCGCCTTCGAAGTCTGGCTCGACCCCGCCAACTTCGATGATCAGGGCAAGCAGCGACAGACGCTATCAGAGATTGCCGCAGCACGGCATTGACCTTCCAGAACCGCTTTTCCGGTAGTTCCCCCTCCGTTGATCGTTTCGTCGAGACTTTCCGCGGTCGTAGACCCCGGAGACCCGCGCAATCAGTGCCCGGGCCTTTCCAACGATCGACAAAACGAGACATTTGTAGAGATTGAAGCGCAGCGGAGCTGATCGTAGTCATTCCCTGCCTCTGAGGATTGCGGCCATTACGCGCGGGCTGCGGCGCCCGTGCATCACCGCGACAACCCACAAGGGCGTCTCCTCCGGTGCGTAGGCAACCAGATACTCGCGCACCAAAACGAAGCGCAAAGGCCGGGAGGTGAGGTCTGGGCGTCTGTGTCCTTGCCCGGGAAAAGGCACAACGGCGGCGATGGAGGACAAAATCTCCGCAACCACCCTGTCGGCGGCATCGAGATTATCCGCACGAATAAATTCCCAGATATCCTCAAGGTCCAAACGGGCTTCAGGATGGAATTCGTATCCCGTCACGAACGCTGCTGCAAACCTTGCGCAACTGCACTTTTTTCGCGGAAGTAGGCTTCTACCTCGTCGCCCGGTATGGGTTTAACCCTGCCGCTTTTCAGGTCGTCATACCGGCTGCCAAGCATCTCGCGCGTCTGTGCAAGCTCATCGATATATCCCTCGACGACATCGCGCACAAGCACGTCCGCGGTTCCACGCCCGCTCTGCTCGGCGAGATCCATAAGCATCTTTTCGGTCTCAGGAGCGAAATGTACTTCCATGAGGCTCAGAGTACGGCAAAACCTCGCGTATGGCAAGGACACTCTTCCAATACAAGATGAGCCTAAAGGGTGGCTCATGCTGGGTAGTGAGCATCCGCATGGTTCGAGCAGAAGAGTTGAGTTTCAGCCAGTCGCGGCGAGCCTGAGCAAAGTCGTACTGGGCCTGTTGCACAAGCTAGAGTAGGGGCGAAGGTTATCCTGAGCGATCCTGCATCGCAAAAAAACGCCGCCATTCCCAGGCGGCGTTTTCTTCAACTTATAAATCTGAAATCAGTTGCTATCCCTTGGAATCAATCCGCATTCCATAGAACGATTTCCGCACAAAGAACACCGACACCAGCAAGAATACGACTGCCAGCACGTGGGTGAGCAGCGGATTGTCCGAATTGAGCGTCACTGCAAGCTCGACAGCAAGTAATCCGAACAAGGTCGCGAACTTGATAATCGGGTTCAAGGCCACCGACGAGGTGTCTTTGAATGGATCGCCGACCGTGTCTCCAATCACCATCGCGTCGTGCAAGGGTGTCCCTTTTTGTTTCAGGTCGACCTCTACGATCTTCTTCGCATTGTCCCAGGCGCCGCCGGCATTCGCCAGGAAGATCGCCTGGTACAGGCCAAAGATTGCAAGCGAGAACAGATAGCCGACAAATAAGAACGGCTCCATGAATGCGAACGCAAGCGTAGCGAAGAAGACGGCGAGAAAGATGTTGAACATTCCCTTCTGCGCGTACTTGGTGCAGATTTCCACCACCTTCTTGCTATCGCTTACCGAAGCCTTCTCCACGCCTTCGAGTTGAATGTTCGCCTTGATGAATTCGACCGCGCGGTAGGCGCCCGTGGTGACCGCTTGCGTGGAAGCGCCGGTGAACCAGTAGATCATTGCCCCGCCGCAGATCAACCCGAGCATGAATGGCGCGTGCAGCAAAGAGAGGTTCTGCACGTCATGGGTCAGTCCGCCGGTCAGGGCCATGATGATCGAGAAGGTCATTGTGGTTGCGCCCACCACGGCTGTGCCGATGAGCACAGGCTTCGCCGTAGCCTTGAATGTATTGCCGGCTCCATCGTTGGCTTCCAGCAGGTGTTTTGCGCGTTCGAACCTGGCGTCGAATTTGAACTCCCGCTTCAACTCAGCTTCGATGCCGGGAACATTTTCAATCAGCGACAGTTCGTAGACGGATTGAGCATTGTCGGTAACCGGCCCGTAGGAATCGACAGCAATCGTCACCGGTCCCATGCCCAGGAAGCCGAACGCGACCAGGCCAAACGCGAACACGGCTGGAGCAAGCATCTGGTCTGCCATCGACGTGCCCATACTGAAGTAATAGCCCATTGCCATCAGCGCCACCATGCTGAGTCCGATCCAGTAGGCCGAAAAATTGCCGGACACAAATCCCGACAAGATTCCCAGCGAAGCTCCGCCTTCCTGCGCCGACTTTACGACTTCCTTCACGTGGATCGATTTGGTTGAAGTAAAAACCTTGACCAATTCGGGGATGATTGCGCCCGCCAGGGTGCCGCACGAGATGATGGAAGCCAGCTTCCACCAGAGCGTCCCGTCGCCGAGAGTGGGGATCATGTAGTACGTGACGATGTAAGTCACGACGATGGAAGTTATGGACGTGAGCCATACCAGCGAGGTCAACGGAGCCTCAAAGTCCATCTCGTCTTTGTCCGCATATTTCGCCTTGGCGATCGCGCCATTGAGAAAGTACGCGGCCGCGCTCGACACCAGCATGGCCACGCGCATCACGAAGATCCATACCAGCAGTTGCGCTTGCGTCTCAGGAGTCCTGACTGCCAGCAAAATGAATGTGATCAAGGCCACGCCGGTCACGCCGTAGGTTTCGAATCCGTCGGCGCTCGGGCCCACCGAGTCGCCCGCATTGTCACCCGTGCAGTCGGCGATGACGCCGGGGTTGCGCGCATCGTCTTCCTTGATCTTGAATACGATCTTCATCAGGTCGGCGCCAATGTCGGCGATCTTGGTGAAAATGCCGCCGGCAATTCGCAGCGCCGCGGCGCCCAGCGATTCGCCGATCGCGAAGCCAATGAAGCATGGACCCGCATAATCGGCCGGGATGAATAATAGGATGGAGAGCATGATGAGCAGTTCGACCGAGATGAGCAACATGCCGATGCTCATGCCGGCCTTCAGCGGAATCGCAAAAAGCTTATACGGCTTACCTGTCAATCCCGCGAATGCCGTCCGTGAGTTGGCAAATGTGTTTACGCGAATTCCGAACCAAGCCACCCCGTAGCTGCCCGCGATGCCTACCAGGCTGAACCCCAAAATGATCGGCAGCGTAACCCAGATCGGTTTATTCGGCACCGGCGCCAGATAGCCGAAGTACAGCGCGATGATCACCGCGATGAAAGCCCAGAGCAGAAGAATGAACTTGCCCTGCGTAACCAGATACGTTTTGCACGTCTCATAGATCAGTTCGGATATTTCGAGCATCGTCCGATGAACCGGCATGTTCTTCAACTGCACATAGATCGCCAGGCCGAACAGCATGCCGCCGGCGCAGAATAGCAATCCGATCATCAGAAGGGCATGTCCGTTCATGCCGAAAGAATGCACGCTCGACAAATCCGGCAGTACCAGGTTGGCTTCGCCTCCGCCGCTCGCATGTTCCGGCTGGGCGTAAGCGAATGTGGGAAGCAGCAGGCCTATCCCAAGGAGTGTCGCCACGGTTCTGTACTGGCGCTTCAGAAATGACTTCGCGCCTCCCTTGATGGCCGCGGCGATTTGCTGCATCGCCGGCGTGCCCCGGTCCGAGCCGATTAGCTGGCGCGCAAATAGAAAAGCCGCAACGAGCGATAGCGCGCTCACAGCCAGAAAGAATTCCACCCAATACTGAACAGTCACAGTTCCTCCCGAGTTAAGGTTCGATGCCGCATCAAAAACAACCCATGAATCGCGCCCCGTTTAACGCTGGGGTAAGCCACGGGAAGCCTATCATCCACATGTACCGCTGTCGAGTGATTGCAGTCACAAGCAGCCGCGGGCCCGCTTTTCGCCCCGTCCAAGTGCCCTTTAGTTGAGAAGATCGCTGCGCCAACATGGGGAAAAAATACTATATTGCAAGAGCCCCGCACCGCAATCCCGAAACGGACCATCCCGAAATCGTCAAGAGATGCGCCTTCGATGTGCGCACGGGGCCGAGCAGTTGCCCATTATTGCAAAGGAATGTCGAACTTGTCTTCCGGAGATCGAACCCGCAAGTTCTCGTTCGCCGGGTCGTGGACCTGGCCGCCCGGCCACGGATGCAGCTTGAACAGCACCAGAACATTGCGCGTGCTGTCGTCGAAAGCGCGAAAGCTGGCCACCTGTTCCACCGAATAGCGGGTGTGCAGGTCCTCCAGCACCCCGGGGTCGAGTTGGTTCCAACATGCGTACCACCCTGGCCGGAAGTAAGCCAGCTTCGATGCCAGGTCGGGAAACTCGAGCACCGGGCTAGGCGAAGTGAACAGGTCGTTGATCGCCGGAAGGTGCGTAACCAGCATGATCTCGTCGCCGCTCGCCGATACGAGCATCCGGTTTCCGTTTGGATGCTCGTCGATGTACCGCGTCAGCCGCTCGGCCGCATTCACAAAGCTGTATTCCGGATGCAGCGCATAGTCCAGCGTCCATGCGGCGTTGATGCCAATCGCCACAGCGGTCAACCCAATGAACACATAGCCGGCCAGGCGTGCCGGGCCGCCAGTTTCCTGCTCGCGGACATTGGCATCGCCTCGGGCGTTCGCAAGCCCCAGCAGCGCATGCGCCCCCTGCGCCACGATGAAAAAAATAAAAAATGCGAAAACGGTAAAGTAACGCGGCTGGGGATGATCCTGATATGTCATGAAGGAGATCGTTCCGGCAATCGCCAGCACTGAGGCGCCGAACACCGGGTCCAGCAGCAGCCTATGCGCCCACCCTCGTCGCCGGCTCAAACCCGCGCCCACCGCTGCCACTCCCGCCATCGGAATGAGAATGCGATCCACCCAGAGTCCGCCATGGAAGGACCACCACAGGCTGACCAACGGCCAATCGAACTGCAGAGGCTTGACGAATCTGTTCACCTCAAACAAGTATTCGTAGTCTGCGAGCAATCCCAGCCGGATGATCAGGGCCATCCACGCCCCGTAGCTGACCAGGGCCGCGCAACCCGCGGCTGCAACGCAACGCACCATCAGCCTCCGCCCCATCGGTCCGAGGCTTGCCTGCAGCGGACCGAGCGCCAGCCTGCGGCTCCGCCACAGCGGCAGCACCATGGCCCAGCCCAGCGCCGGAAGCAGAAACACCGCATAGGTCTTCGTCAGCATCATCAGCGTGAACACCAACCCGATCCCCGCCGAGACCAGCACTGGCCTCCGAAACCCCGGCAGCCGCACCGCCAGATTCAACGCCCCCAGCGTCAGCGTAGTCATCAGCGGCTCAAGAATGGCCAGGCGGCTGAAGCAGTAGAGAAAGGGACTGGTCGCCAGCATCGTCAATCCCAGCAACGCCATCCAGCGCGGACCGCGCGTTCGAAGCAACAAGTAGCTCAGCAGCAGGTTGGCAATGAAGAATGCAATAGCCAGCCCCCGCGCCGCCTGCACCGATACCCCGGTCGCGAAGAATAAAATCCATTCCAGAAACGGCCACACCGGAACCGCCGGTGCGGGGTTGAAGTCCCCCGGCAAATACCAACTGCCGAACAGGTGCGCTCGGATGGCCGCGTTCCCATACCATCCTTCGTCCGTGTATTTGGCCCAATCCATCCACCACGGCGAGTGGTTGGGAAAATCCGCTCTCAGGTGCAGGGCATGCAACATCGCGAAGGCGCCGATCAGCATCAGCCAGACAGCGTACCACCAGCGTTTTCGCAACATCGTCAGCACCGTTCTCCCGCATGTCGATCCATCCCTCTGTCAACTCCCTCAGCTTGTTTTGTAGGCCCGTCTTGTAGCATGGCACGACCGGGGTACCCGCTGGGTCGCGCACCGAATACGGCCGGAAGAACGAGGGATTTTAACCCCTGCGGGATTCGAGCCCGGATGCAGCTCCCATCGATCGTTCATCATGCACTCCCTAAGCATTTCACATCAATCGATGCATCGCGGGGTCGCGAATTCGGAGTGAGGCATTCGCGTCTGAATCTCGGCCCAATATCTATGGTTCCAACCCTCCCACGCCGCCGTGTATGATGTTTTTGCCTCAGGCAGGGAGACCCCACCACTTGCAAATCAATCGTTTTATCTTTAGGTTGACGCTCGCAGCGTCCTGCGCGGCAGCCGCAGTTTCCCAGGCCCAGATACCCGCCGCAGCATGGCATATCCCTATCGGCACGGCTCCCCCCAACCCCGGCGCGCAGCGAACCGAGCAGCACGGCGCCAACATCGACGACGGCTATTGGCAGGGCGCGCCCGTGGGCGGCTTCGGCGCCGGCACCTTCTCGCGCTCCGAGCGCGGCCATTTCGAGCGCTGGCACATCAAGGCCGGCATCCACAAATACCAGGACGTGCCCGCCAACCAGTTCGCCGTTTTCGCTCAACCCCAGGGGGCTGCGCCCGTCTCCATGGCCCTGGCCGTAGGCAAACCAAAAAACGGCGCCCTCGACAGCTGGAACTGGAGTTACCCTGCCGGCGATGGCGAATACTCAGCTCTCTATCCCAAAAGCTGGTTCGCCTACGGAACCAAAGCGCTCCCCGTCAAGCTCACCGTCGAGCAATTCTCGCCCATTCTACCCAACAACTACAAGGAAACCAGCTATCCCGTTGCCGTTTATCGCTGGACAGCGGAGAACCCGTCCGCGAAGCCGGTCACCGTCTCTATTCTCTTCTCATGGACCAACATGGTGGGCTGGTTCCGCGACCGGTCGCGAAATTTTGATAATGCCTCCAACCAGCAAAACTTCAATCGCTTTGCGACCGAAAAAGTCGATGGTGCGCCCGGAAACGGCGAAATGTCCGGCATCGTTTTCGATCGCCTGCGCCAGGGCCCGGTGCAGGACGAGTGGGACGGCCAGTTCGCCATCGCCACCCTCCCTGGCGACGGTGCGGAAGTCACTTATCTCGCCACCTACCCGGCCGCTGGCGACGGCTCCGAAGTGTGGGGGCCGTTCTCCAAAGACGGCCGCCTGCCCAACCAGGCTCCGCCTGTCGCCTCCAGCGGCGATGCGTTCGCCGGCGCATTCGCCGTGCGCTTCACCCTCGCCCCGCACGAGAAGCGCCTTATCCCCATAGCGCTCAGTTGGGATCTGCCCGTCGTCCAGTTCGCTGGCGGTCGCAAATGGAACCGCCATTACACTCGCTTCCTTGGCTCCGAGGGCACCCACGCCTGGGAATTCGCCCGCACCGCCCTCGAGCATCAAGAAGAATGGAGCCAGGCCATCGACGCCTGGCAAAAGCCGATCATCTCCGATGAGCGCAAGCCAGCCTGGTATCGCGCCGAGCTCTTCAACGAGCTCTATTACCTGGCCGACGGCGGAACGCTTTGGGGACATGAGCGACCGGGGACCGGCTCAGACGCCAAATTGCCGGCCAACGACAAGTTCACCTACATGGAGTGCTTCGACTACCCTTTCTACGGCAGCCTCGATGTCCGCTTTTACGGTTCGTTCTCCCTGCTCCGTTTCTGGCCCGACATCGAGAAACAGGAAATGCGCGAGTACACCGACACCATCCCCCAGTCCAATCCGCAGCACTACATTTGGGGATGGAAAACGACCCGCGAGCATCGCACCGTCGAGTACACGCGCAAGGTACCCGGCGCAGCGCCGCACGATCTCGGCTCGCCCACCGAAGACCCGGTCGCCACGCCCAACCAGTACAACTTTCAGGACGTCTCCAACTGGCGCGACCTGAATTCGAAATATGTGTTGATGGTGTGGCGCGACTACGTCCTCACCGGCGCAAACGACGACACTTTTCTCCGCTACAGTTGGCCCGCCGTAAAGCAGGCCATGGAGCACCTCAAGCAGTACGACACCAACGGCGACGGCCTCATCGAAAACGGCGGATTCCCCGATCAGACTTACGACGAGTGGATCGCCACCGGCGAAAGCGCCTACACCGGCAGCCTCTATCTAGCCGCCCTCAAAGCCACCGCGCGCATGGCCGACAAGCTTGGCGAGCCCGATACCGCCAAAGAGTACGACGCGCTCGAGGAGCGAGCCGCCGCGGCCTACGTGAAAAAGCTCTGGACCGGCACCTACTTCCGTTATGCCGTCAAGGGCCTGGACACCGAAGCGGTGATGGGCGAACAGTTAGCCGGCCAGTGGTACGCCGGCCTCACCGGCCTCGGCGACCTCGTCCCCAAGGAGATGCGCGTCTCCGCCCTGCACAAGGTCTACGACACCAATGTGCGCAAGTTTGCCAAGGGAGAGATGGGTGCGGTCAACGGCATCGGCGCCGACGGAACGCTGCTTCACACCAACGATCAGATCGAAGAAGTGTGGACCGGCGCAACCTTCGCCATCGCCAGCCACATGATCGCCGAAGGCCTCACCGACGAAGGCTTCTCGACCGCCAAGGGCGTCAACAACGTAGTCTGGCGCGACCGCGGTTACTTCTTCCGCACCCCCGAGGCCTACGACATCCACGGCCTCTTCCGCGCCAGCATGTACATGCGCCCCGGCTCCATCTGGTCCATGGAGTACGCGCTCGACAAGAAGTAACGCCACCGAGTTCTGTGCCCCATCCATTTCACAGCCTTATCGTGAAATGGGTGGGAAACCTCGATTCCGAGAGACCGGAGCCCGGTGGGCACCCAAGGTCTCGACCTCGGCGTCTGCTCGAATGATCGCTCTTACGCCATCCGCGATTGGTCAAGCCTGCTGAAGATATCCGCGAGGC
>Ga0302326_10021842_pt1 | contig 13109 bp, 6 predicted proteins | sample Palsa_T0_3_FD_202264 | JGI IMG/M metagenome (GOLD analysis project Ga0302326, IMG submission 202264) | Peat permafrost microbial communities from Stordalen Mire near Abisko, Sweden - Palsa_T0_3 | ecosystem: Environmental > Terrestrial > Soil > Palsa > Peat permafrost | place: Sweden: Abisko... | reverse complement strand
GTGGCCGGTTTCTGTGGTGTGGCGGCGTGCGGCTCCGCAGTTCAGGCGAGTAGCCAGCCGCGACCGCTGCCGGCGGCGCCGACGGATAGCACCGGTCTGGCCCGAGACATTGCGAAGATCGCAATTTGCTGACAACGACGGGTTCGACGCGCTGGACAACGGTGAAGGTCGGGCCGCCATGGCGTACTGCGACCCGAGCACTGTGTCGGCTCGACCCGGTGCCGGCACCGGCGTGTCCGCTTCCTGCGGGGTCAGTTACTTTGACGGAGCAGTCTGGCAGCAGACAGTAACCGTGACCTTCGATAGTCACGGCGGCCGGTCGCCGACGGGACCAACCTGGGCAGCGAGCTGCTGCCGCCGATAAGCGGATGAGGGGCAGTTCCGGTCGCGGTACGCCTGGCTGGATGGGCACCCAGGAGTGGCTGTCCCGGCACCGGGCGTTGCCGGGCGAAAGGGCGTCGCCGTTCTTAGCCGGTTAGCTCCGGCCGCTGCCCGCAGATGGCCTGCCGGTCCGGGTCCGGGTCGGTGCCTATGGGGCAGCGCGTGGCCCGGCCGACGCCGAGATGGCTCCCGCCCGGTTGGCGACTCTCGCGGTGGCCCGGGGCTGGCTGGAGTGGCGGGGATCTGGTGAGGATGTCTGGATGTGGTCAACAATGGTCTGGATCCTGCTGGCGCCGTGCAGGTTGCCGCGCGGCGGGATCGGGGCCTGCGGAGAGGATGCCGACCATGATGGAGCAGTCGGTGCTGGAATTCGCCAGCGTGCTGCGGCAGCTGCGGGCCGAGGCCAAGCTGACGCAGGAGGAGCTGGCGGAGGCGGCGGGTCTGAGCCCGCGGTCGATCAGTGACCTGGAGCGGGGCATTAACCGCACCGCCCGTAAGGACACCGCCGAGTTGCTGGCCGACGCGCTGGGGCTGGCCGAGCCGGCGCGTGCCGTGTTCGTGGCGGCGGCCCGCGGGCGGGCCCCGGCGGCGGAGGTGCTGGCGGCCGTTCGGGGAAAGGCCAGTCCAGCACGGGACGGTCTGGCGGCTGGCGAGAGTCTGGTGTGGTCGGGGTGCCCGTACCTGGGGCTGGCGCCCTTCGGGGAGCGGGACGCGCGGGTGTTTTACGGGCGCGGTGAACTGGTGGCCCAGTTGGCACAGCGGCTGGCCGGACGGCTGGACGGGACGGGGGTGCTGCTGGTGGCCGGGGAGTCGGGGGCGGGTAAGTCCTCGCTGCTGAGGGCGGGATTGATGCCGTGGCTGGCCGCGGGTGCTCTGGGGCCCGGGTCGCAGCGGTGGACGCGGCGGGTGATCCAGCCGACGGGAAGCCCGGTGCGGGAACTGGCGATGACGCTGGCCGAGGTGGCGGGCGCGGATCCGGTGTCGCTGTACCGGTCGCTATCAGCGGCGCCGGGTGAGGCGCCGATGCTGGTCGAGTTGGCGGTCCGGGCCGCGGCAGGCCGCGGCCCGGACCCGGGACCGGGCGGCCCGGCCGATGCCGCAGTCGCCGCCCCGCAGCGTCTGGTGCTGGTGGTGGACCAGTTCGAGGAGCTGTTCACCACGGCCGGCGGCGAGGAGGACAGCCGGGCGGAGCGGGAGGGTTTCATCGCGGCGCTGCACGCGGCGGCCACCGTCCCAGCCGGCCCGCATGAGCTCCCGGCGGCGCTGGTGGTGGTGGCGGTGCGCGCGGATTACCTGGGCCGCCTCATCGCCGATCCGACGTTGAAGGCATGGGTGGATGCCGGGCTGTTCACGGTCGGGCCGATGAGCGAGGCCGAGTTGCGGCTGGCGGTGACCGGTCCTGCCGCCGAGACGGGCCTGGCCGTGGAACCCGCGCTGGTAGAAGCGGTGATCGCCGATCTCCGTGACGGTGCCGGGGGCGGCCTGGGCAGCGGGGTGCTGCCGCTGATGTCGCAGGCGATGGCGGCCACCTGGCAGTACCGTGAGCGCAGCACGCTGACCCTGCGCGGCTACCGGCGTGCGGGCGGGGTCGCCGACGCGGTCGACCGCAGCGCCCAGGCCGCCTACGAGGCCCTGACCAGCCGACAGCAAGACGCGGCCCGCCAGGTATTCACGCAGCTGACGGTCATCACCCCGGATGGCCAGTTCGCGCGGCGCCGGTGCAGCATGGCCGATCTGCGTTCCCCGGGATCACCGATGGCGGCAGACATCGACACCGTCATCGACGTCTTCAGCGCCCAGCGCCTGCTTGTCCTGGGGCAGGACAGCGTCGAGATCTCCCATGACGCGCTGCTGCAGGCCTGGAAACAGCTCCGGGACTGGCTGGGGGACGACCAGCTCGACCGGGTCCTGTACGGCGAGGTCATCACCGACGCGGCCGCGTGGGATGGCAACGGCCGGGACTCCTCCTACCTGTACCGGCCCGGCCGGCTCGCCGCACTCGGCGCTGCGATCACCCGATGGCAGGACGCCCCCACCCGCTATCCTCCGCTGCCGGCCACCGCTGAGGCGTTCCTTGACGCCGCTCACCACGCCGCCCGGCGCAGCACCCGGCGGAGGCGGGGCGCCTTCGCGATCCTTGTCCTGCTGACCGCCTTGGCGGTGGCAGCCTCGGGCTTCGCCTTCTCCCAGCGTGCGGCAGCGGTCCAGCAACGTGACCAGGCCAGCTACAACCAGGTCGTCGCTGAAGCCCTCCAGTACGGCACCAGCAACACACCGCTCGCGGCACAGCTCAACCTCGCCGCCTACCGCATCCAGCCGACCCCAGACCTGGTCTCACGCCTGCTGAACGCCGAAAACACGCCCCTGCCCGCACAGCTGAGTACTGGAGCGGGGCTCGTTAGCTCGGTCGCGTTCAGCCCCGACGGGCACACGCTGGCCAGCAGCAACGCTAGCGGCACCATCCGGAGGTGGAACGTAGCCGATCCCGCGTACGCCAGCCCGCTCCGCCAGCCCCTGACCGCCGACGTCGCTGCGCAGATCACCTACGGCGGCGCCGACGTGGCCTCGCTGGCGTTCAGCCCCGACGGGCACACGCTGGCCAGCAGCGACGACAGCGGGGGGGATACGGGGGATATCCAGCTATGGGATCTCGCTGACCGCGCGAACCCTCGGCGCGGCCAGGCTCAGCCCCCCGCCATCAATGCCAGCGATCATCTGGCGTATAGCGATTCGCTGGCGTTCAGCCCCGACGGCCACACGCTGGCCAGCGGCGACGGCAACGGCACGGTCGGGTTGTGGGACGTCACCGATCCCGCGCACCCCCGGCGGATCGGCCCGATCCTGACCGGCGGTACTGGTGCCACCTATGCGGTGGCGTTCAGCTCCGACGGCCACACGCTGGCCAGCGGCGACGGCAACGGCACGGTCCGACTGTGGGACGTCACCGATCCCGCGCACCCCCGGCGGATCGGCCCGATCCTGACCGGCGGTACTGGTGCCACCTATGCGGTGGCGTTCAGCCCCGACGGCCACACGCTGGCCAGCGGCGACGGCAACGGCACGGTCCGACTGTGGGACGTCACCGATCCCGCGCGTCCCCGCTCGCTCGACTCGATCCTGACCGGTAGCGACGGCGTGGCCTCGCTGGCGTTCAGCCCGAACGGACACACCCTGGCCGACGGCAGTCTCGACGGCACGCTCTGGCTATGGGATGTCACCGATCCCGCTGACCCCAGCCCGACCGGCCAATGCCTGACCGGCGGCGACGGCGTGGCCTCGCTGGCGTTCAGCCCGAACGGACACACGCTGGCCAGCGGCAGCCTCGACGGCACGGTCCGGCTGTGGAGCCTCCCTCAGACCGTCTTGGCCGGTAGCGCAGCCGCCGTGAATTCGGCGGCGTTCAGCTCCGACGGGCAAACCCTGGCCAGCGGCGACGGCGACGGCACGGTCCGGCTCTGGGATATCGCCGATCCCGCGCATCCAAGCCCGATCGGCCCCATCCTGAACGGCAGCCCTGGCGGCGGCGCCGTGGACTCGGTGGCATTCAGCCCCGACGGACACATCCTGGCCAGCGGCAATGCTGACGCCACGATCCGGCTCTGGAATATCGCCGATCCCGCGCACCCCCGGTCGATCGCCATCGCGTCCGTCAGCGCTAATGACGGCGGCGTGGACTCGGTGGCGTTCAGCCGCGACGGGCATATGCTGGCCAGCGGCACTAGCGGCGGCACGATCTGGCTGTGGAATGTCACCAATCCCACATACCCCCTGCGGCTCGCCCCGATCGTGGCGAGCAGCACTGCCTCCGTCCAATCGGTGGCGTTCAGCCCCGACGGGCGCACGCTCGCCAGCAGCGACCGCAACGGCACGATCCGGCTGTGGAATATCGCCGCTCCCGGCTTGCCTTGGCCGCTCAGCCAGCCCGTTACCGGCCGGGGCGTCGAGGTCAACTCGGTGGCGTTCAGCCCCGACGGGGACACGCTGGCCAGCGGCGGCTTCGACGGCACGGTCCGGCTGTGGAACGTCACCGACCTCACCGATCCCCGGCCGCTCGGCCAGCCCCTGACCGGCAGCACCGTCGCCGTGGACTCGGTGGCGTTCAGCCCCGACGGGCACACCCTGGCCAGCGGCAGCGCCGACGGCACCACCCGGCTCTGGAACCTGTCCGTCCAGTCCGCCATCAACCGGATATGCGCCGTAGCCGGAGGCCTCACGCCCCAGCAGTGGAATCAGTACATCAGCCAGCTACCGTACCGAACAACCTGCGTTCATTAGCGCCGAAGATCTCCCCGGCGCCCACTATCTACAGCGACACCTACCGGTCGTGCCTCCGGTGCCGTGAGTGCCGCCGCTGGAGTGTTCAACGCCGTTATAGGGGGATTGATCAAATCCACCAGCCCGGCCAACTCAGCACGTCGGCTTACGATCGAAGCCACATTTGCTCTCTGACTCAGCCTGAGCGCAAGCCGCGCCCCGAGGCCGCATTCCCAGAGCTGGTAGGAGACTGAGCGTGACGCCACCGTTGATTAGGCCGACACCGAGGTAGAACAGGCCGCGGAGCCTAACGGCTTGTCTCGTCTCACCTCTCGCACGCGCGTCCGCTCATAGACTCGCGTACGTGTCCGCTGAGACTAAGCTTGACTCTGTCGGGAATCTTGGTCTCCGCGGCTCAGCTGACTGCTCGCCAGGAGCGCAGACGTTTGATGTCGTGCTGGTCGAGGTAGTCCTGGAACACTGTTGGCGGTCGCGGGGCCGGGTTCGCGCCGGCTGGCTGCCGGCTGAGGCGCTCGATGTTGACGGCGATGGCCGTGAGGACGTGCTGGAGGTGGGCCTTGGGCTGTCCGCGGTAGCGGCAGTGGCGCATGCCGTGGCCGTGAGCGAATTCGCAGACGGTGCCCTCGATGCCGGACCTGACCGCGTAGCGTTTGTGCCAGCCGGGATCTTGCTGGTCAGCGCGGTTGCGGATCTGCAGCTCGTAGAGCTCGCGCGGGGGAAAGCCCACGGTGCGCTTGCCGTCGCCGGAGATGGTGCAGACGGCACTGGCGGGGCACGGCTGGCACTGGCTCTTGGTGAAGCGGGCGACGATGAGCGGAGCTGCATCGGGCGAGGATGTCGGGTAGGGGCTGTGCCATCCCTTGCTGACCTGGCCTTGCGGGCAGGTGACTTCCTGCCGGTCGTAGTTGATGCGGAAGTCGTCGCGGGCGTAGCCCTCCCGGGTGCGGTGCTCCCGGGTGCGGTGCTGCCGGGTGGGGTTGCCGGGCAGCGGCCCGGTGAGGGTGACCTGGTGCTCGCGTCCGGCCCGCTCCATGTGCACCAGCGATGTGTAGCCGCCGTCCACCAGGTGCTCGGAGGGGAGCAGCCCCCGCTGCTTTAGCCGGACGTGGATGCCGGCCAGGGCGACGGTGTCGCCGCTAGTGGCGGGCATGGTGGCGACGTCGGTGATGACATTGCGGCTGTCGCCTGCGCAGGTCTCGGTGACATGGGCGAGGTAGCCGGTCCAGCGGGTGACCTGACCCCGGCGGGAGTAGCGGGCGGCCGGGTCGTAAGGCGAGACGATGCGGGCCGCCGATGGCGGAAGGCCGCTGTCGCCCTCATCGTCGCGCCAGCGCAGGCGGCCGGAGACGTCCCAGTAGTAGTTCTGGACCAGGATCTGCCGCAGGGCCTGCACCCGGGGGCCGTGCAGCAGGCCCGGGCAGCGGGCGGCCAGGTGCCCGAGCAGCCGGGATGCGTCCGCCCCGGCCTCATTCATCCTGGTCTTCGGCCGGGTGGGGTTCTTTCCCAGGCGGACCACGCGCCCGTAGTGGCGGCCCCGGTCGTCATCTACCAGGCCGGCCAGCGCGTGCCCGGCGGTGCGGGCGAGTTCCTCCAGGGCAGCGCGCACCGCCTCGGTGACCAGCTCCAGGCGGGTCAGGTCCCGCACCGCCGCCAGGACATGGGTCGAGTCGGTGCGCTGGGTAGTCCGCTCGCGGACCAGCCCGGCCTCCTTCAGCCGGGCCAGGGCCAGGTCAAGGAGCCGGTCGGACCGCCCCTCCTCCAGCAGCCGCTCGCGGAAGTCGCCCAGCACGCTGTGGTGGAAGCCGGGATCGTCGAGATCGAGGCCGAGCGCGTACTTGAAGTCGATCCGGCACCGCACCGCCTCGGCAGCGTCACGGTCGGACAGGTCAAGCAGGAACTGCAGCACGCTCACCGTGGCCAGTTGAGCCGGCGAGATCCCCGGACGCCCATCCCGGGGATACCACCCGGCAAAGTCCTCGTCGTCCCACAGGCCGTCGAGCCGGTCCCGCACCCACATCGCCGTCGTACCGCCCGGGTTACTGGCACGCGCCACCCGCGCGGTCAGCTCCGGGACCTCGACCCCAGGACGGGGACGGATCGACATCACGCACTCCTCATAAATCTCACGGGACTCACAGATCCCCGCAAGACTGGCGTAACGACATGGTCACAGTCAGCCAAATGCCAAGATTCCCGACAGAGTCAAGCTAAGACAACCACTCAACCTGATGAACACGTACGACAGTGGACCGTCCCCGCCATCAGGCAGACCCCACGGGCAAGCCCGCCAGGCAGCTCACTGGAAGCTTACGATGCAGACCACGCCACGATCCGCGCTTCGGTGGCCTGACTTGGGCCACGATTTGTCCGTGGCTGGAATCGCGTGTCGCTGAGCTGCGGGTTTCCGGTTCCGTGAAGCTGAACTTGCGCACTAGGCGCGGCCCCTAGAGTGGCCTGGTGCCGTATATCCGGACCGTGAAGACCACGTCGGGTGCGACCGCGGTGCAGGTCATATGGTCCTCGCGGCGCGGATCGCGGAAGATCGAGCATGTCGGGTCGGCGCATGATGACGCGGAACTGGAGGCCCTGAAGGCGGCTGCGCAGCAGCGGATCGCGGCCGGGCAGCCCGAGCTCGACCTGGGCCTGGAGCCGGCGGGCGGCGGCCCGCTGCCGATCACCTCCTCGAAGATGGGCCACCTGGTGGATTCCCTCGAGCGGGCCTACCAGGTGCTGGGCTTCGGCGACGCGGCAGGCGGGGACGAGGTGTTCGGGCACCTGGTGCTGGCCAGGATCATCGAGCCGTCCAGCAAGCTCGACAGCCTGCGGGTTCTCCAGGAAGCCGGGGTCACGCCGGCGTCCTACCGCACCCTCAAGCGGCGCCTGCCGTCCTACGCGAAAGAAGAGTGGCGGCAGCGGCTGTCGCAAGCTTGCGCCGCGCACGCCCGGCTCGGCCCGGCCAGCCTCGTCCTCTACGACGTGTCCACGCTGTATTTCGAGACCGATGCCGGGGACGGGTTCCGCGAGCCCGGGTTCTCCAAGGAACGCCGCCTGGAGCCGCAGATCACCATCGGGCTGCTGACCGGGCAGGACGGGTTCCCGCTCATGGTCTCCGCCTTCGAGGGCAACAGAGCCGAGACCAAGACGATGCTCCCGGTCATCAAGACGTTCATGGCCGCACACCACCTGCCCGACGTCACCGTGGTCGCCGACGCGGGCATGATCTCCGAGGCGAACCAGAAGGCCATCGAGGCGGCTGGCCTGTCGTTCATTCTCGGGATGAAGGTCCCCGACGTGCCCTACCTGGTGGACCAGTGGCGGCGCGAGCACCCCGGCCAGGAGATCCCCGACGGTCACGTCTTCACCCAGCCCTGGCCCGCGGGACCCAAGGACAAGCGCCGTGACCAGTGGATCTACTACCAGTACCGGGCCGACCGGGCCCGGCGGACGCTGCACGGAATCGATGAGCAGGTCGCCAAGGCCGCCAGAGCCGTAGCCGGGCTCGCCCCCGTGAAGCGGAACCGGTTCATCGCCCTGCACGGCGCCACCAAGAGCGTGAACCGCGACCTCGAGGCCAAGGCCAGGACGCTGGCCGGGATCAAGGGCTACATCACCAACCTCGCGGCCTGCCCCGACGGGACGCCGGTCACCGCGGAGTTCGTGATCGGCAGCTACCACCAGCTCTGGAATATCGAGAAGAGCTTCCGGATGTCGAAGTCAGACCTGCAGGCCCGGCCGATTTACCACCGCAAGCGCGACTCCATCGAGGCCCACCTGACGATCGTGTTCGCCGCGCTCGCTGTCAGCAGGTGGATCGAGGCACGAACCGGCTGGTCCATCAGGAAATTCGTCAAGACAGCCCGCCGCTACCGCACCATCGAGATTCAGGCCGGACGGCAGATCATCACAGCCGCCGATCCCGTCCCCGACGACCTACGCCAGGCCCTAGACGCCATTAATCGCCCAAACTGACTTGCGCACTAGGATGGCCCAACTCAGGTTACGATGCAGACCACGCCACGATCCGCGCTTCGGTGGCGTGCTGCCACCTTTCACCGATGAGTAGGTCGACGCCTTATGCCGCGGATCACCATTGCCACCGAAGGCCGACAGGCCGCTGCAGATACTCTTTCGCGAGACAACCCCTCCGAATCATTAGGACACCACAGCCTGGCCGCAATGAACCCAATAGCACAGGTCAGGCGAGTAATATCAATACTCAAGAGCTCAGACACTAAAGGGATTCGTCGAATATCGAGCTCATAGTTTGATGCCCCTCTTCCAGACTGCCTCGACAGTTCGGACCGCCGAAATATCCTTAAGCGGGTTTTCCTTCAAGGTGACAAGATCGGCGATTCCGCCCGGAATTATACGGCCACGATCAGGTAGGCCAAAAGCGATCGCGGGTCGATAGGTAGCCGCCGTTAGCGCATCTGACTCGGTAATTCCTGCAGCCACTAGGAGTTCGATTTCACGATGCAAGCCTGCGCCCCATGAAATGCCCAAATTCGGCGCGTCGCTTCCTGCTAGTATCGGTACTTGATTGCTGTAGAGACGATATACAGAATCTACTGCCCACTCATATCGTTTAGGGTTTCGTCGGGTAGAGAAAGTTTTATCAAGATGCGTCGCGCTTGTATGATCGAGGCGCTGGTTGGAATTTCCTACCCTCATTATCCTAGAACCTATCTGAGGATTACAAGCTCGTTCCAATACTGCTAGTGTTGGGATAACGGTCGCTTTCTGGTGAACCGCCAATTGGATCCCATTGTCACTAAACGGCGCGTCAATGCAAACGTGAGCCAAGGCGTCAGCACCAGCGGCTAGAGCAAACTCAGCTTGGAGGGTCGCACCCGGATGTACCACCGCTAGCACGCCTGCTGCATGTGCCGCTTCCACGAGCGCAGTCATGGTAGCCCTGTCAATGACAGGCTTTCCCTTGCGAGGGTTTTCATAAATGATCTTAATCCAGTCAGAACCTTCAGCCAGGCGATCTGCCACGAAACGCGGTGCATTCTCAGGTCCCCCAACTTCTGGGATCGATAGGCCATATTCTGATCCGTGCCCCCCACGGGCCGCGGCTGCCATGCCTGCAGACCAAATATCGGCCCGCTTGTGGACCAGGCTATTGGCCTGTTCTCCACGCCTTAAAGCCACCCATTCTGGATCACAGAACATATCAAGAACAGTAGTCACACCGTATTGCAAGGATTCTTCGAGCGCATTGCTAAATGCGTGAACATGACTATCTATTAGGCCAGGCAGAAGAAAGAATCCGCACCCATCGATTGTAGACATTCCGCTGGTGTCAATGTCGTCTTGCGTCCCAACGGCTGTAATCTGGGATCCCGTAATTACGACAGTCGCACTATTGACGGCTCGACAGCCGTCAAAAATATCGATGTTTGTAAAGGCCCAGGGCCGATCGTTCACGGACATTTAGTGCCACTGTCCAAACTTTATACACGTGTACGAAAGACCGAGACATGCATCTCGCACCCAGCCCCGAAGGGAGTTCTCTTCCAATCAGCCCAACGAGCCTCTAGGTTAAACTCGGCAGTGTTAGCCATGTAATCTAGCTCACTTGGCCAGATATATCTGCCACTAGCTGGGTACATCTTGATACCCGTTTCCCGAAGTACGATAATCTGTGAGGCAAAAGTCTGGGCTATTGGTTCATACGTAGCGGCGCCTAGCACCACTCGGTCTGAGTCCACGCTATAAAGGCTCAGAGGGCGACCGCTCGCGATATCGCGGACATCTGGTACGAACAGGTCGACGACAAGACAACCGCCTTCTACGAGGTGTTTGCGTGCATTACGGAGCACTCTTTGCTGATCGTCACGCGTCGGAAGACCGGCAAGTGTACTAAACCCGAGCAGCACAACATCGAATGTGCCATCAACAACGATATCTCTTATATCGCCACGAATAATGGCTACTTTATCGCTATCGGGCTTCTCGCGGAAACGCTCAAGAATAGCATCGGAAATATCAACTCCTACAACATCGATGCTGGCCTGTGCGAGGGGAATAGCAAGGCGACCCGTACCTGTTCCTAGATCCAGAAGGCGCCCGCCATTCGCGAGCTGAGCCAAGACGGCTACAGCTTGAGCTGTCTCTTCCTCGTTCGGCGCAAACCTTGTGTCATAGATCGATGCCGAACGGTTACCGTAAGTAGTTTCGTCGTACCCGTCCATAATAAAGCCGGACATAGTGCACCGCCTTGGCTTAACATCACCCTCGTATAAGCTCATAGACTCTTATGTCAAGATTTCATGGACTCTGATGATTTGTCAAGTATGCACCGGAAATCGACCGAGGGTCCAACGGGCCCGCGATCCGGCAGGTTGTGCCTCCTTTTGGGTCCGCACACGCCAGGATCCGCGAGCCGCGACTTTGAGGAGTCAGATTGAGTTCAGAACACCGCCTTCTATGCCTCCGAGCATTAGAGTGAAGCGCGCTATGCCCGGTGGGACTGGTGCTCCCCAAGATGATCTAGACGCTTAGCTTCAACGAAAGGATTCAGACATGTGACGAAGGGTTGCATTAGAGCTGGCTCCGGTATTGCCTCGTTGACGTATTACGCTTCGGTAATGGTTACCTTAAGCGACCAGACCTTAAGAGCCACACAAAGTACAAGGCTGGCAAATATCGCCAAGCACATTACTAGGATAACGGAACGAATCTCAAGCCGCAGCGTCAGCACTCCTCCAATGGCCGCCCCAATTGGCGCTCCCCCCCAAGCTACTGTTCGTGCGGCCGCATTAACGCGTCCCTGAAGCAGATCTGGCGTGATCCGCGTCCTAATAGTGATCCCATTTAGGGTGACTACGGTGTATGAGGCCTCCCAGAACATATAAATAACAATAGCAACGGCGAAACTGGGGGCTCGTGCCAAGGCAATGAGGAGTATACAGTTTAGAAAAAGTCCAATTACGGTTATCCGGCCGGCATTGAAATGCTTCTGCAGGCGAGGAATCGCAATACTCGAAAGAAATGACCCTATTGCGCCACATGCATACAGTAGGCCTATCCTTGGATCTGTTTTTGAAAGCCCCAAAGCATCAACTGCGTATACGACAGTTAGGCCTCCGACGGCGCCACCGGCGACAGTGACGCCAATGGTTGCCGCAGTGAGCAAGCGGATGATACGGGAATTCCAAATATACCTCAGACCCGCTGATACATCGCTGAAGAGCTGCTTCCAAGGAGCTCCCGGCATTGAAGATTGGAGTGAGCTTTCCTTGAAGGGAGCGCGAATAATTGCAATCAGAATAGCCGAGAGTAGATAACTAGAGGCATCGAAGATGATGGCTCTGACTGGGCCAATGGTAGCAGCAAGCAAACCACCAATAGCAAGGCCACCAATGGCTACTACAGTTTCTGTAGCCATCAAAGTAGTCGTAGCTACCACAACGCGATCGGCCCCAGCCAAAGCTCTAACAGCACCAAAGTTTGCAGCGTCGAACCAGACGAACGCTGTGGCGGACCCGCCAGCGACAATATAAATGTAGCTTAGAGGTAGATGATGAAGATAATATACCGCCGGGATGCTAGCCATTAGGCCGGCATTAACGACATCCGACACAACCATCAGCCGTCTTCGATTATGCCGGTCGGCTACCGCCCCGGCGACTATGCCAAAAATAATATATGGAAGACCGTCCAATGCTGCTATAAGCGAAGTATCCAGAGCGGATCCTGTTACTTTAAAAACGAGGATCGGCAACACGACGGCTGTAATTGACGTGCCAAAGAGTGAGATTGTTCGCGCAAGCCAGAATAGAATAAAGTTCTTGTCTCGTGCCAATCTTCGAGATGTCGGGAGTGTCGCCTTACTTTGATTCATTACTCCTCACCCGCTGGACGTAGGGTGACCAATGAGCGCGCGCTCCCTGCTTTGTTATACCTAGACGAGCACCTACATCTCCCCACGTTGCTCCAACGTCCAGACATGCAGCGATTGCCATAGCCATCTGCATACTAGCTGCATCATTTGCTATCCGCCACTTGATCAACACCTCCTCTAGCTCGTCAAGAGCAGCCTGGGCGTCCGGCGGGACCATGCGCCTATAAGGGCTCATTTCGATAAGTGTAGCCCGGACTGCACCCCAGGGCTCCGGCGTGTTCCGTGAATGTCCGCATCTATCCTTAATTGAGGCCGTGGAGGCGGAGGGTTTCGGCGGGGGTGGTGTGGTCGCGGCGGCCTTCGGGGATGTGCAGGTAGCCTGCGTTCTTGAGGGCCGCGATGATGGCAGCGCGGATGGTGGCCAGGTTGGCGGGCCTGCTGCCGGTCCGGCTGGTCGAGGCGTCCTCGGCGAAGCTCAGGTCGCGGACCTTCTCCAGGGGCGGAGCCTGGCCAGCTGAGCTCGATCTCCGCGTTTCCGCAGGTCAGAGGCTGGTACGGATGAAGTTACCTGATGCAACAGGTGTGGTGCAACTACCGCGTGGCG
>Ga0302326_10021840_pt1 | contig 13110 bp, 13 predicted proteins | sample Palsa_T0_3_FD_202264 | JGI IMG/M metagenome (GOLD analysis project Ga0302326, IMG submission 202264) | Peat permafrost microbial communities from Stordalen Mire near Abisko, Sweden - Palsa_T0_3 | ecosystem: Environmental > Terrestrial > Soil > Palsa > Peat permafrost | place: Sweden: Abisko... | reverse complement strand
TAGCTTTTAACTTCTGTAATTTGATCTCTGACCTCTAACCTCGCCCGCCCGGATGATAATTCCCTGCTCGCCGTCGTAGAATACCATGTGACTCCGAACTCGACCGCCATCGACTTAGCTCTGCCTGCCCAGCCTGTCGAAGCTGCGGGCCAGCCCATTATTGCCGTTCGCGATCTTGTCCATCGCTACCAGGAGCGCGCCGCGCTTAACGGCGTCTCGTTCGATGTCCGCCCTGCCGAGCTTTTTGGATTGCTCGGCCCAAACGGCAGCGGCAAGACAACTCTCTTTCGAATTCTTTCCACGCTCATGGTCCCCACTTCGGGCAGCGCCATGATCGCCGGCTTCGATGCCGTTCGTCAGCCCGGAGCCCTGCGCCGCCACATCGGTGTCGTTTTTCAGGCGCAAAGCGTCGACCTCAAGCTCACCGCCTACGAAAACCTCTGGCACCAGGGACACCTCTACGGCCTGCATGGTTCCGAACTCAAAACGCGTATTAACGGGATCCTGACCCGCGTCGGATTGCTCGACCGCGCCGCGGATCGCGTGGAAACTTTCTCGGGAGGCATGCAACGCCGCATCGAGTTGGCCAAAGGCCTGCTCCACCATCCGGAGGTTCTCCTTCTCGACGAGCCGACCACCGGCCTTGACCCCGGAGCCCGACACGACCTTTGGCAATATCTCCAGACACTCCGCGATCAGGAGCGCGTCTCCGTCATCGTCACCACCCATCTGATGGAAGAAGCCGAACGCTGCGACCGCCTCGCCATCCTTAATGAAGGCAACCTCGTGGCCCAGGGCACGCCCGAAGCTCTTACCCGCGAGATCGGAGGCGATGTGATTCTGCTCGAAGCCCGCGACCCGCAATCTTTGGCCGACCGCATCCGCAACAAGTTTCAACTCGACGCCACAGTCATGGATCATCAGGTCCGTCTGGAAATTGAAAATGGGCATCGCTTCGTCCCCGAGGTAGTCGAGGCTTTTCCCGGCGAAATTCAATCGCTGAGCATGAGCAAGCCTACGCTGGAAGACGTGTTCATCCATCGCACCGGCCACCGCTTCTGGAGCGAAGACGCCGAACCACCTAAAACCGGCAAGAAGAAGAACAAGAAAAAACCCTCCTAGCTCATGTGGGGACGGGCGACCCCGCGAGCCTGCCCTGAGCGAAGTCGAAGGGTCCGCCCCCGGCAACCATGCCATAGAGCCCTTCAAAACACCCGCCAGTGGCCCGAATCGGTGTACAATCCCTCCGGTTTTAGAAGTCAGAAGGAGATGTCTATGAAAATTCGACTTGGCTCGTTGATGCTTTTGCTGTTTTCACTTTCACTCTCGGCCGCGGCGCAAAGCGGTGGCGCACCCGCCACCAGCGCGGCCGCGTTCCAGGTGAGCAGCACGACATTCACGAACGACGCAACGCTACCCCTCAGCATGATCTACAACAACATCGTGAACGGTTCCAATACCTGCTCGCTGGATGGAAGCCCCGGTGGAAATCAATCTCCGGAGCTCTCGTGGACCAACGCTCCTCCGCATACGGCAAGTTTCGTTGTAACTCTGTTTGACACCACCGCCTCCTTTACGCATTGGGGGATGTATAACATCGCAGCCACCGCCACGGGGCTTCCCGAAAATGCAGGGGTTCTTGGAAGCACGTATGGCAAACAGATTTTCAACGACTTTGGCTTCGGCGAAGAGTACGACGGCCCGTGCCCGCCAGCGGGTTATAAACCTTACGCCCATGATTATGTTGTTACGGTTTACGCGCTCGATACGTTGCTCGAACTGCCGTCGTCGGCGAATTTCCCGGCAAACTCCGAGACGCTGTATCAGGCATTGATCAGGGCGGGGAGGGGCGGCCACATTTTGCGCAGCTCAACCATCTTCGGCCTTTACTCGACCACTCCGTCAACTCCGTAAATCGCGGATCAACAAGCGGCGCGGCAACCACGGTTGGCAGTTAGTCCGCGCTGGTCTCAGGGGCCCCAGGTCTCGCGGCTTTCGAGACCTGGGGCGCTGTTAGACTAAGAACGCTAAACTAAGAAACGCTAACCTAAAGCCGATGGCAACCCAAACTGCGACCTTCCCTGCGACTGGTCCGGCCTCCGCCGGAGTGCTGCTGCCCGCCTTTACGCTCTGGTGGCGCGAAATCGTACGTTTCTATCGTCAGCGCGCGCGCGTGGTCGGCGTCATCGCTTCCCCGCTGTTGTTCTGGGTCGTCATCGGGTCGGGCTTCGGAACCTCATTTCGCGCCGGACACGCCGCCGGCCAGCAACACTATCTGAATTATTTTTATCCCGGCACGCTGGTGATGATCGTGCTCTTCACCGCGATTTTCACCATGATGTCGGTGATCGAGGATCGCAATGAAGGCTTCCTGCTCTCGGTGCTGGTGGCTCCGGTGCCGCGCGCGGCCATTGTTCTGGGAAAAGTTTTGGGAGGCACGACGCTGGCCGCTGTTCAGGGACTGATTTTTCTGGTCTTTGCGCCCCTGGTCGGCGTACACATGACGCTCGCCTCGTTCGGGCTCATCGCGCTCACCGTGTTCCTGATATCGTTCGCGTTGACCGCGCTCGGCTTCGCCATTGCCTGGCCGCTGGATTCGACACAAGCCTTTCATGCCATCATCAATTTATTTCTGATACCGCTGTGGTTGCTTTCGGGAGCGCTCTTCCCTCTTTCCGGCGCATCAGGATGGATTCGCTGGCTCATGTACGCCAATCCACTCACCTATGGCGTTGAGGCATTGCGCATGCTGATGTATCCCGCTGCGCCCAGCACATTCTCGCTGGTAGCATCGATGCTGACGCTGCTGCTGTTTGCGCTTTTCATGTTCGGATTAGCCTTTGCGCTGGCGAATCGGCGGACGACGAAGCCGGCAGCGTAACGCAATTTTCTTTTCGGTTGTCATCCCGAGCGAGGCGAGGGATCTGTAGTTCCCCGCAAAATGCAGATCCCTCGCTTCGCTCGGGATGACAAATGGGCTAAATTACAAAATGCCTCTAGACATTCTCGCCCTGGCCGCGCATCGCGACGACGTTGAACAAACCTGTGCCGGAACTCTGCTCAAGATGGCCGAACGCGGGTATCGCACCGGCATTCTCGACCTCACCCAGGGTGAAATGGGGACGCGCGGCAACATGGAAGACCGCGCCCGCGAAGCCGCCGAGGCGGCACGCATCCTGAAAGTTTCCTGGCGACAGGCACTCGATATTCCCGACGGACGCGTCGAAAATACCTGGGAGAATCGGCTGAAGGTCGTCGGCGTGCTTCGCGAGCAGCGTCCGCGCGTGCTGATCCTTCCCTACTGGGAGGGACGACATCCGGATCACTACACCGCCTCGATTCTCGGATATGAAGCGGCGTTTCTATCGGGACTCGCCAAGGTAGCTGTCAGCCCTCAGCCCTCAGCCGTCAGTAACCCCACGAGCGATTCGACTGCGGCTCATCGTCCTTTTAAAATTATTTATGCCAGCCTTTACCGCGATGTGCGGCCTACGTTTGTCGTCGATATCACCGACCAGTTTGAAACTCGCTTCGCCTCGCTGATGGCCTACAAGTCTCAGTTCACCGACCAGAAGGCTGGCAGCGAGATTTTTCCCGCACAGAAAGAAATTCGGGCGCGGGTGGAATCCATGGCCCGCTTCTACGGCATGATGGGCGGCGTCACCTACGCGGAGCCGTTCGTCCAGAAAGAAGTCGGGCTGGTGGAGGATGTGATGGCGCTTCCGGTGAAGTCGATCTGATCCGGAGCATCTGGCCGGATCTTCTGACCGGACCATCTGACCGCTCCAAGTCGGCGGTTCGGGGTACCCCCCTCATATTCTTGCTAAAGTATTCAAAACTAAGGCGTTTCCTCCAAAGTATTCAAGAATAAGGGCTTAGCTTTGGGACGGTCTCGCCAGCATTGGCACGTCCGATTTTTTTATTTTGCTGATCTTTAGAATCATCGGTTTAAGTAATAATTCCTGCCAAATCTTTAGTTTTAAATGACTTATATGCAAAATATTCCGCAATAAGGACTTAGCTCAAAAAACTGGGTTGAAACGACTTTGGGGCAGTTTTGAGGTTCGTCCTGTTTGACGGACGTGCCTCAAAGCTGCCCCAAATCAGTTTCTATGATCGCATGCGGGGGGATGGAGATCAATCATTAAATACAGATGGTTGTGGTGCGGTTTCACGATGGCGCCGGTGAAATCCTGAACCACCAAGGGCACGAAGGATCACGAGGGCTTTTGGCTTCGGATAGTTCATTCGTGCCTTTGGTGGTTAACGATTTCGCAAATTGCACCACTACCATACAGATCCGTTCTTGCGAAGGCCTCTGCATTGAGATGGAGTTATAATTCGCGTTCATTCGGTCTCGCCCGGGATCGACTATCCGGCTGCAGACCAATTTAAGGGGGATCCTCGATATGAAACTCAGCGAGGCGATCCTGCTGGGGAGCACAGTAGTCGCTCCCAAAGCGCGCGGGCAGTATTTCTCCGAAAGCCAGTCGGGTTGCGCGCTGGGCATGGCCGCCATTGCCCGCGGATGCGAGTATGGGCCGAAGCGCCTGGCGATTCCGACGCGGGACCGGCGCGCCGTGGGAACCGAAGAAATCTGGGGAGACTGGGTGATGCGAGAGGTTGTGCGCCCGTGTGACTGCTGGCGTCTTCGCGTGCCCTACGAAATGCGCATCAAGGACGTCATCGCGCACATCTTCGACCGTCATGTCGTGACCAAGAAGAATTGGACGCTCGAACAGCTCGCGGCCTGGGTGCAAACCGTGGAGCCCGCGGAAGAAATTGTCGCTCCCCATGAGGGGGTATTTGATCGCCCCGGATTCATGGCCCAGATCGAGGAAAGACAGCGGGAGCTTCAAGAGTGGCAAACGGTGATGCAGGCTTTCGAGGCCAAACATTCCGCCAAACGCCGTCGTGGCCCTGCGGCCTGACAATCGCTTCTTGTCGGGGTGGCGTCCCTTTGCGTGCGCTCAGGGCAGGCCTTCGGACAGGTGTGCCGATTCGCTTGGGTGGGGCAGCTCTACTGTGAGAGAGTCCTCCTGCCGCTCTTCATGTTCCCGTGTCGTCAATTCCAACTCGATCTGCCGCCGCAAAATCCCCACTCTAAATTTCGCAAAGAGCGCGAAATTTAGAATGGGCCACCCGCCTGACAATGGCGCTCTAACGCCCGCTGGTTTTTGTGAATCCCGCGGCGGGTCGGTGGAGTCGTAGGGGTCCTTCGACTTCGCCTGTTTTTCACTTCGTGAAGAACAGGCTGCGCTCAGGATGACAACCTTAATCATTTTGAACAAATGCCCCTTCACACCGCCGTATAATAATCGGTTCCTTTATACGCGTCGACGGGCTCGCTTTTCCCCCGCGAATCGATCGTCCGACGCGCAGGAGATTCGACTTTGTCTACTCATACCGAACCCACCCCGCCGATACCAACGCCATCAAAAGTGCCGTCAAAAGTGAAGTTCCGCACCGAATCCGACAGCATGGGGAAGATCGAAGTCCCTGCGGATGTTTACTGGGGAGCGCAGACCGAGCGCTCGCTGCTGCATTTCAATATTGGACGCGACACCATGCCTCCCGAGCTGATTCACGCCTTCGGCACGCTGAAGAAGGCTTGCGCGCTGGTGAATCAGGATCTCGGCAAACTTCCGCCTGATCTCACGAAGCTGATCGTGCAGGCTGCCGACGAAGTCATTTCCGGCAAGCTGGATGACCAGTTTCCGTTGCGCATCTGGCAGACCGGCAGCGGTACGCAGACCAACATGAATGTGAATGAGGTCATCTCCAATCGCGCGATTGAAATTGCCGGCGGCGCGCTTGGACGAGAAATGATGGGATCGAAGAAGCCGGTGCATCCGAACGATCACGTCAACATGTCGCAGTCGTCGAACGACACGTTTCCTACGGCCATGCACATCGCAGCTGCAGAACGAGTCAAGAAGACGCTGATTCCAGCGATCCAGACGGTGCGCGATGCGATTGCGGCCAAGGCGAAGGAATTTCACGACGTGGTGAAGATTGGGCGCACGCATCTGCAGGATGCTGTCCCGCTGACCGTTGGGCAGGAATTCGGCGGCTGGGCGAGTTTGCTGGAGCGTGACATAAAAAGGTTGGAGCAGGCGCTCGAAGGTCTCTATGATCTGGCGATTGGCGGAACCGCTGTAGGCACGGGCCTGAACGCGCCTCCGGAGTTTGCCGAACGCGCGGCAAAGAGGATCGCCGAACTTACGGGACTTCCCTTCCGCTCGCATCCTAATAAGTTCGCCGCGCTTTCGGCGCACGATGAGATCGTGTTTGCGCAGGGCGCGATGGAAACTCTGGCCGCCTCTTTGATGAAGATCTCGAATGATATTCGCTGGCTGGCTTCCGGGCCGCGCTGCGGACTGGGCGAGATTTCCATTCCGGAAAATGAGCCGGGATCGTCGATCATGCCGGGCAAGGTGAATCCTACGCAATGCGAAGCGATGACCATGGTCTGCGCGCAGGTTCACGGAGCGACCGCCGCGGTGGGGCTTGCTGGATCGCAGGGCAACTTTGAGCTCAACGTGTTCAAGCCGGTGATCATCTACAACTTTTTGCACTCGGTCACTTTGATCAGCGACGCCTGTCATGGTTACGTGGAATACATGGTCAAGGGCATTGAAGTCGATCGCGCCAAGGTGGACTGGTACGTGAAGAATTCTCTGATGCTGGTTACGGCGCTCGCTCCGAAAGTGGGATACGACAAGGCGGCGCAGATTGCGCATACCGCGCACGTCGAGAAGACCAGCCTGCTCGATGCGGCGCTGAAGCTGGGATATCTTACGCGGGAGGAATTTGAGTTGCTGATGAAGCCGGAGAAGATGACGCGGCCGTAGAGCGCGGCAAAATGCAGATCCCTCGCTTCGCTCGGGATGACAAAATCAAGAGGGAGGTCGGCAGCAAGTTGGCAGCAAGAGCGAGGTTGGCAGGACTGGCGGGGCAGAGCCCCGCCACCACACGACTGCGAAATTGCTTAGTGCTTCTTTAGGAATCGGCGGCGGTTTAGGTGAGTCGAGGCGGTCGGCTCGATGTCGTCATACTTCAGAACGCTGATCGATCCATCCACTTCGAGGACCGCGAGCGCCGCCTCTTTGTAGGTGGCGACGCCGTGCTCACGCAACGCGCGTTCCAGTTCGTCCATGCTGACGTGCTCTTTGGCCATGTGCGATTCGATGACCTCGCCGTCGTGGACGAGCAGGCTGGGTTGTCCCTGAATGTATTTTCGAAAGCGGCGGTTGGCGCCCGAAACCTCAGCCACAAAATAATTCAGAACCAGGAGCGTGGTAGCGGCGACCGCGCCTCCGGCAAGCGAAGTGTCGGGGCCGGTCATGGCATTCTGCACGGAGTTCGAAAGCAGGAGCAGGAGCGTGAGATCGAACGGAGTCATCTGGCCCACCTCCCGCTTGCCGCTGATGCGAATGCCAACCAGGACGAGGCAGTAAATGACTCCGGTACGGAGTGCGATTTCGGCGAGCGTGTGCAGGTTCGCGGACAGCATAGGGAGGTCAGAGGTTCGAGGTTAGATTGCAGAGGTTAAATCACGAGATCGCCGACCGCCGATTGTGCGATGGGTTTAACCTCTGCAATCTGACCTCTGACCTCATTACGACGGCTACTGTGGCGTCGCGGTGATGGGCGTGGGCGCATTCTTTGGCGTGCTCAGGTAGCCGGTAACCTTGTTTTTGTCCACCGTCCAGACCACCATTTCGTACAGCATGTGATCGCGTCCGGTGTAGAACTGCACCGGCTCACTCTGGTTCCTGTCTCTTTTCTCGATGGTCTTGTCGTCGGCAGTGACGCTCAACGTGTACTTGCCGCGTTTGGGATCGGTCTTCTTGAGCTGCAAGGCCACGGTCGAGAACGCCTGCGGCTTGGCCCCTTTCAATAAGGAGAACTCATAATACTGCCGATCGCCCTTGTGCTTGAGCGCTTCCAGATCGGTGCGAGTGTTGGCGATCAGTCCGCTCTGCACTCCGAGATCGCCGACGGTATTCTGCAGTTTCGCGATGGTGGCATCGAGCGACGCCTTGGTGGCGGCCACGTCGGTCTTCACGCCGCCGACGTCGGTCTTCACGTTGCCGACTTCTCCAGAAACGGCAGTCACGTCTTTTTTCTCTTCTTCCGCCTCTTCCGCGATGCGCGCCGATGCGGCCTGTTGGGCACGCTGCAACTCTCCAGCACGCGTTGCCAACTCTTTCTTGGTCATGCCGAGCTGGTGCGCCAGAGTTTCAGAATCGGCTTCGGCAGCCTGCATGCGTTTGGTCAGGTCGCCGATTTGTTTTTCGTTTGTGGCCTGATCCTGCGCGGACTTCTCGAGCTTGCCGTGATTGTCATAGATAAAAAAGGACGAGGCGCCGACATAGGCGACAGCCACGATGATCAGAATCCACTTGCCGATATTGCTCTGCGGCTCGGGGTGGTAAACGGGTTGCTCGCCATCGGACATAAGGGTTTGGCTCCGGTTGAAGTTGAAGTGGACCGTAATTGTTTATTGTTTGTGAGAAGCGGGCTGCTGTCAATTGCGTTTCGGGTTCGAGGCCGGGGAGAAGCGCCCGCGTCTCGAAAGGCGAGAGCCGTCGAGCACCCGCTAGAATGAAGGCGTGAGGACCTGGGACGCGATCGTTGTTGGGGCTGGCATCATCGGGCTGTCGCTGGCGATTGAGCTGAACAAGCGGGGACTACGGGTGCTGGTGGTGGAAAAAGGCGAGCCGGGACGCGAGGCGTCCTGGGCCGCGGGCGGCATGCTGGTGGACTTCCCCGGTGAAACGCGGCCCGAACTGCGGGAACTGGCGACTGCTAGCGCGCGCATGTATCCCGAGTTTGTGCACGAGCTTCAGGATGAGTCGGGTCTGAAGATCGATTTGCGTTCGGTGGGTACGATTGTTTTGAGTTGTGTGGAGACGGGACTCCGTCCCGTCTTGGCGGGGCTGAGCCCCGCCACCACACGGGCTTTTGGCACACAGGCTTGTTCGCTGCCTCTGGCGCTTGCGGAATTGGAACCTGGGCTGCGGATTCTTAATTTGACTGCTCTATTTTTGAACGAACGCTGCGTCGATCCTCGGGATCTGACGGCAGCTGCCATCGCCGCGGCCCGACATCGCGGGATTGATTTTTCGTCCGGCGATCAGGTGCTGGCGGTGGAAGTGGCCGATGGCAAGGCATCGGGAGTCCGCACTAATAAAACGCAGTTCGCCGCCGGTATGGTGGTGAATTGCGCCGGAGCTTGGGCCGGGCAGGTTGGACCGCATGCGTTTCCGACTCGGCCGGTCAAAGGACAGATGCTGTGCGTCATCATGCCGGAGAAAGAACTGGTGCGACACGTGGTGCGCGCGCCCGACGTTTACCTGATTCCGCGTAGCGATGGGCGGATGTTGATCGGTGCGACTGCGGAAGAAGCAGGATTCGACAAACAGACGGTGCCGGAGGCGATCCAGAAGTTGCGGCGGGCGGCGGTTGAGCTGGTTCCGAAATTGAACGACGCTCGCTTTCTGTCAGCGTGGGCTGGCCTGCGTCCGGGAACACCTGACGGGTTGCCGATTCTGGGCGCAACACCGACGCCGGGATATTTTGTGGCGACTGGGCATTTTCGGGATGGAATACTGCTGGCGCCGGCGACGGCGCGGGTCATGGGGCAGATTGTTACGGGACATCGGCCGGAGATGGATTTATCAAAATTCTCTGCTGCTCGCTTTGCTAATTGAGCTTCAGCGGATCTCATAGAGATATGCGTCGTTGATGTACATTCCCTCGATCTGCGTGTTGCCTAGCCGCGCCCCTTCCACCGACGCCGTCTTTCCAAACACAGAGCGCAACGCTTGATACAACGGTTGCTCGGGACTAATGAGTTCGAGCCGCGAAAATAGTCCAGAATCCCCCTTGAGCCGCCGCGTGATCCTTGAGAGTTCCTCGTAGGCCTTTTGCCGTCCGATGTCATCCACCCTCGGGGTGGCAATTAGTAAATGCCATGCGTCCGATTCGGAACGAGAAAGCCAGAGCGCGCCGACGACCGGAAACTTCTGATCTGCGCGCAATGCGCGCCAGAGGGACTTCCCGAGCTCTATGTCCATCCCGCTTAAAGCTTCAACGTATGCCATTCACCATCTTCTCCGGATCCACTCGATAATACCCGTGTGAGCCTCCGTGGTCGCATCGTACAGGGCTCGAGCCTCAGACTCTTTGACGATTTCGTAACGCCTACCGTCGTCCCAATCTCTGACCGTGTTCCAATTACCACTGAGTTTATCGTTGCTCTGCATCGTGGCCTGCAGTTCAGCCCAGAGTCTCCCACTCAGCTTGAAGAGATCCTCCAAATCGTGAATGTACATCGAGTTCACAAATTGCTTGTCGGGAAAATCGTACTCCTTCACCTCGTTAGCCAGGCACGACTTCAACGCACACTCAACGGCGAGGCCAGTCATGTAATAAGCGCCGGTCCACAGTTTGCTTTCTAAAAGTACTCGGGATTCCTTAAGCCGGCTTTCCGCCAGATCTCGCAGCGCGTCTCGATTGAGTCTTGCAATCGGCACACCTCATTTTACAGCGTTGGCAGCGAAGGGCGGGGGAACATCAGGTGTCCTCATTCAGGGTATATACTGAAGCGTTTTCGGCGCTCCTCTTTTATCGTTCATCGTTCATCTGCTCAGCGCCAGAAAGGCTACACACCATGGCTTCCCCCGCAGTCGATTTTGCCCGGAATAATCAGCCGCGGTTTCTCGACGAACTGAAGACCCTGCTCCGCATCCCCAGTATCAGCACCCTTCCTGCACATAAGAGCGATGTGCAGAAGGCGGCGGAGTTTGTGGCTACCGACCTGCGGCGCATTGGGATGGATCATGTCGAAGTTATCCCGACCAAGGGGCATCCTCTGCTTTATGCCGACTGGCTGCATGCGCCGGGCAAGCCCACCGTTTTGATGTATGCGCATTATGACGTTCAACCCCCTGATCCGCTCGACGAATGGAAGACGCCTCCGTTTGATCCGACGGAGCGTAACAACAACCTTTACGCTCGCGGCGCGGTCGACGACAAGGGCCAGCTCTGGATGGAAGTCAAAGCGCTCGAGTCGCTGATGCAGGCCCATGGCGGTAAGCTGCCGATTAACGTCAAAGTTATTTTTGAAGGCGAAGAAGAAGTAGGCGGCGAATCGATTGCCGCGTATGTCCGCAAAGAGAAGGCAAATTTAAAGGCGGATTTCGCGCTGGTCTGCGATACCGAACTGTTCGCGCCTGATCTCCCTACCCTGTGCGTGGGCTTGCGCGGTCTGGTGTATACGGAGATTGAAGCGGTCGGGGCCAAGACCGATCTGCACTCCGGGATGTATGGCGGCTCGGCGCCGAATCCATTTTTTGCGCTGATCGAGATCATCAGCAAGCTGAAAGATGCGAAGGGAAAAATACTGATCCCGGGTTTTTACAAGGGCGTCAAAAAGCCAAGCAAAGATGAACTGAAGGCCTGGAAGCGGCTGCCGTTTAATGAAGAGCACTATCGCAAGACTGAAGTCGGGTCCAAGGTGCTGACCGGTGAGCCGGGATATTCGGTGCTTTACCGGACGTGGGCGCGTCCGACGCTGGAGGTACATGGCATGCCCGGCGGATTTGTGGCTGCGGGGGCTAAGACGGTGATTCCGGCTAGGGCATCGGCGAAGGTTTCCATGCGCCTGGTGCCCAATCAGGATCCGGAGGACATCCTCAAGCGCTACTCGGCGTTCGTCAAGAAACACACGCCCAAGGGAATTGAGACAAAAATCAAACTCTATAGCAAGACCCCCGCATGCGTTGTCGGCACCGACAACGAGTTCATTCAGGCGGCGACTGAGGCGCTGCACGACACTTTCAAGAAAGAAACCGTGTTTATTCGTTCCGGGGGGTCGATTCCGATCGTGACCGATTTCCAGGCCGTGCTGAAGATTCCGTCGGTGATGATGGGGTTCGGGCTTCCCGACGATAACCTGCATGCTCCCAACGAGAAATTCCATATTCCGAATTTCCATCGCGGGATCGAAACTATCTGTTTGTTGCTGGAGAAGCTGGGGTAGACGTGACACGGGGGTGGCGCATTCTGCGAAATCGTTGACCACCAAGGGCACTAAGGTACACGAAGGAACTGCCTTAAGCCTAAAGCCTTTGTGATCCTTCTGTTTGTTGCTGGAGAAGCTGGGTGGACGTGACAAGGGGTTGGCGCATTTTGCGAAATCGTTGACCACCAAGGGCACTAAGGTACACGAAGGAACTGCCTTAAGCCAAAAGCCTTTGTGATCCTTCTGTTTGTTGCTGGAGAAGTTGGGGTGGACGTGACAAGGGGTTGGCGCATTTTGCGAAATCGTTGACCACCAAGGGCACTAAGGTACACGAAGGAACTGCCTTAAGCTAAAAGCCTTTGTGATCCTTCGTGAATCCTTCGTGGCCTTGGTGGTTCAGGATTTCATCGGCTTTATTGTGAAACGGCGCCACTGCCCCGAACCCTGCCGGTAATCACCAATTCCACGCCTTAAGGTAAAATATAGATTAGAGGCAGGAAGGCATGCGTACACGGGTTTTCGGGTCGGCGGTGCTGTTTTTGATGGTTACAATGGTGTCGGCGCCTTGGCTTCAATCCGAAGCCGATGACGGAGTTCCACATTTCAACGCGGCTTCTCCGGCGGCGGATGCCAAGCTCCCGGCGATTCTAACCACGGATGAGTTGGTGGGTGGGAACGGGCAGTATCCGTACCAGACGCATGCTTACGAACTGGCGGCGAAGATTGCGAAAGTGATCTACCAGCAGCCGTGCTACTGCTACTGCGATCGCAGCATGGGACACAACAGTCTCCATAGCTGCTTTTCGAGCACGCATGGCGCACGCTGCGCCACCTGCCTCAAAGAGCTTTATTACACTTACAACATGAACAAGCAAGGCAAGTCGGCGAAGGACATTCGCGCCGGCATTATCAAAGGCGACTGGAAACTGATTGATCTGTCGACGGCGTCCAGCATTAACTGAGGGCGCGTTTGCAGGTTCGAGTTTCGATTTCAATTCTGGACTGAAGGCGGTTTGATGCCATTGAAGGTAGCTCCAAAACGACAAGTCACCGAAGATCCACGACACACCCAGGCA
>Ga0302326_10021838_pt1 | contig 13111 bp, 14 predicted proteins | sample Palsa_T0_3_FD_202264 | JGI IMG/M metagenome (GOLD analysis project Ga0302326, IMG submission 202264) | Peat permafrost microbial communities from Stordalen Mire near Abisko, Sweden - Palsa_T0_3 | ecosystem: Environmental > Terrestrial > Soil > Palsa > Peat permafrost | place: Sweden: Abisko... | reverse complement strand
TGTGGATTTACCATGAGCACGATCAATCCGCCTCCGATGCCTTCTTCCGCCCCTCCGCAGATGGGCGGTTCGGGGCTTTCCTACCAGCCGCGCCCTCTGCCGGGTGAAAAACTTCCCTGGTCGCAGAGGGTCAACTGGCGCGTCCTGATATTCATTTCCGTTGTCGTACTGCCGATCATGCTGCTGTTTTTCTGGTGGCTCAACGAATTTCTCAGCGGCGGGATTCACAACGAGGGGGCGTACAAGGAAATCGACCTAAAGGCGATGAGCAGCTTCGACATGGATCAGATGAACGCCACGATGGAGGATATTCCCTCCAAATGGCGATCGCTGGAAGGGGAGAAGGTGCTTGCCATCGGCGAGATGTGGGCGCCGCATTCAGCGGATGATTCCGAGAAATTGGATTATTTTCAGCTTGTGTATTCAAAGACCAAGTGCTGTTTCTCAGGGCCGCCGCTGGCACAACACTTTGTGGATGCGTACGTGAACAAGGGTAAGCATGTCTATTACTACGATGTTCCGGTAAAGGTTTGGGGGACCGAGCACACCGTCATCCGCAAAGATCCACAGACGGGCGTGATCAAAAGCATCTACCGCTTTGATGTGGACAAAGTCCAGCCGATCGACAACTGATTCAACTTGCACTTGCAGCTTGCACTACTGCCCAAACGTCATCGGCGTCGCCGACGGTGTTGTGGGAACGGGCGACAGGCTCGGCTGAGTGGCGGGCGATGAAGTGTCCGGCTGATCTTCGTCGGCGGCTTCAGTCGGGGTTTTGAATCGGGCCAGTGGGCCGCGACCGCCGTCGAAAGTCATCTGCACGCCGATCCAGATTTGCGCCGCCATCACCAGGATTAGCAAGAACGAGAACGCCGTGAAAAACACACGGCTGCGCGGGGCGAAGCGGGTCAGGAGCGCCAGAATCAGCGTCAGCACGAGAATCGATCCGCCAAAAACAATGTGCAGGCCTTCGCGCGCCCGTTTGGGATCGTTGATATGGTGGATGGCGCGCGTGAGGTGATCGCGGTCGATGATCCACGGCCAGGGCATCAGGTAACCGCCAAACCACAACCCACTGGCAATCGCCGCAAGCGCCAGCAAAGAGCCGATGAGCCAGAATCGCGCGGCGGGGGCGGTGCGGGTGACGGGGATTTCATCGCCGGGATCATTCAGGGCCTGCAGGAGCGAAATGGGCTTAACGTTGCCCTCGCGTCCCGCCTCGGCTGAGATATAGGTGGGGGGCACGCGCTGCACGACGACCGTCTCGGTGGTGACGGCGCGGCGAATGGAAAGCCCCAGGGCCGCGGCGGCCATGGCGAAGACGAAGCCGGCCATGAGCAGATGGATTTCTCCCTCGGGAGCGTAATATTCGACTTTATCGTGAATGGTTTGCGGTTTGGCCGGTGCATCGGGGAGGGCGGCGAGCTTTCCCTGGACGCCGAAACCGAGGCGATAGGTCATCTCACCGCCGTGCCACGCGCCGCTGGTCATCGCGCCCAGGGCGACGATCAATATCAGCAGAGCGGGGATGCGGAGGATTCTTCGCCAGGAGTCGGATGCTCCGAGCCACATGACGACGGCGAAGAGCGCCAGGCCGGTTCCGATGGCGTTCATGAGGATGTGGTAGGTGATGAAGTTCCAGTCGGTTTTTGTGAACCCGCTGTTGTTCTTGAGATCGACCCAGGAATCAAATCCCTGTCCGTGTCCCATGACATCCGACAGTGCATAAAGGCCGGTGGTGACTGCGGGGACGGCGGCGAGGGTTCCCAGCAGGATCATCCACTGCCCCGCGACGCGGAAGGTGCTGCGCCGCCACATGAAACTGAACAGCTCGATAGCCACACCGGCGGCGAGCATCGCCAGCGGGAAATGGATCAGGATCACATGAAAGTTGGGAACGATGAATTTATCCACGAAGTCTCCTTGCTTTCCTATTTGAAATTGTCTGCTGCTAACCCTCTGGCTTGGCGGCCAGGTCCTTTTGGGCTTGCTCGAGCACAAGCGCCGTGTAGGCGGTTACCAGCACGGGGTTGTCCTCCATCCATTTGCGCTGTCCCATGAAGCTGCCGTCGGGGCGCTGCAGGGTCGCAATTTTATCGATCAGCGCCAAGCGCCAATCGTGATGTTTGCCCTGGGGATCGACGATGACGGGCTGTCCATACGCGGCCAGTGAGCGGGACATCGTGTAAAAGTAGTAATAAAGCCCGCCCTGGGCGTTTTCGGGTCCGAGCGCCGACATTCCGGGATTTTCATCGACCGTGAAATTTTTGCTGATCCAGTCCCACGCCGCCTTCACGCGCGGATCATTGTGGGACAGCCCGGCGTAGATCATGCTCTTAAGTCCCGCGTAGGTCATCGATCCGTAGCTTCGCAGCATGCGGCGGCCGCCGAGCGCGTATTCGCCGGCGGCGGAATTTCCGCCGTTGGCAGGGGTGTAGATGAAACCACCATCATCGCCGGCCCAGGGCTGGTCGTTGGTTTCGGAGAAATTCTGGCATCGGGTGACGAACTTCATCGCATTGGCGAAGACGGGGTCGCTGCTTTTCACGCCCGCATCATGCAGCGAGTCGAGGGCCATCTGGGTGTTACTGAGGTCGGGGCGGGCGCGGTGGCCGTAGCCGAATCCGCCGTCGCGGACGTCCTTATCGCTTTGGACGCGAAACGAATCGGGCACACCGGTGATGCTGTCGGACCACTGTAGCGCGCGGAGAAAATCGAGGGCCTTTTGCATCGGGCCCTGGTATTGCGAATCCTTCGACTCGGCGAGCGCGCTGATGGAGACGGCGGTGTTATAGCAGGCGAGCACTTCCCGGTAGATGCCGCCGCTGCTGACCTGGTAGGAGAGTAGCGTGGTGTATCCCTTGCCAATGAATGTGCTCCCGGCCTTATAATTTGCATCATCGACAAAGGCGCGCAGGACGAGCGCCGTGATGCCCGGTGGGTCTTCGGTTCCCTGCCAGCCGAAATCCGGCTTTTGCTGTGATTTGAGGTAGGTCAGCGATTTATCGATGGTGCTTTGCGCCAGTTGGGATGGATCGGTATCGGCGGCGCGCGCGGTGGCCGTGGCGAAGCATATAATGAGCGCAAGTATTGGGGCCAAACGTTTCATAGAGCTCTCCGGGTAAGCAATTGCCCCAGCTTATCGCGCCACCCGGTCGGGAGCGATATTTGACGGGTAAAAATTGCGCGTTCCCTGCGCGATTTCCGTTTCGCGACGCTTTTATGAGATGATATATCGGCATGATGACGCTCCGGCGCAAGCTCGCGTATCAGATCACCATTCTGGTGGCCAGTCTTTTGGCCGCGGGGGTGGGCTCCATCTGGCAGATCAACGCCATGCGGTCGGATTTTGACGATGCGCTGAGTGATTACCAACGTCTCAATAAATTGTACGAAGTCGGCACATTCGTAGCCGCGGCGAGGCTTTATCTGAGCATCGCCCATCCGGAGCCGGCCAACGCCCATATCCAGCTTTCCATGGCGTTGAAGCATTTCAACGATGGATTTCCGGCGGATGACCCATCGCTGGATGCGGCGCTGGAGCAGACCGTGCGATCTTCGCTGCAGAACGCCACGTCCAGCGACACTTTCGAGGGTCCGGAGAATCTTGACGGCGTGGTGAAATCAATGATCGACCTGGACGTGGAAAGCCGGCAGGCGATTCAGTCGGCGTATGAGCGGGCCAACCATCACCTGGAGTTGCTGATGATTTCCATGAGCGGGCTGCTGGTGGGAGGCGCGCTGATTGCGATGATTATCGGCATCGCGCAGTACCGGGCGATTCTCTGGCCGCTGGCGCGGATGAAACTGGCCGTGGAGCGCATCGCGGCCGGGCGGTTCAACGGGCGCGTCGATACGGAAGGGACGCTGGAATTTGCGGAGCTGGCGGTCAATTTCAACCGCATGGCGACGAGGCTGGAAGATTTGTATCACAACCTGCAGCAGCGCGTGGAGGCCAAGAGCCGGCAGCTTGTGCGCAACGAGCGATTGGCGAGCGTGGGATTGCTGGCGGCGGGCGTGGCGCATGAGATCAACAACCCGCTGAGCATCATGACGGCGCACGCGGAGCTTTCGCTGGGGGCGATTGAGCGCGGGGATGACAGCGCGCAGGATGAATCGGCGCGATCGCTGCAGGTGATCTGCGAGGAGGCGTATCGCTGCAAGCGGATCGTGCAGAAGCTGCTGACGCTGGGGCGCGGGCCGCAGGAAGCGCCGTCGATTTTTTCGCTGGGGACGCTGGTGCGCGAACAGGTGGCATCGGTGTCGGCGATGCCGGAATATCACGACCGGATATTGACCGTGAAGCCCGCCAACGGGATCGATGACCGGATCAAGGGGCGCAGCGACGAGATAAAGCAGGTGGTGCTGAATTTGCTTTTCAACGCGCTGGAGGCGACGAGTTCGGGCGGGGAGGTGCATGTGGAGATCGGGGCGGACCGCCGCGAGGTGGAATTGAACGTGATCGACACCGGCAAGGGGATGCCGGAGGGGGTGCTCGACCAGATTTTCGAGCCGTTTTATACGGATAATCGCGGAAAGACCGCCACGACCGTGGAGGCGCGGCGAGGCGTGGGGCTGGGATTGTCCATTGTGCACGCGATCGTGGTGCGGCATGGGGGAGAGATTCGCGCCCACAGCGACGGGCCGGGGCGAGGTAGCCGGTTTACGGTTGTGCTGCCGACGGCTTCGTTTGATCTGGATGAGGAGATGGATTAATGAATCAGTCCAAACCGCTGACTCCGTCTGAAGTGCGCGTCCTGATCGTCGATGACGAGGGAAGGCTGCGCGATGTGCTGACCCGGGCGATCGGGTCGTGGGGATTTCAGGTTGCCTCCGCCCGATCGGGTGAAGAGGCCATGCGCCTCATGCAGGCGACAAAGTTTGATATTTCCATTCTCGATCTGAATCTTCCCGGCGTCAGCGGGATCGAGCTGTTTGAAAAACTGCGGGCGAATAATCCCGATCACCAGGTGATCGTGCTGACGGGATTTGGAAATCTGGAATCGGCGCGGGCATCGATCCGGCTGGATGTGGTGGATTTTCTGGAAAAACCGTGCCCGCTGGGGGAACTGGAAAAATCGCTACACCGCGCCACGCAACGGCTGGTGCGGCCCATGCCTCAGAATCTTGCCCCGGCGGAAGAGGACGAACCGGCAGCAACTGGAGATGAACCGGTGCAGACGCTGGAGGATGTGGAGCGCGAGCACATCATCGCCGCGCTTCGCCGGAATGAGGGGAATCGCACCGCCACCGCGCAGGAACTGGGGATCAGCCGGCGAACGCTTCAGTACAAGCTCAGCGAATATCAGAAGCAGGGCTTTGCGGTGGATGAGTGATGCGTCTGACGCAAACCCGCGGGGCGATGATGCTGGTCGTCGCGAGCGCGCTGTGGGGATCCAGCTTTGTTGTGATCAAGCAGGTTTCGCCGTCGATGCCTGCATAGGCGGTGTGTTTGGCGCGGTTTGCCATCGCGGCGATCGTGCTGCTCGCATTTCTTCGGACGGATACGAAGACCTGGCGGTTCGGCGTTGAACTGGGCATCTGGCTGTTCGCTGGATACGCGACACAGGCGGTGGCGCTTCGTTACACTACGGTCAACCGGTGCGCGTTTATCACGGCGATGTATGTCGTGCTGACGCCGATGCTGTCGGCCATCTCGGGCACGAAAGTGCGCGGGATCGTCTGGAGCGCTGCAATCCTCGCGCTGGTGGGATGTGGGTTAATGTGCGCGCAGAGCGGAGGGCCGAACGCGGGGGATTTCTGGTCGCTGGGGACGGCGATTACCTGGGCGGTTTACATTTATCGGATGGAACATGCGGCGAAGTTCGCGGCGATGCCGCTGGCCGTGGCGCAGCTTGTGCCAATCACATTTTTCAGCGGCGTGTGGTTTGTGGCAGCGCCCGCGCACATTTCAAACTTTCACTGGCCGCTGCTTCTCTACCTGGGCCTAGCCTGCACCGCCGCTACGACGTTATTGCAGGCCACGGCCCAGCAGGTGGTGCCGGCGCCACAGGCGGCGGTGATCTTTTCGCTTGATCCGGTTTTTGCGGCGATTTTTGGATTTGTTTTTCTGGGAGAGGGGATGCAGTTGCGGGAATTGGTGGGGGCGATTTTGATTATTGGCGCGGCGTTTTTGTGTCAGGCGCCGGGGACGCGCCTCGCAAGCGGGGCGGCTAACTCGTCCGGGTGAAATACTCCTGCTCAAGCTCCTTCAGTTTCTTTTCGAGGGCGGTGAAATCATCCTTGAGTTTTTTGGATTTGCCTGCATCGCGGGTGATGGTGGTGTCGGTGAAAAGGGATTGGCAGTCGGCGATGGCGACTTCGGTTTCGGTGATTTGTTGTTCGAGTTCTTTAACGGTCAGACGGCCGAAGGGGCGGGACCAGGGGTTTTCGGATTTTTTCCGAGGCGCGGGTTTCGACTGCCGTGCATTGTTTTCCCTGGGCGGCGGCGGTTTGGGCTGGCGCGCTTCGGCGGCGAGCTGTGCCTGTCGCTTGGCCCAGGCGGTGTAATTGCCTGTGAATTGAATCGTATCGGGCGGCTGCAGAATCAGCAGGCGGCCGATGATCTTATCGATGAAATAGCGGTCGTGGCTGACGCAGATAATGGTGCCGGGGAAATCGGCCAGGGAGGATTCGAGGGCTTCGCAGGACTGGATATCGAGGTGATTGGTTGGCTCGTCGAGGATCAGGACGTTGGGGCGATCGACCAGAAGCTGGGCCATGGCGACGCGGGCGCGCTCGCCGCCGCTGAGCATTGCGATGGGCTTGTCGATCTCTTCGCCGCGGAAGAGCATCATGGCGAGGACGGAGCGCAACTCGCCGGGCGAAATTTCGCGGTCGCCGCGGACCTCATCGGCCACGGTGCTTTCGGGGTCGAGATCGCCAAGGCGCTGATCGTAATATCCGATGTTGAGGTTCGCGCCCCAACGAATGTCGCCGGCATCGGCGTCGCGCCGGCCGAGGAGGACTTCCAGCAGGGTGGTTTTGCCCGAGCCATTGGGGCCGATGATTCCCAGCCGCTCGCCGCGGCGGATTTCCAGCTCGATGTCTTTCCAAAGCTGTTTGCCATCATAGGATTTGCTGAGTTCCTTTACTTTCAGCACGCGGTCGCCGGCGCGCTGCTCGGTGCCGAGGGAAACGTTGATCTTCTTTGAGGACGCGACATCCTTCAGAAGTGCGTCGCTGCGGAGGAGGCGCTGGAGCCGTTTGTCGCGGCCCTTGGCCTCGCGAGCGCGCTGGCCGGCGCCGAACCTGCGGATAAATTCCGCTTGTTTCTCGATATCGGCCTGCTGCTCCTCGTAGGCCCGTTTCTGCGTAAGTTCCTGAAGCTCACGCTGCGCGACGTAAGCGGAATAATTTCCCGGATAGGATTTGAGTTTGGCGCCGCTGATCCATGCGATACGGGTGGCGAGGCGATCCAGCAGGTAGCGGTCATGGCTGATGATGAGGACCGCGCCGTTGAAATCCATGAGGAAATTTTCGAGCCAGGCGATGGCCGCCAGATCGAGGTGGTTGGTCGGTTCATCGAGCAGGAGGAGATCGTTTTGCGCAGTGAGGAGTTTCGCCAGCGCCAGGCGTGACCGCTGTCCGCCCGAGAGCGTGGCGACGTTTTGCTCCCAGATTTCGGAGCCGAGTCCGACGCCAAGGAGCGCGGCTTCGAGGCGATGGCGCCAGGCGTAACCGCCGGCAATCTCGAATTCGTGCTGGACGTGTTGATAGCGGTTGAGGAGGCGATCGAGTTCCTCGCCGGTGACGTGGGCCATCTGATGCTCGATATCGCGCTGTTCGTGCGAGAGGTCGTGCAGCGTGGCGAAGGCCAGCTCCGCTTCGTCGATGACGGTGTTGGAGGCATCGAACACCGGGTCCTGCGGGAGATGGCCGACGCGGATGCCTTTGGAAACGGCGGCGGTGCCGGCGTCGATGGAAAGCTCGCCGAGGAGAACCTTGAACAGCGACGTCTTCCCACTGCCATTATCGCCGATCAGGCCGACGCGATCGCCCCGGTCGATGGCGAAATCGAGCTTGTCGAACAGCACGCGGCGTCCGAAAGTCTTCTCGATCTTGCTGAGGGTGGCGATGGCCATGACTGAAAACTATACGGCCCGAACTCGATTTTCGAGTTCTTTGATCAAAGCATCCGCATCCGGCAACCCCGCGGTGCGCGCGGCGCGGGCGGCGGTCATTGCTTCGGTGAGATTCGGCGGCTCCATGCCCATCAGCGCGATCGCCTTGCAATACTGCGCTTCGCCGAGCATTGGATTGCGGGTGACCGCGGCTTCAAACCACTGGAGCGCAGTGGGGCGGTCGCCCTGCTCGAGGAGCACGCGGCCCAGGGCGGTCATGCACTGCTCGCTGGCGTTGAGTGCGTCGGGAAATTGATGCGCAGCCGATATGGCCTGGTCCGATTCACCCATTTGCAGGTAGAGGAGAAGAAGATTGTTCAGCGTTACGGAATTGGCTGGACTCCTGCGCAGGCTGTTGTACATCTGGATGGCCCGCTGAGTTTGCGAAGGTTGCTGGACGGGGAAGGCGGCTGAGGATTTCTGCATCTGTTCGGCCGAGCCCTTAAATTTCGCCTTGCAACTGGAGCATTGGCACATTGGTTGTTTGCCGCTGACGGGGAAAATCGGAACCATAAAAAATGTGACCCAGATCCGCATGGATTTGTTCTGGAAGGCGCCTTCGCGTCCGCACTTGGGACAAAGGGCCGTCGCGGTTGTACCGCTGCCGGATATGATGTTGCGGGTGCCGACGAGGAATATGAATCCCCCATCCCGTTGGTTTCGGTCGTTCATGGTGAATCATAAGATAGCAGCAATGCTGGCGGCGCTCTCGCTGATGATGAATATTCTGATCGGCGGGTGCGCGCCCGTTGGGTTCGAAGCCAATCTGGAAGGAGGTGGCGCACCGGTGGAGGTGGGCGATTCGCAAGATACGGTGATCGCCGCGCAGCCGGTGCAGTTTCGGATGCGCACGGTGGAATCGCGGCTGGTGGTCTGGATTGAGAACGTTTCGGATGAGCCGGTAGAGCTTTTGGGAGATAACAGCAGCGTGATCGATCCCGGCGGAGAATCGCACGTTATCGCGGGGCAGACGATCCTTCCGGGCGCGCCGGTGAAGATGGTTTTGCCGCCGATGTCGCTGGGCGAAAGCCAGCCTGCAGGCCCGTTGCCGGTTGGATCGTATGATCGGCCGGGATTTATTTCCGTGCCGGGGAGCGACGGTGCGGGTGATCCGTATGAGCAGCATTGGCAATGGGACAGCGGGCTGGACGTGGAGGTGAGCCTGTCGTTTGAGCAGGCTGGGCACCCGTTTCAGAGGCATCTGTCACTTCGCAAAGTGCGAAAATAAGCGGGGAAGGGAAAAGGGTTCATGGGTTGGTGGCTGATCGTTTTTTTTGCCGTGGCTTTCATCGGCATCACCAAGAGCGGGTTTGGTTCGGGCGTGGGGCTCATGATTGTTCCCATGACGGCGATCGCCATGGGTTATATCCCCGGCTGGGGCTCGGCGGCGGCGCTGGGATTGCTTCTGCCGCTGCTGATCGCGGGCGATCTCATCGCGGTGTGGCAATATTTCCATCTGTTTTTCCCGAAGAAATCGGAGGCTGCGCACGGACAGGCGGTGCTCGCCCGGCGATTGGTCGGGCGGCTGCTGCCGGGGTCTGTGATCGGTGTGATCGTCGGGGGGATTCTCCTGGACGTGATTCATTCCCGGGCCGATCTGGTCAATGCGCTGATCCGCATCGAAATCGGGTGTGAATCCATTCTGCTGGTTTCGATCCACTGGTGGCGGATTTATCGCGGGACGCAAATCCGGTTGATGCCCGAGCCGTTGCGGTCATGGCTGACCGGGTCGTTCGCGGCGACCAGCTCGACCATCGCGCATGCGGCGGGTCCGATCATCGCCATGTACCTTCTGCCGATGGGGCTGGACCGCCAGCTCTACGTGGGGACCAGCGCCGTTTATTTTTTCCTGCTGAATTCCGCGAAGATTCCCGCCTACTATGCCAGCGGCCAGTTCGCCCGGGCCCGGCTGCCGTTCACGCTTCGGCTTCTGCCGCTGGTGGTTGGCGGGGCAATTTTTGGCCGATGGCTCAACCGTCGAATAAGCGATACGGCCTTTACGAAAATTGTTTATATCGTCACGTTTCTGCTGGGATGGTACATTCTGACGGACGGGATATTGCGGCTATTCGGCAGGCATATCGCGTAGATTAGTTGATGGAAATGGGCCGAATGATTTTGGGTGTTTTCAGCGACACGCACGACAACGTTTCCGCGGCACGGGCGGGAATCAAAACGCTGCGCGCCAACGGCGCGGAATTTCTCATCCACTGCGGCGATGTGGGGGGACAGCATATTCTCGATCTGCTCGCCGGGATTCCGTCCGCGTTCGTCTGGGGCAACAATGATTTTGATCGGCCGCTGCTGAAGGGATATGCCGAAGGGCTTGGAATACAGTGCTGCGATGATTTCGGGCACCTGGAACTGGGGGGGAAGCAGGTGGCGGTCATGCATGGGGACAATCTGCGGCACCTCGCGAAGATCACCGAGGGGAATATCCGATACGATTATCTCTTCGTCGGCCACAGCCATGTTCCATCGGATGAGCGCGTAGGGGACACACGCATCATCAATCCCGGGGCACTGCACCGAGCGGCGAAAAAAACCGTGGCGCTGGTCGATACGCAAACCGATGTGCTCCGCCATCTGGTCGTCAAGATTTAATTTCGGCCAGCTATGTACGGCGGTGATACAATCAATCTAATGGAAGAGGCCCAGTGGACAATTCGCGATTTTCACCAGGGCGATCTGCCCGCCTGCCAAAAGCTGTACGTGGAGGGTCTGCTGGGGGGAAAACTGGCCGAGAATGACACTGCCCTGGATTTGGACGACATCGAATCCGTGTACATGAAAACGTCCGGAAACCATTTCTGGGTCGCGGAAACGAGTGATGGGCGCATCGTTGGAATGATCGGCGTTCAACATCACGAGCAGGGTGTGGGAGAGGTGCGCCGCCTGCGGGTGGCGCAGGATTTACGCCGGCGCGGGATCGGCAAGGCGCTGCTGGAGAAGGCGATCACATTCTGCAAGGAGAATCAATATCTGAAGGTGGCGCTGGATACGTTCGCCGAGCGCGTGGTGGTGGTGGAGATGTTTCAGAAGCTGGGGTTCGTTCATGGCAGCACGCGGCATCATGCGGGGAAGGATTTACTTTATTTTTATATGGATTTGTATTCGGGGCCGCCGCGGGCGCATAAAGAAGATCGGGTGGGGGGGCACGCGGGGGATGGGCATGGGTGAGGGGAATTTCCCACGGCGGCGCCGTAGGCGTTTGGGGTTTCTTGCCGGGCTGATTTGAGTGGGTACACTTCGCGGACAAAAATTTTCCAAAGCGGAGGAGGATCATGGCGAAGCGGAGCGTGAATGTTTGTCTGATCGGGCAGAAGTTCATGGGGCGGGCGCATAGCAATGCGTTTTTGAAGGCACCGAAATTTTTCAACCTGCCCGTTGAGCTGGTGATGCACACGGTGGCGGCGCAGGACCGGGCCTCGCTGGAAATCTTCGCGGCCAAATGGGGATGGAAGAATATTTCCACGAATTGGCGCGAGACCCTGCAGAATCCAGAGATCGACCTCGTGGATATCACCGCCCAAAACCACATGCACCGAGAGATGGCGATCGCGGCGATGGAGGCGGGGAAACATATCGCCTGCGAGAAACCGCTGGCGGGGAACCTGGATGATGCGCGGCAGATGCGGGACGCGGCGCGGAAATATAAAAAGTCGAAAACCTCGGTCTGGTGGAGCTATCGGCGGACGCCGGCGGTGGCGCTGGCGTATCAGCTTGCCCGCGCGGGGAAGATCGGACGGATCTATCATGTGCGCGGATATTATCTTCAGGACTGGGCCGGGCCGGATGTGCCGCTGATCTGGCGGTTTGACAAGAAAGTGGCGGGGAGCGGTAGTCATGGGGATCTGGGGGCGCACGTGATCGACATGGCGCGGTTCATCGCCGGTGAAGAGATCACGGAAATCAACGGCGCGATCACCGAGACTTTCGTGAAGGAGCGGCTGATTCCGTCGGTGGGCTCGGCGGGGGGGATTGCTGGCGGCGCCAAGAGCGGCAAGGGGAAGAAGGGGAAGGTGGAAGTGGATGATGCGACGCTGTTTCTCTGCCGGTTTTCCGGCGGGGCGGTGGGAAGCTTCGAGGCCACCCGTTTTTCAACGGGATATCAGAATAAAAATGGGGTGGAGATTCATGGGGAAAAAGGAGCGATCAGCTTCAACTTCGAGGACATGAATCACCTCAGCTATTTCGACAATACCGCGGATGCGAAGGTGAAGGGATGGACTAAAATCATGGTCACGCATGCGCCGGATCATCCGTATGCACACGCCTGGTGGCCCGATGCGCATATCATTGGATATGAGCATACGTTCATCAATCAGGCGGCCGACATCATGATGATGCTGGGCGGCGAAAAGCCGACGATCCCGCTGGCGGATTTTGAAGATGCGTACAAGACCCAGCGCGTGCTGGAAGCGGTGATGGTTAGCGCAAAGGAGCGTCGGCCGGTGAAGCTTTCGGAGATTCAGTAGCTAATGGCGTGGATCAGTTTGTGCGATCTCGACGAATTGACTGAGGGAATCGCCAGGCGTGTCGATATCGACGGCTTCGGGCTGGCGGTTTATCTGCACGAGTCGAAAGTCTTCGTGCTCGACAGCACTTGCCCGCACGCGGGGCATGATATTTCCGGCGGCGGCGTGGAAGAGGGGTGCGCGGTGTGTCCGTTTCATGGGTGGAGTTTTCGGTTGACGGATGGGGAGATGCCGGGGTCCATGGGGATAGCGATCCGAACCTACCCCTGCCGACTGTTTCCGCGGGAAGGCCGGCCCACGCTCGTTCAGGCGGACTTGCCGATGCCCTAAGATCGATATTCTTTGCGCGTTCAATCACATCCCCATTACAATTCCATCGATGGATTCTTCGCAGATTCAATCGCTTTGCGAGAGGGGGCAGGAGGAACTTTCGCGGATGGAGTATCTCCGGGCGGAGAAGACGCTGGCGGAGGCTGAGGAGCTGGCGTGGAGTGGGCGGGATTGGGATTC
>Ga0302326_10021837_pt1 | contig 13111 bp, 10 predicted proteins | sample Palsa_T0_3_FD_202264 | JGI IMG/M metagenome (GOLD analysis project Ga0302326, IMG submission 202264) | Peat permafrost microbial communities from Stordalen Mire near Abisko, Sweden - Palsa_T0_3 | ecosystem: Environmental > Terrestrial > Soil > Palsa > Peat permafrost | place: Sweden: Abisko... | reverse complement strand
ATCGCCGCATGACTCAGAGCCGGTGTGGCTCGCTGGACCTTCACCGTATGAAACTCTCATTCACAACACCTCACCGGCTTTGGCCGGCGCACGCGTCCCCGTACCATTCCTTTGGTTCAAGTGGGCAGAAACCAGTAGTGACCCCTTATCTGCGTTCACGCTCAAGCAGTCGGTGCCCATCACTCCGATATCTGATGTTTAAGGTCGGCGATCCTCGCCCTGACTTGCTCGATCTGTTTTTCTTGTTCGGCAGCGTCCGCTGATTGAGTTACAGAAGATTCGTTGAAAACGATGGCAGGCGATTGTGATTCGCACCATTGTTTCGCCTTCGTAATTGCGTCCGACCGATCGGATGCTGAAAACCCATAGGTCTTTCCGCCGCAGATCAAAAGAAATTTCGTCCCATCGTATTTTTTGAGCAAATTGGCAAGTTCCTCCTCGCAGCTGTCCAAGTCCGCCCGAGCGTTCTCATGCTTTTGGGCGTCCGTGAGATCGTACTCGCCATTTACCAGTCGTATGTTTTTTGATAGTCTGGCAAGTGCGTCGAGGTCAAATACTTCGTCGACAGAAATCACCCCCGGCCGGCCGAAAGCAGAGCCAATCTCGTCTAAATCAGTCTTAGTAAATTCTTTTGTTGGCCTCCATGTGCCATCCGATTCTGGAACGAACGTGATGGTTCCGTTCCAGGCTTCGGTAAATCTTTCCTTCGACTTCGGATCTTCGATCCAAAACGCCTCGCGCAGCGTGGCGACCCCAGCAAATGGATAAATCACGCTATCCTGTCTCACAAAATCCGTATCAACCAGCGAAACAAGCTCTCCGGTAACGAAGGTGGATGCATTTGTGTCAGGCGCAATCGACCCTAGGGTATTATCAATCCTTTGTTTTTCCGGACCCGCTGTCGATTGAATGGCGGGTAAAAGCCGATCGAGAAACCTCTTGAAATTACCGTACTCGCCAGAAACATTCGTGGCGGCAGATGCAAGGCTCGGGCTGCTGGGTTGCGGCGACGGCTGGGGTGGTTTTTGGTTTGTGGGTATTCCCATCGCAGGGGCGAGCCGCCTCACGCTCCGGGTAACAGCGAACGTTCCGGCTCCGCCGAGAACGGCCGCGACGACCATGGCCACTAGAAGCTTCTCCCTCGGCACGGAATTCGTCCCCGCCAGGCGATTGCGACATAGCGCGCAGACAATTTTCCCGTTCCAGAGTTGGGGGGTTTCCAGTTTTCCAATTGACCGCTCGCAATTTTCGCAGGTTTCCATGGCGTCTTCCTCAACGATTCGGATCACGGGACGGCGCCTAGCCCGATAGCAAAACTTCGCCCCATTTACCGGCATCCACAGAGGGATAGGATCCGTCGCAGGAATTCAGACGATGCAACCGGTAGCATGGCGCTCCTGGTCCGCCGGGCAACGATGATACCGGGACGTGAGGGGTTCCTGAACTGCCGATGTTCCGGTATCACCGTCCGCGTCCCTTCAATTTGTTCGCGCTCCAGATCGCTCACGTCCCGGTTTCGCGCTCGACTCGGATCTTGCTGCAAATTCCCCAATCTCCATCGCGGTCAAAAGCCCCGCCCGCGCGGACTGTTTTCCGGAGATTAGCTCCGACATTGCGCCAAGTATCTTCAGCTGAATCGCCTCACGAGCGACCGCCCAGCTGGCGTATCGCTGGTTTCGCAACTGATCCAACTCGGTGGGCTCAAGCACTCTCCCCAACGCGTTCAAGGCACCAGCGTCTTGCTGCCATGGCGGGAATGTGCCAGTCGAGGGAAGGTCAACGACGTGCATGAGGAAGTCCGCGACGAACGCCCTGTACCAAAAAAACATGCGGTACACGTCCTCCCCAAGGTACGGCCGGATTGGCTCAACAAGGAGCGTGGATTTTCCAAGCAGTTCCGCAACCGATGTGGCATGGAAAGCTTTGGCCCCGTCTACGATGGGACCCTCTTTCACCCTTTCGGGCAACTCGTCGGCCGTTGCCGAATCGATCACGCACACAAACGCAGGGCTTTTTGAGAATGGAAGCTGCACGGCCTGCCACAGCTTGTCCACGGCATCAAGCCTGCGGCCATGGGCCGCCAAGTGCGTCGCGGAAAACGCCCCGGTCGCGACGGCCTCGGCTTCACGCTGCCGGGCAGCGTCGTTTCTAAGCTGTTCGAATTTTATCGCGTACTCGTTCTTCACGGACTCATTTATCCGAACGGCGAGCCAGGACTGGATCAGCCAAGTCAGCGCGCCCCAAGTAGCCGCACTGCTCACGGAAGTGACGAGAAAAGCTTCTAAATCGGTCATCCCTAGCCCCAGGATGTAAACGGGCATTCGTCGGCGGAAAAAGCGGGGCCGGCTGGAAAACGTCCAGCCGGCCCGTCGGTCCGTTGATCCCAGCGAACACAAACTGGGATCTTCGCTATCTAAGTCGGCGCTTGTCTAGTACATCCCGCCCCCGCCCGGCGCGCCGGCGGGTTCGGGCTTGTCTTCCTTGATCTCACTGATCACCGCGTCCGTCGTCAGCAGGAGACTGGCGATGCTGGCGGCGTTTTGCAATGCACTCCGCTCGACCTTGGTCGGGACGATCACGCCCATCTTGAGCATGTCGCCATACTCGTGAGTGAGGGCGTTGTAGCCGAAGTTGACTTCGCTGCTTTCCTTGACCTTCTGGGCGATGACGCTGCCATCGACGCCGGCGTTTTCGGCGATTTGCTTGATGGGGGCTTCAACGGCACGACGGATAATCTCGACGCCGAGCTTCTGGTCTTCGTTGGCCGCGGCCTTGCGGGCTTTGTCGAGGACCTTGGCGGCGGCGCGGATGACGGCTACGCCGCCACCGGGGAGAATGCCTTCTTCAACAGCAGCGCGACAGGCGTGAAGGGCGTCTTCGACGCGGGCCTTTTTCTCTTTCATGGCGACTTCGGTGGCTGCGCCCACGTTGATCTGGGCGACGCCGCCGGCGAGTTTGGCGAGACGCTCCTGGAGCTTCTCGCGGTCGTAGTCGCTGGTGTTGGCTTCGATCTCGTGCTTGAGCTGTTCGATCCGGCCCTTGATGGCCTTCACTTCGCCGGCGCCTTCGATGATCGTGGTGTTGTCCTTGTCGATGCGCACTTTCTTGGCGCGGCCGAGCTGGCTGATCTCGATGTTTTCCAGCTTGATGCCAAGCTCTTCGAAGATGGCCTGGCCACCGGTGATGATGGCGATGTCTTCGAGCATCGACTTGCGGCGATCGCCAAAGCCGGGGGCTTTGACGGCGGCGACTTTCAGAATGCCGCGGAGCTTGTTCACGACCAATGTCGCGAGAGCTTCGCCTTCAACATCTTCGGCGATGATGAGAACCGGCTTGCCGGCCTCGGCGGCTTTGCTCAAAATCGGAACCAGGTCGCGGGCGCTGCTGATTTTCTTCTCGTGGATCAGGATGTAAACATCATCGAGCACCGCTTCCATCGTCGCGGGATCGGTGACGAAATGGGGGCTGAGGTAGCCTTTGTCGAACTGCATGCCTTCGACGAGTTCGACGGTGGTGTCGAGCGATTTGCCTTCTTCGACGGTGATGACGCCGTCCTTGCCGACCTTGTCCATGGCGTCGGCGATCATCTTGCCGATCTGGCTGTCCTGATTGGCCGAGGAGGTGCCGACCTGGGCGACTTCCTTGGAGTTCTCGACCTTCTTGGACATGTTCTTGAGTTCTTCCACGATCGCATCGACGGCGAGCGAGATTCCCCGCTGAATCTGCGTGGGATTGGCGCCGGAGCCGACGTTGCGGAGGCCTTCGGTGAAGATGGCTTCGGCATAGACGGTGGCGGTGGTGGTGCCATCGCCGGCGACGGTGCTGGTCTTGGAAGCGACTTCCTTGACCATCTGCGCGCCCATGTTTTCGTAGGAATCTTCGAGTTCGATTTCCTTGGCGACGGTCACGCCGTCCTTGGTGACGGTGGGTGAGCCGAAGGATTTTTCGAGCACGACGTTTCGGCCCGATGGGCCGAGGGTGACTTTAACGGCGCGAGCGAGTTTGCTCACACCCCGGCGGATAGCTTCGCGGGCTTCCTGATCAAATGCGATTCGTTTAGCGGCCATGGAAAAATCTCCGATTTTTGAAATAAGGCAGAAGGATGAAGGCAGAAGGCAGAATGAAGAAAAAATGCGGAAGTGGAATTTCGACTCTTCGTCTTTATTCTGCCTTCTGCCTTCATCCTTCTGCCTTTGGTTATTTGTTCAATTACTCTACGACTGCAAGGATGTCGTCCTCGCTCATGATCATGAGTTCTTCGCCGTCGATTTTGATTTCGGTTCCGGCGTAGCTGGTGAAGATGACTTCGTCGCCCTTCTTCACGTTCCACGGCGCGCGTTCGCCGCTCTCGAGGCGCTTGCCATCGCCGAGGCTGATGATCCTGCCGCGCTTGGGTTTTTCCTTTGCGCTGTCGGGCAGAACGATTCCGCTCTTGGTTTTGGATTCAGCCTCAACGCGCTTGATGAGGATCTTGTCACCGAGGGGACGAAGTTTGGGCATGGATGGGCTCCTTAAGAGGTAAGTTGAAATTAAGATTCTTGATCGCTAACGATGAAGTAGGAACGATGAACGATGAGTGCAGAATTCGTCTTGATTCATCGTTCATCGCTCCTACTTCATCGTTTCTTTCACTGTTCCTTCGGCCAGCGTCCTTCGTAATGCCGTCGCAATACTCTCGCGAGGGCGTCGAGCAGAACGTTGAAATCGACGGGTTTGCTCAGGACGCTGAACACATGCATGCTCAAGGCGTCGTGGAGCAGGTTCGTCGATAGCTGGCTCGCCAATAAAATCGCGGGCGGAGCATCGTGCATCTCACGCATCAACTTGATCACCTGCATACCGCCCAGTTGAGGCATCTGCTGATCGAGCACGGCCACGTGAATGGGCCGGGACTCGATCAGATTCAATGCCTCACGTCCGGAACGGGCGGAGACGGTCTCGACTCCCTGCGGCTCGAGCAGTCGGCGGACTGTTTGGTGCCAACCTTCCTGCTCGTTGGCCAGGAGAACCGTGAGCCGAGTTGAGTAAGTTGTCTGTTGCACATCGCTACCAGTGACGGCGCCTTGCGCCTGTCGTTCCCGTGGATGGGGAATAACAAGCAGCGTGCCGGGAACGGGGCGGGTGAATCAACGGATAGAAAAGGTATAAACCAAATCAGATTCTGCAATTATGAATATTTGGCCGGTGCCTGCAAGGGGATGATTTGGATGATTAATCTGCCAAAGGCGGTTGGCGGTTGAGATCGACTGCCACGCTGGCAGAACGACACTTCTTCAGGGTTGAAGCTCCGCATGTGCACGCGGGGCTCCGGGAAGACCGTCGGTAGTTGGATGAACCCGAGCCGTCGCCAGCTTAATGAAAGCGGAACGATAGGCAAGGAAGCTGATTAGCGCCATTGCCGGCACGACCACCGCGCCCACCACCGGAACCAATTGGAAGAAAAAAAGGATGACAAACAAGATACGGATTCCCCATTTCAATACGAAGCGTCTGTGGAACGGCAGGTAATTTGTGAAGGGATAGACCAGCACAAACTGGTAGTAGATCGAACCCACCAGCAAGCCAACCAGCGGGATCAAGCTGAGTGCGGTGGAGATGCCCAGCGCAACGGGCAATCGCTCGCTGATGAAATCGACGTACGGACCCGCCTGTGGGCCCCCCTGCGTCCCCGCGTGTGGACCGGGCCCGGATAATCCGAACAACGTCAATCCGCATGTGCCGCAGGTTTGATGCGGGGTGCGTTCCCTCAATCGCGAGGCACACAGCGGGCACCGTTTTTTCTCGATCAGACGCAAGGCGTGTTTCGCCGGGGCCGGATCGACACAATCTTTGGACTGCCCCAGCAGCCCGATCGCATGGGGCTGCGCGACGGGCGTTTTGCAATTGGGGCAGGCAGTGGCACAGGGGTAGATCAAAGTTCCGCAAGATGCGCAGGGGATTCGCGTGTGCTCTTCGATCGATTCCAGATATCGGCGAACCGCCAGCAGCAAGCCGACGGCGATCCCGATCAAAAAGAGCATCAGAACTGGCGAGAGGAAAAGCAGAAGCATCCCAACCACTACCCATCCGTCCTCGGCCCAGCTAATGAGATGCTGCAAACGGAGCATGTCATCGGGATCAATTTCGTGCAGAGCAGAGAGCGCCGCGCCGCGGACGCGCGCGACGCCGATGGTGCCGATCGCGGCAAGGATCGCGGGAAAATGATCGGACAAGCCCGCCTGGTGCATTGTCTGCGCGACGAATTTGGTATCGGTGGCGCTCGCCACACCCAGCGCGGTCAGCAGGGCCATGATTCCCTTGGCGCCGGCGTCAAATTCGTGCATCAGCCGGCGAGCATCTGGATTCTTCTGGGCGAGGAATTCGAGAATCGACAGCGCGGTGAGGATGGCGATGGACGCATCGCTGGTGAACCAGGCGGGATGACTCTGCACGTGCGCCATCAGCGGCGAATAGTGCAGCAGCGGGATGTCCGCGCCGAAGCGAATGAAGAGGGCGGTAATCAACGCCGGCAGGAAGATGCGCGTGGAGAAGAAACCGATCGAGCCCAGGCCATTGATCAAAAGCGTTGGATTCATGACTGCGATGCGCAGTTTACCGCATCGCGCCGTTGGGCACACGTTCTGGTTGCTTCTGGATTGGAAGGCCGGCGGGCCATGGAAGCGGCTGGTTGGGTAAGAGACTGTTTCAGAACGAGTGGTCCGCGCCGACGGGCGCGTTGTATTTCGCGGAATACCGCGAAGATCGGGCCGAGGACGGCCCGGCTCTGTCGGGAACTATTTCCCGTACTTTTCCTTCCATTGCCGCAGCAAATCAAACGCCGCAACCGGACTCAATTGACCCAAATCCGCATTCGCCAGCTCGATCGCCAATTCCCTGGCGGGATCGACAAACAGCGTCATTTGATTCACATCGTCGCCGCGCCGATGCTTTGATATCCTGGGGCGTCCAACGTGCTGGACGGCAAGCTCGCCAAGCAACTGGCGGGCGCGCTCCAGCACCGGCTTGGGCACGCCCGCCAATCGCGCCACGTGAATTCCGTAACTGCGGTCGGTTCCACCCTCCACGATCCGATGCAGGAAGATCACCTGATCTTCCCATTCGCGCACCGATACGTTGAGATTGCGAACGCCGGTGTAGCGCTGGGCCAGATCCGTCAGCTCGTGGTAGTGCGTCGCAAAGAGCGTGCGGCAGCGCAGCTCCGAAGTGATGTGCTCGGCGATTGCCCACGCCAGCGACAACCCGTCCAGAGTGCTCGTCCCGCGTCCAATCTCATCGAGAATGACCAGGCTCCGATCGCTGGCGTTATTGAGGATGTTCGCCGTCTCGGTCATCTCGACCATGAAGGTCGATTGCCCGTTATGCAGTTCATCACTCGCACCGATGCGGGCGAACAACCGATCGACGATTCCGATCGTTGCGCTCTTGGCCGGCACATAACTGCCGACCTGCGCCAAGAGCGCGATCAGCGCGACCTGGCGGATGTATGTGCTCTTGCCCGCCATGTTGGGGCCGGTGATCAGTTGCAAGCTATCGGCATCGCCAAAATGCACGTCGTTGGCGACGAACTCGCTGCCGAGCCGTTCCTCCAGCACCGGATGCCGCCCATCGACGATCTCCAGAACGCGATCTTCCACGATCGTCGGCCGGCAATATCGCCGATCCTGGGCGAGGAGCGCCAGCGCACAAAGCACATCCGTTCGCGCCACGCCGTAGGCCAGATCCTGGAAGGCGGAAAGATGCGGCAGCAGCGTCTGGCGAATCTGCTCGAAAAGCGTCTGCTCCAGCGCGATCGCGCGATCGCGCGCCCCCAGGGCCTCGTTTTCGAACTGCTTCAATTCCTCGGTGATGTATCGCTCCGCGTTTTTGACCGTCTGCTTCCGGCTCCACGCCGCCGGCGCCTTTTCTCGATGCGAATCGGTCACCTCGATGTAATAGCCAAAGACTTTGTTGTAGCCGACTTTCAACGAAGAGATGTTGGACTCAGCCGCCAATCGCGCCTGATAATTCGCCAGCCACTGCTGGCTGGTGGCGCCCAGTTCCTTGAGACGATCCAGCTCCGCATCAAAACCGGGCGCGATCACACCCCCTTCGCGCAGATGTTGAGCGGGATCGGGAAGAATGGCGCTGGCGAGAAACTGGGACTGCTCAGCGCAAAATGATCGGGATTCGGCAAGCTCGGGCGCGATCGCATCCGCCCTGGGAAGCGACTCGAGTTGATCCAGCAGGAGCGGGAGCTTGCCGAGGCATTTTGAAAGCGCCGCCAGATCGCGCGGAATCGCCCGGCCCACCGCCAGCCGTCCGACGATCCGCTCGATATCGCAAACATCATCGAGCGTGGCCGCGATCGACCGCAGTGACGGGGGTGATTCCAAGAGCGCGGCGATGGCGGCCTGGCGCGCTTCGATATGTTCCCGATCACAAAGCGGATAGCGCAGCCAGTGCCGCAGCAATCGCGCGCCCATCGGCGTGCGCGTGTGATCGATCGTTGAAAAAAGTGAACCTTCGATGCCGCCCGAGCGCACGGTCCGGTCGATCTCCAGGCTTCTGAAACTGGCCGGATCGATCGATAGATGATTTTCGATGACATGCCGGCGCGGCGGCCGCAGGTGTGCGAGCCCAGATTTTTGCGTCTCCTGCAAATAACTCAGGATCGCGCCCACCGCCGTGATTGCCGGATCGTCGCCGGCAAATCCGAATCCCTCCGCCGTGATTGCCTGCCACTGCCGTTGCAATTCTTCCTTGGCGTGCTGCGGTGTGAACTGCCAGCCGGGCCGGGTGGTCACGGCATTCACGCCGGCCTGTTTCAGTTTCACCGCGACTTCGTGCGGCTGGCCCGAGGGCATCTCCGGCACCAGCACTTCCGCCGGGCGAAGGCGCGCGATCTCATCGAGTATCTGATCCTCGCTGCCGCTCATCGCCCGGCAATTGCCGGTCGATAATTCCACCCACGCAAGCGATGCCCGATAGCCATTTTGTTTAGTAACCCCAAACGCGACGGCGGCCAGATTGTTCTCGCTCCGCCCATCCAGCAGCGGCTCATCCGTGAGCGTGCCCGGCGTCATCAGCCGAACCACTTCGCGCTTGATCAATCCCTTGGCTTGTTTTGGATCTTCGGTTTGTTCGCAGATCGCGACCTTATGCCCCGCCACGATCATCCGCCGCAGATATCCTTCGACCGCATGAAACGGCACCCCCGCCATGGGGATCGCATCCTCCGCATCCACCCCGCCCCGGCTGCGGCTGGTGAGTGCCACCCCCAGCACCCGCGCCGCGAGCCGCGCGTCATCCCAGAACATCTCATAGAAATCCCCCATCCGGAAAAACAGGACGTACCCAGGATGTTTGCGTTTAAATTCTTGATACTGCCGCATCGCGGGAGAAAGCGCCGCCACAGGCGCCGGAGGAGCGGTGGTATCGGTAATCGTGGTGGTTTCGCTCATGAATATCCGAATGCCACAGTAGATGGATTGTGTGGGCGGATCAAGAAAAAGAGGTTTGAGGCATCGCCGATGGGTTTCTCCCCGGTTCGATTTCGGCCTTTCGATAGAAAGGTCATCTGTTGACGAAACGCCTCTTGGGCAGAGAATTAAATTGCCCCGCTCGGCCAGGGCGTAGACCTGATACTATTTCCGGCGGCCGGAATTCAGGGTTAATGTCGACAAAGAAAACAATCCAGTTGCCGACGTCGCTCGGCTATCTCCAGCCCTTCGTGAATTTTCTCGGCAAGCTACCGCCCGAAGAATTGATTGAAGACATCGACTCGTCCCGTCTGGGCGCGGCACTGCGGAAACGCGTCAGAAACCTAGACGCAGATTCTGCTACAACCGTGCTGGAAGAGGATCGCAAACAACTGAAGGCGTTTCTGCTGGTGTATCCGGCCAGTCCGGCACATTGGATATTCGGCTACCTTTCGTTGCCTGATCTCGCTGAACATCTGATTCGCCCACGAGACCCGATAGAATCCGGACCGGAGATTGCCTTTGAGCTTCCACCAGGTTGGCGAGTGATGAAAAGGATACCGTTCCGATTAGATTTGAAGAAAGGCAAGGTGTTCGGAACCATCACCGCCGTGGATGAACTTCCGATTACTTTCTTCCAGAGCGGGCGCGAACACGCTGCGCCGCAGCTTGAACCACCGCATGTGAGGGTGACACGTGAAGCCACTGAGGTCCTGTTCGGTCGATGCAGCGGTACGAAGTATTTATGCCGAATGACGGAACCAGCGCTTTCGAAGCAGATAAGCTACCAACTATCTGTCCCAGGCGGCCACGTGGTCGTTTGGCTCGGCGCGGGCTCTGGCGTTGACTTCGACGAATCGCCGTTCGAGGCGAAACTGGACACGATCGCCCTGTCCGAGCCTCGATAGCGAGAAAGTGCATCGGTATTTCAAACCCGTTTTAAGGATCGAGCCGTGCAGCGGAGCGCGTCAGGTGGCTCGACCAAGCCGGGAAGCGGCGACGAACTGGGCGATTGTTCCCGATCAGCCACCGGCCTTGCGGCCTGGGCTAGAAGGGGGCAACACCATCGCTTTCACGCCTCGCTATCCGTGGTTAGCCGCGACGCGCGGCGGAGCGGGTCAGGTGGCTTGAGATCCAAACCTGACAGAACTGGGCGGGGCAGGCCGACGATCCTCACTCCGCCGGTTCGCGGGGAATGTACAACCCATCCGCCTCGCGATATCTTCCGCCACCATGCGTAACGCATCGTGGCTGTTCCTGCTGGCTCTGGCTGCGGGATGTTCTAATCAGTTGGAAACCGGCTACAAACCAACGTCGCTGGGGGCGTCCTCGTCATTGCGGCGGTCGTACTACGCAAGCCCGTTCACTCCCGAAGCCCAGGGCACCGAAGAGGACAGGGATACAGAGATAAATGCACGTCGCCCCCGGCCGGGTTATTGATTCCATGCAATCGACGCTTCCGCTGCTCATGTTCATGTCGGTGCTATTCCCAGCCAAGCTGTGGGTTGTGCCCACACAGCCGCTGATGATCAACGTCAGGGGCGGCGGCGAGTGCACGCTGGTGTTGACGGATCTTGCGGGAAAACTGATCCTTCCCGCGGGTGAGCCGGGAAGCAATCAGGCTAGCGGCGATCAGGCCGTCGATCTGCAATTGGATTATTCCTCCACTTTGAACACGGTCGGCACCTATGTGGTGTGGGCGGTACCCAAGGGACAGTCGCTGCCGACATTCGAGGGTACGCCGCTGGTGATCGAGGTTCGGAAAGATCCCACGCCCACCGGCCCGGCAGGCTTGCAGCCTCCGCCGCTGGTCATTCACATCGAGCCGTTGCGCTATGCGAAGCTGACGGCCGAGCAGGGGGAAGTGACGATCGTCTTTTTCTTCGATGCCGCTCCACACACCTGCGACAATTTTCTTTCTCTGGCACAGGGCGGGTTCTATGACGGATTAACTTTTGATCGAATCGCGCCGGATTTTTTGATCCAAGGGGGCGATCCGCGCGGGGATGGCACCGGAGGCCCGGGATACACGCTGCCGGCGGAGTTCAATAGCCGCCAGCATCTCAAGGGCGTGCTCTCGATGGCGCGGGAGACCGATCCGCGAGAAGCCGACGGCTCGATGCCCAGAAGCGAATACGCCAACAGTGCAGGCAGCGTGTTTTTCATCTGTCTCGACCCCAAAAAGACGCGCCCGCTGGATCACCGCTACACCGCCTTTGGGCAGGTGGTGGAGGGGATGGAGACGGTAGATGCGATCGCCAAACTGCCCGTCGGCGGTCCCACGGGAGATGTTCCGATCAACCCGCCGGCGATCAAATCAATCCAGGTGCTGGCCGTGACACCGTTGGACAATCCCTATGCGAGTATGATGAATTTTCCGGCACCGACGACTATGCCAACGACAATGCCCGCCAGTTCGCCCGCCACGGCTCCAGCACAGTAGAAACTTGCTTGAGCGACCGGCGCTACATGCCGACTCATGCAATATCGGTCCCTTGGATGGTCCCTGGCTGGGTCCGATAGATATGACTGCGGCACTACTACCAATCCCTCAATTCCTTGCGCCCGACGCGGCCCCGCGCCTCAGTACGCCCATTTTGCCGCGAGCGAGCGAGCCTCTGGAGCATCAACTTTCGCAAGTGCAGGCGGAGCTGGATGCGCTGCGCAACGAGTTGGAATCGCTGCGCTCCCGGGATCGCGCGATCAATTTTCATATGCAGCGGATCGACGATGAGCTTCGGCTCGCCGCCCGCTTGCAGCAGGATTTTCTGCCCAAGTCGCTCCCGCGGATCGGTCGGGTGCGCTTTCACACGCTGTTTCGCCCGGCGGGGTACGTGAGCGGCGATCTGTACGATGTGATGCGGCTGGACGAAAAGCACGTGGGCTTCTACATCGCCGACGCGGTCGGTCACGGCATGCCGGCGGCGCTGCTGACGATGTTCATCAAGAACGCGCTGGTGACCAAGCAGATTGTCGAAAACGGCTATCGCCTGCTCGCGCCGGGCGCGACGATGGCCAAGCTCAACGATGCCTTGATCGAGCAGAACCTTTCGCACGCCAGCTTCGCCACCGCGCTTTATGGGCGGATCAATACCGAGACTGGCGAAGTCTCCTTCGCGCGGGGGGGCCATCCCAACCCCATCATTCTTCGCGCTGATGGGAGCGTGGAGACGCCGCAGATCGACGGCTGCCTGCTGGGTATTTTCGAGAACCAGCACTACGCCGATTGCTCCCTCAAACTCTCGCCGGGCGATCGAATGTTTCTGTTCACCGATGGGATCGAAGTGGTCTTCGCCGGTGAGAAGATCATCGATTCGCAGCAGTGGGGTGAAGAGTTGCAGCGTCGCCGCGCCATGACGACCCAAGCGATGCTGGAGCATTTCTCAAGCCAGATTGAACAATCCGCCGGCAGCCTCGACCCCAAGGATGATCTGACGATTATCGTCGTTGAGATGCAGGCGGCATAAACGGATTCGTGACCGCAAAGCGGCGAAATCGATGTGCCACGAGCATCCTGCCCGTGCTTTTTTCAAAGCAAGGAACACGGGCAAAATGCCAATACCGTCCGTAACACAATCATTAGAAAATTAACACACTCTTAACTTGCGCCCGCTCGGGATTTCTGCTTGTATGCCGCCTACGCCGATGGCAGC
>Ga0302326_10021834_pt1 | contig 13112 bp, 11 predicted proteins | sample Palsa_T0_3_FD_202264 | JGI IMG/M metagenome (GOLD analysis project Ga0302326, IMG submission 202264) | Peat permafrost microbial communities from Stordalen Mire near Abisko, Sweden - Palsa_T0_3 | ecosystem: Environmental > Terrestrial > Soil > Palsa > Peat permafrost | place: Sweden: Abisko... | reverse complement strand
CACGATCGAAATTGGTAGTTGCCCCGATCCAGCTTGATGGCGGCGTCGCATTCTCGTGCCGCTTCATCCAACAACCCGGCATAGCGCAGCACATAGCCAAGAACGAAGTGGGCGGAGGCGCTTTCCGATCGTCGTTTAACCAAGGCGGACGCTTGCGCGTAGGCGGTTCCAATGTTGCCGCGATCCGTCTGGTTGGTAATCAGCGCCCCGGCGGCAGAAATCAAATTCGGGTCGAGCGCCAATGCGCGTTCGAATGCCGAGTCCGAACGCTTGAGCATTGCTTCCCCTCCGCCTCCAAAGATGGCGTCGTAGTAATACCGCATCCCCAGAGCCGCCCAAGCGGGCGCATAACCGGGGTCAAGACCCACGGCACGCTCCAGCATCGCGATGGCATCCTTCTTAGGGCCAACATCGTGCGGAACCGCGATGCTGCGCAAATATAAGTCGTAGGCTTCTTCGCTCTGGGGTCGGGTCCCGGTCTCCCAAGGGGCCGATGATCCCCCCAGGACGGGGACAAGACCCTGCCGAACCTGCGACGTGATTTGTTCCCGCATCGCAATCTTGTCTGCGGCTGCGACACTGAGGGTATCTCGCCAAACACCGCGGTTGTTGGCAACGTTTGCCACCTCGTCTGGCAAGGCGAGCCGCAAAAAATCGGCGTCCTTATCCGAGCCCGCATTCTCGAACGGAAGCACCGCCACTGAGTGGACGAGGCCGGAGTCCGGATTGCCGAATAGCCGCCGCTTCCAGCCGCTCCCTCGCAGCAAAACCACGGCCATTACGATGACCACGGCCACGATCCATACGGTCTTTTTTATTTTTGTGGTGGGTGTCGCTGAGTGCGGAGCCAGGGTTTCGACAGCGCTTTCATTAGCGCCAGACGCCGGGTCGGACTCTTCCGATTCTGCATTCGTCGCCCCAGTTGCGGATGCAGCCTCCGATACATGGGTCGGCGCAATCCAGCGATACCCACGGCGGTCCACCGTCTCCACGAAGATCGGATTCTCGGCCGAATCTCCGAGCGCGTCGCGCAGGCGCTTAACTGCGCTGCGGATGCCGAGAGCAAAATCGACGAACACATCGCCGGGCCACAGCGCCTGACGAAATTCCTCGCGCGTAATGACTTCGTTCGGACGGCCCAGCAAAAGCTTCAGGGCGCGAAAAGGCAGGTCCTGGATCCTGATCTTGACTCCGTTCTTGCGCAACTCGTCCGAGCGCAAGTCGGCCTCAAACACCCCAAAAGTACGACCGTTTTGGGCGTGCGATTCAGCGAGTTGGCGGGCATAGAACGAAGTCGCCTTGGGAGACCGAAGGTTTACCATCGAAACCATTGGCGGCGAAACAAAGTTCGTTTGGCTTCGCCTGCGTTTCAAGCCTGCCTTACGGCCTCATTCGCCAGGCAACAACTTCGCGCATCGTACTCGAAACAAACCTCTTAGCGCGTCACACCGGCGGCAACTCCGCCTTCGGCTATTCCGCGCTCCGCGCTCACTGCCGACACGACCGGCACAGATAACGTCGCCGTCGGTGCCGCTGCGCTCGCGAAACTCACGACCGGGACTGGCAACATTGCAGTCGGCACCGGAGCCGGGGACAACCTCGACGCGGCTGAAAGCAACGACATCTACATCGGCAATAGCGGAATAGCGGGCGAATCGGATACCATTCGCATCGGCTACATCGGAACCATCAAGGCGGCGGCCATCGCCGCATCTACGGAAGCGCCAGCGCCAGCGGCGTGGAAGTCTTAGTCAACGCGGCGGGCCAGCTCGGCACCACGACCCCCTCGCGCCGGTTCAAGCACCAGATCGCCGATATGGGTGAGGCGAGCGACGTCCTGATGAAGCTGCGGCCAGTGGCATTCAATTACAAGCCCGAACTCGACGAGACGCAAACGCGGCAGTACGGGTTGGTCGCCGAGGAGGTAGCCCAAGTGGCCCCGCAGCTGGTTGTTTTCGACAAGGACGGCGCAGACCAGCAGTCAGTACGCTACCATTTTGTCAACGCTATGCTCCTGAACGAGGTACAGAAGCAGCGGCATCTGGTCGAGCAGCAACAGAAAACGAACGAGGAGCAAAGTAACACGATCGCGCGGCAGCAGGAGGAACTCCAGGACTTGGCCGCGCGTGTGCTTACGCTAGAGAAGTTGTTGCGTGCGAAGCAATAGGCCGGACGGACTTCGCGTCCATCGCAAACCGGAGCATGCTCCGTCCAAGCTTTGCGCTTGGGCGGGGCCTTTTTCCATCCCAACCAGCAGTGACCACAACCACAGACTTCCAACCCACCCTCGGCGACTACGGAGTCCGACCTTGGGCAGGCTCACATAAGTTCCTGTTTGCCGCCCTAACCGGACAGAATCGCCGTATCCGCGCCTCACTCATGAACGTCAACGACGACGCTAGGCGAAGCCAGGAGCACATTCGCGGGAACGGATTCAATAGCGGGTTCAATTAAGATGCCGGCTCTTCTCGCCGATTACGAGCCAATCGAGACCGATTATTCTTGGCAGAAACAGCTGGGGAGAAATCGAGGCTCGGTTTTCGCACTGCCATTCTTAGGGGGGATCTATTCTAAATTCCTGTTCCGACAATCCGTGAATTGAATGCGAACCATCCTGTTCGAGCGCGTTTTAGTGTCCGATTTTGCCATAGCGGTGTCCTGAAACGGACAGCGCGGACTCACCTATCGCATATTAAGTCGTATAGAATGTGACGCTTAGTATTGGCAAGTGTGATGCTGATTCCCCGGCGGGGAGGGTAAGAATATGTCATTCGTTCGCGATCTGAGAGTGGCAGCCCACTCGTTAATTCGGACTCCAGGGCTGGCGATCGCTGTGGTTCTCACGCTGTCGCTCGGCATTGGCGCGAACGCTGCCATTTTCACGCTAGTGCGCGGAGTCCTGCTCAAGCCTCTTGTCAACCGCAACGAGGACCGGCTGATCTATATCCGACAAAGCGCTCCAGGCATCGGCAACGAAAACGCTACGTTTTCCGTACCCGAGATACAGGACTTGAGTGCGAGCGTGAAAACCGTGAGCGCGTTTGGCGACTTCTCAACCATGGACTTCACCATGATCGGCCTCGGTGAGCCTCGTTCGATTCGAGGCGGCGTTGTCGGAGGCACGTATTTTGACGTCATGGGCCTTCGTCCTGTGCTCGGTCGCCTCATTGGGCCTCAAGATGACGGTCCCAAAGCTGCCGGCGTGATCGTTCTCACCTACCGTTTCTGGACGACCTCTTTTCACAAGGATCCTTCGGTCATAGGCAAGACCGTTCGCCTCGGTAGCATCGGTGATCGCACGGCGACAGTCATTGGCGTCCTCGAGCCTTGCGTCCCGTATCCCCAAGATACCGAAATCATAGCCAACGTGGTCACTAGCCCGCATCATCTTTCCGCAACCATGGTCACTGGCCGCATCCATCGCATGACTGAGATTTTCGGCCGGCTCGCCCCCGGAGTCACTCTCGATCAGGCTGGCGCCGAGTTGCGCTCCGCCTACTCCGCGATGAAGAAGGACCATCCCGAAGCCTATACGCAGGAAGCGAACTTTCAGATCGGGGTGAAGTTGCTTCGTGACCAGATTACGTCGGGCGCCCGGACCGTGCTGCTGGTGCTGCTCGCAGCGTCGGGGCTGATCTTCATCATCGCGTGTTCGAATGTCGCCAACCTGATTTTGGCACGGACGGTTCGCCGCGAAGGTGAACTGGGGGTGCGCGTGGCGCTCGGCGCAAGCAGAGGCGCGTTGCGTCGCATGCTGCTGGCCGAAAGCCTTCTGCTTTGCGGAGCTGGCGCCGCACTCGGTGTATTGAGTGCGCAGCCGATGGTGGCTGTCCTGGCTCGCTACGCCTCGCGCTTCTCCATTCGTGCGCTTGATTTGACCGTTGATGCCAGTCTGCTCTGGGTAGGAGCAGCGCTGGCTATCGTTGCCGCGGTGATTCTCGCCTTCGCCCCGCGCCTGCCCTCTTCCGGCACGCCGGGTGGACTGAGCCTATCCAGCGGAGGTGCGCGGATCACCGGCAGCACGAGCCGCCGCCAGCGGATCTTCGCAGTGACACAGATCGCCGCGTCCTTCGTGTTGCTGGCCGGTGCAAGTACGTTGATCACTACGCTGATCGCACTGCAAAGGGCGCAGACAGGTCTGGACACGCAACACGTCCTCGCTATCGATGTTCCTGCTATGTCCTACGGGAAGACACCTCAGCAGGTCGTCGATTTCTACAAGGAAGCGATACGTCGCATCGATGCCCTACCGGGCGTGAGTAAGACCGCCTTCGGGGACGTCGTTCCCTGGCGCGATAGCGACCCCACCGGCCTCGGTCTGCAGTTCTCCGCCGATGGACACGTCCATGCCGCCGGCGTAGAGGATCCGCGGGCGCAGTGGCGTGTCATCTCTCCCGGATTCTTTGCGGCGCTCGGCGTTCCTATCATTGCCGGCCGCGATTTCAATGCGCTCGATGGCCAGAATGATAAAAATGAAGAGCCTGTGGTTATCGTCAGCGAGACTCTCGCGCAGCGCATGTTCCCCAACCAGGATGCGGTCAATCGGCATGTCTATTGGACGGATCCCGTGCTGCAATTCTTCCCCGGGACCGATCTCGAAAAGTCGCGTCTCATCGCGCCACACCGAATCATCGGTGTCACGGCCGATATTGACGACGGACACGTCGTTCCTCAGCCCACGCTCAGCGTTTACAGCCCCTTTGACGTGGGTGCAATATTTGGCGGTCGCCTCTTCGTTCACACGGGTGCAAATCCCTATGCGCTGGTCATGCCGGTCACACGCGTGATTCGCGACATGTCCGCCGATCAGCCCGTCGAGCACGCCGCCACTCTCGAAGACATCCGGGCAGAGGTGCTCACACCGGACCGTTTAAACTCGCTGGTGTTTGGGGTATTCGCTGCGGTCGCATTGGCGATTGCAGTGGTGGGCGTCGCGGGCGTGCTGGCGTTTTCGGTGAGCGCGCGGACGCGGGAATTCGGCATCCGGCTGGCCCTCGGATCGGAGCCGAAGCGACTCCTCCAGGGCGTGATCGCAGAGGGTACCGTGATGGCTGCGGCGGGCGTCCTTGCAGGCGCGGCATTCGGATTGGTGCTGGCGCGTTTGGCGGGAAGATACTTCCTGGACCTCAAGATGCCGGGCGCATTGCCGGTATTCGTTTCTGCGTTCGTGCTGATGGCGGTCGCGGTTATCGCGTCGGTGCTGCCCGCGGCACGCGCTGCGCGTGTCGATGTTACGCAAGCGTTGCGCTCCGACTGACCGCCGGTGGCTGAGAGCTTTGCCATCTCAGCTTGTTTTTAGCCAACAATCTTCGCGAAGAACTGCCTTGTTGCTAGGGCAATCTCTTCGACATGCGTTTCCAGCGCGAAGTGTCCGGTATCGAGAAATTGAACGACAGCATTCGGATTGTCCCGCCGGAAGGCCTCCGCACCTGCCGGGACGAAATATGGATCATGCTTCCCCCATATCGCGAGGAGAGGCGGTTGCGATCTTCGGAAGTACTCCTGGAAAGCTGGGTAGAGCCTGAGGTTATTGGCATAGTCGAGAAACAGGTCCAACTGGATGTCCGTGTTACCGGGCCGCGCGGCATCGAGCGTATAGCCTCGGGCGCGATCAAAATCCGGATTTGAAATGCCTGAGGAATATTCCCGGCGCAATCCTTCGAGGTTCAGAGCTTTACGAATCGCCTCACGATTCTGGGACGATGGTTGACTCCAGTAGCGCCGGATGGGAGCCCATGCGCTCCCCAGTCCTTCTTCATAAGCATTACCGTTTTGCGAAACGATCGCGGTCACGCGATCCGGGCGCGCCATTGCCAAGCGAAACCCGGTAGGAGCGCCGTAGTCGAAAACGTACAGCGCGTAACGTGCGAGACCGAGTGCGTCCGTGAAGGCAAGAATCGTTTCAGCCAGGCCGTCGAACGAGTATTTGTAATGGCGTCGATCCGGAACTTCAGTGAATCCGAACCCCGGAAGATCGGGTGCAATCACGTGGTACTGGTCGGCGCGGGATGAGCTCCCGGAACTGAAAAGAAGAAGTTGGGAAACCGTGAAGCAACAGCACGAACGGCGCATCGGGTGCGCCGGCTTCTCGATAGAAGACGCTTACGCCGTCCGCTTCAATACGACGAATCAAAGTACGCTGCATGTGTGTTCTCCGAGTACGAAATGCTAACGCACAATCCGATCCTCAGCGAGTAGATTGGCAGTTCAGCTAGCTTCGGGCTTCGTCCCTTCCCGCTGCTCGGTCGAGAATCAGTGCGATCTCTCGATGGCCTGCCTTTTGCGCGATCTCACTCAGTGTCTCGCCTTCAGGCGACCGTGAGGCCTCAACCGCGCCGCGCGCGAGCAGCAGTCGTACGATCTCTTCACGACCGCGCGTAACGGCGTAGGCCAGCGGAGTGTGCCATGCTTCAGCGTCCAAGGGGAACAGCCCGTAGTCGCTGAAAGCCCGGTTCAACGCCGCGGGGTCTTCTTCCAGGACGGCTTTGACGCGTTCGGCCATGTGGTATTGGATCGCCTCGATGATGTCGATCGGCCCGCGCAGAATCAGGTCGCGGGCCTCTTTGTGACCGGCGTAGTCGGCCCATCCCGCAGGCGTGCCGTGATACTTCTCTTCGCGCGCGCGGACATCAGCGCCGTGCTTCATCAACACATCTATCGCGCTCACGTTCCCGTGCCACGCCGCCGCATGCAGCGGTGTGTATCCGCTGGTCGAGTCGATCGAGGTCTTCGGATCGTCGTGTACATTCACCGACGCTCCATTGCGGATCAGCGTCTCGATCACATCGCCCGGCGCGTGTTCGCTGGCGCGAAGGATCAAATGGCCCCATCGTCCGCCGGGCTTCAGTGTACCGGGATCTCTACGCAGCAGTCTTTCGACGTCCGCAGTTCGAGCCAGGGCCACTGCGGCCGGCAGCCGCACTTTCGCTCCCCGCTCGAGCAGCACTTGTGCCAGGTCGTGCCTGCCCTCGAGCGCTGCCAGATCGAGCGCAGAAAAGCCGGCTTCGTCGAGCGACTCCGTGTTAGCACCGAGGTCGAGCAGCGTCGCCACCGACGCGGGTTGATTCTTGATGACGGCCAGATGCAGCGGCATGCTGCGCATCCTGGTTCCGTTCATCCGCCGCTCGAGATCGTTCGGCGTGCGCGCGACCAGGTCACGAATGACCTCTGCTTCGCCCATCGCGACCGCGGAAAAGATGTTGTGTCGCGCGCCGTGCGCCAGCAGATACGCAATTATCTGGGGATTGGGCTGGATGTAATCCCACGCCGTCGCCCACCCGATCACGCCCAGCTCGTGGTAGTCGCCTTCGCCGATCGTATCGGCCCCATGTTCCACCAGCAGACGAATGATGGGGAGGCGATGCTTCTCCACGGCGAAATGGAGCGGATACGCGTTGTCACCTTCGCAGCGGATGTTCGGATTGGCGCCGCGCTCGAGCAGCAGCTTGACTGCCGCCTCGCTGTTGCCGAAGACGGCCTGGTGCAGCGGCGTTCTCACGCCCTCCCCGCCGCGCTCGTCAATGAGCTCCGGATGTGCATCAAGCAGCGCATTGAGTCGTGCGAGGTCGCCTCCTCCGGCGGCTTCGCGCAGAGACGCGACCGCATCTGCGGTCGAGCTGGCTGCTTCGAGTGTCTTGACGTGAGACTGCAGCTTGGACCAGGACGCAAATCCATATTCGCTCGCAATCACGAGCTGCGCATCCGCAAGCGCGAACGGCGACGAGGCGACCTGTTCTTCCGACAGGTTTCTCCATCGCGGATGGTTCTCGCGAATGTGAGTCAAAGCCTCGGAGTCCGCGGCCTGCTGACGCTTCAACAGAGACTTGGCTTGTTTCTTGAGTTGTTCGAGACTGGGACTCGGCGGGAGCTGCCTTGACATGGAAATCTCCTTTCCGTACGTGGCCTGTGTCCGCAGCGCAGGCAGAAAGAAGATTTGTGAGATTGTAGCTGTGCAATCCCTGCAGGGTGGGCTTGGCCCTTTCCGCGGACTGGATGCGCCCCGTGCGCCGAAAATCAACGATAATTCCTGACCTAGGACCAAGTCAAGAGCCGCCTGGCCACGCAACGCCTGGTACCAGCTCCGCAACGCTCGCCGCACACAACGCTCCCGAGCAGCACCACGCGTCCGACGAGCAATTCATTAGGCGGTTCAAGCACCAGCCATGGCGCAGGCATGAAGCCTACATTGGCTTTCCATCGTCGGACCGGCTGGCGTCCTCAACCCTAGATCGTCCTTTTCGGCAAGCTGTTCGCGCGCTTTCTATGCCCCTCCATTCGAAAAAGATGTATCTGCCGCTGTCGGAACAGTCGATTCGCAGCTTTGGGGAGAACTCCGATCACAGTTCGTCCGATTTTGCTCGTCGCTCGACGACAGCCGTAATTACGGTCGCTAAACGTGAGACCAGCACGCGTCTCTCGGAATTGCGATTCCAAGCAATGCCGATACGCCACATGGCGTCCTTCATACGCACATCATGAAAGTGCACTCCCGGTACCTTCATGCGCACGGCCGAGCTTGGAACCAGGGAGATCCCCAAACCAGCGCGAACCAAGTTCAGGATCGTAAATATCTCCCCGGCCTCCTGCACGATTCGTGGTGTGAATCCGGCGCGCCGACAGAGATTCAGTACGTGGTCGTGAAAAGTTTCAGAGACCGAGCGCGGCAGGAAAACAAAAGGTTGGTCACGGAAATCGCTGAGGCCGTCTCTTTTCGTGAATCGAAGATTGACGGGTGCAGCCAGCACCAGGTGTTCGCGAAACAGGGGAGTGCTCATCAATTCAGGGGAGGTCACAGGCAGCCGGAGAATTCCCACGTCGAGAGTGCCGTCCAGTAGCGCAGCCGTCTGCGAAGGGGTCGACATGTCGCGCATCTGTAGTTCGACATCAGGGTAGCTCTTGCGAAAGGACAAGATGGTCCGGGGAACGATTTCGGAGACAGAAGCGATTCCAAAACCGATACGCAGAGTACCTGCTCTTCCCTCCGCGGCAGCTCGCGCCGTAGCCAGCGCCGACTCGGCATCCTGCAAGAGTTTCCCGGCCTTCGTCAACAAGACGCGCCCCGCCTCAGTCAGTGCGACTTTGCGACGTGTGCGGGTAAAAAGGCGTCCTTTGACTTTATCTTCCAACCTTCGAATTTTCTTGCTGAGGGCCGGCTGAGAGAGAAAGAGCTGTTCAGAAGCTCTTCCGAAATGAAGGGTGCCGGCCAGAACCCAAAATGAGCGAATTTCCGAGAGTTCCACATCCATGAAGAAAAGTTATCACAGCGCGGCTTAATATTCATTGGACGAAAGAGTGAGGCAACTTCGACAATTGCTCCATGGACATCGCGGAGACTTCTACGAACGCCCGTGGCCCGGAAATCCGGGCTATTATTCTCGACTATGGTGAGGTCTTGTGTTTGCGGCCCACCGAGAAGCAGCTCCGCCGAATGGCGGACGTGTTCGGCATCGGTATTCCGCGGTTCGAAACCCTGTACGAAAACAATAGACGGGCTTACGACCGCGGCGATTTGACGCCTGATCGCTACTGGTTTGCCTTTGCGGACGAGCCAGGCTTCCGTCTAGCCGCGGACAAAATCCCGTCGCTTCGCGCCTGGGATGTGGAGATGTGGAGCAACACGAACCCGGTGATGATTGCGTGGCTAGAAACCCTGCACCAGAGCGGTTTGCGTACAGCTTTGTTGTCCAACATGCATGCCGACATGGTCGCTAAAGTGCGAGGCGAGTTCGAATGGATGCGGAATTTTGATAGCGCCGTATTTTCCCACGAAGTGCGATTGGCCAAACCCGAGCCCAAGATCTATCAGCACTGCCTCGAGGGGCTCGGAACAGCGGCGCGGGAAACGTTATTCATCGATGATCGCGAAGTGAACATAGCGGCGGCGAGAGCGCTCGGACTTGCGGCCATTCGCTTCACCTCCGTGCCCCAACTTCGAGCGGAACTCGAAAGGCTGGAATTCCGGGTTCTGCCCTCGGCTCGCGAAGCAGTGTCCGTACCGGCACGGCAGTTGTAGATATTCATACGAAGGGTTGCGTGCAACCACAAGGCGGTTTAGCAGCGTGCACAGAACGACAGCCCCTTGAACTTGCGGGGGGCAGAAGGCGCTTCCCGGAGCGCTGGTTGCAGGCAAACCGTGGTACTAAACCTCCAAACCTATATCAACGAAATCAGCGTCTTCGGAGACAAAAAAGGCGCGCAGGCGTTAGCCACATCCGCAGGCGTGCAGCGGCGCGTGATGGTCTGTTGTGCCAGGATGCTTTTCATAGTTACTGTTCCGCTTCAGTTCAAGGGCAGGCTCATTGTAAGTTCCTGTTATGCCGACATTCCAGCCTGCATCGGTTGACCAGCGGTAACAGGGGCTTCAAAGAATGACAAGTAGTGTAAACTTCCCTCCGCCAGAAGTTCAAAATAGAAATCCTCCTTAGCAAGCCGTGCCCCTCTACGCGGTACGAATTGCAGAAGAAAGATATTTCCTGGAGGAGTTTGACGAGTATCTGCACGCGAAAGAAGTCGTCCCGAATTTGAGGTGTGGCTCGGTTCGAAGAAGGAACATTGTCAACCACGAGGAGAACCGTTGCAGGTGCCGAGGCTGGAGTACAGGCCCACCAGGCCGAACTCCGCAAGGATCTGGGACTCATCGATGTAGTGCTGGCCCAGATCACCTACGTTGTGACCCTCGAATTTTTCGGAACAGCGGTCAAGGCCGGCTCTTCCCATGCGGTTTTATGGCTGGCTGCGATTCTCCTGTTCTTCGTTCCGCAGGCGCTTGTGGTCCGATACCTAAATCAGCTCATGCCACTGGAGGGCGGCCTCTACGAGTGGGCGCGGCTGGCTTTTAACGATGCGACTGGTTTCCTAGTGGCGTGGAATCTTTGGCTCTTTGTTGTCTTTCTGGTCGCTGAGTACGGTTTTGTCCTCGTCACCTATTTCGCCTTCGCCTTGGGCCCGGACGCGGCATGGATGGCCTCCAGCAAATGGCTGACCGTGCTTGCCTCCGCTGCGCTCGTCGGGGGATTAGTCTGGGTCTCGGCGCTGGGTCTTCGCGTTGGTAAATGGGTAACCAACGCCGGTGGAGCCCTTACCGTTTTTGCGCTCGGAGTATTGATCCTGCTGCCAGTATTCCACCCGATGCGCGGCCCGTTCGGCTCCTATCATCCTCTGCCTCTGGTTCGGCCGGCGCTTTCTCTGTTCAGCCTTAGCGTCTTCACTAAAATGACCTTTGGAGCACTTTGCGGCTTTGAATTCGTAGCCATCTTTGCTGGCGAATGCCGCAATCCAGCTCGCACCCTAGCCCGGTCGGTCTTGTTCGCTGCGCCTATCATTGCCTTTCTCTACGTCTTTAGCACCAGCGCAATTCTAGCCTTCCTGCCGTCCGGCCAGGTCAATCTCATCGGCCCTGTGCCACAGGCTCTAAGCGTGGGACTCAACTCGTTTGGTCTGGCAAATATTCTCGCTCCGGTTACGATCCTACTGCTGCTGGGAAACACGCTCTCCACTGCCAATCTCACTTTCAGCGCAAGTTCTCGGCTACCGATGGTCGCGGGCTGGGACAACCTGCTACCTAAATGGTTCACGCGGCTTCACCCAAAGTATAAGACGCCTACCAACTCGATACTCTTCATCGCTTCGGTCACTTTTGCCGCGTCCGTGGTAGTCCTCATTGGCGTAAACGAGGAGGAGGCTTTCTCCCTAATTCAGATATGGGGTTTTACGCTCTACGGGCTCGCATACCTGGTCATGTTCGCGATCCCGCTGGTGGGCAATCGAAAATTGGGCATTCAGCCGGATATGTGGTTGCGGCTGGCCGCATGCTCGGGTTTTACTGTGACGCTCCTCTTCGTTGTGCTGTCCGTTTTTCCTGTCATCGACGTCCCCAATCCGGTGTCCTACGCATGGAAAACGGTCTCAGTCGTGGTGGGAGTAAACACCCTGGGCGCCATTTTGTATACCCGGCGCAAAAAGAGATCTCAACTTCGCTGACCCTTTGCGTCGATAGGACAATTCATTTTCGGGTCCGCGGAAGGCGACGCTAGCAGACCTTTCAGCAATGCGGTGTGAAAGGTCGCCGGGTTCTGAGTCTGCGGGCAGAGACGTGTCAGCCCTATTTCAATCCCAAGTCGCTCAGGATCTTGGGATGTTCTTCGCCCAAGGATCTGATGACACGCCGAGCAGTCATTCGTGATCGTTTTGGCCGTCTGCGCTGGTGTGGTTGCCATCATGGCAGCGGAAGCATCCCGGCGAGTCGTTGTGCCCAAGATTATTCGGGTGCGTGCCCCAGGTCACGTACGTTGGTCTGATAAAAAGCGGTGATCTCGCTCTTGATCGTCTGCTGCGCTATCGCACGAGTGGTGTAATTCACCTTGAGCACCTCAACCGCTTTTTTTCGGACGTAGGGAAGATCGGGGCTGATGCGCCCGATCGACATTTGCTTGTCCACCGCGTTTTCCGGCAGATCGGCTACGTGCGCCGGCCGGTTGTGACAATCGAGGCAATCCATCACGCGATGCTCACCCCGGTCCAACAGCTCTTTAGTCGGCTTGGCGTCACTGGAAATGAATTCGGTGGTCTTTCCCTGATCGTCGGTGTAGTACACGGCCGGAATCGTCTGCCGCTGGGGTCGGCCGAAATGTAGCGTATCCGGGCCGCGTCGGCGAGATGATGCCCGTGGATTCCGGTCGCTCCCTGCCCGTTGCTGCCTCCTACTTGAAGCATGACAACGTCGGTTTGGGGGGTGTTTTTTTCATCGCTGGTGTAGCTGGTGCGAACGAGCAATTTATCGCCCACGAAACGTCCCGGCCAGTGACATCGCTCGCAGGTCTGGCTCGCCGGGCGGAGGTCCTTTACCGGCCTATAAACCTGTCGCAAGCCGTTCACTTTGGCTCGCACCATCCAGGGCAACCCAGGGCCGATGTGGCAGTCCACACAAGCCACATGCGCGTGAGGAGAAAGGTGGTAAGCGGTATTTTCGGGAAGCATCACGTGACACGTCGTTCCGCAGAAATTCGTCGAATCCAGATACTCCACACCGCGGTAGGATGCAGTGCCAATAATAAGAAGGTTGATCCCTGTGGCTAGGCCCACCCACTCCAACGTGCGCCGCACCACGGGCAGGT
>Ga0302326_10021833_pt1 | contig 13112 bp, 13 predicted proteins | sample Palsa_T0_3_FD_202264 | JGI IMG/M metagenome (GOLD analysis project Ga0302326, IMG submission 202264) | Peat permafrost microbial communities from Stordalen Mire near Abisko, Sweden - Palsa_T0_3 | ecosystem: Environmental > Terrestrial > Soil > Palsa > Peat permafrost | place: Sweden: Abisko... | reverse complement strand
CCGGGTCCAATCTCACCAAGAAGGAGCTGCTGCACCTGCGGCGCGAGCGCGACAAGCTCGAGCGCTCGCTGGGCGGCATCAGGGACATGGCCCGCGTGCCCAGCGCGATCTGGGTGGTGGATACCAAAAAGGAGCACATCGCCGTCAGCGAGGCGCGCAAGCTGGGCATCCCGGTCATCGCGATCCTGGACACCAACTGTGATCCCGACGAGGTGACCTATCCGATCCCCGGCAACGACGATGCGATCCGCAGCGTCGCCCTGCTGACCAGGGTTGTGGCCGACGCGGTAGCCGATGGCCTGATCGCGCGCGCCGGAGCGGCTGCGGGCGAGGAGAAGCCGTCAGTGCCAGGCGCCGACGGCGTGCTCGGCACGGCGGAACCGCTGGCCGAATGGGAGCGAGAGCTGCTGGTAGGCACGGCCGCCGACCGGGTCAACGGGTCAGCAGGCGGCGAGACCGGGCCGGCGACCGACGCTGCGGCTGCCGCTGCGACCGACACTGCGACCGACACCGTGAGCCCGGTGGAAGCTGCCGAGCCCCCGGCTGCCGCGGCAGCACCGGTGGCCGAAGTGCCCGCGGCGGCCGAAGCGCCCGAGGCGCCTGCGGATGCACCGCAGGCCCCCGCAGCGCAGGCCCCGGCGGACGAGGCTCCGGCGGCCGAGGCTGCGGCGGCCGAGGCTCCGGCGGACGAGGCCCCGGCGGCCGACACCGCATGAGATGGCGGCGAGCCCGGCCCGGATGGCCTGCGGCTGCCGCGACGAGATAGCGAGAGATGAGGAAATGGCGAACTACAGTGCCGCCGATGTGAAGCGGCTACGCGAGCAGACCGGCGCGGGAATGCTCGATTGCAAGAATGCCCTGGTGGGGGCTGATGGCGACTACGACGCGGCGGTCGAGGCCCTCCGTCTTAAGGGCGCCAAGGACGTAACAAAGCGGGCCGGCCGGACGGCGGCGAACGGCCTGGTCACCGCGGAGCTGGCCGGAACAGGCACGGGCGTGCTGCTCGAGCTGAACTGCGAGACTGACTTCGTCGCCAAGACCCCGCTGTTCCAGGAGGCGGCAGCCGACGTCGCCAAGGCTGCGCTGGCGGCCGGCGCGACCGACCGGCTGGCGGTGCTCGCGCTGGAGGTGCGGCCCGGCCAGAGCGTCCAGCAGCTCATCGAGGAGGCAGGCGCCGCCCTGAAGGAGAAGCTGGACCTGGGCCGGTTCGCCCGCTTCGATGGCGGCTACATCACCAGCTACCTGCACAAGTCCGACCCAGGCCTGCCGCCCACGCTGGGCGTTTTGGTGCAGCTGGATGAGGCCGGCGCCGAGATCGCGGTGGACATCGCGCATCAGGTGGCAGCGATGCGCCCGCAGTACGTCACCCGCGAGGAGGTGCCGGCCGACCTGGTCGCCACCGAGCGCCGGATCGCCGAGCAGCTGACCCGCGATGAGGGCAAGCCCGAGCAGGCCATACCCAAGATCGTGGAGGGCCGGCTCGGCGCGTTCTTCAAGGACGTGGTGCTGGTCGAGCAGCCGTCCGTGCGGGATCAGAAGAAGACGGTCAAGCAGTTGCTGGCCGAGCGCGGTGCTGCCGTTCGGCAGTTCGCGAGGTTCCAGATCGGCCAGGCGGGCTAGCACGGCTCCAGCTGGGTGTGACGAGGGAGGATGCCCCGGTGCCGGACGGCAGGGCTCGACGGGACGCTGCGGCAGCGGCGGGTGGCGCAGCGGTGAGCGGCATCGCGACGGGCGTTGAGCCCCGCGCCAGCGCAGCCGCCGGGGAAGCGCATCCCAGCTGGCACCGGGTGGTGGTCAAGCTGTCCGGCGAGGCGTTCGCCGGCGGTGAGGGGCTCGGCATCTCGCCGGATGCGGTCATCCATATCGCCAGGGAACTCAGCGCCACGGTGCAAGAGGGCGTCCAGGTGGCGGCCGTGGTCGGCGGCGGGAACATGTTCCGCGGCGCTGCGCTCTCGCAGCGGGGCATCGACCGGGCGCGTGCCGACTACATGGGAATGCTCGGCACGGTGATCAACTGCCTGGCGCTGCAGGACGTGCTGGAGAAGCTGGGCCTGGAGACGCGGGTGCAGACCGCGATCACGATGGGCCAGGTGGCGGAGCCCTATATCCCGCGCCGCGCGATCCGGCATCTGGAGAAGGGCCGGGTGGTTATCTTCGGTGCCGGGCTCGGGGCGCCGTTCTTCTCCACCGACACCTGCGCCGCCCAGCGCGCCCTGGAGATCGGCGCCGAGGCCGTGCTCAAGGGCACCCAGGTCGACGGCGTCTACAGCGCCGACCCGCGGCAGATGCCGGACGCGTTCCGGTTCCACCATCTGGACTACACCGATGTGCTCCGCCTCGAGCTGAGGTTCATGGACGCCACGGCGGTCAGCCTGTGCATGGACAATGACCTGCCGATCGTCGTCTTCGACCTGATGCGGGAGGGCAACGTCGTGCGTGCCGTCCGCGGTGAGCGAATCGGCACGCTGGTGAGCCGGTCCGGGCGCTGATGAACACGTGCGTGGCAGGATCGGCCGGCCAGGCGCACCATGGAGTCAGCGGGCGCGCGCCCGCTGGCGCGGATGTGAACTTGCACCGAACGCACAGGAGCCGCAGTGATTGACGACACTCTCCTTGAGGCCGAGGAGAAAATGGACAAGGCCGTGACAGTCGCCAAGGAGGAGTTCGGCGGCATCCGAACAGGCCGGGCGAATCCTGCGATGTTCAACAAGATCACGGCGGAGTATTACGGGACCCAGACGCCGGTCAACCAGCTGGCGTCGTTTCACATGCCCGAGCCCCGGATGGTAGTGGTCCAGCCGTTCGACAAGTCGTCGCTGCCTGCGATCGAGAAGGCGATCAGGAACAGCGATCTGGGCGTCAACCCGTCCAACGACGGAGCGATCATCAGGATCATCTTCCCCGAGCTCTCCGAGGAGCGGCGCCGGGAGTTCATCAAGATCGCGCGGCACAAGGCGGAGGACAGCCGGGTGTCCATCCGTAACATCCGCAGGCACGCCAAGGACTCGATCGACAAGCTGGTGAAGAACGGCGAGGCAGGCGAGGACGACGGCCACCGGGCCGAGCGCGAGCTCGACGAGCTCACGCACGGTTATGTCACGCAGGTGGATGAGCTGCTCCGGCACAAGGAAGCCGAACTGCTCGAGGTATAGCCCGGTGAGCGAGCACAAGCCGATCAGCGCCGGCCGCAACCTCCCGGCTGCGATCGCCATCGGCGTCGTGCTGGGCGGTCTCGCCCTGGTCACGCTCTTCACGGTGAAGGCCACCTTCCTGGCGTATGTCGGCGCGATCATCGCGCTCGCGCTCACCGAGCTGCGGCATGTGCTGGCATCCCGCGAGATCAGGCTGCCGCTGATCCCCATCGCGGCGGGCGGCGCGGCGATGTTCACGCTGGCGTACTGGAGCGGCGAGCGGGCCGCGCTGGCTGCGCTGGCCATCACCGTGGTCGCGCTGCTGGCCTGGCGGCTGCCCGGCGGCGCTTGCGGGTACGTGCGGGACCTGACAGCCAGTGTTTTCGCGGTGGCCTACCTGCCGCTGATGGCGGTCTTCGTGGCGCTCATGCTCGCCCGCCCCGACGGCGACCGGCGGGTGCTGATCTTCCTGGTGCTGACGGTCTGCAGCGACACCGGCGGGTACTTCGCCGGCATCCTCATCGGACGGCATCTGATGGTCCCGGCGATCAGCCCCAAGAAGACTTGGGAAGGGCTGGCCGGCTCCCTGACCGCCTGCCTGGTGGCCGGCGCGCTGCTGCTGCCGCACCTGCTGCACGGCCACCTCTGGCAGGGCCTGATACTGGGCGCCGCGGCGGTGGGCGCAGCGGCTCTCGGCGACCTGGCCGAGTCGATGATCAAGCGTGACCTTGAGATCAAGGACATGGGCTCGGTGCTGCCCGGGCACGGCGGCGTACTGGACCGGATCGACTCTCTGCTGGTGGTCTCCCCGGTGGTCTGGCTGCTGCTGACGGTCTTCGTGCCCGCCGCTCACGCGGCCGGACGCTAGCCGGCTACCCAGCTGCGGCGCTGGGCGGCGAGCTGGTTGACCAGGCTGGCCGGTCCGCGCTCGGCGGCCAGCAGCCGCTCGCGCTCGCTGACCGGAATGATCCAGAGCCAGCGCACGGGCTCGCCGCTGAACGAGAAGCCGGACAGGTCGGGCACCTCGGGACCCAGCAGATCGCCCGGTTCTCCCAGCAGCAGCACCGCCTCGTTGCCGCCGCCCAGCGGGAAGGTAGCGGCCTGGTGATACCAGGGGAGGCAGTGGCCGGAGCCGAGCCAGCTGACCTCGCGCCAGGGATACTGCGCCAGCCACAGGAAGATCCGCGCGGCGTCGGCACTGGGCAGCGTGGTCGCGATCGCGAGCTCGATCCTGGCCCGCTCGCCCGCGTCCGGGCCCGTCTGCTCGACTACCGGCATCCGCTGGCAGCTCATCCCGACGGTGGACAGCACCGTGTAGGGACGCTGCGGGGTGGCCGGCCGCTCGGAGACGCCGACGAGCGGCTGCTTGCCGCCGCCGACATCCCAGTACCTCGCGCCCGGACCGAGCCGGGTCAGCAGGTGACCAAGCACCGCCTGCTGGAAGCCTGCCCAGGCGCCGGCGTCGGCGCGCCACTTCCAGAAGCTCTCCGCCGCGGCGATCCGGTCGCCCAGACCCGCCATCGCGTCGTCCAGTGACCAGCCGAACGGCGTCTGCCCGATCACGTCCCTGCTGTAGCCGGGAATGCCCTTGGACATGTCGGACCAGCCGGGCAGCACGGCAACCGGCTCGCCGTTCTCCAGGATCGCGACGCCGTCGCCCTCCTCCAGCCAGAGCGCGCGCAGCGAGCCCGGCACGAGCAATGGCCGGCCGGCCGGCCGCCTGGTATGGTCGGCCGGCATCTCGGGTGCCTGGCCGGAGCTGAGCCTGGCCAGGTCGGGGGCCCGGGGAGCCCGCCCGTGGTTGGCAATCCAGGTCGCCGCGATCGCGTTGGCCTCGTCGTGCAGATAGGCGGCGGTGGTGGTGCCGTCGTACTCGACGACCACGCGCCTGCTGCCGTACGGGCTCACGCTCTCCAGCAGCACGGCAGGCTGCTGTGGTCCGGCGGATATCCTGGGCTGGCCGGTCCCTCTGCGCAACGTCGGCATGTAGCGAAATCTACTGAGTTGGCGTCGGCAACAGCATGCCATGCGCGGAGACTGTTAGGGGTTTGCCGAGATTATGCCCGAATGTCAGGAGACGACGCCAGTGCCGGTGACGACCGTGCCGGTGACGACGGTGCCGGTGACGCCAGTGCCGGTGACAATCGCGCCTCGCGGCAGCAGCCGGCCGGCGCTGGCCGGCCCGGTCCGCGCGGCGCGCCCGCCCCGGCATCTGGCCGACCTGGATCCCGCCGACAGGCGCGCCGCGGCCGAGCAGCTCGGCCAGCCGGGATTTCGGGCGGACCAGCTCGCCCGGCATTACTTCGGCAGGCTGACCGACGATCCGGCGCAGATGACCGACCTGCCGGCCAGCGTGCGCGAGGAGCTGGCCGCGACGCTGCTGCCGCGGCTGCTCACTGCCGAGCGCGAGCTCACCTGCGACCGGGGGATGACGCGCAAGACGCTGTGGCGCGCGCTCGACGGCTCCTACCTGGAATCGGTACTGATGCGCTACCCCGACCGGGTGACGATGTGCGTGTCCTCGCAGGCCGGCTGCGGCATGGGCTGCCCGTTCTGCGCGACCGGCCAGGCCGGGCTCACCCGTAACCTGTCGGCCGCCGAAATCGTGACGCAGGTGATCTGCGGCGCGCGGTCGCTCGCGCAGGGCGACGTGCCCGGCGGGCCCGGCCGGGTCTCCAACATCGTCTTCATGGGCATGGGGGAGCCGCTGGCGAACTACGGCAGCGTCCTGTCGGCGATCCGCCGCCTGACCGACCCGGTTCCGGCCGGGCTCGGCATCTCCCAGCGCTCGGTCACCGTGTCCACGGTGGGCCTGGTCCCGGCTATCCGCAGGCTGACGCAGGAGCAGCTGTCGGTGCGGCTCGCCGTCTCGCTGCACGCGCCCGACGACGGCCTGCGCGACGAGCTGGTCCCGGTCAACCGGCGCTGGAAGGTGGCCGAGGTACTCGACGCCGCCTGGGGCTACGCAGCGGCGACAGGCCGCCGCGTCTCCATCGAGTACGCGATGATCCGCGAGGTGAACGACCAGGCCTGGCGGGCGGACGCGCTGGCCGGCCTGCTCGCGGGGCACCTCGCGCACGTGAACCTCATCCCGCTCAACCCCACGCCGGGCTCGCGCTGGACAGCGTCCGACCCCGGCGTTGCGCGCGAGTTCCAGGCGCGGCTGGCCGCGCGCGGAATTGCGGTCACGGTCCGCGACACGCGCGGAACCGAGATCGACGGAGCCTGCGGCCAGCTCGCCGCGGCCAGCAGGCCCGGCGCCGCAACGGGCTAGGACCGCACTGAATAACCGGTAGCCCCGGGGCCGGCTGCGACCGGTTCCGTCCGAGCCCGTCCGTCCCCAGCGCAGCGTGCCGGAACAGCCGCAGGGCGCTGTCGACAGACGCGGGACGACTCTCAGGCGGCGGGCCTGAGAGTCGTCCCGGTTGCTGGCGTGTTCGCGGCCTGGCCCGGCCCGGGCCGGTGGCCTGGGTCAGCGGGGACGCGTGTCAGGCGGCAGCCGGGTACCGTGTCGGCCATGTCCCGGATGCGAGCCTGGCAGCAGGCACTGGGCGGGCGGCGCCGGGTGCTGACGGCCGACCTTATCCATGCCGCCTGGCACCGGATCCAGCAGGCGGGCATCATCACGGCCGAATCCGCCGCCGGACGGCGGTTCGCTGCGTTCGGCCCGCACTCGCTGATGGCGTTCCCGACCGGGTCGGTCTTCGGCGAGGCCTGGATTCACATCGGCGACGAAACCATGATCGGCGAGCAGGTCACCCTGAGCGCGGGCATCATGCCCGGCCATGACCTCGGCGCCGAGCCGGTGCTGCGGGTGGGCGACCGCTGCGTGATCGGGCGGGGCAGTCACATCGTCGCGCACCACTCGATCGTGATCGGCGACGATGTCTTCACCGGCCCGTATGTCTACATCACCGACCAGAATCACAGTTACGAGGACACCCAGCAGCCGATCGGTCGGCAGTGGCCGGTCAACGCCGCCGTCTGGATCGGCCCGGGTACCTGGCTTGGCACCGGAGCAGTCGTGCTGCCGGGATCGGTGATCGGCCGGAACGTGGTGGTGGCGGCCGGCTCGGTCGTCCGGGGCACGGTCCCTGATCGGTGCGTGGTCGCCGGGGTGCCGGCCAGAGTGGTGCGGGAGTTCGTTGCGGGGTCCGGCTGGTCGGCCCGGCCCCGCAGTCAGGTCCGGCCCCGATCTGGTGGCACGGGCTGAGCATTTTGCCAGGCACGAGCCGCGCGGGTCTGCAAGCATGGGTGCTTGCCCGGCGAGGGCGGCACCAGGGGGAAACTGCGCCGCTGCCGGGCTAGCCCCGCGGAATGCTCATCGGGGGGCAGCCAAGGGGGCACGTGAAGGCAATCGGCGATCTCGTCGCGACTGCGGCTTACCAGCCTGAACGTCAGGCGGTCGGTGCCGCTCGGCGTTTCGTCCGCGACATCATCAGGTCCTGGCAGCGCAACGGCTACGGCCCCGGTCAGGAGAGCCTGGTCGATGACGCGGTCTTGCTGACCAGCGAGCTCGTCACCAACGCCGTCCTGCATGCCGGCACGACGATGCGCGTCACCTGCCGCCTGGCCGACGGCGCCGTCGAGATCACCGTCCAGGATTACAGCCCCGCTCAGCTGATCCCTGACCGGCAGCGCGGAACGGTGCCAGCCGAGCGCACGGGCGGTCGCGGCCTGGCGCTGCCCGCGCAGCTCGCATCGTCCTGGGGCGTCACCTACTCGCCCGGCTCCAAGGCCGTGTGGTTCCGGATCGGCGAGGAAGTCGGCGCCATGACCGCACCCGATATGACGGTGCCTGACCCGCCCGTGCCCGAGGCGGTGATGCCGGATACGCCCATCCGGGATACGGCCATCCGGGATACGCCCATCCGGGATACGGCCAGCCAGCTCACGGTCAGCCAGCTGACGGGCGCCTGCGAGCCGCCGGCTCGTCTGGCTGAGGACCTGGCGCGCCTGTGACCTTGCGCCGGGCATCCTGCTTGCCGCCGAGCTGCGGCACGAACACCTCCCCGCGCAGTGCTCGCCCGACCAGCTCCACCGCCCGGGCGGTGGCGGCGAGCCTGGCTCCCTCGCTCCGGTAGACCGCCAGCACTGCTTCGACGGCACCGGGCGGCAGCTCGCCGCCGAGTTCGGCGCGGGCCGTGCGGTACCCCTGCCGCGCGCCTTCCACGCACGCCGTCACGTGCTGGCGGGCGAGCGCGGCCAGCGCCACCGGGTGGCGGAGCAGCACGCCATGCAGCCGGTAGTCGGGCGGCACCACGTCGAGCAGCCAGCTCACCGCTGTCTGGGTGAACTCCGCGCTGCCCGGCGGGTGGACGCCGTCCGGCCAGCCTGGCGGAAGATAAACTGCCATGCAAGCAGCATAACGTGATTCGAACTCTTATTCTATCTCCAATATCCCGATCAGGCGCGGGCCAGGTCACGATCAGCGGCCGAGCGGCTGCCGTCGGCGGCTGCCAGGCGCTGCGGGCCGCCCTGGTGGCGCGGGTGGCGCGGCCCGCGCGGGTGGCGCTGGTCGCGGCGGGCCTCGCGGGCCTGCCGCACCGCTGTCGCGTGTACCTGGCCGGCCTGCATGTCCCTGACGTGCTCGGCGGCCAGCGCTGACAGGATCGCGGGATGTGCGGTGAACATGTGTTCTCCTTGCGGTCGCGGACCGGCGTTCTGCGGCCCGACGGGATCTACCTTCGCCGTAAGGCCCCGGCAGCCGCATCGGGCGGATGCCCTAGCTGTGCGGCGCTGCTGGCTTAGGCGGCCGGCTTAGTGGGTGACGCCGTAAGTTCCTCTGGGGTGAGCCAGGGTCACGGGCCTGGTTCCGTGGCGTCTTGCCCGGCTGGGACGCGGTTACTTGCGCGCTGCGGCGGCGCGGATGATCACGGCGTGCAGGTCGTGCCACTGGATCGCGGTGAATCCGGCGGCGGTGAGCAGGCGGGTAGCGCGTCGCCTGGTGCGGGCTTTGTGGCGGCGGCTGGCAATCAGGGTGGGCACCAGCCAGGCTGAGAACTGGTCGGTGAGCACGAGCCAGCCGCCGGGGGCCAGGACCCGGGCGCACTGCTCCAGGCCGGCCTGCTGGTCAGCCCAGTGATCGAAGGAGGTAGTGCTGACCACCAGGTCGAAGGTCCCCGCTGGCCAGGGCAGATCCTCAGCAGTGCCCGGCAGCAACTGGAGCCGGTCGTCAGCGGCTGCCGCCCGCGCGGCCTCGATCATGGCTGGGGCCGGGTCGATGCCGGCCATCTCGACGGCCTGCGGGCAGCGGACGGCGAGCTGGCGCAGCAGGTATCCGGTCCCGCACCCGACATCGAGGATGCGCTGAGGCGCCGGTGTGAGCGTCAGGGCCAGATCCGCTGTGCGGTCGGCTATCTGATGATGCAACCGCCCGAGCCATCCGCTTTCGTAGCCCGGCGCGCGTGCGTCGAACGCGCCGATGTCACGATCACGGGCCATGCACTGATCCTCTCCAGCGGAACGACTCATGTCATCCAGATGGGCCGCAGCGGCGGTGCGGGCATGAGCGGACGGGATTTTTCGTTCTGAATGAATGATCGAATAAGCTGGATGCGCCATAGCCTTGGCGCATTCCCCGGCCACCAGGAGTTTTTTCAGTATGCCTGCCCGTAATGTTCTGCTTGCGACGCGCGACGATCTGCGCAACGTCGCGATCGTGGCGCACGTCGACCACGGCAAGACCACGCTCGTTGACGCGATGCTGTGGCAGTCGGGGGCGTTCCGCGCGGGCTCGCAGGTCACCGACCGGGTACTCGATTCCGGTGACCTCGAGCGCGAGAAGGGCATCACGATCCTGGCCAAGAACACCGCCGTGCGCCGCGGCGGGATGACGATCAACATCATCGACACGCCGGGCCATGCTGACTTCGGCGGTGAGGTGGAGCGCGGGCTGTCCATGGTCGACGGCGTGCTGCTGCTGGTGGACGCCAGCGAGGGGCCGCTGCCGCAGACCAGGTTCGTGCTGCGCAAGACGCTGGAGGCCAAGCTGCCGGTGATCCTGGTGATCAACAAGGTGGACCGGCCGGACGCGCGGATCGCCGACGTCGTGGACGCCTGCTACGAGCTGTTCCTGGACCTGGACGCGACCGAGGACCAGATCGAGTTCCCGATCGTCTACGCCTCGGCGCGGGCCGGGCGGGCCTCGCTGACCAGGCCCGTCGACGGCGGGATGCCGGACTCCGAGGACCTGGAGCCGCTGTTCGCGGTGCTGCGCGAGAGCGTGCCGGCGCCGTCGTATGACCCGCAGGCGCCGCTGCGGGCGCACGTGGCCAACCTGGACGCCTCGTCGTACCTGGGCCGGATCGCGCTGTGCCGGGTGTTCAGCGGCCAGATCAGCAAGGGCCAGCAGGTCGCCTGGTGCCGCCGGGACGGCTCCATCGAGCGCGTGAAGATCACCGAGTTGTTCCGGACCGAGGCGCTGGAGCGGGTTCCGGTCGCCTCCGCCGGGCCGGGCGACATCATCGCGGTGGCCGGCATCGGCGAGATCATGATCGGCGAGACGCTGGCCGACCCGGACGACCCGCGGCCGCTCCCGCTGATCACCGTCGACGAGCCGGCGATCTCGATGACGATCGGGGTGAACACCTCGCCGCTGGTGGGACGGTCGAAGGGATCCAAGGTCACCGCGCGGATGGTGAAGGACCGGCTGGACCGGGAACTGGTGGGCAACGTCTCGCTGCTCGTGCTGCCCACCGAGCGCCCGGACACCTGGGAGGTCCAGGGCCGCGGTGAGCTGGCGCTGGCCGTGCTGGTGGAGACCATGCGGCGGGAAGGCTACGAGCTGACCGTTGGCCGGCCGACCGCCGTCACCCGGGAGATCGGCGGCAAGGTGTTCGAGCCGGTCGAGCGGCTCACCGTGGACGTCCCCGAGGAGTACCTGGGCGCCGTCAGCTCGCTGCTCGCGGTCCGCAAGGGCCGGATGGAGAACATGACCAACCACGGCACCGGCTGGGTCCGGCTCGATTTCATCGTGCCCGCGCGCGGGCTCATCGGGTTCCGCACCCAGTTCCTCACCGACACCCGGGGGACCGGCATCGCCCACCACGTGTTCGACAGCTACGAGCCGTGGGCGGGCCCGCTGCGGATGCGGCCGACCGGCTCGCTGGTCGCCGACCGGTCCGGCGTCGCCACCGCCTACGCGATGTTCGCGCTGCAGGAGCGCGGCACGCTGCTGGTCGAGCCGGGGACCGAGGTCTACGAGGGGATGATCGTCGGGGAGAACTCACGGGCCGACGAGATGGATGTCAACATCGCCAAGGAGAAGAAGCTCACCAACGTGCGGCAGTCCACCGGGGAGGAACTCGAGCGGCTGATCCCGCCGCGGATGCTGAGCCTGGAGCAGGCACTGGAGTTCTGCGCGGACGGTGAGTGCGTTGAGGTGACACCGACGGCCGTCCGGTTGCGCAAGATCGTGCTCGACGCCAAGGAGCGCGGCCGGGGACGGGCCAGGCGCGGGCGGGCCGGCGAGTGACCGGCCGCCGCTGCACCTATTATCACTTCACCGATTATCACTTCACCGACAGGTAGATCCAGCTGCCCGCGCCGAAGAGCACGCAGTAGATCGCGAACGGGGTCAGCGTGCGGGTCTGGAAGTACCGGACCAGGTAGCGCACCGACACATACGCCCCTACCCCGGACAGCACGCTGCCGAGCAGGATCTGCCCGTGGATCCCGTTGCCGAGCGGGCCGGTCAGGTCGGGGACCTTGAGCGCGCCGGCCGCCAGGATCACCGGGGTGGCGAGCAGGAAGGCGAACCGCGCGGCGTCCTCGCGGGACAGGCCGCTGAACATCCCGGCGACCATCGTGACGCCGTCCCGGCTGATTCCCGCCAGCAGGGCCAGGATCTGCGCCGCCCCGATGAGCGTCGACTGCCCGAACCCCATGCTCGTCAGCCGCACGTCCGCCGACACCGCACGGGAGATCTCCAGCTGCCGCACGGTCCGGTGGGCGGGGGCGTCCCTGGTGCTGGCGCCCTCGGTTAGTGCGGCGCCCTCGGTTAGCGCGGCGGGGTCGGCCAGGGTGGTGCCCTCGGCCAGGGTGGCGCCCTCGTCATGGGTGGTGCCCTCGGCCAGTGCGCGGTCCGCGGTGACGCTTGTGTCGGCCCGCAGCGAGGCTCTGGTGCGGAATTTCTCCCCGGTATAAAGGATCACGCCGTTGACGACCAGGAAGATGGCGGCCCGGTACGGCACGCCGAACAGCACCCGGAAAGTGTGCTCGAACACCACGCCCACCAGGCCGACCGGAATGGTCGCCATTATGATCATCCAGGCCAGTTTCTGATTGGTGGTCTCGATCTGCCCGTACCGGATGGAGCTGAAGAAGCCGCCGATGATCCGGACCCAGTCCCGCCAGAAATAGACCAGTAGCGCGATAGCCGTCGCGACGTGCATGCCGACGATGAAGGCCAGGTACGGGGACTCCGGCCGGGCGACGTTCAGGTCCTTGGCCCAGCTGCCCCCGATCAGCGCGGGAATCAGCACGTTATGGCCCAGGCTGGAAACCGGGAAAAGCTCGGTCACGCCCTGAACCAGCCCGACAACGGCAGACTCCAGGTAGGTCAGATGCGACATTTTTGCCCTTCGCTGCTGCAGGCAGGCTTGCGTGCGTGCCAGACAGAATATTCGGGGCAACGATATCGGCCGCCGACTTCAGCCATTCAGGCCGCCTGCAGGGCCGGGCGGGCCTGGCCGAAGATCTGGCCGTCAGCTGCCGGTCAGCCCAGCGTGTGCGGCGGTCAGCCCGGCGCGCGGCGGTCAGCCCAGCGCGCGGCGGTCAGCCCAGCGCGCGGCGGTCAGCCCAGCGCGCGGCGGAGGAGGGGAATGGCGCCCGCTGCCCATTTCGCCACCGAAGTGTCCAGCTCCGGCAGCTCCGCCTCGGTGACGTACAGGGCCCGGGCGGGCACGGTTGCGCCGAGTTCCACCAGCACGGGGCGAAGATGCACCTCGGCCGCCAGGGCGTGGGCGGCCCCGGCCCCCG
>Ga0302326_10021830_pt1 | contig 13113 bp, 9 predicted proteins | sample Palsa_T0_3_FD_202264 | JGI IMG/M metagenome (GOLD analysis project Ga0302326, IMG submission 202264) | Peat permafrost microbial communities from Stordalen Mire near Abisko, Sweden - Palsa_T0_3 | ecosystem: Environmental > Terrestrial > Soil > Palsa > Peat permafrost | place: Sweden: Abisko... | reverse complement strand
TCCAGCCCGCGCCGCGGAAGTCGCCCTCCAGCTCCTGGATGATCTTGCCGTTCCCGCGGACCGGGCCGTCGAGCCGCTGGAGGTTGCAGTTCACCACCCAGATCAGGTTGTCGAGCCGCTCGCGGCCAGCGAGGCCGATCGCGCCCATCGACTCGGGCTCGTCCATCTCGCCGTCGCCCAGGAACGTCCACACCTTACGCCCCTCGGTCTGGGCCATCCCGCGGGCCTGGAGGTACTTCATGAACCGCGCCTGGTAGATCGAGGTGATCGGGCCGATCCCCAGCGAGACGGTGGGGAACTGCCAGAACTCGGGCATCAGCCACGGATGCGGATAGGAGGACAGGCCCCCGCCGTCGACCTCCTGGCGGAAGCGGTCCAGATGCTCCTCGGTCAGCCGGCCCTCAAGGTACGCGCGCGCGTAGTTGCCCGGGGAGGAGTGGCCCTGGAAGTACACCAGGTCGCCGTCGTGGTGCTCGTTCGGGGCGTGCCAGAAGTGGTTGTAGCCGACCTCGTACAGCGTGGCCAGCGACTGGTAGCTGGCGATGTGACCGCCCAGCTCCGAGGAGATCTTGTTGGCGCGCACGACGATGGCGATCGCGTTCCAGCGGATGATCGAGCGCAGCCGGCGCTCCAGCGCGGGATCGTCAGGGAACGGAGGCTCCAGCTCGGGCGGGATCGTGTTGAGATACGGGGTGTTGAGGCTGGTGATCGGCCCGGTGCCGGCGTGCCGAGCGCGCTCGAGCACCCGGGTCAGGATGGCGCGGGCCCGATCCGGGCCGTCGCGGGAGACGACCGCGTCGAGCGCCTCGAGCCATTCGCCGGTCTCCGCCGCATCGATGTCGGCTCCGGCGCCGTTTGAGCGGTCTCTCAGGGAAGTCACTGTGTGATTCGACGAGCGGGTGTGTCGGGTGTACCTCGGTTTCACTATACCTTCGCGCTTGTGGCTGGTCAGGTTTTGTTTTGGTGCGCGTTTCGCGTACGGTCTGAACGGTGACTTTGTCTGATGCCGAGGGTCTGGCCGGGGCGCCCTGGGAGCGCCCGCTCGCCGGTGGGCTCGATCGGCTGGTGGTCGAGTCCGAGCTGCTGGCCGGCAACCCGCTCGGCGATCCCTCGCGTCGCCCGCTGTACGTGTACCGCTCGCCGGGCGTCCACCCCGGGGGCGTCGGGGCTGGCGGTGCCGGCGGCGCCGGGGGGGTGCCGTGCGTGTATGTGATCCAGGGCTACACCGGCCAGGTTGACATGTGGCTGGCCCGCAGCCCGCTGGAGCCGACGATGATCGAGCGCCTCGATGCGATGTTCGCCGCCGGCGAGTGCCCGCCGGCGATTGTCGTGTTCGTCGATGCGTGGACCTCGCGCGGCGGCGCCCAGTTTCTCAACTCGGTGGGCACGGGGCGCTACCTGGACTACCTGTGCGACGAGGTGGTGCCATTCGTCGATGGGCGCTACCCGACGCTGGCCGGGCGCGAGCACCGGGGCCTGGCGGGCAAGTCCTCAGGCGGCTACGGCGCGATGGTCGTGCCGATGCTGCGCCCCGACGTGTTCGGCGCGCTCGCCTCGCACGCCGGCGACGCGCTGTTTGAATGCTGCTACCAGCGTGACTTCCCGCTCGTGGCCCGCCAGTTGCGCGACCGCTTCGACGGCTCCTATGAGGTGTTCTTCGAGCGGCTGGCCGGCACCGACCACTTCGACTGGTCGCTGTACGGCAAGCCGTTTGAGATCTACGGCTATGCGTGCGCGTACTCCCCGGACCCCGACCGGCCCGGCCGGGCGCTGCTGCCGTTCGAGATCTCCACCGGCCGGCTCGTCGAGGACGTCTGGGAGCGGTGGTTGGCCAACGACCCGGTGCGGATGGCGCCGGCGCACGCGCGGGCGCTGCACAGCCTGCGCCGCATCTACCTCGACGCCGGGCGCAGCGACGAGTACTTCCTGGATCTCGGGGCGCAGGCCTTCGCCCAGGAGCTGACCACGTTGGGTGTCACGCACTCGCTCGAGCTGTTCGACGGCAAGCACGGGGGCATGACCTATCGGTACCCGAACGCGATCCGGGAACTCGTCACCGCTCTGCAGTAGTCCACCGCGCTGAGCTCTCCAGCAGACCACCGCGGTTACTCGCGCGCGAGGGGAAAGCGTTGACCGGTCTGGGACCGCGCGTTAGACTGATCCGCGGCTCGGTACCGGGAGGCTTCGCGGCCTCACGGACCTGGTCAGGGCAGAGACAAACCAATGACCGGAGGGGTCTGATCGGCCCGGCCGTCCATGGAGTCAGACGTGGCACCGAAACCTGACGATCCGACCGCGCAGCTGAGCGGCGGGGAGCTTCTGGCGGCAATCTCGACGAGCATCGTCGGGATCCTCCGCGAGCACTACGGCCGCGGCCCGATGAAGGCCAAGACCTATGCACTCGACGACATCATCATCGTCGTCCTGCGCGGCAGCGGTTTCACTCCGCTGGAGAAGACGATCATGGAGAGCGGCGAGCCGGAGCGCGTGATCGCGATGCGCGAGGACTTCCAGCGGGTCATGGCCGGCCGCTACAGCGGGACGATCGAGCAGCTCACGGGGCGGAAGGTCATCGCCTTCCTCAGCCAGGCCCACGTCGAGCCCGACATCACGATGGAGATCTTCTTCGTCGACGGTCCGCTGGCCGGCTTCGGCGCGGTCGAGATCACCGAGCCGAGGTGATCACGGTCACAGCAGCGCTTCGGTCACCGGCCGGGGCCGGCCGAGATGGTAGCCCTGGGCATAGTCGACACCGTGCTGCTTGAGCAACTCGACCGTCGCGTGGTCGCCGACGAACTCGGCGATCGTGCGCTTGCCCAGGCCGGTTGACATCTGCACGATCGAATCGAGGATCAGCTGGTCGGTGCTGCTGGCGGGCAGGTTGCGGATGAACTCACCGTCGATCTTGACGTAGTCGAAGGGGATGTGCTTGAGGTAGTAGAAGGACCCGAACCCGGCCCCGAAGTCATCCAGCGCGAAGCGGCAGCCGATCTCGGTCAGGCTGGCGGCGAAGTTGCGCGCGCGGCTCATGTTGGCGATCGCCGCGGTTTCGGTGACCTCGAGCACGAGACTGGCGGGATCGACCGACCTCGCCTGCAGCTGGTCCTCGATCAGCGCCAGCAGCGCGGGGTCGCCGACCGAGCGCCCGGAGATGTTGACCTCCAGGCGCAGCTCGTGTCCGGCGTCGCGCCGTTCGGCGATCAGCCGGATGGCTTCGCTGAGCACCCAGCGGTCGATCTGGAGGATCAGGCCCGAGCGCTCCGCCGTGTACAGGAACTGCGCGGGCTTGATCAGCTCGTCGTGGTCGCCGGGCAGGCGCAACAGCAGCTCCCACTGGGAGACCGTGTCGCTGCCGAGGTCGACGATCGGCTGGCAGTGGAGCACGAAGCGGTCCTCGCGCACGGCGCGTCTGACCCGTTCGGCCCAGGTGACCCGCGTGGTCATCCGCTGCGCCACGGCCGCGTCCGTGACCGCGACGCGATGAGCCGCGCTCACGACCGCGACACGATCCTTGCCCGCCTCCTTGGCCTCGTACATCCCTGCGTCGGCGTCGATCAAGATGTCGTCCGCGGTCAGGTCCTTGCCCGGCTGGTGAAAATCGGTGATCCCGATGCTCATCGTCACGCGCCGATCCTCACCCATAGTGGCCCACTCTCCCTCTCGCAACGCCTCGAGCAGGCTGGCGGACAGCGTCTGGGCCTCCGCGGTGGTGGCGTGAGGCAGCAGCACGGCGAACTCGTCGCCTCCCAGCCGCGCGAACACATCGGTCTCGCGGAGGCGCTGCTGCACCGCGTGCGCGAAGTCCCGGAGCACCTCGTCGCCGACGTTGTGCCCGAGCGTGTCGTTGATGCGCTTGAAGTCGTCGAGGTCGAGCGCCAAGATCGCGCCGCCACGGCCGTAGCGGCGCGCGTCGGCCATCTGGTGGGTGAGCTCCAGGCTGAAGCCGCGGCGGTTGAGCAGTCCGGTCAGTGGATCATGGTCGGCGAGGTAGCCCAGCTCGCCCTCGAATCGCTTGCGCTCGTCGATGTTCTGGAGCGCTCGCAGGCAGTAGAGCGGCTTGCCCGCGGGGTCGCGGACCAGCCACGCGTTGACCAGGACCCACACGGCTTGGCGTTCGGGGCGCAGCACGCGCTGCTCGAACTCAAACGTGGCCAGCTCGCCCGAGGCCAGCCTCAGGCTGGCCGCCAGGTCGAGGTCGATGTCCTCAGGGTGCAGGATCGAACGGACATCGGTTTGCAGCAGCGCCGCGCTCGAAGCGCCGGTCAGCTCACACAGCGCGGGGTTGACCTGCAGGAAGCGTCCCAGGGAGTCCGGATCGATACTGACCATCGCAACGCCGATCGGCGCGTCGCTGAAGGCGCCGTGCAGATATGCCTCAGCGTTCGTCCGCCAGTCGGTGTCGCGGCTGTCCGCACCCACGTCGCGCACGGGGATCAGGGACCGAGGACCACTTCGAAACATCCGACCGTTACCTCCAAGAACGCACCAATCCACAGTAAGCACGGTCCGCGATGGCAGTCACAGTGCGCCCACCGCTGCGGCCAGCAACCTTGATGGCTTCTCACCAGACCCCTTGTAGCAGCACGGTGACCTGCCTTGGCCCGCTGCACTGTAGCGCGCACGGCCCCGGTCACGCGTGCGCGGAGCGCTGCCACGGTGCGATCGTCGCTTCAATGGTGACCCTTGAGGAGACACTGACACGGTTGGCGAGCTAAGGGTCGGTTTCCAGCGGTTCGGGGCGGCCGAGGTGGTAGCCCTGAGCGCAGTCGACCCCCAGTTGGCCCAGGAGTGCGAGCGTCTGCGCATCCTCGACGCCTTCGGCGACGGTCTTGAGCTTGAAGCCTTCGGCCAGGTGCACGATGGCCTGAACGACGCTGCGACTGGCCGGATTGCGGCACAGGTCCCGCACGAACTCCATGTCGATCTTGAGAAAGTCGATTCGGAGCTGCTTGAGGTAAGTGAAGCCGCCGTAGCCGGTGCCGAAGTCGTCGAGTGCGAGTGTGCAGCCCAGGCGGTGAAGTCCGTCAGCGAACGCTCGTGCCGCCGCCTGATCGGCGATCAATGCGGTCTCGGTGATCTCGAACACCATCGCCTGGGGGTCGGCGCCGCTGGCTTGGATGCACCGTTGGATGTGTTCGATCAGACCGGGATCGGTGATCGACCGACCGGACACGTTGAGCTCCACCGGGCGTCCGGTGGCGGCCAGCTCGGCGGCCCGGGCGATCACCCAGCGATCGATCTCGCTGATCAGTCCGAACTCCTCGGCGACGGGAAGGAAGGCACCGGGATTGATGACGGCCGGGCCGGTCGGTGAGGCCGTCGGATCGAGCATGCGCAGCAGCAGTTCGCGCTGGACCACCCGTCCGGTCACGATCTCGACGATCGGCTGCGCGTACAGGACGAACAGCTTCTCGGCCAGTGCCTCCTGCACCCGCCGGACCCATTCCAGCTTCCCGAGATCGATCTTGATCCGATCGCGCTCAGCCTTTTGCGCCGCGATGTCGTCGAACACGACGACACACCCCTCAATCCCGTCATCGGTCGAGAACGGCGCGGCGGTGTAGGCCACCGGCAACAGCGTGCCGTCACGCCGCACGAACACGTCCTCTTCGACGCGCACCGTGACGCCGTCACGTCTGGCCGCCCGGATCGGGCAATCATCGGGGCCCCGGTGCGATCCGTCGGGAAGGCGACTATGGACGATGTCGTGGACCACGATGCCCTCCAGCTCTTGCGCCGTCCAGCCGACGAGATCCTCGGCCGCTTGGTTCATGTACGTCAGCCGGCCCTCTGGATCAACCGCGTAGACCCCTTCGGCCATGCTGTCGGTCACCGCGCGGACGTAGTTGCGGGCCGACAGCAGCGCCCGTTCTGACTCGATCCGGTCAGACGCATCCATCGAGACGCCGATCAGCCCGGTCACCGCCCCGTCGTGGTCGCGCATCACCGTGTTGCGCACGTAGGCCGGGAACACGGAACCGTCCTTGCGGCGCAGTTCGATCTGTCCGTCCCACCGGCCCTCGCTGCGCAACTGCTCGATCAGCGCCTCGGCTTGCCCGGGCTCGGCCGCGACGATGATGACCTCGGCCAGGGGACGTCCGATCGCCTCTGTGGCCGTCCACCCGTACAGCCGCTCGGCCCCGCGGTTCCAGCTCGTGCACGTCCGCCCTGGGTCGGTGGCGATCACCGATACGTCGACCTCGTCGAGCAGCCTGGCTTGGATGCGCAGCTGCTCCTGAGCGGTGTGGCGCTCGGTCACGTCCTGATGAGAAACCACCACGCGCAGACGACCCGAGCCCGCGTATCGCGTGGCTCGCATCAGGAACCATCGCCGGGTGGAGGGGCTGTGACAGGGGTACTCGAGGACATACTCGGCCCGCGTGCCGGCCAGGATCTCCTGCAACCCCGCCGCGGCCTGGATCGCGAACGGATCGGCTGCGGCTCCGCACGCCGCGACGTAGCTCGCGCCGATGAAGTCACCGTGGCCGCCCTCGCTGGCCGCGAACCGGCGCCAGGGCTGATTGACGGCCACGATCGTGCCCTCCTCGTCGAGGACCGCGATGTGCGCGTTGAGCGAGTCCAGCGTGGCCTGCCAGAACTCTCCGGCTTGCGCCAGCTGCTCGCTGGCCAGGACCCGCGTGGTCACGTCGCGCTCGGCCACGCGGTGGGCCACCAGCAGGCGCTGCTCGCTGTCGGCGAGTTGGCGTTGCAGGTCCACCAGAGCACGCTGGTGCTCGGTTTCACGCCCCCGATCCGTCAGTACCGATTTGCTCATGGACCCGTCTCCCGTGTGCCGGTGTTGATCCGGCGCCCGATTACGCGCGGCTCCGCGCGCGTGCAGCCGGCCCCCCGGTACCACCTGAGACTCATCAGCGCGCCGAGTCCCGTCCCGACGCGCCGGCGCAGATGGCCTGCACCCATCGATATCGGCATCCCGACGCGGCGACTTGAGTCCGCGGCACTTCGCGCGACGCATCGCTGTGGCTGTTCCCCGGGATGCGCCGTCGTGGCTCCTCCGAAAGATAGACTCGGGTTCAGATCACGGCGTCATCAGCGGCGCTGGAACTCTGAGTGCTTGATGGCTATCCCGCTTGGCCCGGCTGGCGCGCCAGCCCGATCTGCTTGTGGAGCGCTTTGAGGGTGGCGACGTAAATCTCTGAGAAGGTGGGGAACGGCTGGATGGTGTCCCGCAGCACCTCGAGTGGCACCCTGGCCCGGATGGCCAGCGTGGCTTGCTGCAGCCACTCACCGGCCTCGGGTCCCAAGGCGTAGGCGCCAGTCAACCGGTCGCCGTCGCTGAGGAGGGTCAAGAAGCCGTTGGATTGTGCGTAGGCGTGGGTGTATGTGGCGGTCTTGGCCACCTCGGAGAGGGGGGTGGTGGCGCTAAAGGCGGCCTCTGTGGCGCCCACCGACGCCGCTTGGGGGTCCGTGTACACGACGTCGGGAATCGCCTCGTAGTTGGCCTGACGGGGTTCGCCGAGGATGTTGGCGGCGACGACCTCGCCCTGGTACTTCCCCACGTGGGTCAGGAGCCGCACGCCGTTGACGTCGCCAATGGCCCACAGACCTTCGCCGGCGCACAAGCGGGGGTCGACCGGGATGCCGTGCCCGTCGGCATGGACGCCGACTGTGTCGAGGCCGATCCCGTCCACCCGGGGGCGCCGGCCGGTGGCGAGAAGCAGGTGGTCACCGCGCAATTCGCGGCCGTCATCGAGTGCCAGGACGTAGTCCTCGCCTTCGCGTCGGGCCGCCGTCGCCTTCAGGCCCAACATCAGTTCGACGCCGTCGCCGCGGAGCACCTCGCCCAGCGCCTCGCCCAGCGGCGCGGGCTCATGGGCGAGAAGATGTCCCGCCGCCTCGACCAGGGCCACCTCGCCGCCCAGACGGCGCACGGCCTGGGCCATCTCGGTGCCGACCGGCCCACCACCCAGGATCAGCAGGCGCCGTGGCACGGCCTTCATACCGGTCACCTCGCGGTTGCTCCAGACACCCTCCAACTCGGCCAGGCCCGGGACCGGTGGCACGACCGGATCCGAGCCGGTCGCCACGACAATGTGGCCCGCGGTATGGGCCACGCCGTCCACTTCGACCACACCCACCCCGGCCAGCCGGCCAGTGCCGCGCAGCAGGTCGATGCCCTTGTCTGCCAGCCAGTGCTCCTGGCCGGCATCGGAGTAGTTCGAGACCATGAAGTCGCGATAGGCCAGGGCCGCCGCAACATCGACCTGGGCGCTGGCCGCCGCCTCGCGCGCCTCCTGGGCTGCCTCCCCGGGGCGGAGCAGCGTCTTGGACGGAATGCACGCCCAGTAGGAACACTCGCCGCCGACCAGCTGGCGTTCCACGACGGCGACCCGCAGTCCACCGTCGGCCAACTCGCCTGCGCAGTGCTCGCCCGGCGAGCCGCCGCCCAAGACGATGACGTCGTAGCTGCTCATGTGCTCGCCCCGGGGCTGGCCCGACCGCAGAGCCCGGACTGCTGGTCCACCACGTGCAGAGCGTACCAAGCTGGTACACGCACCGACCCTGACAATAGGCTCGAACGATCTGGGTCGGACGGCGTCTCGAGCGTGACGGTCGGCTTGTCGCAGTCACTTGTTGTGGTAGGCGGCGAGGAAGACGCGGACTCCGCTGTCGGCATAGCGCTCGAGGTCGGCTGGTGCGGGTGGCTCGTCGCTGCCGAGCAGCATCGCCCGGTTGAGGGGGGCGGACATGATCAGCCAGTTGAAATGGACCGCTGCGTGCTCGGGGTCCTGAACTCGCAGCACGCCCCGGGCGGCCAGGCGCTGAAAGGCGGCGGCGAGGGCGGCGATCGTGCGCCCGGGGCCGCGCTCGTAGAACGTGCGCCCGAGCGCGGGGAAGCGGCTCGCCTCGCCGATCACCAGCCTGCGCAGCTGCAGGAGCCGTGGCTGCATCACGCCCTCGAGCAGCCGGCGCGCAAGGTCGCGGAGGTCCGCCTCGATGTCCCCGCTGTCAGCCAGGTTGAGGACTTCCTGATACACCGGGTCGCTGATCTCGTTGACCGTGTTGGTCACGATCTCGACGAACATGCGCTCCTTGTCGGCGAAGTGTTTGTAGACCGTCTGCTTGGAGACGCGGGCCAGCGCAGCGATCTCGTCCATGCTCGTGCCGAGGTAGCCGTGGTTGAGGAACACGGTCGTGGCCGCCTCGACGATCGCCCTGCGCTTGCGTGCGGATCGACGCTCATCCTCGAACCGGTCCTCGCTGCGTGGGATCGCCATCTCGACTGACCATGGTACTAGACAGTACAGTTCCAATCAGGTACTGTACCGTCCAGTTCTGAGCGATCGTGTGGAGGAAGGCCGTGATGCGACTTGTGGTCATCAACCATGTCACCCTCGACGGCGTGATGCAGGGCCCTGGCCGACCAGAGGAAGACACCCGGGACGGCTTCAGCCATGGTGGATGGGCGACCCCCAACGGCGACGACGTGATGGGCCGTGCGCTTGGCGAGCGGATGGGCAAGCCGGACGGCGGGCTCCTGCTCGGTCGGTGGAGCTATGAGTCGCTGCTCGCCTCCTGGAACGCGCAGGGGGGCCCGTACCAGGACGCTCTCAACAACGCGCCCAAATACGTCGCCTCTCACAACCCCGCGACGAGACTCGAATGGCCGAACTCAACCCTGCTGCACGGCGACATCCCCGCCGCGGTGGCCGAGCTGAGGCAGAGCCTGACGGGCGACCTGGTGATCATGGGCAGCGGCCAGCTGATTCGCTCGCTACTGCCACACGGACTGATCGACGAGTATCTGCTCTTGATCCACCCGCTCGTCCTCGGCTCGGGCCGGCGCCTGTTCGATCACGACCACCACACGGTCCACCTGCGCCTCGTCACGAGCACCGCGACGACGACCGGCGTGATCATCGCCACCTATCACCCCGAGCGATGACGACGACCCCACTCTTGATGCTTGACGGCCTGGGCTTTCCCGAGTCGACGCGGTGGCACGACGGACGTGTCTGGGTGTGCAATTGGGGCGCCGGCGAGGTGCTCGCCACGGCAACCGCCGGCGAGCGCACGGTGAGGGCGCGCCTTGCGCCACGCACCCTTCCGTTCAGCATCGACTGGCTGCCCGACGGGCGGCTGCTCGTGATCGACGGACCCCGGCGCCTGCTGCTGGGCCAGGAGCCGGACGGCACCCTCAGTACCGTCGCGGACCTCACTGGCTTCGGCTCCGCGCCGTTCAACGAGCTTCTGGTTGACTCGGCCGGCAACGCGTTCGTCAACGGCGGGTCGGGAATCGTCGTCTGTGTCGCGCCGGACGGCACCGTGCGCGAGGTCGCCGACAGTCTGAAGTGGCCCAACGGCATGGCGCTACTCGACGACGGTCGGACGCTGGTGGTCGCCGACTCGCACGCTCAGCAGCTCGTCGCCTTCGACGTACAACCTGACGCGACGCTGGCCCGCCGTCGGGTGTGGGCCGATCTCGAGTACGCCCCCGACGGCATCTGCCCGGACGCAGACGGCGCGATCTGGATTGCCACCGTCCCCGGTCAATGCTGTATGCGGGTGCGAGAGGGCGGCGAGATCCTCAACATCGTCTCCGCCGACCGAGGCTGCTTCGCGTGCGTACTCGGCGGCGAAGACGGGCGGACGCTATTCGTCGCTGCCGCACAATGGCGCGGCATGGAGGCGGCGATGACCGACGGGCCTGGGCTCACCGGCCAGCTGCTCGCGGCGCCCGATCAACCCGCACCACGCGCCGGCCGGCCATAGCACGAGAACCCAGGACGAGCACCGGGCGCCATCCAGCAAGACCGTGGCTCCCGTCCGTGGTGGCGAACTGGCAGCCGACGACATGTTGGGCAGGGCAGATGCGGGTGGACGGCGTTGCAGAGGCGCGCCCCGGCTGCGAGGCTACGCCCCGATGGCAATGACCGCCGACCAGGAGCTCGCCTTCGCCGGCCCGGGCGCGCTGGCGGCCCTCGTCCGGGCTGGACAGGTCCATCCGCGCGAGCTCGTCGAGCTGTGCCTACGCCGGATCGACGCGATCGATCCGCGCACCAACGCCTTCCGCGTCACGATGCCCGAGCAGGCGCTCGCGCAGGCCGACGCCGCGGCGAGCTCCGACGGACCGCTTGCCGGCGTGCCGATCGCGATCAAGGACGACACGCCGGTCGCGGGCCAGGCGATGACGCTCGGACTGAAGCGCTCCGGTCCGCCGCAGAGCGCCGATGCGGAGGCGGTGCGCCGCTTGCGCGCGGCGGGCGCGATTCTGATCGGGATCACCAACGTCCCTGAGCTGACGATCTTCCCCTGGACGGCGAGCCAGGCGAACGGGATCACCCGAAATCCGTGGAATCTCTCGCGCACGCCCGGCGGCTCCTCCGGCGGTTCAGCCGCGGCGGTTGCGAGCGGCATGGTGCCCGCGGCCACTGGCTCCGACGGCGGCGGTTCGATCCGAATCCCGGCGGCGTGCTGTGGCCTGGTGGGGATGAAGTCGACCCGCGGCCGGGTGTCGATGGCGCCCGCGCGCGAGGGCTGGCTCGGCCTGGGCGTCTACGGCGGGCTAGCGCGGACCGTCCGCGACAGTGCGCTGCTGCTCGACGTGATGCACGGCAGTATGGCCGGCGACGCGCACACCGCCCCGCCGTTCACCGGTTCCTATGTCACGGCCGCCGACACGCCGCCCGGCCCGCTGCGGATCGCCATCTCGCGCAAGCTCCCGCCGGGCCTGATCGCGCGCGTGTCCCGCGATCAGCGGGGGGCCTGGGAGCGCACCGCGGTGCTGCTCGAGGCGCTTGGACACGAGGTGCTGGAGCGCTCTCCGGCCTACGGCCTGGCCCAGGTCGAGTACCTGCAGACCTGGCTGCGGGGTGTGTATGAGGAGGCCCGCACGGTCCCCGATCGCCCGGGGCTCGAGCGCTCATCGCGTCAGATGGCGGCCGCGGGCCGGTATCTCGTGCCCCCGGTGCGGCGGGCCAAGCTCATCGCCACACGGGCGGCCACGACCGCCCGGCTGCTGGCGCTGTGGGACGACTTCGACGTGCTGATGACGCCCGGACTGGCCCGGACGGCGATCGCCGCGGAGGGCGGCTTCGATCGCTCGGCGCCGATCGCGATCGACATCGCGGGGCGCTTCACCCCGTTCACGCCGATCTTCAACGTCACCGGTCAGCCGGCGGTGACGGTGCCGGCGGGCCTGGGTGCCGATGATCTGCCGCTGAGCATTCAGCTCGTCGGCCGGCCTGGCGCGGAGGACGTGCTGTATGCGCTGGCCGGGCAGATCGAGTCTGCCGCGCCCTGGGCCTCGCGCCGCCCGCCCCTGTTCAGGGCGTGACGAGCCGCCCGGCGACGTCGCGCGGGCCCCGCATCGACGGGCGCGCGAACCGCCCGTCCGCCGGGGCTCGTGGGACCCGTGAGCGCTGGGGGCGGGCCCACGGTTCGCGATGACGTGCCACGGTGAGATGAGACGGCACCGTCATCGGCGTGCGTATCATCGCCGTGTTGTTCATGAATCCAAGATCTGAGAGTGTCCTCGACCTCCGGCGCTTGGTGGGCTTTCGGCCCGGTGGCGCCGATGGGCCTCCGGGCCAGCCGTTCGCCAGCGCGGTGCCCGCACCGATCGCCGGACGGGTCGCGTGCGCCTGATTCCACGTTCCCGTCGGGGGGCGCTGTGGCGGTTCGCCGCCGCTGCCGTGATCGTGATCGCTGCCACGGCGGCGACGACCGCGCTCGCCGGCCTGCTTCAGGTCAAGCAGATCGTCAGTGACCTCGACCTGACGCCCCCGCTCAAGCACGTCGCGGTTGTCCTCCCACCGGCGGGCGCTCCGCAGACGATCCTGGTCATTGGCTCCGATCACCGCGCCGGCACGCCCTACACGTCGGCCAACACCGACACGATGATGCTGATCCGTCTGAACGCGGCTTCCTCGACGATCAACCTGCTCTCGGTTCCGCGCGACCTGGAGGTTCAGCTGCCGATCGGCGGGGGTGAGACGGGCGCCTTCAAGCTCAACGCCGCCTACTCGTTCGGCGGGGTGAGGCTGTTGATCAACACGCTCAAGCAGCAGGTCTTCCCGGGGATTTCGATCAACCACGTCCTCGATGTCAACTTCAGCGCGTTCGTGGGGCTCGTCAACGCGATCGGCTGCG
>Ga0302326_10021828_pt1 | contig 13114 bp, 11 predicted proteins | sample Palsa_T0_3_FD_202264 | JGI IMG/M metagenome (GOLD analysis project Ga0302326, IMG submission 202264) | Peat permafrost microbial communities from Stordalen Mire near Abisko, Sweden - Palsa_T0_3 | ecosystem: Environmental > Terrestrial > Soil > Palsa > Peat permafrost | place: Sweden: Abisko... | reverse complement strand
CTCCCAGCCGTCGCCGTTGGCGTCGACCCCGTACTGCGCCCACTCGCTGGGCAGGAACTGCATCCATCCCTCTGCGTCGGCGCTCGAGACGCTGAGGTCGCGCCCGTAGTCGGTCTCGACCTCGTTGATCGCGGCGAGCACCTGCCAGGGGATCCCGTAGGCGGTGCCCGCCGCCTGGAAGATCGGCAGCAGGAACGGCGGGATCTGGAAGCTTTCGATGAAGAAGTCCGGTAGGCCGCCGAAGGGGGACCGCAGCGAGAACGGCAGCGCCGGTGTCAGCGTGCTCGGCGACGGCGCGCGATGCTTCGCGCGCGGGCCGTTCGCGGCCGGGGCTTCGCCGGCGCCTTCGCCGTGGCGCGTGCCGCGTGACTTCCGACGCGCCGCCCCGCGCGAGCCGCTGGCGCTCGCGCCCTGCCGGCGCTGGGCGCTGACCTGCGGCGCGGCGGCTTCGCCCGTGCCCGAGCCCGCCGGCGTGGGCGCTTCCCCGCCGGTGCTCGTCGGCTGCGCTTCCGGCGCCGGCGTCGAGGTCGTGGCTTCACTGGGCGTGACGGTGGTGGTGGTCGTTGCCGGCGTCGTGGCTTCGGCGGCCGGCGTGGTTTCGCCGGGCACGGCTTCGTCCGCGAGGCTGGCCGCGGGCAGGCCCAGCGCGAGCGTCGCCACGGCGAGGGCGAGGAGCGCCAGGCGCAGGGTCGGCGGTCGTCGGGTCATCGCGTCATTCGCTCCCGAGCAGGTAGTTGAGCAGCAGGCCGCCGGCTTCCGAGCTTTCGCTCGCGGGCGTGTAGTAGGTGGTGCCGGACGTCGAGCCGCCGACCGGCTCGGCGGTGGCGCCCGCGCCGGAGCCGGCGACGCTCGGGCTCGGGGCTTCGCCGCCGCCGGTCGTCGTCGGTCCCGGATATTTCGCGATCGCCTGCGCGGGCGTCGCGCCTTTGAGCACCGCCAGCGTCCGCGCCATCAGCACGCTCGTGCCGCTGGTGTCGATCGTGGACGCCGACCTGGCCGCCGTGGCGCTGGCTGAAGCGCTGGCGGGGCTGCCGGAGCTGCTGAAGAGTTTGCGCCGGCAGCCGGAGTCCGAGGACGGTGCGATCGTGTAGGTGAGGCAGCCGTTGCCGACGCCCTCGGCGCGCAGGAAGTGGCCCAGCGCGTCGTAGCCGTTGGCGGCGCCGGTGCCGAGGAAGATGAAGTCCATGATGCGCTCCAGGCCGCCCGTTTTGCGCAGGCTGGTCAGCAGCGAGGAGAAGTTTTCGGTGAACGGCAGTGCGCCGTTGCCGAGGCGCTGCAGGCGTTTGAGCAGCGGCGTGGTGCCCTTCAGCGCGGGGCCCTGGAGCTTGGCGGTCTGGCCGAGGCTGGTGAAGAACTTTTCGTTGCTGTGGGCGAACGCGGGCAGGCTCGTGAACGTCTTGTCGATCCCGGGCGCGGCGGCTTTGAGGTCGGTGAACGTCGGCGTGACCTGTTCGGCGAAGCGCTTGACGCGTTCGAGCGCCGGCCCCAACTGTTCGAGGAACGGCGGGAAAAGCTGGAGGTTGCGGGCGAGGGCGCCGCGCGTTGCGGCGCCGGCCTGGGCGACCTTGTTGGCCTGCACGATGAAGTCCGCGACGTGTTCGCGCACCTTCGCGAACGGCGCCAGCGCCTTGTCGGAGTCAACAGCGAGCTTGGCGAGCACCTTGTTCTCACCGGCGAGGATCGCGAACACCCGGTCGAGTTCGCGCAGGGCGGGGTTGGCGCGCTTGATGACTTCGCTGAGGTCACTGCCGCGCCCGGCGAGGCCGGCGCCGAGTTCGTTGAGGATGATCGTGAAGCGCTCGCGTTCGGGCAGGCGGGTGATGTCGCCGAGCAGGTCGACGTCGACGGGGCTCGCGGTGTTCTGCACCGGCAGCAGGTACTCGCCCGCGCCTTCGTGGCCCTTGGGAATCTTCTTCAGCGCCGGCGGCAGCGGCGTGCCTTCCACGCGCGGCTGCGTGGGCAGGCAGTCCACGTACTTCTCGCCGAGCAGCGCCTGCGGGCGGACCGTGCAGGTGGCGTCGGCGCGGAAGTCCTTGAAGCCGGGGTCTTCGATGTGCATCACGACCGCCGCCTTCGCCTGCGGCGTGGGCGTGACCGAGCCGACGGTGCCGACCTTGACCCCGTCGATCTTGACGTTCTCGCCGGAGATCAGGTTGCCGGCGTCGTCGAAGATCGCGCGCACGGTGTAGCCGCCGTTGGAGCCGCCCGCCGAGATCGACAGCGCCACCGCCGCCACGATCGCGGCGAGCGCAACGGTGCCGGCGACGCCGGCGGCCAGTCTCCTCCACCCCACCATCTCCGTCCTCAACCCGTCCCTTCCTTGCCCGTCCTCAATCCGATCCTTCCTGGCGTTGACAACGAGCGGGCGATCCCATCATCAGTGATGGGATCGCCCACCCAACCTTGCTTGCAGTCGAGCTTACGCCCACGGGCGCGTAAACCCTCCGCTCCTGTTTACTTCCTGGGGCACGGCGCGTTGTATGTCGCGGGCACGGCCACCGGTTTCGATTCTTCGCCGTTTTCCGCGAAGATCACTTCGGTCTTGACCGGGAAGCCGCCTTTCGGGCACTTCGTGGGGACGCGCCCGTAGTAGATCGTCTTGCCGTTCTTCTTGTACGCCGAGCCGGCCTTGACTTTGATCGTCTTGACCGACGCGTACGGCGCACCCGGCACGCTCGCGATCTCCGGCACCGTCACTTCGAGCTCGGGGCCGTAGCCGGCGCCGCCCACGAAATTCTTGTATTTGCCCGGGGACAGGATTTCCAGCGACACCGGCGTGTGACCGTCGGTGAAGAACACGAACCCACCGCCGGGCTTGTAGAAGGAGAAGATTTCGGCGGTCTCTTCGACGCGTTCGCCGCCGAGGGTCACGTAGCCGAGGGCCGTGCCGATCGGCCCCGCCTGCGAGCCTTTGGGGCACTTCACCGGACCGAACTGGCGAATGGTTTCTTCGCTGCACGTGGGGAAGCCGCTCGGGTGCAGCGTCGTGCCTTTGGGAAGGTAGAAGTTGACGCCGATGATCGGCGGCGGCGAGCCGAAGTATTCGGTTCCCGAGATTTCGTATTCGGTCTGGAGCGCGGCGCCCGCGCCGAGGATGTTGCCGGTGTGCGGGAAGCCGGGAATCGGCACCGCGACCGCTTTGAACTTGACCGTCGGCACAGCCGATGCGACGCCTGGCAGCGCCAGCAGGGCGAGGCCGAGGACAGCAAGACAGGTGGATGCTCTACGCATCGCTTTCCCTCCTCTATTGATGAACAGGTCCGCCTCGATCCGGGTAGCTCCGGAGCCATACCGGTCCGGCGACATCGAGATCCCCGTGCGACTCCCGAGGAACTATGGCGAGTATCTGACGCAAGACCTTATCCTTCCCGCTCCGCTCGTTCAACCTCGCACCCGCAGCGCACGCCCGGCGCGCCGAGCTGGTTCAGGCGGGAGCCCGTCGATGCGGGGACGGAGCGCACAGACAGGAGGCTACACGCCGGGCCTGCGGAAAACACCGGACCGCGCCCGCGGACCGGCGCCGTCGGACCTCGCACAGACGCCGACGAACGGCCATGAGCAACCCTAACGCTTGACTTCAGGTTTATGTTGAGGGGAGGGACAGCTCGAGCTGGCGTCGTCAGAGCCCATCGGCGATGATCCTAGGCAGCCACCGCCGTCACCGAGGGAGGAAGCGAATGGACTTTGAGCCGAGCAAGCGCTGCATCGAGTACAGGGAGCGCCTGACCGCGTTCATGGACGAGCACGTATACCCGGCGGAGGAGGTGTACGAGCGCCAGCTGCGCGAGTCCGGCGACCCTCATCACCAGCCGCAGGTGATGGAGGATCTGAAGGTGCACGCGCGCGAGGCGGGGCTGTGGAACATGTTCCTGCCGGACGCCGAGCACGGCGCCGGCCTGTCGAACAGCGATTACGCGCCGCTGGCGGAGATTCTCGGACGCTCGCACATCGCCTCCGAGGCGTGCAACTGCTCCGCGCCGGACACCGGCAACATGGAGGTGCTGCACCAGTTCGGCACCGACGAGCAGAAGGATCGCTGGCTGACGCCGCTGCTCGAGGGAGACATACGCTCGGCGTTCGCGATGACCGAGCCCGACGTCGCCAGCTCGGACGCGACCAACATCGCGCTACGCATCGAGCGCGACGGCGACGAGTATGTGCTCAACGGGCGCAAGTGGTGGATCACGAATGTGTTCCATCCGCACTGCCGGATCTTGATCGTGATGGGCAAGACGCAGCCTGACGCGCCGACGTACACGCAGCAGAGCCAGGTTCTCGTGCCGCTGGACACGCCGGGGGTGACGGTGGTGCGCAACCTGCCGGTGTTCGGCTACGTCGACCAAGACGGGCACGGCGAAATCGAGTTCGAGGACGTGCGCGTGCCGGTGAGCAACGTGATCTCCAAGGAGGGCGACGGCTTCATGATCGCCCAGGCGCGCCTGGGGCCGGGGCGCATCCACCACTGCATGCGCGCGCTCGGCGCCGCCGAGCGAGCGCTCGAGCAGATGTGCAGGCGCGCGGTCTCCCGTGTCACCTTCGGCCAGCCGCTGGCGATGCGCGGCAACATCCTCGACTGGATCGCCGAGTCGCGCATCGAGATCGAGATGGCGCGATTGCTGACGCTGAAGGCGGCGTGGATGATGGACACGGTCGGCAACCGCAACGCGCGCACTGAGATCGCCGCGATCAAGGTGGCCGCGCCGAACGTCGCGCTGAAGGTGCTCGACCGCGCGATCCAGGTGCACGGCGGTGGCGGCGTCTCTGAGGACTTCGGCCTCGCGAGCGCCTACGCGCACCTGCGCACGCTGCGCTTGGCCGACGGCCCCGACGAGGTGCACAAGCTGTCGATCGCGCGCCGCGAGCTCGCCCCGTACATCCCCCGCGACGAGGCGCGCGCGAGCGCTTGAACCGGCCGGTCCCGCACCCGCCGCGCGAGCAGGGGGCGCCGAGCGCATGAGCGAGCTGAGCTTCCACGAGCGCCCGGCGGCGGGCGAGCCGCAGGGGCTGCTGGTGCTGCACCACGGCCGCGGCACCGACGAGCTCGACCTGCTGGCGCTGGGCGAAGTCCTCGATCCCGAGCGACGCCTTTTGATCGTGCTGCCGCGCGCGCCACTTTCCCTGCCCGGCTCCCCCGGCTACCACTGGTATCTGGTTCCCCGCGTCGGCTATCCCGACCCCGACACGTTCGACGCCGCCCGCCGGGCGCTCGGGCAGCTGCACGACGAGCTGTGGCTGCGGACGGGGATCGCGCCGGCGCGAACGGTACTCGGCGGCTTCTCGATGGGCGCGGTGATGAGCTACGCCCTCGGGCTCGACGCACAGCGCCCCGCGCCCGCCGGCATCCTCGCCTTCTCGGGCTTCATCCCAGCCGTCGAGGGCTGGACGCCCGACCTCGAGGACCGCAAGGCGGTGCCGGTGTTCGTCGCGCACGGGCGGCTCGATCAGGTGATCGCGGTCGACTTCGCGCGCGCGGCTGTGCAGCGGCTGCGCGAGGCGGGCCTGTCGGTCGACTACCACGAGTCCGACGCCGCCCACCGCATCGACCCGCGCGAGATCCCAGCCGCCAGCGCGTGGCTGAAGGGCATAAGGTTGACGAGAACAGCCAGTAAGGATTAGGAGGAGGAGTCGCATGTCGGTCGCAGCGGTGCGTCCACAGTCGCCCTCGAGGCGCGGACTCGAGGTCCTGATCGTGGGCGCGGGCTTCGGCGGGATCGCCGCCGCGATCGAGCTGCGCCGGCGCGGCATCGCCGAGGTGAGCATCCTCGAGAAGGCGCCCGACCTCGGCGGCACGTGGTTCTACAACAGCTACCCGGGCGCCGCGTGTGACGTGCCGAGTCACCTGTACTCCTTCTCCTACGCACAACGCCGCGACTGGTCGCGGCTGTGCTCGCCGCAGGCCGAGATCCACGCCTACATGCACGAGGTCGCACGCGCACACGGCATCGATCGGCTCGTGCGCACCGGCAGCGAGGTGACCGCCTGCGCGTGGGACGCCGAGCGCTGCCGCTGGAGCGTGCAGACCGCCCACGGCGAGACCCACGAGGCCGACGCGCTGATCATCGCCACCGGACAGCTCGACCAGCCCGCGCTGCCGCGCATCGACGGCGCGCGGGAGTTCGCCGGCCACAGCTTCCACTCGGCCCAATGGGATCACGACTACCCGCTCGCCGGCAAGCGCGTGGCGGTTGTCGGCACGGGCGCGAGCGCGGTGCAGTTCGTGCCCGAGATCGCGCCGCAGGTCAAGCACATGAGTGTGTTCCAGCGCACGGGTAACTGGTTCCTGCCGCGCAAGAACCGGCGCTACCCCGCGCCGGTCAGGCTCGCCGTCGAACTGATCCCCGGACTGCAGGCGCTGCGGCGCAGTTTCGTGTTCGAGTACACCGAGTCGCTGACGCTGGCGATACGCCACCCCGAGACGATCGGACGCCTCGCCGGCGCGCGCTCGCGCTCGTTCATGCGCTCGCAGCTGACCGACCCGCAGATCCGCGCGAAGGCATGGCCGGACTACACCTTCGGCTGCAAGCGCATCCTCTTCAGCTCCGACTACCTGCCCGCACTGCAGCGCCCCAACGTCGAGCTCGTCACCGACGCGATCACCAGCATGACGCCTTCCGGCATCCTCACCGCCGACGGCCGTGAGCGCGAACTCGACTGCGTGATCTGGTCGACCGGTTTCAAGACCAACGACTTCATGTTCCCGATGCGCGTCACCGGCGAGGCGGGAGTCGACCTGCGCGACCACTGGGCTGGCGGCGCGCACGCGCACCTCGGCATGTGCGTGCCGGGCTTCCCCAACATGTTCGTCATGTACGGACCCAACACCAACACCTCCGGCGGGTCGATCATCGTCTACCTGGAGGCGCAGGCCTCCTACATACGCCAGGCGCTCGCGCACCTGCGCGCCCGCGGCGCCGGCGCGATCGCCGTGCGCGCGGAGGTCGAGGCGGCCAGCGACCGCGAGCTGCAGGCGCGCTTCGCGGGAACCGCGTGGACGCGCTGTGACTCGTGGTATCGCGACGAGCACGGGCGGATCGTCGCCAACTGGCCGGGCTACATGCGCGAGTACCTGAAGCGCACCGGGCAGCTCGACGCCGGCGAGTACAGCTTCGCCGCACTGCCAAAGCCAGTCACCGCCGTGAGCGCCTAGGGTGCGCGGAGGGCAACGCGAGCGATGCACGACTACGTGATCGTCGGCGCCGGCTCTGCCGGCTGCGTGCTCGCGAACCGGCTGTCGGAGGACCCGTCGGTGCGCGTGTTGCTGGTCGAGGCCGGCGGCAAGGACCGCTCGCTGAAGATCAAGATCCCGGCGGCGTTCCCGCAGCAGTTCCACACCAAGCTCGACTGGGACTTCCAGACCGAGCCCGAGCCCCACGTCGACGGGCGCTCGCTGTACATCCCCCGCGGCAAGGCGCTCGGCGGCTCGAGCTCGATGAACGCGATGCTGTACGTCCGCGGTCGCCCGCTCGACTACGACGGCTGGGCGGCGCAGGGCGCGCCCGGCTGGAGCTATCAGGAGGTGCTGCCGTACTTCGTCAAGTCCGAGGACAACGTCCGCGGCGTCTCCGCCTACCACGGCGCGGGCGGCCCGCTGCACGTCGCCGAGCAGCGCTCGCCGCGACCGATGAGCGCGCGCCTGCTGGCCGCCAGCGCAGCCGCGGGCATCCCCCGCATCGCCGACTACAACGGCCCCGAGCAGGATGGCGCGGCGATGTTCCAGGTGACCCAGAGGGACGGTGCTCGCTTCAGCGCCGCCGACGCCTACCTGCGCCCGGCGCTCGCGCGCCCGAACCTCGAGGTCCGCACGGGCGTCACCGCGCTCGGCCTTGAGATGGAGGGCGAGCGTGCGGTCGGCGTGCGCCTGCGCAGGGGCCGCAGCGGCGTCGAGGTCGCACGGGCGGGGCGCGAGGTGCTGGTGTGCGCCGGGGCGATCGGCTCGCCGCAGCTGCTGCTGCTATCGGGCATCGGGGCCGGCGAGGAGCTGCGGGCGGCGGGGGTGCAACCCCGCCACGAGCTCCCGGGAGTCGGTCGCAACCTCCAGGACCACCCGTTCGTGACGATCCTGTGGGAGGTCTCCGACCGCCAGACGCTGTACGGCGCCGACCGCCCGTGGGCGCTGGCGGAGTGGCTGGCGCGCAGGTCGGGCAAGCTCAGCTCGACGGTCGCCGAGGTCGTCGCGTTCACGCGCACGCGCGGCGGGCTTGCGGCGGCTGACATCCAGTTCCACATGGGCGCCGCCTACTACGAAGACCACGGCGCCGAGACATACGACGGCCACTGCATGGTGATCGCGCCGACGCTCGTCTCGCCGCAGGCTCGCGGCCAGGTGTGGCTGCGCTCGGCCGAGCCCACCGCCAAGCCGCGCATCATCACCAACACGCTGTCCCATCCCGACGACGTGCGCTCGCTGGTCGCCGGGATGCGCCTGGCGCGCGAGATCGCCGGGCAGGATCCGCTGAGGCAGACGCTCGTCAAGGAGCTCAAGCCGGGCAGCGGGTGCGTCGCCGACGGGGATCTCGAGGCGGACCTGCGCAGGCGCCTGATGCTGATCTACCACCCTGTCGGCACCGCGCGCATGAGCGACACTCACCCCCAGGCGGTGGTCGACTCGCAGCTGCGCGTGCACGGCCTGCAGGGGCTGCGCGTGATCGACGCGTCGATCATGCCGACGATCACCGGCGGCAACACCAACGCCCCCACGATCATGATCGCCGAGCGCGGCGCCGATCTGATCAGAGCCCACCCGACCGCGTGAGCCGCGCTGTCTACACACCCCTGGGTCGCAGCCTCGCCGCATCTCACGAGCGGAGGGCAGTTTGAGCCCGTCGATCAACTACCACCGCGAGGGCGAAGGCCCGCCGCTGGTGCTGCTGCACGGGGTCGGACATCACTGGCAGGCGTGGCAGCCGGTGATCGAGCGACTGGTCGACGAGTTCGACGTGATCGCGTGCGACACCCCGGGCTTCGGGCGCTCGGCCGCGCTGCCGGCCTCGGTCGAGCCCACGATCGCCGCCTACGTGGACGCGTTCGAGTGGTTCTTCGCCGAGCTCGGCCTCGAACGTCCGCACGTCGCGGGCAACTCGATGGGAGGCACGATCGCGCTGGAGCTTGCGCGCGACCGCTCGATCAGCTCCGTCAGCGCGTTCTCGCCCGCCGGCTTCTGGACCCGTGCCGAGCGCCGCTACTGCCAGCTCTCGCTGGGGGCGATCCCACGGACTCCCCCAGCGCTGCGCCCGCTGCTCGAGGCGATCGCGCGCTCGCCGCGGGGGCGCGTCGCGTTGTTCTCGCAGCTGTACGGCTACCCGGCGCGCGTGCCTGCCGAGGAGGCGGTGGCGGCGCTACGCGACGCGTGGGCCTCCCCCGCCTTCGTGACCACGCTGGACGCGTTCGGTCACTATCGCTTCACCGCCCCCGACCAGCTGCGCAGCACGCCCGTGACGATCGCGTGGGGCCGGCGCGACACGCTGCTGCCGTATCGGCTGCAGGCGCCACGCGCCCGCGCGATGCTGCCGTGGGCGACGCACGTGACGCTGGGCGCAGGACATCTGCCCTACCACGACGATCCAGCCGCGATCGCCGAGGTCATCCGCGCCCGCGTGCGCGCGGGCAGCGGCACGAGCTCGCGCACCGGACGCGTGTAACGCTCGGCGCGCCGGGCGGACTGAAGCGTGTAGGTCCGTCCCCAACTCTAGGAGAGCTTCCAATGAAAGCGATGACTCGTCTCAGCGCGGCTGCGGCGGCCGCGGCCGCCGTGCTCGCCGGCGCCGTCGGCGCCGCGCCCGCGCTCGCCGGTGGCGTCAGCCACGCCGTGTTCGTGCAGACCGACAACCTGTCAGCCAACCAGGTCGTGGTCTATGACCGCTCGGCTGAAGGCACCCTCGTGCAGGCTGGCGTGTACGCCACCGGCGGGCTCGGCGGCCAGCTGGCGGGATCGGAAGTCGACCACCTCGCCTCGCAGGGATCGCTCACCTACGACCGCGCCGACGGCCTGCTGTACGCGGTCAACGCGGGCAGCAACACGATCTCCGTGTTCGCCGTGCTCGGCGACCGCCTGGCGCTGCGCCAGGTGATCGGCTCGGGCGGCACGTTCCCCGTGAGCATCGCCGTGCACAACGGCATCGTGTACGTGCTGAATGCCCTGGAAGGCGGGTCGCTGCAGGGCTTTGCCGTCTCAGCGGGGCGTCTGGTGGAACTCGCCGGGTCGACCAGGGCACTGGGCCTGAACCCGACGGCCACGCCGCAGTTCACGCACACCCCCGGGCAGGTCGTGTTCTCGCCGGATGGCTCGAAGCTGATCGTCACGACCAAGGCGAACGGCGAAGACCTCGACGTGTTCGCCGTCCAGCCGGGCGGCCTGCTGTCGTCCTCGCCGGTGGTCGATCCGCTGCCGGGAACCGTTCCCTTCGCGATCACCTTCGACAAGCAGGGACACCTGATCCTCGCCGAGGCCGCGGGCGCGCTCGCCGACTTCCAGCTGCAGGAAGGCGGCACGATCGCACAGCTGGACGTCGTCCCGACCAGCCAGGCGGCGAGTTGCTGGGTGGAAGAAGCGAAAGGTCACTTCTACGTCTCCAACGCCGGCAGCGGCTCGCTCAGCACGTTCTCATCGAGCGTGAAAGGCGAACTGCTGACGCTGCTCGGCGACACGCCGACCAACGGCGGCACCGTCGACGCGACGGCCAGCTCGGACGGGCGCTTCCTGTACGTGCAGACCGGCGCCGAAGGGATCGTCGACGAGTTCGAGGTCGGTGCGCAGGGCGCGCTCACCGAGGTCGGCACGGTCACGGTTCCAGGCGCGATCGGCGGCGAGGGCATCGTCGCCGGCTAGCGGCGGCCGCGCCTTGCGGGTTGCGGCGTCCATGCGGCGCCGTAGCCTGCTCGGCGAGCGATGAACGGCATGCGCCATGAGCACCAGCTCCAATCCAGTCCCCCGGCACGCGCATGGGGTTGATCCCCGCGGTTGTGGTACCGCGTCGCCTGCGCCGCGAGACACCTGCGGTAGACGACGAAGGCGAGCTGATCGCCAGGCTGCGCGCGGGCGACGAGCAGGCGTTCGTGCAGCTCATCGCCCGTCATCACGCCGCGATGATGCGCCTGGCCAGCTCATTCGTGTCCAGCAGCGCGGTGGCCGAGGAGGTCGTGCAGGACACCTGGATGGGAGTGCTGCGCGGGCTCGACGGCTTCGCGGGCCGCTCGTCGTTTCGGACATGGCTACTGCGAATCCTCGTCAACCGCGCCAGGAGCACGGGCGTGCGTGAGCGTCGAAGCGTCGCGATCGGCGACGCCGGACCGGTCGTCGACTCCTCGCGCTTCGATGCGTCGGGCGCGTGGATGTCACCGCCCGAGCACTGGGTGGAGGACAGCGACGACCGGCTGCTCGCGCAGGGCTTGAGCGAGGAGCTGCACGCGGCCCTGGAGGCGCTGCCGGCGCATCAGCGCGAGGTCGTGATGCTGCGCGACGTCGACGGCTTGAGCGGACATGAGGTGTGCGAGGTGCTGGAGATCAGCGAGGTCAACCAGAGGGTGCTGCTGCACCGCGGGCGCAGCCATCTGCGCCAAGTACTGGAAGACGAGTTGGGGGGCGTGTGACGATGTTCTGGAACAGGAGCGAGCTGGCCTGCCAGCAGGTCGTGGAGATGATCACCGACTACCTCGAGGGCGCGCTGTCACGCTCGCAGCGCCGGCGCCTGGAGGCACACCTGGCGGGCTGCGAGCACTGCTCGGAGTACATCGAGCAGATGCGCGAGACGATCCGCCTGACGGGGCGCCTGCAGGCGCACGACCTGACACCCGAGATGAGCGAGGAGCTGACGGCCATCTATAGGCGCTGGCGCTCGGAAGGTGACTGATCCGCGGCGGGTGGCCGTCGGCACGCTCGTGCTCGTCCTGCTGGCGGGCGCGCTGGTGTGGCGCCTTCAGACGGAGGGGACGCCGCCGCTGGTGATGCAGCGGACGCTCGCTGCCTACGTGCGCACCCCCGGGAGTGCGCCCGTGCTCGCGTGGCCGCGAGAAGGCCAGGCGGCGGTGGAGGTGGAGGGCGTGGGCAGCTTCGGTGTCTCGGGAGAATCGCGGCCGGTGCCGATCGCGAGCGTGGCGAAGGTGATGACGGCCTACCTGACGCTGCGCGAGCACCCGCTGGCAGTGGGCGAACAGGGATTCACGATGACGATCACGCCGACGGAGGTCGCCGAACGCGGGCAGCGCGTGGCGCTCGGAGAGTCGACCGTGCGGGTGAGAGCGGGCGAGCGGCTGACCGAGCGCCAGGCGCTGCAGGCGCTGCTGCTGCCGTCGGCGAACAACATCGCCGCGCTGCTCGCCATCCACGACGCCGGCGGTCCGGCCGCGTTCGTGGCGCGCATGAACTCGACGGCACGCTCGCTCGGCATGACGTCCACCAACTACACGGACCCGAGCGGCTTCGATCAGAGCACCGTCTCGACCGCCGCCGACCAGCTGAAGCTGGCCCGCGTCGCGATGCGCATACCGACGTTCGCCGAAATCGTCGACGAGCCCGCCGCCGTGCTGCCAGTCGCAGGGCGCGTCGCCAACTACAACGGGCTCCTCGGCACGGAAGGCTACGTCGGCGTGAAGACCGGCTCGGACAGCGCCGCCGGCGGCTGTCTGGTGTTCGCCAAGCGCGTGTCGCTCGACGGAAAGCGCCTAACCGTGCTCGGCGTCGTTCTCGGACAGCAGCAGGGCGCGCTCGTGGAAGCGGCGCTGGCGAGTGCCCAGCGGCTGGGCGACTCGGCCGCCGCGGCGTTGCGCGTGGAGACCGTGCTGGCGACCGGCACCGGCGTGCTGCGCGCGAGCAACGTCGACGGCCAGCGAACGACTGGCGCGATCGCCGCTCCACTACGCGAGATCGGCTGGGGCGGGCTCACGCTCGCGGTCCGGGTGCGCATGCGCATGGCCGTCAAAAGTCTGAGCGCGAGCGAGCGCATGGCGACGGTCTCGGTTGAAGGCGCGAGCGCCGCAACGACTGGCGCGCTGGCGGTGCGCGCGCTCTCGGGCCCGTCGCTCGGCTGGCGCCTGCGACACCTCCTGTGAGCGCAGCTAGTGATCTGAGTCGTTAGTTGGTAGGCACTGTGTGGGTGGTGTCGAACTCCGTCGTGGTTAT
>Ga0302326_10021826_pt1 | contig 13114 bp, 15 predicted proteins | sample Palsa_T0_3_FD_202264 | JGI IMG/M metagenome (GOLD analysis project Ga0302326, IMG submission 202264) | Peat permafrost microbial communities from Stordalen Mire near Abisko, Sweden - Palsa_T0_3 | ecosystem: Environmental > Terrestrial > Soil > Palsa > Peat permafrost | place: Sweden: Abisko... | reverse complement strand
CACTCGTGCGTGCCGCGTCGGCACTCATGCCGACGCACGGCCAGCGGCAATGTCCTACAGCAACCTCTCCACGATCGCCACATCCCGCCACGCGCCATCCAGTTGGCCATGCTTTTCGTAGATCCCCACCTCGCGAAAGCCGCACGCCACGACCAGCCGCCGGCTGGCCGTGTTTTCCACGAAGATGCGCGACACCAGTTTCCAGAAGCCGGCGGCCTCGGCTGCGGTGAGCAGGCCCTCCAGCGCCATGCGTCCCGCGCCACGCCGGCGGCACGCCCGGTCTACGTAGACCGAGGCCTCGGCGATCCCGGCGTAGCATGCCCGCGGCCGGTATGCGAAGGTAGCCGCGAAGGCCACCACCGCGCCCTGCTCCTCGACCACCAGCACCGGGTGCGCGCCATCGAACCATGCGCGGATGTCGCCTTCGCTGCGCGGCCGGGTTTCGAAAGTGGCCGTGCGATCCGCGATGCCCTGGTTGTAAATGCGGGCAATGTCCCCAGCATCTTCCGGCTTGGCCTGACATGCATGCATTCCTAACTGTAACCGGCTTCCGCATTCCAGCTTCGGACTCCCGATCTGTGACACCCCTCGCTCGAACGACTGAGACTTCAGGCCGTGGCCGACTTTCAGCCCAGGTTGGCCAGCACTCGGATTCCGATCTAGGGGGAGAGCTACGGGAGCCTCGCCAATGTTCAATTGCCTCCGGCACCCGCCGGTGGCTGGGCTGACTTCCGACTCCTGACTTCTGCTACCAGTTCGGAAACGGATTCACCCTTCCCCGTCTTGCATCCGAGATCAGATCCGGTACGCGCGCGCGGCGGCGCAGCAGCTTTTCCAGCAGTTGCTCGAATTCGTCTTCTTCGCCATCCAACCACTCCGGCGGAACCTGGCGGAAGGCCCGGTCCACGACTTCTTCCGGGAAATGCACCATCTGATCCAGCCACGGCTGGAAATCGTCCAACGAGCGCACCCGCTCGTAGACCATCTTGCGCGGATACAGCCCCTGCAGCGGCGAGTCGGTGAACTCCCAATTGGGGCCGTTGAAGACGAAGCCGTGGTCGATCATGATGGCCACGAACGCCTTCTTGACCACCGCCTGCCAATCTTCGACGCGCGCGCGGAAAAAGACCGATTGGCGCCCGTCGGAGTTGGCCATCCACTTGTCGAAGACCAGGACAGCCAGGAAATCCGTCAAGTTGCTGACGCCGCTCAGCAGCGCGTCCGGCACAAAATCGTATACCGCCATCACCTCGGGATTGCCGGGGTGCCGCGAACCGAAGTGCCAGCCGGGGGCCACCGCGATGCGTTGCGTACCCAGATGGATAAAGATCTCCGGGTTGGCGGCCAGGAACCCGGGCGTGATGAGAATGATCTCGGCCGGCGCGGCGGAAACCTGCAGATACTTCAGGAAGACCGCAGATACCAACTCGTTGACCAGAATGCGGCGATGTTGGGGGTTGTTGCGGAACTTGACGATATAGAAGTTGCCGTCGTCCGCTTCGAGCAGGTGGGACTGGGCCCCGCCGCGCATTTTGCGGACATGCCGGCAGGCGGTGAGCGGCATGGAAATGCTGTACCCTAGAGTTGTATCACACCCCGGAGGAAAAACAGCAACATGCCCGAAGAAACCCAGGAAACCGCGACGCCCCCAACGCCCCCAGCAAGAACCAAGGACGAAATAGCCTTGGAGTTGACGAAATTCATCGCGGCAACCACAGGCTACGGAAAGGGGAGCAACGCCGCGGGATTCTCCGGCAAACAGGCGAGCCGGTCTGCCGAAGAATACGCCGAAGCGCTGCTGGAGCTATTCGAACGCTGCCGGACGGTCGTGAACAAGTAGGCCGCGGCTACTTCTTTCCGCCCTTCTTCTTGGCGGCTTTTTTCGCCGGCGCTTTCTTGGCGGCCTTCTTCGCGGACGCCTTCTTTAGGGCTACCTTGGCCGGCGCTTTCTTGGCGGCTGCCTTCTTGGCCGGGGCTTTTTTCGCCGGGGCTTTCTTCGCCGGGGCTTTTTTCGCCGGGGCTTTTTTCGCCGCGGCTTTCTTGGCGGGAGCCTTTTTGGCCGCCGCCTTCTTGGCCGGGGCTTTTTTCGCCGGGGCCGCCTTTGCCGCTGGCTTGGCCGGCGCCTTAACCGCAGCCTTCGCCGGCGCCTTTACCGCAGGCTTCTTGGCAACCGCCTGCGTGGCCTTCTTGGCCGGCTTTTTGGGCGCTGCCGCGGGGGCATCCGGCGGCGCGGCTGGAGCAGGCGCAGACAGCGCCTCCACCGTGGCAATCACCAGGATTTCCTCTTCCTCCTCGTCGTCGTCTTCGTCGTCGAATTCGTCGAGCTTCGAAGTCGAGTCCGGATGTTCTTCGTCGTCGTAGTCCTGAAAGTCTTCCATATCTTCTTCGTCGTTGGCAGTGAGCTTTTGACCGTCAAACATTATGAACGCCTCCTGTTGTCGGGGCACAATCATCCATAGAATAACCTTTTTTCGCGCTGAGGCAATAGTAAAAAAACAAAAAGTGAAATATTTCTGTCGAAGTGCGCACGGGCGCGCCGGGCGCGCGCAACTTTCCGTTGCAAGATCTGTTGCAAACAAAGGGCCAAATTGGGTTCGCTGGGTATCTACTCACTCGGCTTCAGGGCCTCCAGCGCGACCTGACGAAGCTGTTCCTTGAGTTTGCGGATCTCGTCGGTGTGGGCGCCCAGGCGGTCGAACAGCTCCTTTTGGCCGGCGATGCCCGCGCCAATCAGAAACGCGGCGCATTCCGAGCGGCTGCCGAACAGGGTGGCTTCCACCAACTGGTCCATGCGGGCCAAAGCCTCGTCGTTGACGCGAACCATTACCACGTTGCCGCGGCCATCGCCCTTGTGGAACTGCAGCAGCAGATCTTTCAGGTCACCCTTGCCCGTGGCGACGATCCCGACTTTTCCACCCAGAAACATCTTCTTCATGAGATTGCACTCCTTTCAAGTTTCAAGCCGCCTGGGCTTTCGCTGCTGCGAGCGGTTTCCTAAGGCGGAAGGTGCCGGCAATGGCAATCAGCAGCAGCAGCGCCGCGCTGCCATAGAAAACGGCTGCGATGCCGAACCGGGACGCCAAGTCGCCGGCAAACAGCAGCGCGACGCCCTGGGATATCGAGATCAGCGACATGGAACTGCTGCTGACGCGCCCCCGTACCTCGACCGGGACCTGCCCCTGCAATAGAGTTGCGGCGGCAATGGTCAGCAGCGACGCGCCGACGCCGATGCCCGTGCAGCCAACCAGTGCGGCCGCGCTGTTGGGTATCCGAGCGATGGCGGCGATGCACACCCCGCACAACAGGATTCCCGCCGTGATCAGGTGCGCCTTCTGTTGGATGCGGCGGGCCAGCGGCATCACTACAAATCCGCCGGCCAGCATGCCGGCGCCGATGGCCGATCCCAACGCGCCGAACAGAACCGAATTGGCGTGCAGCACGTCCCGCACGTAAACGGCGATCAGGGAGCCGAAGGCGCTGATGGCGAAGGTCCCGGCGGCGATCGACAGGATCACGAAGCCGATCACGGGATGGCCGAAAATGAAACGCACGCCGGAGGCCAGGTCGCGCAGCACCGGCTTAACTTCCTTGTTCGCGTGGGCGGGCCGCGCGGGGATGGCGATCGTGGCGATCATGAGTCCCGAGAACACAAAGCTGGCGCTATCCAGGTAGTAGCAGGAGCTTGGGCCGGTCCACCCCGCCAGCCAGGACGGGGCTGGCCATTTGCAGGATCTGCACGGTCTGCTGGATCAGCGCATTGGCGCTCATCAATCCATTTAGCGGCAGGAGTTGCGGGATGGCGACGGATCGCGCGGGGGTGAAGAAACTGGAGAACGTGCTGAGGGCCAGGAACACGGCGTAGATATGCCATGGGACGCGCGTAAAGACCAGTCCAAGCACCAGAACGGCGCGCGCCATGTCGCTCATCACCATGGTGCGCCGGGGATGCCAGCGATCCACGAAGACGCCCGCCACGGGTCCCACGAAGGCCAGGGGCAGCAGGAAAAAGACCGTCACCAGGGTGATGGCGCGCGCGGAGGCGTGCATGCGGAAGGTCATCTCGCTGAAGATGGCGTAGAGCGCCAGGAAATCGCCGAAGATGCTGACCAGGGTGGCCAGCCACAGCTTGCGGAAGCCGGGGATGGCGAGGGCTTGGCGGATGCTGAGCTGCGGGGCGGCGGAGGGTGCCATACGAGTATTGTAATTACGCGTAATTCGTAAGTCAAGTCCTTTTTTCGAGTCTGCCTTCCGGCGTTTCCGCGCAGGCCGGGACTGTTATAATCCGATCTGGGTCCCCGCATAAAATATCGGCTGAAGGAAGAAAAGATGATCCCTCCTGGAATATGGTCTCAAGCGGCTCTGCAAGCTTTGGGAGCGATGCTGCTGTTTAGTACCGCGGGAACCGCACAGATTCCGCGCCTTTGCAATACGGGCCAAACTGCCAAGAATCTCGCCGGATGTTCAGGCGTCCTGGTGCCCCCCAATCCCACCGGCGGCGGCGCCAACCGCGACGGCAACTGGTACGTGGCTTACCCGTATCCCCTTACTCTTGCAGAATCTCAGAATCCCTGCTCGTTGAAATTCATCCGGAGTTTTGTAGACACGCCTAACGCCCCGTGGTTGCCGAATAGCGCCAGCACCGCATCGGAATGGACTACGCCTTATGATGGAGAGGGTGGCCGGGCCGCGGGATATTATGTCTACCTGACTTTCCTCCCAATCGGCGACTCGCCCGCGCCCACGGGCTTCACCATCAATGGCCAACTGGCTTCCGATAATTCAACGGTTGCCATCTACCTTGGGACTCCAGCGGGTGCCGACAACTGTTCCCTTGTCTCCGGCCAGCCGTTTCCGGTCAATCCCGCGGGCCAGGGGGACGGTGACTTCCAGCAGTGGTGGCCGTTCAGCTTCACCAACTCCCAACCGCTTGCAGTCGCGAGTCCGGCCGCCTTGTATTTTGTTGTGCAGAATACATATGATGGCAATCTCCCAAACGGGGCGTCTCCTACCGGGTTGAGAGTCGAGTTTTTCCCGACTTCTACGTTCCAGTTTTAGGCCGGCTGCACGTACTGTACCCTGGAAGGGATTTGCGGCATCGGCCGGCTCTTGCGAGAGAATCGCGATCTGCCGCTCGGCAGAAACAGGGTTAAACTAATAAGAAACTATCTGCGCGGAGGCCGGGAAACTTCAATGCTTATCAAAACCAATGGAATACCGTCAGCGGCGATTTCAACACGCATCGGCCGCCGGTTGCTATGCGCATTCGCCTGCTTTTGCGCGGTCTGCGCAGTTTCGCCCGCTCAGACCTTTACGACGCTCGCGACTTTTCCTTCGACCTACAACCCTGCCGGCGTTATGACGCAGGGCACGGATGGCAACTTTTACGTCATTTCGGCCGGTACTTTCGTCGCTCCATGCGCTGTTCTCAAACTAACCCCCGAGGGCTCACTCACTATTTTGTACGACTTCGGGACCGGCTTCAGCGCAACGGGGTTAGTCCAGGCCATCGATGGAAACCTTTACACCGTCCTCCAGACAACCACAGGCAGTGCGATCTATAGAGTCACACTGGGGGGAGCGGCTACCATGATCCATCAATTCGCGAGCGACCTGAGTGAAGGATACCTCCCAATCTCCTTAATCCCAGGAGCGGATGGCAATCTCTACGGCACGAATTTCCTGGGCGGGGCTCCGAATGGCCTGGGGACTTTTTATAAAGTCACGCTCTCAGGCCAGCTTACCGTTCTTCATGACTTCACATTCGCCGACGGTGTCGGGGGTGCAAGCTACCTTGTTCAGGCTACCGATGGCAACTTCTATGGCAGTGAAGGAACGGGCGGCTACGGGCTATTCTACAAACTCACCTCTTCAGGCGATCTGACGACGTTGCCCCAGTTCACTGCACCAGACGGCCAAGTCCCCAATGGCAAGGCGCTGATACAGGCCGCCAACGGATCCTTCTACGGCACGCTGACTGGAGGGGAAAACGGGGAAAGCTCTATTTTCGAGATAACTCCCTCTGGCGAGTATACGCTGGTTTATGCCTTTCCGCTTTCAAGCGGGACAAAGTCGGTTCTAGTGCAGGCCCCGGATGGCAGTTTTTATGGGACGGCCTACGGCCAGAACAATGTATACGGAAGCGTGTTTCGTCTGGCTCCCGACAGCACATTTTCTACGGTGTATACGTTTGGCCTCGGCGACGATGGGTACGCTCCCGAGGGGCTAATTCTGGGGAAGGACGGAAACCTATACGGTCTCACTTTCGACGGCGGAGCAACGGAAGGCGGAACCGCTTATCAACTCACTCTGGGCGGCAGCCCGCCAGCGTTATCGATCAATCCCGGAGGCGTCGTCAGCGCCAGCGCTTTCGGAGAGTTCACCTCCGCCGCACCGGGAACGTGGATCGAGATTTATGGTTCAAACCTCGCCGCCGACACACGCTCCTGGATGCCAGGCGATTTCACCGGCATCAACGCTCCGACGTCACTCGAAGGAACGTACGTAACCATCGGAGGCCAGCAGGCATTTGTCGAGTTTATCAGCCCCGGACAGGTGAATGCCCTGATTCCCTCCAACGTGCCTGCAGGCGCCCAGCAAGTCACCGTAACCACTTCCGCCGGCACAACTCCACCCTACAGCCTCATCGTCAATAGCTATGAGCCGGGACTGCTGGCTCCCCCGAGTTTCAACATTAGCGGTACGCAATATGTGGTCGCGCAGTTCGGCGACGGCACATACGTGCTTCCCACGGGAGCAATTTCAGGCATAGACTCAAGGCCGGCGAACCCGGGAGACATCATAGTGATCTACGGCGTCGGCTTCGGGCCGGTGACGCCGGCCGTCCCGGCGGGACAGCTCGTCCAAGAAGAGAACACGCTTGCCTCGGATTTCCATATCTCGCTGGGAGGGATGGAGTGCCAGGTGCTATACGACGGGCTGGCGCCCAACTACACGGGACTATATCAATTCAACATCGTGGTGCCGTCCGTGGCCTCCGGCAACGCGCCCCTCACACTAACCGTGGGCGGCGTGGCCGGGACGCAGGTGCTGCAATTGGCAATCGGCAACTGAAGCGCGTGGCATCGGAAACGACCACCCCTAGCGCCATGACATCTACTTTCGCTGAGAGCACTCCCTAGAGGCTGGAGTTGGCAGGCGGAAGCGCCTGCCCCACCAAACTCTCCTTGATGGGTATGTGCTTCACTCAGGTGATCGTCAGAACTGCTTCGTGGGGCAGGCCATCGTTTTCTGTGGCCTGCCTGCCCCAGGAGCGGCTCCGCAGTTGGCAGACGACAAAAACCGATCGTCTGCCCCACACAGGACGGTGCCGAGGCAGCTACCTGAGTCAAGCACATACCCATCTTCTCTTTTTAACTATGCGCCGCGCGTGGCGGTGGCGGTAAGCCGGCTGCGAATCTGGTTCATCACGTCGGAGGCCAGGAAGGGTTTGCGGAGCACCGGGAAGTTGTGCTCTTCGCACAGAGCTTCCTCTTCCGCCGGGAGGATGGTGCCGGTCATCATGATGACCAGCATGCGCGGCTGAGTTTGCAGGAACTCCACGCCCAACTCGACGCCGTTGCCATCCGGTAGCATGTAGTCGAGCAACGCGGCATTGGGCTTCTCGGCGGCCACCAGCTTGCGGGCCTCGGCGGCGGATTCGGCGGTGAGCAGCTTCCAACCGGCATCCGCCATGAGACGTTCCAGGAAATGGAGGAGGTCGCGGTTATCGTCCACCAGCAGCACGGTGGGGTGTTGCGGGGGGCGGGCATTGTCGCCTTCGAGCGAATGGATGCGGAGGCTCTCGCCATCGTCCGCCAAGTCCACCCGCACGCGCGCGCCGGGACTGACCTGGGATGTGGCGACCAGGGTGGCCAAGGGCTGGGTCAGGTGGCGGTGGATGGTGCGGTTCAACTCGCGCGCGCCGTATTCGGAGCTGGTTCCTTTTTGGAGCAGAAAGCGGCGGGATTCGAACGGCACTTCCAGCGTGAACGACCGTGCGCCGAGCCGGGTGTTGACGTGGTTCTGCAAATCGGCGATCTGTTGGTCGAGGATGGTGGAAAGCGACTCCGGTGTGAGCGGCTGATAAGTGATGATGCAATCGATGCGGTTGACGAATTCCGGCGAAAAGCGCTTGCGCACGGATGCCAGGGCGATGTTTTGCAGCTTGCCGGTCAGATCGGTGCGGTCTGGCGATCTCACGGATTGGAAACCGAAATCCGGGTTGATTTCGCGCAGCATCTCGCGCGCGCCGAGGTTGCTGGTGAGAAACACCAGGCTCTTTTCGAAATTGACGATGGTGTTATCGCCTAGCCGCAGAATCCCCTTGTCGAGCACGCCGAGCAGCAGGCGGGTCATGGACGGCGCGGCCTTTTCGATTTCGTCGAACAAGACCAGGGACAGGTTGCACTTCTCGGTGGTCACGCCGTTCAGCTTCTGCTGGGTCAGCATGGGCTGCGTTTCGCGGTGCCCTAGGTAGCCGGGAGGCGCGCCGATCAGCTTGGCCACCTCGTGCTCCATCTGGAATTCGCCGCAGTCGATCTTCAGGACGTTCTTTTCCGAGCCATGCAGGACGTCGGCGAGGGCTTCGACGGTCTTGGTCTTGCCGGTGCCGGTGGGTCCCAGCAACAGAAAGACGCCGACCGGCCGGCCTTCTGGGGCGAGCCCGGCCTGGTACATCTGGATGTAAGGGACGATGACCCGCGTGGCAGCCGGTTGCCCGACGACTTTTTGGGACAAGATGGCGACTAGGTTTTCGGCAGGATCGGCCGCCGGCTTCCGCGACCGGCCGGCCGACTGGGCGCTCTTGCCGCGTTCGCCGGCGCCCTCCGCCTTGATTACGCGGGGGCGGCGGCTTCTGGCGCGCCGCGAAGGGTGCTCCTCAGGGGTCATCTCGTCGTTCATTCCGGAGTTCCTCTTAATCACCCTAACTGCAGCGGGAAGCAAGTCCCAAAAGGCGCTTCGCAGAGGGCCAGTGACCGGCTACCGATTAGTGCCCGCAAGGACGCTAAACTCTATCTAATTATTAGCATGGCGCGGGCGGCATTGTATGTAACATAACGCACGGGGACGCGGGGTGCGCCGGAGAGGGTGGGGGAATTCTTACCTGTGGCGGAAGGTGATGCGGCCCTTGGTCAGGTCGTAGGGGGACAACTCCAGGGTGACCTTGTCGCCCGCCAGCACGCGAATGCGGTTGCGGCGAAGCCGTCCCGCCAGATGCGCCAGCACCACGCGGTCATGATCGATCTGGACGCTGAACTTGCCGCTTGGGAACTTCTCTAAAACCGTACCGGTTACTTCGATATTGTCTTCTTTGCTCATAAACCTCCGTGGGGGGATTCGCCGGCGGGGGGCTGCCCGGATGTTTCCGTTTCGTGGGCGGCCCCGCCCGCATTTGCTCCTAGCCGGCCGTGACGTTGGCCGCCTGCAGCCCCTTCGGACCGCGCGTTACTTCGAACTCCACACTGGCGCCTTCATCCAGGCTTCGGTAACCTTCCGTCTGGATGGCCGAGAAATGCACGAAGACGTCTTCTCCGTTCTCCCTTTGGATGAAGCCGTATCCTTTGGCCGCATTAAACCACTTCACTGTACCTTTTTCTCTCATTGATGTTTCCTCTTCAAATAGTTGCAGATCAATCTCCCGCGACGCGGCGTCACAAACACAAAAGGGGGTCGCGGCCAACTCACGCAGCCCCCCCTTAGACCTGTCTCGACACGAAGATGAGAGTCAAAATGCTCCTACAGTATAACGCAGGGCGTTGTCTAGTGTGGTGGGGGGCGAGCTGCGCACGCCAACATCGACAAAAAGAGTCGATGTCGGAGCGGGCGACACGGCGAAGGGGCGACGCGGCGATTCCTGCCCACCTGAGGCGATTTCGCGGGCCTCTACAGGCCAGAGTCCTTGACCCGCGATCTCATTCGGCCGGGCAGGATCGGCGCGAGGCGCCACCACCGCCGAGGCGATCTCCCAGACGCCAGGTTAGTTTAGAAGCCTGGGCAAAAAGGGTCCGCGGCGAGAGTGCCGGAAGCAAGTAGGTTCACGGCGATCAGGGCGGCACCCAAACCGCGAATCGAGTTAAATTGGTTCGATGGATCAGGCAAGCGAGACACCTCGGCCATTATATCTGGAGGATCTTCACGTAGGGCAGCGGTTCACGTCCGGGGTCTATCGGATCGATGGGGACCAAATTAAGAGGTTCGCCGCGGAGTTCGATCCGCAGCCCTTCCACCTGGATGAGGCGGCTGCCCAGGCCACCATCTTTGGGGGACTGGCTGCCAGCGGCTGGCACACCGCCGCGATCGCCATGCGGCTGATGGTCACCGGGGGCGTGCCCCTCGCGGCGGGCATCATCGGGGTAAGCGGGGAGATCGCCTGGCCACGGCCCACGCGCGCCGGCGATGTGCTGCGGGTGGAAAGCGAGATCGTCGAAATCATACCGTCGCGGTCGAAACCGAACCAGGCCCTGGTGAAGGTACGCAGCACCACGTTGAACCAGGATGGGGAGGCGGTGCAGGTGTTCACCGGTAAGGTTCTGGCGTTCCAGCGCGCCACGGTTTAGGGCTTGCGGCGCCGGCGTGCGATCACAGTGAAATCTGCGTAGTGGTCCGCTTGGCGTACGACCTCTTTGAGACTGCCGAGAGCATCCCTGCCGCAAGGCACATTCCCGGCGGTAAAGCTTTCAAGAGGGAGAGGTTGCAAACTCTCCCTTTTTGGTTTTTTGATCCAAGCCTCAATGCGTGCCGCGCGTGTTCTATACTTGGTGCGTGCGGCCCATCCCGTGGCTCCTCCTTTGCACGGCCCTCTCCGCCGCGCCTCCCGTGCGCTTTGCGGAACACACCGTCGCCACCGGCCTCACCGGCGGCTATCAGGTAGTCGCGGTCGACGTGAACCACGACGGCAAGATCGACCTGGTGGCGCTCGCGAGCGGCACGTCCGAGTTGGTATGGTTCGAAAATCCCGGCTGGCAGCGCCACGTCATCGCCTCGAATCTCTCCGGCATGATCAATCTGGCCGCCTGGGATGTGTATGGCGACGGCATTCCCGAAATCGTGCTGGCCTCCGGCTTTTCCATGAACGCTAAGAAGAGCGGAGGCATCGTGTCCGTGCTGCACCACAATGGAGATCCGCGCCAGCCCTGGACCATCCGGGAGATCGACCGGCTGCCAACCTCGCACCGCCTGCGGTGGGCCGATATCGACGGCAGCGGCAAGAAGGTGCTGGTCAACCAGCCGCTGACCGGCGCCAATGTCGAACACCCCGAGGACCACGCGCACACGCCGCTGGTGTTCTACCGGCCAGGCGAATGGAAACGCCAAACCATCTCGGAGCAGGATGAGGGCGTAGTCCACGGCATCTACATCGTGGACTGGGATGGCGACGGCCGCGACGAAATCCTGACCGCCGGCTTCACTGGCATTCACCTGTACAAACTTGGCACGGACGGACGTTGGGGGCGCACCGAAATCGCGAGGGGCGACCCCGCGCCCTGGCCCAAATGCGGGTCCAGCGACGTCGCCGTGGGCCACCTGGGTAAGCGGCGCTTCCTGGCCGCCATCGAGCCATGGCACGGCAACGAGGTGGCCATCTACCGGGAAAGCGGCGGAGCGTGGCAGCGCCACGTGATCGACGATTCGCTCGCCGATGGCCACACGATTCTGACCGCCGATCTGAACGGCGATGGCGTCGACGAAGTGATCGCCGGCTATCGCGGCAAGGGCGTGAACGTCTACTACGCGCAGGATGCCAATGGCGGGGATTGGAAAAAGACGGTGCTGGACAGCAACATGGCAGCAGCGGCCTGCGCCATCGCGGACTTGAACGGCGACGAACGCCCGGATATCGCTTGCATCGGCGCGGCCACTGCAAATCTGAAGTGGTATGAAAACCTGGGATCTGCGCCTCAGATGCCGCCAAACCGGGAGTAGCCGGACTCCGGGGGCCGATCCGAGGCCTATGGAAAATGTGTGCTGCGGCCGTCCGGATATCGCTTGCATCGGCGCGGCCACGGCGAATCTGCAGTGACATGAAAACCCGCGCCGGCCATAGCTCGCCTGGTATTAGGCAGGCTGGCCGAGAACATCCAGCACCGCGCCGGATGCCTTCAGGTGCTTCATCCTGGCATCGAAAGTTACGAAGGCCGCCCCGTGGTGCCGCGCCAGCGCCAATAGATAAGCATCCGTAACCTGTTCGTTGCCAAGCAACCCAGTAAGCACCGCGCCGAAGTCCCCTGCAAGTGGCGACGGCAGTGCGTCCAGGTACACGTGCCGGGCATCCTGAACCATGATGCGCAACAGCGGCCGCCTCCGCGGGGCTCCTCGGACTGGGTACCAACGCGGGATTCGAGGACAGTCGAACGAAACCGAGTTGTGTGATGGCGCAGGTGGCCTAGCGGTTCCGATTCGCTTCCAAGCGCCGGATGGCCGTTTGATGGAACTGGTGGTTGGGCCACGCCATAGCCAGCAGGACGTTGACGTCTAGAAGGAAAAGGTCAGAAGTAGCCTTCATCGTCGATTACACGTTGCACCCGGGATGCCGGAATGATTGGGGCGTCTGCGGGCACCTCAAGAGCAGAAAATCGGCGGGTGCGTCTTTTCGGCGATGGCGGCGGGGCCAAGCCACGGCGGGCGAGTTTCGATAAGACCCTGCCCAGGCGCTCCCCGGACATGTTCGCCAGATGCATGGCGGCGGCATACACTCGTCATCCAGAGTTACCGTGGTCCTCACGATTACATGTTGATGCACTGATGCAACGATGTCAAACTTCGATTTTTCGCGCGGCCACTGCTATAATCCTCATAAATGCCTGAAATCCGCCATTCCGTGTGCGCGCTGGACTGCCCGGATGCCTGTGCCGTGCTGGTCACGATCAACGCCACCGGCAAGGCCACCCGGTTACGAGGAGACCCGGCGCATCCCGTGACGCGCGGATTCTTGTGCGCCAAAGTCGCGCGGTATCTGGAGCGCGAGTATGCGCCCAGCCGCCTACTTTACCCCATGCGGCGCACCGGCGCCAAAGGCGAGGGCCGCTTCGTGCGCGTAACCTGGGACGAAGCCCTGGACGAAATCGCCGCGCGCCTGAAAGCCATCGCCGCGGAATTCGGACCGGAGGCCATTCTG
>Ga0302326_10021825_pt1 | contig 13114 bp, 10 predicted proteins | sample Palsa_T0_3_FD_202264 | JGI IMG/M metagenome (GOLD analysis project Ga0302326, IMG submission 202264) | Peat permafrost microbial communities from Stordalen Mire near Abisko, Sweden - Palsa_T0_3 | ecosystem: Environmental > Terrestrial > Soil > Palsa > Peat permafrost | place: Sweden: Abisko... | reverse complement strand
TATGTCCGGGCGGCCTGCAGTGTCGCGGTTCTTTCCGTCCGCGGCGGGCTCACCGTATGGTGCCTGGACGGGCGTGTCTTCCAATGGCATGAGGCAGGCGTCCAGGTCACCACGGCGGTGGATGAAGTCGGCGCAATCGTGCTGCGGCTGGCGGAACTGGCGAACGCGGACCGGGCTGCCGCGCCCGTTCCCAGGCCCGGCCACCGCGAACCGCCCGGCCCTCCGGTTACTGAGTAGGGCCAGGGCTAGGCTGGTCCGCAGGTCGCGGCGTGTCCGCTCGAGTTCGCTGACCGATCGTCTCCGGACGCCTTGAGAGCGATCAGAAGAAGCTGGAAAAGCGGATCCGCACACGTCACACCAATCCTTGCTTCGATGCGTCTCGTCCTTGGCCACGAGACTGTCTTCCAGTATTTACATCGATGAAAAGACTGTCAAGTCCACGCTAGCTCGTCCTCGAATCCTGGCGAGGTCCGGTTGCCCGGCCGTGCTGAGTTGACTACGCGACGTCTGCGGTGATGGCGTCGCCGATGCGGTGAACGCGCAGCGCGTTGGTGCGGCCCGGGGTTCCCGGCAGGCTGCCGGCCACGATGACGACCTGGTCACCGGCGTGGCAGCGGCCGGTGCCGAGCAGGGCGGCCTCCGCCTGGCTGACCATCTGGCTGATGTGCCTGACCGGCGGGACGATGAAGGTCTCGATTCCCCAGGAGAGCGTCAGCTCGCTACGCGTCGCGGGCTGCGGGGTGAAGGCGAGCAGCGGGATGGGTGACCGGTACCGGGCCAGCCGCCTGGCGGTCTCGCCCGATATCGTGAAGGCGGCCAGCGCCGTAGCACCGACGATCGCGGCGACCTCGGCGGCCGCCCGCGCGATGGCTCCCCCGGTGGTGGTCGGCACCCGGGCCAGCGAGGGGACGGCATGCAGGTATTCACGTTCGGCGGCGGCGATGATCCGGTCCATGGTGGCCACGCTTTGGACCGGATACTCGCCCACGCTGGTCTCGGCTGAGAGCATCAGGGCGTCGGCGCCCTCGAAGACGGCGTTGGCGACATCGGATGCCTCGGCCCGGGTCGGCCGGGGCGCATAAATCATGGACTCGAGCATCTGAGTGGCCACGATGACGGGCTTGGCCTTTTCCCCGGCCATAGCGATGGCGCGTTTCTGCACCGCGGGCACCTGCTCGAGCGGCAGCTCGACGCCCAGGTCGCCGCGGGCCACCATCAGCCCGTCGAAGGCTTCGAGTATTTCCGGCAGCGCCTGCACCGCCTGCGGCTTCTCGATCTTGGCGATGAGCGGAACCCGTGCGCCCTCCTGGTCCATGATGGCGCGCACGGGTCCGGCATCTTCTGGGCCGCGGACGAACGACAGCGCGATCATGTCCGCACGCAGGCCGAGCGCCCAGCGGAGATCCTGCTCGTCCTTGAGGCTCAGAGCCGGGACGCTGAGCTGCGTGCCGGGCAGGTTCAGGCCCTTGTGATCGGACACCACGCCGCCGGCCAGAACCCGGGTCCGGATGCCCTTGTCCCGGGCGGCCAGCACTTCGAGCACCACCCGGCCGTCATCGACCAGTATGCGGTCACCGGCCATGACGTCATCGGCCAGGCCCGGATACGTGACGGAGACCTGCTCGCCGTCCCCGGCCACGGCCTCGCCGGTGATGGTGAACTCACGGCCCGCCTCCAGCCGGACGGGACCGGAGGCGAAGGTGCCGCGCACACCAGCCCCCGTACTTTCGCCCGCTGGTTCTCCGATACCACCGGCACCACGCCGTATAACTGGCTACTGCGCCAACGGGTACAGCTAGCCCAACACCTGCTCGAAACCTCTGACCTGCCAGTGGATCTGATCGCCAAGAACACCGGCCTGTCTGATGCCGGAAACCTGCCTACCGGAAAGCCTTCCACGGGCCGCGCTCGAACGACACCAGCGACATCGCGTCCACGCGCCGGGTCGCCCCGAGCGCCGCGGTGAACGGCACGGCCGGAACCGGGTGCAGTCCTGCCCGCTCCCCGCGCGCATCTCCGCCGGGGTGCGGCGTTTTCGTCGGCGCGCAACAGGCTGTTAGCATTTGCCCCGTTGCAAGGCGCGACGCGATTGGTTGCTCATACCGAGATGAGCTGCGTGCCGACGGCTGTGCGACGCACGGCCTCGTGACCAGGGTGCCGTGCAGGGGCTCCTGGAAGGAGGCGATATGGCGAAGGTACGCATGCAGGATGTGGCCGCGCACGCCGGCGTGTCCACCCGGACGGTCTCCAATGTCGTCAACGACTACGTACACGTCAGTCCCGCGATGCGTGAGCGAGTGCAGAGGTCACTAGACGAGCTGGGCTACAAGATGGACTACGTCGCCCGTGGTCTGAAGTCCGGCCGCACCGGGTTCATCGCCCTCGCCGTGCCCACTCTCGCGGGACCTTACTTCGGCGAACTGGCCGAGGCCGTCGTCCACGCAGCTGCTGGCCGGAGCCTGACCGTACTAGTCGAGGTGACCGGAGGCGACCTGGAGACCGAACTCAGAATCGTGCGCGGCGGCCTCACCAACCTCGCCGACGGAGTGCTGCTTAGCGCCCTCGCACTGCCGCTGAACTCCGATGACCAGCCGCCACCGGACTTCCCCCTGGTACTCCTGGGCGAGCACCGCCCGGGGCGCAACCTGGATCAGGTGTGCATCGACAACATCGCGGCCGCGCGCACCGCGGTCCAGCATCTCATCGAGGGCGGCTACCGGCGGATCGCGATCATCGGCGCCGACATCGGTGAGACCGGGCGCCTGCGCTACGAAGGCTACCGGCAGGCGCTCGCCGAGGCCGGCATCGCACCGCCCGAAGCCCTGCCCCTCCAGCTCCGGGACGGAAACCGCGCTGGCGGAATGGCCGTAGTGGAAAGCATGTTCAGCGCCCGAATGCTGGTGCCGGATGCCATCTTCGCCTTCAACGACGAGGTGGCCATCGGCGCGATGCGGGGCCTCAGCGCACATGGACTTCGCGTCCCCGACGACGTCGCCGTCATCGGCATCGATAACATCGTCGAGGACGCCTACACCACACCGCCGCTCAGCTCGGTAGCGCCAGACCTGCCCGCGCTGGCCGAGCGCGCCCTCGATCTGCTGGACGAGCAGTCCCAGCGGCAGCTACAACCGCGGGCGCCTCGCCAGGAATTCACGTCGTTCCGCCTGGTAGTACGGGACTCGAGCCGGCCTCCTGAGACGGGTACAAGCCCATGACCTAGCCGTGAACGTCCGGATCTGCCTCGGCCTGCGCGCGGGCCGAGGCCAGCTACGGTGCGCTGGCGGCTGCTGACCCCTGACAGTGCCCCACCTGCCGAGGTACCTGGCCCTGGCTCCGACCCGGACGAGCTCGCCCCGGCCATCACGGCGTTCCTGCGTCCGGGCAGCGCCGCTGAATCCGGGAATCCTCGCCCTCGATCGCAGCCACGGCACTGGCACCGTGCGCTGCGTCGTCAACCTGTCCCGGTACCGGTCGACTTGCCCGGCCAAAGCGCCATGCTCCTGGCCAGCGGCCCGCTCGCCTATGGCCTGCGCCTCCGGACACCGCGGCCTGGCTGCGGCTGTAGGCCGTAAGCACCGCGGCGTGAGGCCGGGGTTCCACGGTCCCTGGGTTTTCTTGCCTGCTCGGCGGGATGGGTTTGCGCTGGTCAGGTTGGGTGCGGGACGGCCTGAACGCGCTGCCAGGATTGCGTGTTGCCATACCTCCCCGATTGTGGCTGTCGCACCGCCTCGGCAGGCGGGGTTGACGCTGGCCGGCTCCACGTGCCGCCGCACGAATCGGGCGCATGTCGCGACCATCTACGGCCCGCAGCAGGTCGTCGAATGCGATTTGCATCGATGTAAGGATTGGTGAGATAGTTCGGTTCAATAAGCGCGTCCGTAGGGATAGGTCGGCAGGGGCTGATGATGACTGGTTCGGGTGGTGCCCTGGAGTTCCCCGATGGGTTCGTCTGGGGAGCGGCGACGGCCGCGTACCAGATCGAGGGCGCGGCTAGCGCTGACGGCAAGGGCCCGTCGGTGTGGGATACCTTCAGCCACCTGCCGGGCAACGTCCGCGGCGGGGACTCCGGCGACATCGCCTGTGACTCCTACCACCGGTACCGCGAGGATGTCGCGCTGCTGGCCTCCCTGGGCCTGCCCGCCTACCGGTTCTCGATCTCCTGGCCGGGGGTGCAGCCCGGCGCCCGCGGCCCGGTCAACGCCAGGGGCCTGGACTATTACCGGGCACTGCTTGACGAGCTCGGCGAGCACGGCATCGCGGCCACGGTCACGCTCTACCACTGGGACCTGCCGCAGGAACTGCAGGACGACGGCGGCTGGGCGGTCCGCGACACCGCGTACCGGTTCGCCGAGTACGCCGCGCTGTGCGCCGAGGCGCTCGGCGACCGGGTAGCCCGCTGGATCACCCTGAACGAGCCGCAGGTCGTAGCCAGTGCTGGCTACCGCCACGGCTACCATGCGCCCGGGCTGCGAGACCCCGCCGCCGCGGCCGCCGCCACGCACCATCTGCTGCTCGGCCATGGGCTGGCTATCTCGGCGCTGCGGGACCTGGGCAGCGCCGAGATAGGAATCACCTTGGACATGCACCCGGTCGTGGTACCCGCCGGCGGGCGCCCGGATGAGCTCGAGGCGGCCCGGGCGATCACCGACGCCATGGCGAACGGCAGCTACCTCGAGCCAGTGCTGCACGGCCGCTATCCGGCACACCTCCCGCAGGACATGCTCCCGGCGCCCGCCCTGGTCGCCGACGGCGATATGGGAATCATCAGCCAGCGGCTGGATTTCCTGGGCATCAACTACTACACCCCCGTGTTCCTGCGGCCCGGAGACCAGGCCGACCTTCGGCGCAACGAGGTACCGGCCCGCAGCCGGGTACCGGGCGTGGTGGAGTACCTGCCGCCCGGCGAGCGCACGCCGATGGACTGGCCGGTAGACGCGGACGGACTGTACGAGATCTTGCTCGAGGTGTCCAAGCAGGCCCCCGGGCTGCCGATCTACATCACCGAGAACGGCCGCGCGGCCGAGGACTACGTTAACCCGCAGGGCGAGGTCAATGACGTGGAGCGGGTCAGGTACCTGCACACGCACCTGGAGGCCGCCGCGCGGGCCATCAAGGACGGGGCCAATCTGGCCGGCTACTTCGCCTGGTCGCTACTCGACAACTTCGAGTGGGCCTGGGGCTACCAGAAGCGGTTCGGCATCGTGTTCGTCGACTTCGGCACCCAGCGCCGCATCCCCAAGGCCAGCGCATACTTCTACGCCGACGTCGTCCAGGCCAACGCCGTACCGCCGCTGCCCACCAGTTAGCCCGGGTCAGCTGATGCCCAGGACCGTTCGGCCTCTCTTCTCATAAGGGGTTCCTGAGCCGCCGGAAGCGACCGTCCCTGGCCGTGAGGAGCTGGCCAGGGACGGTCGCGGACGAGGAAAGGGTTAGGCCGGCTTCAGGTGCAGGATGACTACCTCCAGGCTGGGGGATATGGGCTCGCCGAGGTCATACGGGTTGCTGGGGGTCGGCCAGCCGGTGTACTTGGCGGTGGAATACTCGAACCAGCCCGCGGACCCGGTCGTCGGGATGACCGGCAGGTTAGCCGCGACGTACTTCTCGACCGGGGCTAGCGCCGTTGCCTGCGCGGTCGTCCCCTCGGTCGCTGCCACCGCGGTCAGCTCGCTGTCGATGGTCGGGTTGTTGAGCCGCTCGAAGTCGCCGGCCGTGTTGGAGCCGTTGATGAGGGCGCTGTCCAGCCAGTTGTAGTACAGGTTGTACGGGTTGCCGGTGCCGAGCGACCAGTGCAACGAGAGCTGGAAGTTGCCACTCGCGATGTCGGTCGTCCAGGATTGGGTGCTGATGCCCTGGAATGTCGCGTCGATCCCGGCCGCCTTGAGCTCCGTCGCGATGAGCGTGTCACTCAGGGCATAGTCCGAGAAGGAGGCCGGGTCGATGATCGTCAGCGAGACCGTCTTCCCGCCCTTCTGGAAGAAGCCGTTGCTGCCCAGGGTGTAGCCGGCGCTCTGCAGGATCTGCTTGGCCGAGGCAGGGTCAGGATTGGCGGAAAGGGTCAGGTTCGATACCGGCCCGGCCCAGGCCTGGTAGGTCGGAAGCGTCAGGCCGCTCGCGTTCGAGGTCGCGGTTTCCAGGCCGGACTCCCCTTCAGAGGCGATCAGGCTCCGGTCAAGCGCGGCGCTGATCGCCTGCCGCACGGGCAGCTGGTTGGTCGGCCACGTATTCAGGTTGGGAATCAGGTAGTTCGTCCCGGTAGGCGCCATCCAATAGTGGTTGTCGGGTGACTTGCTGGTGTACTCCTTCTCGATGTTAGGGATGAACTGTGAGGACCAGTCGATCTGCCCGGAGCCGAGAGCGTTGATCGCGGTGGGGCCAGAGGTGTAGACAGGGTAGAAGATGCTCGGCACCGAAACGGGCTGCCAGTAGTACGGGTTCTTCTTGAGCTCGAATCCCTGCCCCGTGAACGAAGCGAGCATGTACGGCCCGGTGCCGACAGGCTGCGGGTCCGCGAAGGTCTGCGGACTGGACTGGCTGGCCCAGATCGACTTCGGCAGGATGTAGGTTTGGCCGGCGATCGTTTCCAGGTTGGTGTACTGGGGCGTGGGGAACGTCAGCGTGACGGTGTCTCCCGAGGTGGTGACGCTATTGAGCTTCAGGCCGTTGACGTTCATGGCCGGGTTGGTCTTCATCAGGTTGTACGTGAACGCCACGTCGGCCGGCGTCATGGGCGTCCCGTTGCTCCACTTCACCCCCTTGCGGATGGTGAAGGTGATCGTCTTGCCGCCGTCGGACCAGGTGTACCCGGTGGCGAGCCAGGGGGTATTCGCCGGGGGCGCGACCGCGTTGAACTGGATCAGCGGCTCGTAGATCAGACCTTCGGAGTTCGTCTGGAGGGAAGCGGAGGTCGGGCTGTACGGGCTGAACGTGTCGCTGATGGAGTTGAGCGAGGAGCCCGCGATGATGAGCTGGGCTCCGGTCGCCTTGCCGCCGGATGAGCCCGCCTTCGAACCACCCGATGAGCACGCGCCCACCCCGGCCGCGAGCAAGCCGACGGCTAGCGTCGCCACGACCCGCCTGCAGGTACGAGTTTTTATCATGTTTTCCTGTTCCTTTTCGTGTCTTTCTTGGGTTGTGACCTAACCAGCGGTCGTGCTGGTGCCGTTCCGCGACCCGGAAACCAGACCGGGCGCGGCCACGTCAAGCCGCCAGCAGGCGGCACCGCGGGTAGCGGAGATCTGAAGGACCTCCGGAACGTCGCGGCGGCAGCGATCCTCGACGAACGGGCATCGAGTGCTGAACGGACAGCCCTCTGTCGCCGGGCGCTCCGACCGGCGAGGTGCGTCCGCCCCGTCGCCTTCCGCCCGGCGGGCACCGCCGCGCAGCACGCTGCCCAGGTTGTCCGGGTCCGGCGAGGAATCGACCAGCAGCTGCGTGTAGGGATGCGCCGGATGCTGGGTCACTTCCTCGGCCGGGCCGCGCTCGACGATCTGCCCGGCGAACATCACCAGCACCTCATCGGCGAAATAGCGCGCCGAGGCGATGTCGTGGGTGATGTAGAGCAGGGCGATACCCAGGTTCTTGCGCAGATCGTCGAGCAGGCTCAAGATCTCGAGCCTGATCGAGACGTCCAGCATCGACACCGGCTCGTCCGCGAGCAGCACCTTGGGCTTGGCGGCCAGCGCGCGGGCGAAGGAGACTCGCTGGCGCTGGCCGCCGGACAGCTCGTGCGGGTACTTAGGCAGGAACTGCTCAGCCGGCGTGAGCCGCACCTGCTTGATCAGCGCGTCTACTGTCTTGTCCACGTCCGCTCCGGGCTGATGCAGCCGCACCGAGCGCGAAATATGGTATTTGACCGTGTGCACCGGGTTGAGCGAGGAAAACGGATCCTGGAAGACGTACTGAACCTCGCTCTTGTACCTCCGGAACGCCTTCTGGCTCGCCACCTCGACCGGGTTGCCATCCAGCCGGATCGCACCGGATGTCGGCTGCGACTGCCCGGCGATCAGCCGCGCGACGGTCGACTTGCCCGATCCGCTCTCGCCCACCAGCGCGACGACTGAGCTGTAGTACAGACCGAAGCTGGCATCGCGCAGCGCGTGCAGGGTCTTGCCCTTGCCGAGCCGGAAATCCTTGGTGACCCCTATCGCTTCCAGGGCCAGCGCGCCGCGGGCCGCGGCCGCGGAGATCACCACCGCGTCGCTCATGCTCCTACCTCCCTGGTCGCGCTCAGCGGCGCGGACGCGCCAACCGCGGACGCCGAGGGGACGAACGGGCAGGCCGTCACGTGGCCGGGATCCCCGGGGACGACGACTGGTAGTAGCTGCATGTCCACTCCCTCGCAGGCTGTCGTGCCGTGTTTACAGCGGGGCAGGAACGGGCACCCAGGTGGCGGCCTGCGCAGGTCGGGCGGGGAGCCCGGGATGCCGGCCAGCTCGCGGCGCGGCCCGCGCAGCGACGGGAACGAGTTGAGCAGGCCGTAGGTGTACGGGTGCGCGGGTCCGCGACGGAAGTCATCGCCGGTGCCAAGCTCCAGGACCTGGCCCGCGTACAGGACCGCGATCCGGTCGGTCAGCTCGAGCAGCAGCGACAGGTCGTGGGTGATGAACAGGACGGAGAAGCCGAGCTCCTCTTTCAGCTCCACGATCTGGGCCAGGATGTCCCGCTGCACCACCACGTCGAGCGCGGTGGTCGGCTCGTCCATGATGACGACCTCGGGGTCCGCGGCCAGCGCCATGGCGATCATCACCCGCTGGCGCATGCCGCCGGACAGCTCGTGGGGGTAGGCGCGCAGCCGGTTCCGCGTGATGCCGACCAGATCCAGCAGCTTGGCGGCCTTTTCGTTCGCTTCGTCATGCGACAGCTTCAGGTGCGCGTACATGGCGTCGGTCAGCTGATCGCGGATGCGGAGCACCGGGTTGAGCGCGTTCATCGCGCTCTGGAAGACGATGGCGATCTCGCGCCACCGCAGCCGCTGCAGCTCAGCCGACCTTAGCTTCAGCAGGTCGACCGGCTCGCTCAGCCGGCGCCCCTGGTAGATGACGCTGCCGCTGGTGATGACGGCGGGGGCGCGCAGCAGGCGGCAGGCGCCGTAGACCAGCGTCGACTTACCCGATCCGCTCTCGCCGCACAGTCCCAGGACCTCGCCGGCCCCCAGTGACACGTTCACATGGTTCACGGCCTTGACGTCGCCGCTTGGCGTGCGATAAGCGACCGACAGGTCACGGATGTCGAGCACGGTGCTCGGATTGCTAACCGCGGGGGCTGGCCCCGCGCTGGCGGTAGCGTTGGCGTTCATCAGTTCCTTCCTCCCTTGGCCCCTTCGAGGGCCGACTGGCGGGAAAACGAGCGCGTGAATCTGGAGAGCCCGCCGGCCGGCGGCGCGAACCCCGTGACCACGGCGGTCGGGTCGGCCGGCTTGATCCAGTGCCCGGCGGCCTTGCTGGCATTGTGCGCATCGCGCAGGCGCGGGTTGCCGAGCTCATCGACGCCGCTGTTGAGCATCACGAGCGCGGTGCCGATAATCGCCACGACCACGCCCGGCGGCACGAACCACCACCAGGCCCCGACCTGCAGTGCGTTGCCGTTCTGGGCCCAGTAGAGGATGGTGCCCAGGCTCCAGGTGTTCAGGCTGGCGACTCCGATAAAGGAGAGCGCGACCGAGGCGCCGATCGCGTACAACACCGAACCGACAAAGCTCGCCGCGATGAGGCTCACCTGGTTCGGGATGATCTCGAAGACGATGATGCGCCAGGTTCGCTCGCCGACTTCCCTGGCCGAGGATACGAAGTCGCGATTGCGGATGGCCAGGCTCTGCGCCCGGATGACCCGGGCGCCCCAGGCCCAGCCCAGGAAGCTGAGCACGATGATGGTCGGCCACTGCCCCTTGCTCGACAGGTAACCGAGCAGGATGACCAGCAGCGGCAGGGCCGGGATGACCAGGAACACGTTGCAGACCAGGGAGATCAGCTCGTCCCAGAAGCCGCCGAGGTACGCGGCCGCGACCCCGATGATCACCGAGAGGACCGTGGAGATCACCCCGACCAGGAAGCCCACCTCAAGGGTGAGCCGGATCCCGGTGAGGACCTGGGACAGCACGTCCTGGCCGCTCTGCGTGGTGCCGAGCCAGTGCGCCCCGCTGGGCCCCTGCAGCGACGCGGACAGGGCAGGATTCTGGAGCGACGGGGCGTAAGGGGCGAGCAGCGGCCCGAAGATGCCGACCAGGACGAAGAAGCCGAGAATGATGGCGCCCGCCTTGGCCTTGGTCGGCATCCGGTGCCAGCCGGCGAACCTGACACGCCTGGGTTTGCGGGTGACCGCACCGGGGTCAGCGCTGATAGTAGGGGCGGCGGTCATCAGCTTGCCTCCTTGGCTCGCGCGCGGGGATCGACGAAGACGATGACGGTGTCGACGATCATGTTGGCCAGCAGGACGGTAAAGGTGATCACCAGGAACACCGCCTGCATCATCGGGTAGTCGTTGGACGTGACCGAGTTGTAGAGCAGCAGGCCGATGCCCGGATAGGAGAAGACGAGCTCCATGACCAGGGCACCAGAGACCACGGCCCCGAGGGCCAGGCCGAATCCCTGCAGCTGCGGCAGGATCGCGTTCCGCGCGGCGTAGGTCACGACGACCCTGCGGCTGGACAGGCCCTTGGCCTGAGCCGCGATGACGTAGTCGTCACCGATGGTCGTGATCATGACGTTGCGCATCTGCAGCATCCAGCCGGCGATCGAGGTGAGCACGATGGTCAGGGCCGGGAGTATCGAATGCTCGACGGCATTGCTGATGAACCCCCAGGTCCACCCGGGGGTAAAGATGCCAGGCGTGTAGCCCTGACTTGCCGGGAGGATATGGCCATGGGTGGCCAGCAGGTCGACAAGCAGCAGCGCGACGAAGAAGTAAGGGATCGCCTGCAGGAACATCAGTCCGGGCAGCACCCGGTCCAGCGTGCCGCCATACCGCCAGCCGGAGAGGATGCCCAGGCCAGTGCCCAGGACGAAGGCGATGACTGTCGCCGAGCCGATGAGGATGAGAGTCCACGGGATCGCGGCGCCGAGGATGCTGGAGACCGAGGCGGGGAAGGAGCTCACGTCGACACCGAAATTAAGGTGCAGGACATTATTGAGGTACGTCACGTACTGATGCCAGATCGAGCCGCCCTTTCCCACGCCGAGCATGGCGGTGAGCGCGGCGGACGCCGCGGGGGTCAGGCTAGGGAACTTGGCCATGATGCCCTGGACCGCGTTGCCAGGCATGGCTCGAGGGATAAAGAAGTTGAAGGTGATTGCCACCCAGGCGGCGACGATATAGAAGCCCAGGCGGCGAAGCAGATAGGGCATGGCGGCTCCTGCTAGTTGAGTACGCGAAGGTCTGACGTGGTGGTGATCTGCTGGCGATCGGGTTCAGTGACGGGGCGCCGGACTACGGTGCCTGCCGGGCATCCGCAGCTCGACCGCAGCACCAGCTCGGTGGGCAGGATCTCGACGGCCGCAGGCAGGTCCGGACGAGCGATCCGATCGAACAGGCGGGTGCAAGCTTGCGTGCCCAGCATGCGAATCGGCTGGTGAACTGTGCTGAGCGGGGGATCGCAGAGGCTGGCAGGGAAGATGTCGTCGAAGCCGACGACGGCCACTTCGGCCGGCACCCGGACACCCACCTTGGTGAAGGCGCGGAGCAACCCGATGGCCATCTGGTCGTTCGCCACGACGACCGCGTCCGGGAAGTCGTCGCGATGCATGGCGAGTATGCGCTCGGCGGCCGCTGCGCCACTGCGGACGTCCAAGGACCCCAGGTAAGAGCCGACGAGACTGCCGTCAGGGTTGGCGCGGAGCGCCTGCTCGAGGCCGATCCGGCGCTCCACGACGTCGGGATGTCCCGGCAGGCCGTCTAGGTGAAAGAGCCGCCGGCGGCCGTGATCGTTGACGATATGGGAAACGAGCGCGGCAGAAGCCGGTCGGTTGTCCGCTGCTACCACGTCCGCCATAGGTTCGCCGGGTGCCCCGCCGATGACCACCACGGGGATCCGCGCGGCGACGCGCTCGATCATGGCCGAGGGAACCATCCCCCCGATCAGCAACCCGTCAACCTTGCCGGAGAGCGCTTCGAGCCAGCCGAAACCCTGGTCATCGTCCGTCGTTCCGAAGTTGATAAGGAGTGAGAAGTCATGATCGCCGCGGTCGGCCGCCATGTCGCGGAGGCGGCTCCTGACGCCGAGCAGCAACTCGTCCCAGAACAGCAGGTGCATGTTCTCGATGTCGTCCTGACCGGCCTTACTAACCGGGGCGAACTCCGGGAAGACCAGGCCGATCATGTCCTTGCGGCGGCGGGACAGGCTCTGGGCGGCGCCGTCGGGGACGAAGCCGAGCTCCTCGATGGCCTGGCGAACCCGGGTGCGGGTGGATTCACGCACCCGACCCTGGTCGTGCATCACCCGGGAGACGGTGGCGATCGACACGCCGGCTAGCCGCGCGACATCGTAGAGCGTCACCTGCTTCTTCGCGATCAGCAACGTTCCGGCTCCTTAGGCAGCAGAATGTAAGCGCTTAGATCAACGGCCGGCCGCCACTAGCCGCTGGTAAGGGTCTGTGTCGTTTGTGCGGCACGATGCGGTCTGGCCGCGCCTGCCGAACCTGGCTCGAGCCCTGCAAACGGGCCCTGGCTACGGTGCCGGTCTCGGCGGTAGTGGCGGCTGGAGATGCGCCAGGACTTGTCGGTCAGGGGTATGCGTATCGCGCCGCGTATCGACCGGTAGGTCGCCCCGGCGGGGTTCAAAGCTGACTTTTGCGCTAGCATGCAGCAAAGTTTTCAGCGATGCAAGAGGTTCGTAACCTCGATTTCATTACTTGCCTGAAATGCAACCAATCGGGCGACCCCCAGCCCGACCCGTGCCCGTGACCTTGGCCAACCTCGATCGGCACCCCAAGCCGAACCTTGGCCGAGGGTGATTTGCATCGCTGCAAGATCTGTGCAATACTTTGGCCGTAAACGCCGCTCTAACCCCCCGCGAGCCCCTCTCCTGCATCGCTGTAATTACGGCTGTGCCCCATGGTCGATCCGGACTTCCCGTGGCCTGATCCTTGAGCGCAGGGTCGGCGCCACGGCAGGCGAAGACGCC
>Ga0302326_10021824_pt1 | contig 13115 bp, 7 predicted proteins | sample Palsa_T0_3_FD_202264 | JGI IMG/M metagenome (GOLD analysis project Ga0302326, IMG submission 202264) | Peat permafrost microbial communities from Stordalen Mire near Abisko, Sweden - Palsa_T0_3 | ecosystem: Environmental > Terrestrial > Soil > Palsa > Peat permafrost | place: Sweden: Abisko... | reverse complement strand
TCGCGGCGAGGGCGGCCAGAACGCCATCTCCGCCGACAGCTACGACGCCCTGGGCCTGATCCGCACCAACGAGCTGCTCAAGGCCGATGAGTATTACGGCGCGAAGCAGCTTTGGGGCACGGAGATCGACTTCGGCTTCTCCAAAACTCAGGAGGAAGCCTTTGCAAAATGGGGCCACGAGCGCGTTCTTTACGACGCCGTGCTGGCCGTCCGCCGCGAACGCCCCCAGGTTATCGTCTCCACTTTCGTCGGGGGCATCACAGACGGCCACGGCCACCACCAGGTGTCGGGAGAAATCGCCCAGGAAGTCTTCAAAGCCGCGGCGGACCCCAACGTCTTCCCCGAGCAACTGAAATTGGTGAGCGAAGGCGGTCTCGGCCTCACCGTGTGGCAGCCTCTGGCCGTCTACTCGATGGTTCCCTTTGCGCCGGTCACCGCGAAGGGCATGTTCGACTACGCCACTGGAAAATGGGCGCCGGCTCGGTTCAAAAACTATGTCACCGGCGAGGTGACCACCGGTGTTCCTTCGACGGACGTCACAATTCAGGTTGGCCAGCGCGATCCGGCGCTCGGCCTCAGTTATGTGCAGATGGCGCGCGCAGGGTGGGGCATGCAGAAGTCGCAGTACGGGGGAGCGAATCCAACGCTGAGCGGCCCGTATAGCACCTACTATCACCTGTGGGCCGCCGCGCCGCAAGCCGCCGCGAAGCCCGGCTCAATTACCACCGACGAGAGCCTCTTCCACAACAGCAAGGTCAACATCGATACGGGCGTCGACGGCCTGACCAATCCCGCCAGGGGCAATTTGCCGGAGGGGCTGGCCGCGAGCCTTCACCGGATCGGCATCGGCCTCAAAAGCCTCGAAACCGAACGCAAGGGACTCCCTGACCTGGAATTCGCTCACAAGCTGGTGCTTATTTACCGCGAGACCCTTGATCTGCGCGCGCAGGTTGCCGACAGCGGCCTCGACGCCGAATCCAAAGGCGGTCTGCTCTTCGAACTCGACGCTAAAATCGAGCAGTTTCAGTCCGCACTCAAAAATCTGCTGGGCCTCGATCTGGTCGCCTTCACCACTCACGCAACAACAATGGAAGGAACCGGCTTCCGCGGCGGCGGGCCAGACGAAACCCCACGCAGCGTAACTCCCGGCGAGGATTTCCGCGTTCGTGTCCACGCAGCGCAGGCCACGCCGGAAACCCGCCTGACACGCGTATGGCTCGAAAGCCAAACCGGCGACCCGTGGAAGAACACTCTCGCCACAGGTGCGATCGACCCGAGCGCTTCAACCGCCGACCCCATCTTCCATGTGCAAGCCTCGGAAAACGCCGAGCCCACCCAGCCTTACTTCACCCGCCCCAACATCGAGCAGCCTTATTACGACCTGACCCATCCCGAGTATCGTGAGCGTTCTTTCGCGCCGTGGCCGCTGGCGGCGTGGGCCGAATTCACCTTCGACGGCCTGCCCATCCGCGTCGGCCAGGTGGTCCAGACGATGCAGCGCGTCAACGGCCCCGGCGGCATCTACGAGCCGCTCGTCGTCACTCCGGCGATTGGTGTCCGCGTGGACCCGGAAGCCCGCATTCTGCCACTCGACGGCTCGGCGCTGCCGGTGAGCGTAAACCTGCACGCGCAGGCCGCGGCCGAGGGCACAGTCGAGCTGAAACTCCCCGTGGGATGGACCGCCAAACCGGCGCAAGCTCATTTCCATTTGGACAGCGCCGGCGACAGTGAGCCGATCCTTTTCTCCGTAACGCCGGCAGCCTCACAAACCGGTGAATACACCATCCAGGCCGTAGCCCACTCCGGCGGGCACGACTACCAGTCAGGCTGGCAGAGCATCGGCTACCCCGGCCTGCGCCCATACAACCTTTACAAGCCCGCCCAGTTGCTGACGCGCAAGGTGGATGTGAAACTCGCGCCCGGCCTGCGTGTGGGCTATGTGATGGGCACAGGCGACCTGGTTCCCGAAGCCATTGAGGGCCTGGGCGTCGCGCCCCATTTGCTCAGCGCCGCCGAGCTCACATCCAGCGATTTTTCCGCATGGAATGTGATCGTGATCGGCATCCGCGCCTACTCCGCGCGTCCCGAGCTGGCCGCAGCCCAGCCGCGCCTGCAGGAGTTTGTTGAGCGCGGCGGGAGCCTGATCGTCCTGTATCAGAGCGGCAACTTCCCCGCCCCGTTCCCGCTGTCGATGGGCCGCACGGCGGAGCGCGTCGTTGATGAGCAGGCGCCCGTCAAGCTGCTGCGGCCTGCCGATCCGTTGCTCACGCGGCCCAACGTCATCACCACCGCCGACTTTGACGGCTGGGTGGAGGAGCGCGGTCACTCCTTCCTCGATTCCTGGGACCCTGCCTACACCGCGCTGACTGAAACCGCCGATCCAGGCCAGGACCCGCAGCGCGGCGGTCTGCTGGTGGCGCATCCCGGCAAGGGAACCTATATATATGTCGCGTATGCTCTTCATCGCCAGCTTCCAGAGCTGGTTCCCGGAGCCTATCGTTTGCTGGCCAACCTGCTCGGCGCAGGCAAAGCAACGCCGCAATAAAAGCGGCCATCAACCACCATCCCTTTCCATCTCCACCCAGGGATGGAGAAAACTCTCGTCCAATCGGCGGTTGCCCATGCTCGCCGCGTCCCTCATGCTCAATCAACTGACATGAGAAAACTTTCCCTTTCCCTGCTCCTTCTGCTGGCTGCGGTCAACATGCATGCGCAAGCCGCGGCCAGCCCATCCTCTTCTGCCACACCCGGCTCCGGCGGCTTTTATGCCTGGTGGTCTGCACGCACCAACGCCACTCAGGCCAAACAGCCCGCCTGGGCCGTCCCGCTGGTCACCACCTACACAGGCCTCTTCCAGGTGGTGCGCACCGACATCCTGCGCCAGATCGCGCCCGCCCGCACCGATACATGGAACCTGGACAACGGCAAAGGCGTTAACTTCATCCCCACCGGCAGCACCGAAGTGGACATCAACCTGCCGGCCTACATCAAGCACAACAGCAAAACCGTCGACGGTTGGGGCGATTTCTCAGTCCTTGGCAAGTACCGACTGTCCAGCGGCAACGCGAAGCATGGGACTTACACGGTGAGCACCTGGGTGCTGGCCACTTTTCCTACTGGCACTTACAAGAACGGTTCAACCAAGCCAAGCCTGCAGCCCAACGTGGGCGGCGGCAAGGGATTTGGGAACTTCGATGTGCAATCATCCATCGGTGCAACCCTGCCGACGGGCAATCCCGCTGTCAACACCTCCGGCCGCCCCGTCCTTTGGAACACCGCCGCGCAATATCGCGTGGCCAAACTCTTCTGGCCGGAGCTTGAGAGCAACGCCACCTTCTACAAGGGCGGCACAAACGACGGCAAGACCCAGGAGTTCATTACTCCCGGCCTCATCATAGGCAAGTGCGGCATTCACCCCGGCGACCCGAAATCGCGACCTGGGCTGGCCTTTGGCGGCGGCATGCAGATAGCTACTAGCCACTTCCATACTTACAACCACGAGCTGATTCTTACCGCGAGATGGATCTTCTGAGAGTTATGCCGGGGCTAACTCCCCGGCGACTGTATTCATTGACTCCAATCAACTGAATGCCCGCTCTGGCGCGTAGCGCAAACGACAGTGCCCTTGCGCCATCCTAGCGGTGGCGCTGGCTTTGCGCCCCTGCTCTCTTTGCAGGCAATCAGAATGTTACAAACGTGTAAATGCCTTATTTAATTGAATGTTAAAAATACGTGAATTCGTCAAATATTCATCAAACTCTGCCAGTCTGAATTACGGAACCCGCCGGGGAATTCTTTGCGTGAGCAAATCTTTCCGGGCTGGGAATGTTCCCTCCACATGCAGGAACCAAGCTGGGCTTTACATCCAGGATTGCTTCGCATGTGGGAGTTGTAAGCATTTGCTTGTTTGAGCGCGCAGTTGCGATCTAACCCGATTTGAGAGGAAAAAGAGAGGCCCAATGAAATTCAGATTTACCACCGTTGCCGCGGCAATTCTGGCAGTTAGTCTCGTTGCTTCATACTCCCATGCCGACGATTCACCAACTCCAGCCAAGAAAACCACTGCACATAAGAAGGCCAAACCCCCTGCAGGCCCCACGGTCGAGGAGCAAATCCAGTCGCTGCGCCAGGACCTGGAGAACCAGATCAACGGCCTCAAAACCGATTTGGCCAACAAGGACGCCCAGTTGAAGCAGGCTCAGCAGGCGGCAGCCGATGCCCAGGCAGCCGCCGACAAGGCAAATGCGGCGGCTACATCCCAGCAGCAAGCGGTGACCGACAACGCCGCAGCCGTCACAACGCTGCAAACCACCGTCACCGATCTGAAGGGTAATCAGCTTTCGCTGGCGAACACGGTCTCAGACGAGACGGCCAAGATCAAGAAGGAAATTGCAAGCCCCAACGTTCTCCACTACAAGGGCATCGGCCTCACGCCGGGCGGCTACGCTGCGGGTGAAACTGTCTGGCGCTCGAAGGCCACCGGCGGGGACATTCCCACCGCCTTCAGCTCGATTCCTTACGAGCAGGCGGATGCCTACCAGCTCAGCGAGTTCTACGGCAGCGCCCGCCAGTCGCGCGTAAGCCTGCTGGCTGAGGGCAAAACCAACTGGGGCGCCATGCGCGCTTACTACGAGGCTGACTGGCTGGGCACCGGCACCAGTTCCAATGCCAACCAGTCCAACAGCTACGTTCTCCGCCAACGCGTAATCTGGGCGCAGGCCGAAACCAACAGCCACTGGGCCTTCACCGGCGGGCAGATGTGGTCCCTGGTGACCGAAGACAAGAAGGGCTTGTCCAACTACTCCAGCGACATCCTGACTCCGCAGACCATAGACCCCAACTACGTTACGGGCTTCATTTGGGCGCGCCAGTACGGCTTCCGCGTCACCAAGACCTTTGACAAGGCGGCCTTCGGCTTCTCGGTCGAGAATCCGCAGCTCCTGTATACCGCCTCGCTGGCCGGGAATGAACCCTATGCCGTCCTGGGCAGCGCAGGCCAAAACGGCGGCGCATACAACGCAACCATCAGCGCGTGCTCGCCTTCGACCGCCATCGTCAATTACGGCAATACGCAAACCGTTGACGATGACGGAGACATTACGAATATCCTGGTTCCCGTGTACAAGACGGTCAACTCCTGCGCGAATGTCACCAACATATCCTTCAACAAGGCACCGGACGTCGTCTTCAAGGCGGCATTCGATCCCGGATGGGGCCATTATGAAATCTTTGGCGTAGGGGGATTCGCGCACGAGACCATCTATCCCGGCGAAACCACCAACAGCAATCTTTACGGTGGAGACACTGACGTTCTGGCCAGCCAGACAGCCGGAACCACCGTGCTGGCCGCACCCAAGCTTCCCGGCACACCGGTGGGAGTCGCCAATAGCATTGTCGTTGGCGGCATAGGCGGCGACTTGCGTGTTCCCTTGCTGCCCCACGACAAGCTCAACTTCGGCGTCAAGGCACTCTATGGACCCGGCGTGGGGCGCTACGGCGACTCCACGCTGGCCGACGTTACCGCCGACGCCAACGGCGCGCTTGCCCCCATACACAACCTCTCCGGCCTCTTTACCCTTGAAGCCGCCGCAACTCCCCGGTTCACTCTCTACCTGAACTACGGCGGCGACTACGCCGGCCGCGCCGATTTCGCCACCCCCACTGCAACCTCGCTGGCAGCGCCAAGTCCTTGCTTCATCGCCGCCGGCCTGTCGGGCTGCCAAACAGTCGCCTCTCTTGAGGAGAATGGAAGCACCGAGGCAATCGACGGCGGTGCTTGGGGCGGTACCTGGGCCGCTCCCAAGGCGGCTGCGGTAGGCTACGGTTCCAAGCTGCTCTCCAACTCCTCCTGCAATACCCTGACCGCTCCCGGCTACAACGGCAGCTCCACCGGCTACTACCCCGGCGGCTCCTGCGGCGCGCAAACCCGCGACGTGCAGGAGTTCACGGGCGGCTGGTGGTATGACTTCTACAAGGGCGAGCACGGCCGCTTGCGCCAGGGCTTCCAGTACGGCTACGCGGTCCGCGAGGGCTGGTCAGGCGCCGGAGGCATCGGCGCCAAGGGCATCGACAACATGTTCTGGACCTCGCTCCGCTACTACCTCCCATAACCCCAGAACCAAGTCCGGCTAAAGCAAGATGGGCGGCCAGCACAATGGGCTGCCCATCTTGATTTTTGGGCTACTTCTTTCCGTTGTCTTTGAAGTTCAACGCGAAGTAGTAGTACGTGTACGAGTGGCTGGTTGTCACATTCGTCAGGAACTGGCCGCCGCCGAAGTAGCCAACTCCACCGCCCAGGTTGAAGTGCCGATTGAGTTCATACCAGGAGTAACTATCGAGTTCCGCGCCCACATGGCGGCCGTGGTTGGTCTTGTTGGTCACGATCGCACCGCCGGAAGTGTTGTAGATGGAGTCCAGCGCCGAAGCCGCCCAAAAATCCAGCCCTTGCACCGTGAAAGTGAGCCGCCGGCGGGGCTCAACGGTTGTGCCCGCGCGCACCGCCTCAATGTTCTGCCCGCCGAACAGGTCGGCGATTCCAAACCGGTCGTGAGCTGTGGGGTAGATCGTGTCGAAGGTGGAGTGCGTTGCGTTCTGCGCCGGATTGCCGTTGCCTGAGGCGTAGTCGAACTGGGTAAAGACGCGCGGCTTGGACGCTGCATTCAGAAACTGATATGCCGCGCCTTCCTGCGTCGCCCAGGCATCGATGTTTTGCGGTCCCACCTTGCCGCCTTCGTAGATCAGCTCGCCTCCGTAATCGAATGCCGAGTGGGCCTGCGCCTTGAGACGCAAACCAAGAACCTTCTCGTTTTCCTTGCCGGTGGTCTTGGCGACAGCGGGTTCCACGACCTCTGCCGGCTGCACGCGCCACAGGAAGAACGGCTCAATATCCGAATGCGGCCCCAGCAAGTCGTCGATGCGGCCGTAGGCTCCGTAAATGTTATTGCCTTCCTGATGCGGACTTGCGCCATAGGCCTGCGGCACCACAGCCGAGGCGGCGAACAGCCCCAGGTGCTCGCGCTTCGCGTTCAGGTTCAGCACCGCCGCATCGTAGGAGCGGGCCTGGTTACGCCACTCGGAGTTAGCGATGATGGTGTTGTTGTAGTTGATAAGCTGCCGGCCCACCCGTAGGCTGAACCAGTGCTTGTCGGCCGCGCCGACCTCGGCGTAAGCCAGCTTCAGATCCCAGCGATCCGTGTTCGGCGGGCCGATCGGCGGATTTTGGTAGCCCGCGCGGGCGTCCTGGACCTGCGCCGTAACCCGGAACCAACTGGGCGTGTGCAGATCCACCTGGAACCGGAAGCGGTTCAACAGGTAGGAGTCATCGACCTTCGCTTTGAAGCTCGAATTGTTGTACGCCTCGTACCGGAGCCGCTCCTCGGCCTGCAGATCTATCCAATTGGGCAGCTTTTCGTCAACGTAGGCAGCGGGGGCAAAGTCGTGAAAATCGTAGGGCGCACGGTTGCCGGTAGTACGCCCGGCCGCACCGTTCAGAAAGCTCAACGGATTCGAGGCCGGCCCGGTGATGAATGCGCCATTGTATCCGGACGTCGCATTTTGCGTGGTGATGTCGTCCTGCGCGATCAAAGGCATTCCGGCCGCTATAGAAAACAGAAAGAGCACAACTGAGATCGATAGCGGCAGCGGGCGCAGAGAAGCAGACACGAAAGCATAAAGAGCTTTTTGCACTTTGGATTCTCCTGGCTCAGCACGGCTCGACTGCCGCGAATGCGGCGCGGAACCGGAAAGAGCGATGTGTGTGGTTCGTTGCGTCTGTAGTCCGTTGATTGAATCCAGCGGCTGGAAAACTACGAGCAATTTCGACAACAACGACACGCACTGAGGGCCATTAGGGGCCTGCTGACCGCGCGACCGGATTCAACGCGGAAATGTGCTGTGGTAGAAGTGAACACGAGGCTCCTGTGCTCGAAATCGCTGAGTTCTGAAAGTGTTTGGGTAAGACAAAACCCATGAAGGCCAGCGGGCGCCAGCTTCGTCAGAGGCAACAACAATAAGTTCTTTTGTAGATCGTTTGCATAATTTGCCAATTACAGTTTCTTCAATCTAGTAAACATTGCAAGTCTTGTCAACTTGAGTTCCACAGAGGGCCTTCCTCAAGTTTCACAATGAGGTATTGCCTCGCGCGCTCGAAGTTCCTTCATTCAAAGTATCGAGCACACGAGAGAGCGCGTCTTTCCAATCCGGCATGACCAATCCAAATGTTTCCCTCATGCGTCGGCAGCATAACCGCGAGTTAGCCGGACGCATCGCCGGTCGCGGAAACTCGTTGGTCTTGATCGGAATCAGCCTGGGCGCCGCAATCCCAGCGGATTCATTTGGCCTGGTCAGAATTGCCCTGGCAAATCCAAACCACGTCGTCTCTCCCGCGCAGGTAAGGTTGTAAATTCCGCTGCGTCCTCCGAGTCCCAACCCCGTGGGCGGAAGCGCATGCGCCAATATCTCCGCGGTCGTCTGAGCGATGCACTCGCTGGAAGTTGGCGACCCGATCTGGTCGTCAACAATTCGTAACTCCTCGCGCTCCTTTGCCAGCCGCAGCATGGTGAGCAGGAAGTTGCTTCCGCGCGCTCCGTAAACCCAGCTGGTGCGAAGAATGAGGTAATCCCCGCCCACCGCCTGGATAGCCTCATCGCCGGCCAGTTTCGTCCGGCCATAGACATTCAGCGGATGCGGCGCGTCGCTCTCCGCATACGAGCCCTTGTTGGCGCCATCGAAGACGTAATCCGTGGAGTAATGCACCAGGATGCTGCCCAGCCTCTTTGCCTCTTCGGCAAGCACGCCGGGCGCCGCCCCGTTGATGGCCATTGCCAATTCAGGTTCGCTCTCCGCCTTGTCTACCGCAGTGTAAGCAGCCGCATTGACGATCACCGCCGGCGCTGCCGCACGCACCGCCTCGCGAATCGAATCGGGCCTGGCGAAATCCACCTTTGGACATTCAACTGCGCCGATCTGGCCGACACCCGCGAGCGCAGTTTGTAACTCCCATCCCACTTGGCCCGTGCCGCCAAAAACCAATGTCTTCAATTTAGTCATTCGCTTCCTTCTTGAGAGAACCCCGTCTTTGGCGGTCCCGCCAATCGTAACTATGGGTATAACTTTGCCGGCACAATTTCCGGCTCCGGCTCGCCTGAAGCCACGATCAACTTCTTCAACTCCTCGCGCAGTTCTTCGGCCTCTTTCCGGTACTCTTTTCTGCCTGCGAGGTTCACCAGTTCCTGGGGATCGGCGCGTTGATCGTACATCTGGTACTCGTTATAACTCGCGCTTGCGGGCGCAGAAGTGCCGCCGCTCAAATCCGCCACGCAGTAGGTCCATTCCTTCGTGTGGATGGCGCGGCCGGTCATCGATTCGCTGATCTGGATCAATTCCCTGTTCGGCCATGCTTCCCGAGCCGCGCCGTCGCGCAGCAGAGGCATAAGGCTCCTGCCTTGCATTGACTCAGGCGGTGCAACGCCAGCCGCTTCCAGCAGCGTAGGCGCAAGATGCAGCACGCCGGCCACCTCCTGTATCTGCCGCGCGCCTTCAAATCCGGGGCCATGGATCAGCAGCGGAATGCGCAGCGAACTGTTATGCGCGCTGCGCTTGTACTCCTGGTTGCGGGTCATGAAGTGGCAGCCGTGATCGCTCATGAAAACAAAGATTGTGTTCGCGGCGAGATTCTCCTCTTCGAGTATCCGCCTAACTCGCCCCACCGACGCGTCGATGCTTTCGCACGCGCCATAATAGTCCGGCAGTTGCTGGCGCCAGTCGCCGGGAAAGCTGCGCAGGTCGGGCGGCACCAGGGCGTTGACGAACCGCTCCGCCGATCCCTTCGGGCCGACCATGCGGTTCATGTCGTTCTGTTGATGCGGCTCCAGTTGCGAAATCATCAGCAGAAACGGCTTCTCCTGCTTTTGCCGCAGAAACCTTTCCGCGCGGTCGGTGAGAAAATCCACGCGGTATCGATCCTTGAAGTTGATCTCGTTGCCGTCGCTGTCGTAGAGCGTCCCTTCATAGGGATGGCTGGTCATTTCCAGCACGTTGGAGCCTTCCCATACATCCAGAAAGCCTCCGCGCTCGCCAGGACTGACTCGTCCAATTCCGCCACCCTGGGCTTCGCTTCCGGGAGCCAGGTGCCACTTGCCGATATAGTTTCCCGTATAACCCGCCTTGCGCAGCTCCGTGGCCAGCGTGGGCAGATCGCCATTCAGCCCCAGGCCGTTGTGCCACACGCCGGTCTCCGTCGCGTACCGGCCGGTGAGCATCACGGAACGCGACGGAGCGCACACCGGCTGGTTGGTCACGGCGTGCGTAAAATTCGTTCCACCAGCGGCCAGCGCGTCCAGGTTTGGCGTATGGGTGGAGCTGTTCAACCCGTTCGCGCCCACAAAGTCCCACCGGAACTGGTCGGAAAGGTAGATTACAATATTCGGCTTTGGCCGCTCGGTCTCCGGCGCATCCAGCGCTTCCGCGCCTGAGTTCACCCGGTGGGCCAAGGAGGCGGCAACGCCAGCGTGCGCGGCCGCGGCAGCCGTGCCAAGAACAAAACTGCGCCGGTTGACTGTTTTCATCTATCCCTCCGCGAATTAGGTTCCATTAGTCGCAGCCGCCCCTCTAACCTGAATCAACCTTACCTGGAACATTGTCAGTGTAGCGCGGCTCCATTTGGAGAGAAGCTTCCTGCGGGAATTCTTGAATAAAAGCAAAAGACCGCTCCGCGCTGTCATCCTCCAGGAATCCTCCCAGCCTCTTTCTTCACATGCTTAGCAGACTCACGCTAAATAGTCCTGAGTAATGCGCAAACTACCGCCCTTTTTGTTAAAAAAATATCCGCTGTGAAACCCTGCGCCGCTGGCGTGCATCTTTAGGATTGTTAGACCGAAATTGAGAAACAAAAAATGGATGAGCTCGCGACAGATCGCAAGAGGCGGTTTCCCCTTTTCCCAAAAATGCGCTCCCCAGACGGCGGGTTCCAAAATGGAGCCCGCCTCGCTCGTCCCAGGAAAAGAGGGTGGCCCAGCCCGCCATTGCTGTCTACACTGACCTCATCCAATCCTGAAAAGCAGGTTGCTATGGTGGTCAAAACGCAAAGCAAGGGCCTCGCAGTCATCGGGCTGCATGTGGGCTCTAACAATGTCCGGCGTTATTTTCCGAACCGCATTTCGGTCATCGAGTTGCAACTGGATCATTTGCAGATTGTATGTCGCCTTACGCCCGATTTCTGGCAGGACCATCCGGAGATCCGCGATCCCCGGCTCGGCGCCTGGCTGGAGTCAAAGAACTTCCACGGACGGCCCCATCGAGCACCTGTGCCGCTGGCCATGATTCCCGCGGGCGAGAACTCCTTCCGGCTGCAACCGGCATTTGTGATCGGTCAGCGGAAAGCAAGACCCGAGCCTGCTTCACTCCCGGCCCAATTTGAGCTTGAGCCAAGCCTGAGCGCAGCCTGAGCCCGCTAACTCTGCTTCCCATTCACTTCTTCACTTCTTCACTGGCTCACTGGTTAACTGCTTCACTTATTCACTAATTGACTCTTTCACCTATTCACTGCTCTGTGCCATTGATACACTCAATTTGCCATGCCCCTGAGCCATCTCCAAACGGCCATCGAACACTATTTTGCCGCCGGACCCTCTGCCATCGGCGATCCGTCCGCCATGACGACCTTCCTTTTGCTGCGCTCGAGCCTGGAGAACGGGGAACTGCGCGCCGCCTCGCCCGACCCCGCCTCGCCCACTGGCTGGCAAGTCAACGCCTGGGTCAAGCAGGGAATACTGCTCGGCTTTCGTCTCGGCGTTCTTGAGCAGTTGCCCGCCGGCGGCCTTTCGTTTGTCGACAAGCACACCTACCCTGTCCGCCATTTCAGCACCGCCGACGGCATCCGCGTGGTTCCCGGCGGCTCATCCATTCGCGCCGGAGCGTACGTGGCTCGCGGGGTGGTCTGCATGCCGCCCATCTACATCAATGCCGGCGCGTATGTGGACGAGGGAACCATGGTCGATTCGCATGCGCTGGTCGGCTCCTGCGCCCAGGTGGGCAAGCGCGTCCACCTCAGCGCCGCGGCCCAGATCGGCGGCGTGCTGGAGCCGGTCAACGCAAGCCCGGTGGTCATTGAAGACGACGTGCTGGTGGGCGGCAACTCCGGCGTCTACGAGGGAACCATCGTCCGCCGCGGCGCGGTGCTGGCCGCAGGAACCATCCTCACGCGCGGCACGCCGGTCTTCGATCTCGTCAACGGCACAATCCTTCGCGCCACCGGAGAAATGCCGCTGATCATCCCGGAGAACGCCGTAGTCGTCCCCGGCTCGCGCGCCGTCGGCAAAGGCAAAGGGCAGGAGTGGGGCCTCAGTCTCTACGCCCCGGTCATCGTCAAATACCGCGACGAAAAAACCGATCTGTCCACTACGCTCGAAGATTTGTTACGCTAGGCTGCATGTCCCAGGACCCTGGCAGTCCCATCTCAAAGAGGACGCGCACCAAGAACGCACTGCTGTGCCTGTTTTTCTTCGCCACCATTCTTGCCGCCCACGCCGAGCAGTCTACTGTCCTCCGCCTCCCCTGGAACCAATGGCAGCTCCACATCGGCGACGAACCCTCCTGCTCCCAAATCGACGCGCAAGCCTGCACCCCGCAGGTTTTCACCCAAAGCGATTTGAGCCCGGCCAACCAGTGGCGTCGCATTGAAGTTGCCCTGCCCCCCGGCCTGCAATCAAGCCCTCAGCTAGGCCTGCTCGTCCAGGGCGAACAGCCCGTCTACGTGGTCTTCGTCAACGGCCAGTTGATCGGCGGCTCCGGTAATCTGACAAAGCACAGCGGCCCCGAATATTCGCGCGTCTTCCTCACCATCCCTTCAAACCTCGCCCGCCAGGGCCGCCTGCTCATCGCCATTCACGGACTCGGCGTCCGTCCTTCCATCCCGGTTCCAGGTTTTGTTCCCGCGCTCGCACCACTCAACCAGATCCAAACCGTCAGCGACCTGGACATGTATGCCTACCTTTGCGCAAGTTGGCAGCACTACCTTTGCTATGGAGCCATGTTCGGCGCGGCGTTCGTCTTCTTTCTGCTCTTTTCCGTCAACACGCGTCAGCACGAATACTTCTGGCTCGGCGCACGGCTCCTGA
>Ga0302326_10021823_pt1 | contig 13115 bp, 12 predicted proteins | sample Palsa_T0_3_FD_202264 | JGI IMG/M metagenome (GOLD analysis project Ga0302326, IMG submission 202264) | Peat permafrost microbial communities from Stordalen Mire near Abisko, Sweden - Palsa_T0_3 | ecosystem: Environmental > Terrestrial > Soil > Palsa > Peat permafrost | place: Sweden: Abisko... | reverse complement strand
GTAGAGGGAATTACCGCCGATTACGCAGGGTGAGCAGCGCCCGCGCCTCGTCCGGTGTCGCTACCGGACGCCCGATGTCCTCGGCGATCCGCACGATACGCGCGACAAGCTGAGCATTGCTCTCCGCGCGCACCCCTTTGACATAGTTGATGTTGTCTTCAAGGCCGGTGCGCACGTGGCCGTCGGTAGCGAGACAGAGCAGGTTCATGGGAACCTGATGTCGACCGACGGCGCAGATGGACCACGTAGAGCCGGGCGGCAGGAGTGACCGCATGTAGAGGGCCTGCTGGGGGGTTGCCGGGGCGCCGCCACGTACTCCGAGCACGAACTGAAAGCTGAGCGGCTCCTCGAGCAGCCCCTCGTCGCGAAGCTGGAGCGCGGTGCCGATGTGCCCGACGTCGAAGCATTCGATCTCGGGCTTGACACCCCGATCCATGAACTCGTTCGCCATGTCGCGTAGGAAGGACATCGGGTTCGCGAACAGCCGCTCCCCGAAGTTGAAGCTACCGCAGTCAAACGATCCCATCTCGGGCTGCAGCTTCAGACATTCATAGCGCGCCTTGCCTTCGGCCCTTCCCGCCGCCGACCCGGTGCTCAGGTTGACGATCGCTGAGCAATCTGCGACGCGCAGTCCTTCGAGGATCGGCGTGAATCGGTCCAGTCGCTGAGTCGGTTCTCCGTCTTCGTCGCGCGCGTGTACGTGGAGCACCGATGCGCCGGCACGCCAGGCCCCGATGCCGGCGAGCACGATGTCCTCGACGGTCGTCGGAAGGTTGGGGTTCTGATCCGTCGTCGCGATCGCACCCGTCAGTGCCGCTTGGACGATTACTGGTTCCATTGACAGACGACGGACCGCATTTCCGGTGAATGACCGTTCCGCATGATGGACAATTCGTCTATGATCCGGACAAGAGCAATACTAGACCATCCCCTCCCGGACCGTAGTCAAGGTAGCTAGATGGAAAGGCCAAGATCAGGGCCAGCTCGAGAAGACGCGAAGATCGGCGCAGGATCACTACTTCGTGAAGGACTGCACGTACGGCCGCTACCGGGCGTTACCTATGAGCAGGAGGAGCTCGGGCTGGCTCACCGAACTCGCCCGAGCGACGTCGTAGAAGCCCTGGCCTTGGTTGGGCGCGGCGAGATCTACGACCTGGAATCGGGACGCTGGCCGTCAATGCCGGTACTTCCGGTGCATCCGCCATTCGTTATCACCTCGTATCGCACTTCGCGTGGGTTTCGAAATCAGCGCGACGCCAAGACGAGCTATGGACGCGACATCGGCCAAACGGGCGTGAACACCGAGCTCGTGATCGGGTCCGTGCACACCGGGACGCACATCGACGCGCTTTGCCACGTCACCTGTGGTGTCGATGCCCGCGGGCACGGCGGCTACGACGAGAACGAGTCGATGGGCGACTTCGGCGCGTTGACCGCGGAGGCCTCCTCGATCCCGCCATTCGTCTGTCGCGGTGTGCTCGTCGACGTGGCCGCATACCTCGGAGTCGAGATGCTCGAGCGCGGGCATCTGATCACACTCGAGGAAATGGTCGGCGCGTTAGGCGAAGTAGAGATCCGCGCCGGCGACGCGGTGCTGTTCCGCACCGGCTACATGAGCGTCTGGGGTGTCGACGATGCTACAGCGGATGGACACTATGGTGCCGGCATCGGCATCGAAGTCGCCCGTGAGCTCGGGGAGCGAGGAGTTGTGCTCGTGGGGGCCGACACGGAGGCACTCGAACGGGCGCCCGCGCTCGACGAGAATGACCCTCTGCCCGTGCACGTCGAGCTACTGATCAAGCGAGGTATCTTCATCTTGGAGCTGGCCTGTCTCGAGGACCTCGCATGCGACGGCGTTCGTGAGTTCTTGTTCGTGTGCTTGCCCCTGCGGATAATGGGCGCGACCGGCTCGATGGTCCGACCGATCGCCATAGTCTGAAGCCTATAAGGCCAGCGGTGGCCATCTGTCCCGCCAGGGTCGTGCCCGCTCGAGCTGCCCAGCCAGGCCGAAGAGAACTCCCTCCCCGCCCAGTCGTGCTATCGCCTGAGTGCCAATCGGCACTCCGGCATCGGGCCAGTACAGCGGCACTGACATCGCAGGCTGCCCAGTAATGTTGGCGATGCGAGTGAACGGTGAGAACAGCATGTAGCGGGCAGGGTCTGGCGGGTTGTCGGGCGTGCCGCTGAAGGCGCCATTCGGAAGCGCCGGCTGGCCCAAGGTTGGCGTCAGCCAGACATCGACGTCGTCGAAGAAGTCAGCGATCTCCCGAGCCTCCTCCAGGAGGACGCGCAGCGCATGCTGCTGGTCGAATGCGGACTGCGAACCGCCGCGACGCCGATAGCTCAGCGTGAGCGGCTCCAGGTCGCTCGGTCCGGCCTCTCGACCGGCACGCTTCTCCGCCTCGCGGGCCATCAGCGCGTTACAGAGCGCCCAAAGATCAAACCAGGCCGAGATGAGGCGCTCGCCGTTGACCTTCGGGCGGGCCTCGAAGACGTGGTGGCCGAGCTCGTCGCAGAGCCGAGCGGCGTCCTCGACGGCGAGACGGCACTCCTCATTCACCTCGACGTCGCTAACCGGCCGGTGGGTGAAGGCGATGCGGAGCGGAGGCGGATCGGCACCGACCTCCGTCACATACGGGCTCCTCGGACGGGGCAGCGCGTACGGATCGCCCGGCATCGCGCCGCAACTAACGTCAAGAAGCGCCGCACTGTCGCGCACTGATCGTGTGAGCGCGTGTTCGACGATGACTCGGCAAAGAAGCTCACCGTGTTGCGGCCCGAGTGGCATCCGACCCCGGCTCGGCTTGAAGCCGAACACGCCGCAGCAGGACGCCGGGTTTCGCAGCGAGCCGCCGCCGTCATTGCCGTGCGCCATCGGTGCCATGCCCGTGGCGACCGCGGCGGCTGAGCCGCCGCTTGAGCCGCCCGTGTTCAGGTCGGTGTTCCAGGGGTTCCGGGCGGGGCCGAACAGTTGTCCCTCGGTCACCGGCATACCCCCGAACTCCGGCGTATTAGTCTTGCCAGCGATCACGAGGCCTGCGCGCCTGTAGCGGCTGACCAGCTCGCTGTCGGCCTCAGCCACCGAGTCTGAGAGCAGCACCGATCCCTCGGTTTGTCGAACGCCGGCGCAGGTCGCGATCAGATCCTTCACGAGAAACGGAACGCCCCCGAACGGCCCGTCGAGTGGCACCGATCCTAGGGTGGCGCGCGCCTGGTCGAAGAGCGGGGTAACGACCGCGTTGAGATGCGGATTGAGCCGCTCGATGCGCTCGATCGCCGCCTCGAGAAGCTCTGCCGGCGAAGCGAGGCGCGCGCGCACGAGCTCCGCTTGGGCCGTCGCGTCGAGAAGGCAAAGCTCGTCCGGCACGAGCGTCCGGACGTCCTGCGGGTTCTCGGGCGGCGCCGTCATGCAGGTGCAGGTATATCCGCTGCGTGGGCTTCAAGGCAATGGCGAGGTCCTCCGCGGATCTCAGCGGCGTGGCTCGGTGGCGCCGCCCCTGTAGCGCCAGCAACCACATCTGGAGCGCAAAGTGTGCCCGCCGCTGCCATTCCGGCCGCCCGGGGGACGGTCTACGCTCAGATCCACCATGTGCGGCATAGCCGGTCTGTATACGAAGTCGCCCGCGCTGGAGGCGCAGCTCGGCGAGCAGCTCGCGCGGATGCTCGAGCAGCTCTCGTTCCGTGGCCCTGACAGCGCGGGCGTCGCCTTCTATCGCGATCCCGCGCCCGAGGGGTGGTGCAAGGTGTCGCTGTACTCACCCGCCGTCGACCCGGGCTGGGACGAGCTGTCCGTGGAGCTCGAGCGAGCGTTCGGCGCGTCGTCGCCTCCGAGCGTGCGCGCGACGCACGCGACGTTCATGATCGACGCTGACGCCGAGCGCGCGCAGGCGTGGCTGTCCGAGCGCCATCCCGAGCTGCGCCTGATGAGCGCCGGCAGCTCGATCGAGATCTACAAGGAGGCCGGCCCGCCGCGCGAGGTCATCGAGCGCTTCGCACTCGAGCAGATGGCCGGCAGCCACGCGCTCGGCCACACCCGGATGGCGACGGAGAGCCGGGTCACGACCCAGCATTCGCACCCGTTCTCGACCGGCCTCGACCTCTGCCTCGTCCATAACGGCTCGCTTTCGAACCACAACCGCCTCCGCCGCGTGCTGCAACGCAAGGGGATCCGCTTCCAGACCGACAACGACAGCGAGGTCGCGGCGGGGTACTTGACCTGGAGGATGCGCGAGGGAGCCACGCTCGAGCAGGCGCTCGAGGGCTGCATGGACGACCTCGACGGCTTCTACACGTTTGCGGTCGGTACCGCCGACGGCTTCGCGGTGCTCCGCGACCCGATCGCTTGCAAGCCCGCGGTGATGGCCGAGACGGACGAGTGGGTGGCGATGGCGTCCGAGTACCGCGCGATCGCGGTGCTCCCCGGCGCCGAGGATGCGGTGCTGTGGGAGCCCGAACCGGGCCGCGTCTACAGCTGGGGCACGGCGCCGGTGGCTTGATGGCCGCCCCGGACGCTACCCGGGACGCGCTCGAGTCCTTCGACCTCGCGACCGGTACCGTCCGCGAGCTGAACCGGCGTCTGCACGGTCCCGCTCACCCGCAGCGTCTGCGCGTGCTCAACCCGAGCGGCAGGCACAGCATCGCGGTCGGGCTCGACGGTCCGCACGAGGTCGAGATCGAGGGCCACGTCGGCTACTACTGCGCCGGCATGAACAAGCTGGCGGCGATCCGCGTGCGCGGCAACTGTGGCGTCGGCGTCGCGGAGAACATGATGTCCGGCTCGGTGATCGTCGAGGGCAGCGCTTCGCAGTCCGCGGGGGCGACCGCCCGCGGCGGGCTGCTGGTGATTCATGGCGACGCGTCGGCCAGGTGCGGGATCTCGCTCAAGGGTGCGGACATCGTCGTGCGCGGCTCGGTCGGGCACATGAGCGGATTCATGGCGCAGAAGGGGACGATCGTCGTCTGCGAAGACGCGGGCGAGGCGCTCGGCGACTCGCTCTACGAAGCGCGCCTGTACGTACGCGGGTCGGTGACGAGCCTCGGCGCGGACTGCGTCGAGAAGGAGATGCGCGAGGAGCACGTCGAACAGGTCCGCGGGTTGCTGGCGCGGGCCGAGATCGACGATGCCGATCCGGCCGACTTCCGCCGCTACGGGTCCGCGCGGAACCTCTACCACTTCCAGGTCGAGCACCTGGGGAGCTATTGACCGGATGTCCGAGGACGGCTGGCACCCCGGGCTGCGCGAGTCGGCGACGTTCGACCGCAATGCGATCGCGGAGATCCAGCGCGCGGCGCGCGAAGGGATCTACGACATCCGCGGGTTCGGAGCCAAGCGGCCCGTGCCGCACTTCGACGACCTGTTGTTCCTCGGCGCGAGCGTGTCGCGCTACCCGCTCGAGGGCTACCGCGAGCGTTGCGCCACCGACGTCGTGATCGGCGGCCGCTTCGCGACCGCGCCGCTGGAGCTCGAGATCCCGATCACGATCGCCGGAATGAGCTTCGGGGCGCTGTCGGGGGCGGCCAAGGAGGCGCTCGGGCGCGGCGCGAGCGAGGTCGGCACCAGCACCACCACCGGCGACGGCGGGATGACCCCGGAGGAGCGCGAGCACTCGAAGACGCTCGTCTATCAGCTGCTGCCCTCGCGCTACGGGATGAACCCCGACGATCTGCGTCGCGCCGACGCGATCGAGGTCGTCGTCGGCCAGGGGGCGAAGCCCGGCGGCGGCGGGATGCTGCTCGGACACAAGATCTCCGCCCGCGTGGCGGAGATGCGCGACCTTCCGGCCGGGATCGACCAGCGCAGCGCCTGCCGGCACCCCGACTGGACAGGCCCCGACGATCTCGAGATCAAGATCGAGGAGCTGCGCGAGATCACCGACTGGCGGATCCCGATCTTCGTCAAGATCGGGGCGTCGCGTACCTACTACGACGTCGCGCTCGCGGTCAAGGCCGGCGCCGACGCGATCGTCCTCGACGGCATGCAGGGCGGCACCGCCGCGAGCCAGGAGGTCTTCATCGAGCACGTCGGGATCCCGATCCTGGCGGCGATCCCCCAGGCGGTGGAGTCCCTGGTCGAGCTGGGGATGCACCGCGAGGTGCAGCTGATTGTGTCAGGGGGCATCCGCAGCGGTGCGGATGTGGCGAAGGCGCTGGCGCTTGGCGCCGACGCGGTCTCGATCGGGGTCGCGGCGCTGATCGCGCTCGGCGACAACGCCCCCGAGCACGAGGATGGCTACCGCGCGATCGGGTCCGCCGCCGGCTACTACGACGACTGGCACGCCGGCCTGGACCCGGCCGGGATCTCCACCCAGGACGACGAGCTCGCGGCGCGCCTTGACCCGGTGAAGGCCGGGCACCGGCTGGCCAACTACCTGCGCACGCTCGTGCTCGAGACCCAGACGCTGGCGCGCGCCTGCGGAAAGTCCCACGTCCACAACCTCGAGCCCGAGGACCTCGTCGCGCTCACGATCGAGGCCGCCGCGATGGCGCGCGTGCCGCTCGCGGGGACGAGCTGGATCCCGGGGATGGATGGCACCGCGCCGTGACAGGCGGCTAATGCTTCTCGGTCGCCGGGAAGCTGACCGTCACCTCGAGCCCGCCTTCGGGCTGCGGCGCGGCGGTGACCGCAGCGTCGTGGGCGGTGGCGATCGCGCGGACGATCGAGAGTCCGAGTCCGTGGCGTTCGTTGCCGGGGGCGGTGCGGTCGGCGCCGAGTCGCTGGAACGGCTCGAACAGCCGGTCGATCTCGTCGGCTGCGATCAGGGGGCCGGTGTTGGCGACGATCAGGAGTGCGCGTCCGGCGTCTGCGGCGGTGCGTAGATCGACGCGTCCCCCTGGGTGGTTGTAGCGCACGGCGTTGTCGATCAGGTTCGCGACCAGGCGCTCGATCAGCGGCGGGTCGCCGGAGATCGGGGCCGGCGCGAGCCTCGTCTCGATCTGCAGCCCGAGCTGCTGGATCTCGGGGCGGGGGGTGAGCAGCGCGTGGTCGGCGATCTGAGACAGGTCCAGGGACTCGGTGTGGTCGAGGCCGCGCTCGCTGCTGGCCAAGGTGAGCAGCGCTTCCAGCAGTCGCTCTTGGTCCTTGCCGGATGCCAGCAGCTCCTCGCAGGTCGATCGCAGCTTCTCGGCGCTGGCGTTCGGGTCGGCGAGCGCGACCTGGAGCAGCGTGCGCTCCAGCGTCAGCGGTGTCCGCAGCTCATGTGATGCGTTGGCGACGAACCTTCGCTGTGCCTCGAACGACGCCTCTAGGCGCCCGAGCAGCTGATCGAGCGTGTCGCCGAGCTGCTTGAACTCGTCGTCTGGCCCCGCGAGCGCGAGCCGCTCGTGCAGGTTGCCGGCCGAGATCGTCCGCGCGGTCGTGGTGATAGTCCGCAGCGGGCGCAGGACGCGTCCGGCGGCGATCCAGCCGAACAGCGCCGAGGCGACCGTCGTCACGGCCAGTGCGAGCCCCGAGATCGCGAGCAGCCGGCGCAGGTCGACCGAGTGCTGCCGGGCGACGAGCGCGCCGGACAGTATCCCCGGTGAGAGCTGGATGTGGATTCGAGGCGCAGGCAGGAGTCCACCCAGACCACCGGGGGTGGTGATGGCGTGCGTCAAGCCGACCGGGCTCGGGCTTGCGATCGCGATCGTGGAGGAGCCGGCGGACACCACGTAGACGAGCGCGAGCACGCACGTGCCGGAGACCAGGAACAGGCTCGCGTACAGGATCGTCAACCGCATCCGCGCGGTGCGATGTGGCAGCCGCAGCCAGGAGGCCGGCGCGAGCGGTCTGAGCGACGGTCTCACCGAGCGGCTCAGATGCGGTAGCCGCTCTCGCGGAGGGTCTCGATCAACGGCGGGTTGCCGAGCTTTGCCCTCAGCCTGCTGATCGTGGTCTTGACCGTGGTCGTGAACGGGTTGGCCTCCTCGTCCCACACCCGCGCGAGCAGCTCCTCGGCCGGTACCACCCGGCCATCGGCCCCGAGCAGGTACTCCAGCACCGCGAGCTCCTTCGCGCTCAGCGCAAGCCGCTGCCCGCCCCGGACCGCGACCCGCCGGGATGGGTCGACGGTCAGGTCGCCGTGCACGAGCGTCGGCGGCAGCGCCGCGTTCGAGCGCCGCGCGAGCGCTCTGATTCGCGCGACCAGCTCGCCGAAGTCGAACGGCTTCGGCAGGTAGTCATCCGCCCCCAACCCGAGACCGTCGACCCGGTCCTTGATCGTGCTTGCCGCGGTCAGCATCAGCACCCGGCTCTCGCTCCCACCTGCCACGAGCGCCTTGCAAACCTCGTCGCCGTGCAAGCCAGGGAGATCACGGTCGAGGACGACGACGTCATAGCGGTTGAGCGCCGCGTGCGCGAGCGCGTCGGCGCCGTCGAACGCGAGATCGACGGCCATCCCCTCGCGGCGCAACCCGTCCGCCACCGCCGCAGCCAGTCGCCTGTGATCTTCCACGATCAGAACCCTCATCCCTCCGCCAAGGATGCCCGATCACCGGTGACAGCCGGGTCACGACGTTCGTGACCGGGGTGTCACCACCGGTTCCATATAACTACGCCGACCACGCCTGACCGCTTCAGAGGAGGCCGCGATGATGAGGAGCACCCAGCTACGCATGCCGCTTGCATTGGCGCTCGCGAGCGCCGCGCTGCTCGCCGCAGGCTGTGGCGGAAAGGCATCGGGCGGATCGACTTCGCCCAACGCCGGCAGTCCTCCGAAGAGCATCGTCTCCGCGGCCTACAAGTACTCCAGCTGCATGCGCCATAACGGCGTCACGAGCTTCCCTGACCCACAGGTGGTAGACCAGCCGGGCCAACACGGTCTGTCTATACATGTCACGCCCGGGTTGGTCTCCTCGCCCAGCTTCCAGTCGGCGCGCAAGGCGTGCGCCGGGATCCTGCCCAGCCCCCAGAATGCGAACGCGGGCCCATCGGCACAGCAGATCGCCGCACGAGTCAAGGGTGTGCTGGCGTTCGCGAGCTGCATGCGCGCCCACCAGGTGCCCACGTTCCCCGACCCAACGAGCCAGGGACAGCTGTCGCTGGCAATGGTCAGCGCCGCGCACATCGACCTGCAGGCGCCCGCCGTTCAGGCAGCGGCCAGGACCTGTGTCCCGTCCTCCGACGGCGCGATCACGCCCGCGGAGGTCGAGCGCGCCGAGACCGGCGGCGGTGACTCGAGCGGGAGCAGTAGTTCGAGCGCGGCTCAGCCCGGCCCGGGCGGCTGAGGACTGCCCGCCCCGCCCGCCAGCCGCCCTGCCGCGATCGTTCCCCCGACCAGCATCACCACGCCGTACACCCCGGGCACTGCACCGGCGCCGGTTCCGAACGCCTGGGTGGCGAGCGCGGCGGCGACGGCGAAGTCGCGCATCGCGATCGCGAGTGCGCCGGGGACTGCCGTGGCGGGGCCGGCGCGGCGGCGCCACAGCTCTGCCAGCGTCGCCGAGACGGCGAGGAAGGCGACGCTCGCGAGCAGCGCCGCGGCGAGGTGGTGGGCGCCGTGGGTTCCGCTCAGCGCGGCGTAGATCAGCACCGCGACCGCGAGCGCGGCGACTCCTTCGCGCTCGGGGTCGGCCGCCGCCATCCGCGGCCAGCGGCTGCGCGCCGCGACGCCGACGATCAGCGGCACGATCACGACCAGGGCGAAGCGCCCGAGCAGAGGACCGGGGTTGGCATGGGAGGAGGTACCCGCGAGCGCCCCGATGGCGAGCGGCCCGATCAGCGCCGAGGCGACGAGGGAGCCGCTGACCGCGCCGAGTGCGATCGTCGCGTCGGCACGGGCGAGCGCGACGAGGCCGACCGAGGCGACCTCCGAGGAGGCGAGGCCGACCGCGAGCAGGCCGTCGCGTACGGGTGGCGCGAACGGCCGGCCGAGCAGCCAGGCGGCCCCGCCGAGGACTACCAACGGCGCGACCGACAGGACCGCGACCGCGGCGGCGTGATCGCGCAGCCGGCGTAGGTCGGCGAACGAGATGCCGAGCGCCGTCGCCAGCACGAGGAGCGCGAGCAGCAGGTCCGAGCGGGCGGCAAGCGCGGCCGAGGGGAAGATCAGCGCCAGGGCTGCGGCGAGCAGCGCCAGCGGCGTCAGGACGCGCGGCGCGGCGGCGAGCGCACGCGTCAACGAAGCTCCCGCGGCATTCACGGCTATGCGCGTCCGCCCAGCGCGCCGGTGAGCGCGGCGGCGCCTGCGCGCAGGGTGCCGAGCAGCCGCACCGGGTCCTCGAGCCGGCTCGCCGGGCCCTGGAGCCCGAGGATCGCGGCGAGGGTGCCGGTGTTGTCGAAGACGGGTGCGGCGATCGCGTTGACGTCCTGCTCGCGCTCGCCGAACACCGTGCCGTAGCCGCGCTCGCGCACCGTCGCGACCTCTGCCGCGAGCGCGCGGCGGTCGGTGATCGTGCGATCGGTCAGCGCGAGGAGATCGCGCTCGGGGGGCAGCCCGCCACCGCCGAAGGCGAGCATCACCTTGCCGACGGCGGTCGCGTGGGCGATGCTGGGACGACCGAGCCTGGCCATGCTGACGACGCTCGAGCGTGACGGCACCGAGTCGACCGTGATCGCCTCGCGCTCGCCCGGGATCGAGAGCGTGGCCGTCTCGCCCGTGCTCTGCATCAGCTCGACCAGCACCGGCCGCGCCAGTGCCTGCAGATCCAGGCGCGAGAGGACGCGGTCGGCGAGCGTGACCAGCTGCAGGCCGAGCCGGTACGGACCATGCCCGTCGCGCTGGACCATTCCCGCTGACTCGAGCGTCGCGAGTAGCCGTGACGCGGTGCTCGGGTTGACGTCGATTCGCCGCGCAAGCTCGTTGACGCCCAGGCCCGTCTCGCTGGCGGCGAGCTCGTCGAGCAGTGCCAGTGCGCGAGCCACCGACGCGACCGGCCGCGGTCCCGATAGCACATGTTGCACCATAGGCAATAGTATTGCGCTTTGCGCCACGGTTGTCTACGATCGATTCCGATGTCGTACGTCCTCACCTGCCCCCACTGTGGTGTGCGCGAGGTAACGGACTTCGCCTACGGCGGCGAGGTCAGCCCACGCCCGCGCGGCGAGCCATCGTTTCGCGAGCTGTGCGAATACAACTATTTCCGCCGCAACGTCGCGGGCGTCCAGCGCGAGTGGTGGTACCACCGCTCGGGCTGCCGGACCTGGTTCCTAGCCGAGCGCGACACACGCTCCAACGTGGTCCTGCGGGTCGGGCTGCCGGGCGAGCTCGACGGCGGCGAGCGATGACCCGCCTGCCCGCGCAGCCGGGCGAGCGGATCGACCGCACGCGCGAGGTGAGCTTCACCTTCGATGGCGAGACGGTGGCCGCGCATGCCGGCGACACGATCGCCTCGGCGCTGTACGCCGCGGGTCGGCGCACCTTCTCGCGCAGCTTCAAGTACCACCGTCCGCGCGGGCTGTTGTGCTGCGCCGGCCAGTGCCCCAACTGCCTGGTCGCCGTCGACGGCGCCCCGGGCGTTCGGGCTTGCACCGAGCCGGTCCGCGAGGGCGCACGGGTCGAGCACCTGAATGCGTGGCCGGGCCTCGAGCGCGACGCGATGGCCGTGATCGACAGGGTCGGCGGCCCGTTCACGCCGCCGGGGTTCTACTACCGCACCTTCATCCGCCCCCGCCGGCTGTGGCCGCTGTACGAGCGCGTGCTACGTCACGCGGCGGGCCTCGGCCGTCTTCCGCGCACCCAGCCGGAGCGCGCCTGGCGAACCGAGTACCGGCGCCGTCACGCGGATCTGCTCGTCGTCGGCGGCGGCATCGCGGGGCTGAACGGCGCGATCGCGGCAGCCGAGCTCGGCGCCGACGTGGTGCTCGCCGACGAGGGGCCTGAGCCGGGCGGGCGGCTGCTGTGGGAGGGCGGGCACGAGCTCGCGCGCGCGCTCGCAACGCGCGCGCGGGAGGCGGGCGTGGAGATTCTCTCTTCGGCGCCGGCGCTCGGCTACTTCGACGGCCTCGTGGCGGTGTGGCAGGGCGACACGCTGCACCAGGTCCGCGCTTGCCGGCATCTGTTCGCGACGGGGTCGATCGAGCAGCCGCTTGTGTTCGCGGGCAACGACCTGCCCGGAGTGATGCTGTCGGGCGGGGCGCTGCGCCTCGCGAACCTGTACGGCCTCCGCCCCGGCTCGCGGGCGGTGCTAGCGACGACTTCGGACCGGGGTATCGAGGCGGCCTTGGGGCTGCGCGCAGTCGGGGTCGAGGTCCTCGCAGTCGCCGACCTGCGGCCGGGTCCGGCGGCCCGCGACGCGTCGCTGCGCGAGCAGGGGACGACGGTCCTGCACGGCTGGACGGTGGTGCAGGCCCGTGGCCGCGCCGCCGTTTCCGGCGCGGTGCTCGAGCCGCTGCCCGACACACCCGGGAGCTCGTCGATGCGGCTCGAGCTCGACTGCGACCTGGTGCTGGTGAGCGGCGGGGAGGCACCGGCGACCGCGCTGATCTCCCAGGCCGGTGGACAGACCGGCTACGACGCGACGCGAGGTCACTTCCGCGTTACCGGTGGGGCGTCGGCCGCCGGCCAGGTGGCGGGCCACGGCGACCAGGACGCCGCGGCCGAGTCGGGCGAGCTCGCCGGGCTCGAAGCCGCGCTCGCGCTGGGGCTCGGCGATGGTGATGCGCGCGCGACGGCGCGGCGCGACGCTCTGCGGGCCGGCCTGGCGGGGTCCCTCGCACAGGCCGCCCAGGCGGAGGCGATCCCCCCGGCCGCCGTCGGGGCCGGCCGCGGTCGCGCGTTCGCGTGCCTGTGCGAGGACGTCACCGCCAAGGACATCCACCGCAGCGTGGAGGAGGGCTACGACTCGATCGAGCTCTGCAAGCGCTTCACGACCGTGATGATGGGACCGTGCCAGGGGCGGATGTGCCAGCTCCCCGCCGTGCGGCTGATGGCACGCGAGACCGGTCAGGAGCTCGAGCAGATTGGCACCACGACCGCCCGCCCGCCGTGGTCGACGGTGCCGCTCGGCGCGCTCGCGGGGCGGCCGATCGAGCCCGCGAAGCGCTCCTCGATCCACGGCCGCCACCGCGAGCTCGGCGCGACGGTGCGCTGGGCGGGCGACTGGCGCCGCGCCTACGACTACGGCGACCCCGAGGGCGAGGCGCTCGCCGTGCACCGTGCCGCCGGCCTGATCGACGTCTCGACGCTCGGCAAGCTGCTCGT
>Ga0302326_10021821_pt1 | contig 13116 bp, 10 predicted proteins | sample Palsa_T0_3_FD_202264 | JGI IMG/M metagenome (GOLD analysis project Ga0302326, IMG submission 202264) | Peat permafrost microbial communities from Stordalen Mire near Abisko, Sweden - Palsa_T0_3 | ecosystem: Environmental > Terrestrial > Soil > Palsa > Peat permafrost | place: Sweden: Abisko... | reverse complement strand
CTGATTGTTTTGGAATGTTTGGTGCCCAAGAGAGGATTCGAACCTCCACACCGTTGCCGGCACTAGACCCTGAATCTAGCGCGTCTGCCAGTTCCGCCACTTGGGCACAAAAGGTGCGATTCGGGGTAAACGTAGTTTGCGCGACCCCCGCCGCTTTGTCAACGCGCCGCGCACTCCACGTATGCATGATCACCCAGGGCTGCGGCGCGGGTGCGGGCTGTACCTACAGCCCGCCTAATTTACGGGTGCGGGCTGTACCTACAGCCCGCCTAATTTACGGGTGCGGGCTGTACTTACAGCCCGCCTAATCCAATTGATCCGCTTCACTCCGAAGTTGCGCTGCAGGCGGATGCCCCTGCTTTCGGTTTTTGGAAGACCGGCAACGGGAGTAGTATAAGGCATTGCAATCTGGCGGCTCATAGGAGTTTCGGCTCCTAAGTCTCGGATTTCACGCGCCCTCGGTGTCCCCGGACGGCTTCTGGTAGGGAGCGCAAGCTCGGTCGTTTTATTTGAAGCTATTCGGCTTTTGAGAGGGCGGCTTGACTTACTACGACATCTTGGGCGTCCCGCAAACTGCCTCTACCCATGAAATTAAAAAGGCCCACCGGAAGCTTGTGCAGGAGTTTCATCCAGACAAGTTGACGGGGATTCCTCCCGCGGTGGCCAAGCTGGCCGAGGAAAAGTTTAAGGATGTGCAAGAGGCTTATGAGATTCTGACCAAACATCGGGCCGAATATGACAACCAGTTGAGAGCTGTTGGCGCAACCGCGCCCTCGCAACCGAAACCGCAGGCGGTAGCGCCTCCTCCACCGCCGAAAGCCCGGCCAGCGGCGTCCTCTCCTGCTCAACCAAGTGCCCAGCCTGCAGCGCGCCCGGTTCCGAAGAACAAAAGCAGGAGCGGGAGGTTTTTTAGCACGTTACCGGTGACCGCATGGGTCGTATTCGGCGGGGCTCTGGTTTTTTTTTTAGCGGCGATCGTGACCTCCAACAAAGCACCACATGGATCCGTGGCGGCCGGATCTAAAGCAGGCCCAGGCGCCCCAGGAGCTGCGCCGGGCTCGCTGGTCATCCCCGCAACGGCCGGAAACACGGCACCGCTGCAGCAGGAAGAGACGTGGAGATTCATTGGCAGCACATCTACCAGAACCTTCAAAGTATGGATGCTCCAAAACCACCTTTACCAACTGTCCGACGAAGGGCGGATGAGCGGAAATGTCTTCCAGTCCATTTCATGCGACGCCATTAAAGGGGCGCTTCTTGTAAGTGGCCCTTCTGGTCTTTATTCCGGAAGCTGCATTTATGTCATGAAGTGGATGAGAGGCCGGAGAACAGTCGCCACTTGCACGATCAGAACTGACCAGGTAGTTACTGCAGTTTCCACCAGCGAGATTAAGGGGTGGTCACAGCATATTGATTTTTCGCCCCTGAAAAACAACCCGCCTGCCTGTCCAGTAAGCGGAAATGATGGCGGAGAATTTGCCCTGTCCGTCTCCCCTGCAGAGGCAGCGGCACCCACGAGGGTTACTCAGGAATCTACTCAGGAATCTACTCAGGAATCCGCTCAGAATTCCTCTCCCGAAGTATCGCAGCCTTCAATCCCCGCCACCCGTAAAGAAGCGCCAGCACCGGCGGCACAACAAAGTCCGCCGGCACATCCCAATTTGTCCGGCCTGAGCCCGAATTTGTCCGGCCTGAGTTTGGATGAACAACAATCTATCCAAGCCGTGTGTTTAGGAGCGAAGACGCTGCAAGGACCGGCTGCATATGACCGTTGTTTGGTGCACCAATTAGAACTCTTAAGAAATTACCATCCGTAGCAAAGCCACTTAGGCACAAGAGGTTCGATTCGGGGTAAACGTAGCGTGCGCGACCCCCGCCCCTTTGTCAACGCGCCGGCTACACTCCACGCTTTGTCGTCAGCCTTTCCTGATCTTACGAATAACAGGACGGGACTGCCTGATAGGACCGTGTACGCCCCACATTTGCTTCGCAAACATGAGGCAGAGTTCATCCCCAATCGCTAGAGCCAGCGCCGTGCGTGATAGAATTCACCGAACCTACCGGGAAGGTGAAAGCGTGACGCGCATATTGACATTCACATCGCGCCCTGAAGACTGGCAGCCCCTATTGGCAGATCCGGCGAAGCAGTGGCGGACTGGCTATTCGGCTCGAACCTTGGCGTACTGCTGGGAGGCGGCTGACGGATTTCCCCCGGAAGTCGCTGACGCGCTGCAGCAAACGGACGAGCCGTCGCTTAAGGATCTCACGCCAGTTCTGGCGATTCCGGAGTTCAAGGTTCCTTTGCCCGGTGGCGTCCGCCCTTCGCAGAACGACCTGTTTGTTTTGGCGCGCGGCGCAAAGGGTCCCGTCTCCATAATGGTAGAGGGCAAGGTGAGCGAGTCCTTCGGCCCCACACTGGGCGAATGGCGTAGCAACGCTTCACCGGGAAAGGAGACGCGACTCCGTTTTCTGATGAACGAACTCGGCCTGGTGGAAAACCCTGCCGATTCGATCCGCTATCAACTTCTTCATCGCGCGGCTTCGTCTGTAATCACCGGCGAGCAGTTTCGGGCTGTTGCTGCCGTCATGCTCGTTCATTCGTTCAGTGAGGACCACATTGGCTTTTCAGACTACCAGTCGTTCGCCGCCCTTTTCGGTGTGAACGGCAAATTGGGAGCCGTTCAGAGGCTTGGTAGGAACTCGCGGATTCCACTGTATGGCGTGTGGGTTCTGGGCAACTGTCGATTCCTGCAGAGCTGAGGTTGCCGGGTGCCCCATGTTTGCGAAGCAAACGTGGGTTCTTGAGCAATCGCAAGCGCCGCTGCGGGCGTGGCGATCTCCACGCCTGACGTTCGCCCCGATTGATCTTGTGGATAGACGTTCCTCTAGAAAAATACCGAAGGTGAAACGTTGAAACGCTTACTGAATCGTTCGATGTGGTACCGGGTCAGAGGGCGCTCGCCGCTCAATAGTGCGGACACGGTACTTTCGGGCCGCCCCAACACTTCGGCCAAGTCTTTTTGACGAAGATTGTTGGCATCCATCAACGCGCGGAGCACTTCTATGGGGGAGGCGTCGGGAATGGAATAATGTTCCTCTTCATACGCTTCGATCAAAGTCAGCAGGACTTCGGCATACTTTTCTTCTTCCCCCGTCGGGTTACCCTTGCTTGCCAGTTTATCCAGGACAGACAGGTATTCCAGATGCTGACGTTCGGAGGCGATCGGCGCTGAACTCTTACTTTCCTTCATTGGCTTCGCAGGGATTATCGGTCGAACGGGACTTAGCCTTACCCAACTACATAAGCGCGAACAGGCAAGAGCTGGTCGTACTGTCTTCCGCACTTACAACTCACGACGTTCTGTTGCCCCCATCCGCCATGCGACGAAGTAACCGTGCCTTGAATCCTTTTCCCGCAACTACAGTCGATTTGGAAAGGTACGCCTGTCGGTTCCAATTTGTCCTCCTAGTCGCACGGCGATAATACCACGGGGGCGCGCGCGGGGGTCATTTCACGCTTGCCAAGTAGCACTTGTTCCCTAATCCGCTCGTATTGTTCTCGCAGGAAAACCCTACAATTTGGGAACCGTCAGCCTGTACGGTGGTGCGATTGTTGTTTACGTCCTTTACCACCTGGATAGTCACAGTTGCCCCGCTTTGCGCTTTCGCAGACTGGACATGGAATATCGCTGCCCCCAAAACAAAGCCCGATAGCACAGCTAGAAGCATTTTAAGAAAATTCATGTTGCAGCCTCCGCATTTTTCAAAGCAGCGGCGGATTCTACCACGTACGACCAGAGCGGGGCGGACCATTCAGCGGCGAGATCACCACGCGGCACAGGTTGGCATGCGGTGATACAGTTTGTTCCATGAATATGAAATCAGTATGCCCTGTCGCAGCCGTTTTCATACTTGCCCTCGGCGAAATCGTCGACCCCGGCCATCAAAAGCATATTCATGCCGAGACGCGCACCGAACTTGTCGACACGACCGCGAAATATCACGCCGCGTCCGGCGGACAAATCGTGTTTGACAGCGAATTTTACTCACCAGCGTTGCCGTGGGGGCATCAGCCCGAGCGAGAGAAACGCTTGCATCAAGTCGCATCGCGCGGAACTGGCAAACTAAGGTGCTCTACGAACTCGGCGTCCTGAATCCCGGTGCGGCGTAGTGCGTACCCAGTTTGGCGAGGTATCAATAAAAAAACCGCCTTGATCCTCATGCTATAATGATCTCAGGAATCTTTCGCGCGGCCCGCGTCAAGCGGGCCTTTTTTCTTCCAGGCGGCTGGTGAACTGAAGCGTTCGCCTGTTCTTCATTCGAAGTATTCGCTCTTTTCCCATCGCGCGAAATGGCGCAAAAAAGGCGCTCCCTATTTTCAATACGTTACACGCTCTTGGGACTCTCTTTTGCAAAGAGCGAAGACTCAACTGTCGCTTTTTCAGCCGATTACGGCCTCTTGAGCAAAAATACCGGGGTGGGGGGTACATTTTTTTTGCCGATACCCTTTTATCGGGCCGGTGCTATACTCCGCCCATTAGCGGAGGCCAGATGGTCGGCGCCGCACTTTCCAACTCGAATCAATCGCACATGCCGTTCCGGCAGGGAGGTGAAGTATGGAGGGTCTCCCGGTTCCTTTGGCGTATCTGTTACTTTCCTGGGTGGTAATCACCGCGGTTCTGGTGGTCTTGTTGGTCTACCGCACCACGCTGTCCACCAAGGAAGACGACCAGCTCTATCTGAATAAGGCCGAGGTCACCATGATGGGCGGCGAACAACAGCAAATCATCGGCAAGCTGCAAAAACTGAGCAAGCCGATCCTGCTGCTGGCCGTGCTTTCGGGGATTTTGCTGGTGGCCAGCGCCGCCATGTGGGTGTGGATCGGCCTGACCAGCTTCTAATAATTTCCAGGCCGCCGCCTGGCGAGCTATTTCCGCGTAGCGGCCGGCGACCCGGGATTTGCCAGCTGCGGAGACCCTGCCGGGACGGCGCTTTGCACCGTCTCCGTGGGAACGATGGAGGTGTGGTTCAGCACGATCAGCCACACTCCCGCGCGTTTTTCCAGCACCAGCGTGGTGTGCCCCACCGCCGTGGCCGGCACTCCGTCCACCGCCGCCGCGAATCGCCACTGGTAGGTGACCCACGCCGAGTCCCCCAACACCTTGATGTAGGAGTTGACGCGATCCAGGTTGGCCCCTTGCGTCCGCGCGAATTGCGCCTTATACGCGCGCGCATAGGCGTCCCAACTCATCAGCGGCGGCTCCCATGCCCCGCTCACCACCATCACGTCGTCGGCGTAATATTTGTGCATCCTCTCGACGTCGCCAATCTGCCACGCGCCCAGCATCTCCGACACGTCCTGCTCAATTACCTGCGAATCGGGCAGCGGCACCGGAGACAGAATTCCAGCGGATTCCGCGTCTTTGTCCTTGTTGTTCTTCTGGTTCTGCGGAGATGCATTGCCGGCCAGCAGCGTTAGTGGCGCGGCCAGCGCAATCGCCAGTCCCCACGCGATCACCATGTTGCCGCCGCGACGGCGGCGCGCGGAAAAATTCCATACGCGCCCGGCGCCCTCGCAATTCTTCAAATCGTCCTCCGATCGTCGCATCATTCCCCCCGCTTCCTTCCCAAACAACCCTTACCGCGCGACGATAGCACGAAACGCGCCGCAGAAATGCGGCCGTCTTCCCCCTCTGTGTCCTCTCTGGCGCGCGCGTCACTCGCCGGAACGCGCCACGCGAAACCCGTAGTCGGCATACTTGAAATCCGGAGGAATGCTGGAGCGCGCCGCGCATCGCGACACTTTAATTTGATGCCGCCAGGACCCTCCCCGCGACGCCTTGCGGCTGCCGCTCTCCGGCCCCTGCGGATTGCGTTCCGGGGAGCGCTCGTAGTAGCGCGCGTCATACCAGTCCGCGCACCACTCATGGACGTTGTCGCCCATGTTGAACAGGCCGTAGCCGTTGGGCCCGGTCAATCCCACCGGCTCCGGACCGCTCTTCCATCGCGTCGCGTAGTTGGGCAACGACTCCGGCGGCGCGTCTCCCCAGGAATAGAGCGCGCCCTCCGCCCCGCCCAGCGCGGCCCACTCCCACTCCGCTTCGGTGGGCAGGCGATAGCGCCGTCCGCTCCCGCCGCTAAGCCATTCGCAAAATGCCGCGCAGTCCAACCAGGATGGGCCCACCACGGGCTGCCGGGGATCCTGGAAATTCGCATCGCCCCAGAAGGGCGGCGCGATTCTCCCCGTGGCCGCAAGAAATCGCGCATATTCCGCGCGCGTCATCTGGCAAACGGCCATCTCGAACCCGTCCACCCAGACCCGGTGTGGCGGCTTCTCGTCGTCCCGCCCGGCGGCGCATCCCATCGTCAGCCACCCGGCGGGGATCGCCGCCATCCGCGGCTCGATGCATTCCCCGCTCTCTCCGTCCACGGCAGCCTTTTCAATATCCACTTTTCCGGCGTCACTGGCAGACATGGGCGCTCCCGGCGCGCATCGGCGATTGCGAATCCGCCGATCCGTCGGCGACAAGTATATTCGCAATCCTGGCTGCGCTACTATGGGCTGCGCTACTATGTCGGCGTGAAAATCGCGGCCACGCCTGCCATGCTCTTTGCCGTCGTGCTCGCCGCAGCCGCACTTTTCAGCGTGCCTGCCGCTGCCGGAGAATTGCAGCTCCCGCCGGCTGCCAAGCAAAGCCTCGATCTGCTCTATTCCGGCCACGCCGACCAGGCCATCCAGATTGCCCGGCAGGTGCAAAAGGACATTCCGGATCAACCCTTGGGCTACCTGCTGGAAGCCGAGGCCCGCTGGTGGCAGATCTATTGCGTGGCCTGCGAAATCAAGTGGAACACGATCGACGCCTGGGACGAACCGCGCGGACTCAGCGACGACGACTACCTCGCGCTCACCGACAAGGCCATCGCCCTGGCGGAAATGCACATCGCGCAATCCGACACCGCGGAAATGGAGTTGTACGACGGCATGGGCTGGATGCTGCGGACGCGCTTGACCGGCTTGCGCGGCATGCACCGCGCCACCGCAAACGCCGGATTAAAAACGCGCGCGCATATGCTGCGCTGCCTGCAGTTGGACCCGCAGATGTACGACGCTTACACGGGTCTGGGTCTGTATAACTATTATGTGGATGCGCTTTCGGGGATTGCCAAGGTCATGCGTTTCTTCATGGGCATTCCCGGCGGCAGCAAGCAGGAGGGCATTCGCCAGTTGCGCATGGCCATGGAGCAAGGCGAGCTCACGCGCGTGGAGGCCCGCTTCAACCTGGCAAAAGACCTGCGCACTTTTGACCTTAACTATGCCACGGCCCTGGACGTCGCCACGCCTCTGGTCACGGACGATCCGCAGAATCCGTTCTTTCACCTGCTGATGGGGGACATCCAGGCCAAATTGGGCCGGCGCGATCCCGCCACGGCCAACTTCCACGCCGCCGAACAGCTCACCGTGCCCAACTCGCCTTGCGCCGGGCATATTCGCGCCGTGGTCGCGCAGGCTCTCGCTCTGCTCAACAAGCCCGGATAGTCACCGGCTTGACGCAAGCTTCCAAGAGACCCAGGGACGAATCGCGCCGACTGGCTCGTGCATCCCTGCCCCTTCTCTCAGGCATCCTATCCCTTCGCCGCGTGCGCTTCGCTGCTTGTCTTGGCGGCGGGGCATTTGCTGTAAGGGGCTGCAAGGGCGGTTGACTTGGCTGCGGGCCGGTGGTATCAATTACTATCTGCCCGACAGTGGGATTCCAAATTATCTTGATAAAGCACGAAACGTCCTGGGCTTGGCGCGTCTTCTCCGGTTGGAACCGCAGAGTCGCCCTTTACATTTCGCCAAAGCGCTCCGCAAACGTTCTTCTCTGGGCGGCCGTCGCCGGCATGGTGGCGCTGCTTTCCGGCTGCGACGACATCAACCCCAACCTTGGCGTGCAGGCCACTCAGCCTACGCAGATCGCCACCCTTACCCCTTCGGCCCAGCGGGCCGGCTGCCCGGCTTTTAACCTGCAGGTAAATGGAAGCGGATTCTCCACCAACGATACCGTGCAATGGGCAACTTCCGTCGATGCAGTGCCTAGCAGTCGCGTTACCACCTTCGTCAGCGACACGCTGCTGACGGCCGCCATCACCGCCGCGGACGTGGCCACGGCGGGCACGGCGGTGGTGAACGTGAATACCGCGGGGCAAACGCAAGGCAACAATCTTTCCAACTTTGTTCCCTTCGTCATCGCTCCGGCCGGCTCGGGCAGTTGCCCGAATTTAACTTTTACACCCAATATTAGCGGCGTAAGCCCCACGTCGGGAGTCGTGGGAACCGCGATCACGATTACGGGAACCAACTTTGGCGGAACGCAAGGAACCAGTACGGTAACTTTCAACGGCACGCAGGCTCCCGTGACCAGCTGGAGCGCCACGAGCATCGTCGTGCCAGTGCCGGTGGGAGCCACCAACGGCAACCTCGCCGTCACGGTCGGCGGCCTGGCCAGCAACAGCTTCTTTTTTGTCGTGGCTCCCAACATTACCAGCTTGAGTCCTACTTCAGGCACGACCGGGAGTTCGGTCACCATCACGGGAGTGAATTTCGGAAACGCGCAAGGCAGCAGCACCATCGCCTTTAATGGCGCGCTTGCCGCGGTGACCAGTTGGAGCAGCACGTCGATTGTCGCGACGGTTCCCGCCGCATCGGCCACAGGGCCCGTGGTGGTCGAGGTTTCCGGCGTGAACAGCAATGGCGTCACGTTTACCGATCTGAGCGAACCGATTATCTCGAGTTTGAACCCTGGGGCGGCGATCACCGGCGCTTCGGTCACCATCGCGGGATCCAACTTCGGCGCCACGCAAGGCAGCAGCACGGTTACTTTCAATGGGACAGCCGCGACGGTGACCAGTTGGAGCGCCGCGAGCATCGTGACCACGGTGCCGGCGGGAGCCACCACCGGCAACGTGGTGGTGACGGTGGCAGGTTCTCCCAGCGCCGGAACCGCCTTCACGGTCGGCCCGATCATCACCAGTTTGAGCGTGTCCTCGGGGTTAGCGGGAACAACGCTCACCCTAAATGGCACGGACTTCGGAGTCGTGCAAGGAAACAGCACGGTTACGTTCGGCGGCACCGCTGCTGCTTCCATAACCAGCTGGAGCAATACGATTGTGGACGTCACGGTGCCCACGGTCTCCTCAAGCACCACGACAACCAACATTGTCCTCACCGTGGTGGGATTGGCCAGCCCCGGAGTGCCGTTTACGGTCATCGTGGCTCCCACCATCAATAGCCTGTCTCCCACTTCGGGGCTGGTGGGCTCTTCGGTCAGCATCGCGGGAACGAATTTCGGGAGCACGCAGGGAGCCAGCACGGTTTTGTTCAACGCCGCTACCGCGACGGTGACAAGCTGGAGCGCCGCGAACATCGTGGCGACGGTGCCGGTGGGAGCCACTACCGGCAATGTCACGGTAATCGTATCGAGCGCCGCCAGCAACGGCGTCAGTTTCACGGTTCTGCCAAGCGTCACTTCCGGACCGCCGCTGCCCTGCGGGACCGGCAACGAATCCGTCCTGAAGGGACCCTATGCCTATTACCTGCAAGGCTTCGTCGGCGCCGGTGTGGGCAGCCCGGCGGCGCGCATGGGAAGTTTCACCGCCGACGGAACGGGCAGAGTGATTTTCGGGTCCGGCAACACCAGCGACGGAGGAGAGGAAGACTTGACGGTGGCAAGCGGCCACGTCCACCATGCCATCCTCGCCGCGGGCAGTTCCTATAGCGTCGGCTCGGACAACCGCGGATGCCTGAACCTGGCTTATGCGGACGGCTCCTCGGCAACGTTCCGCTTCAGTGTGGGCAGCCTGAGCGCGGTCCTTTATAACGGTTTGTATGCGGAAGTGTTGGCCAGAGGCCGGGTGATCGAGTTCGACGACAACTCCGGAACCGGGGCGGGGACGCGCGGGTCGGGCCTGATCCTGCGCCAGGACTCCACGGCATTTGTCGGCAGCGCCTTGCAAGCCAATTACGCGTTTGGAATGGACGGCAAGGACGTCTCCGGCGGTCACGTGGGGATGGCCGGGACCTTTACCTTCAACAACGCGACGGGAATTATTTCCAGCGGCTATTTCGATTACAACGACGCGGGATCGATGCCCTTTGGGAGCACGGGGACGGCGGGGGCCTCCACGGGGAGCATCGCGATCGGAGGCATTGCGTCCGGCAGCGGCCGTACGACTGGAAGCTTCGCCGCGGGGATAGGCGGCGGCACGACCTACGCCTTCAATTGGGCGGTTTACATCGTCAATGCAAACCAGTTCCTGCTGCTTTCCACCGACACCTTCGGGGCGAATACTCCCATCGCCGCCGGCCAGGCCATCGTTACCGGCGCGCCCGGCACGTTCCAAGCGTCTTCCTTGTCGGGACCGTACGTCGACCACGTCGAGGGAACGTCGCAGGGCACTGCGAATGTGACACTTCTGCTGCTGACCGCTACTCCAAGCACGAACGCCCTTGCGGGCACGTCGTGGCAATACAATGTGACCAGTGGCTTCTCGTCCAGCACACCTTCCGAAACGTATTCGGTCGACCCCGGCTCCGGGCGGGTAACCTTAACTGGCGCCACGAATCCGCATATCTATTATCTGGATACGTCGAGCACTACGCTCGACGAGATTGCCGCTTTCGTCCTGGGAACGGATAGCACGGCGGCTTCCGGCCTTCTGCAGGTCCAGACAGGGACGACCATCGACGACGGCTCCTACTCCTTTGGGACTTCCGCTCCGATGGATAACACCGTGGTCAACGCTTCCGGTGTGCTTCAATCCACATCGAGCGTGGTTTACGGAACAGCCGATCAAAGCCAACGATCGGGTCTGACCACTGCCCAGATCTCGAACATTACCTTCACCAGCAACACCGACGGTTCGGTGACAGCTCCCGATGGCAATGGCAGCACCTTCCTGGGCGTCCCGGACGGTCCCATCCTCTTCTACTTTGACGAATCGGGTCCGGCCTCCATCAATATCGGGGAACAATAGACGTCCGCAGGTGATCGGAAGTCGCTCGCAGCCATGGCTCGATCAGCCCGCGCGGGCGGGAGCATCGGTGGGCTCTACGGCTTGCCCGCGGGGCGGGCGGACTGCTCCTGCTCGAAGGCGTGATAGGAAGACCGCACCAGCGGGCCGGCCTCGACGTGGCGGAAGCCCAGCTTCTCTCCCAGCATTTTGTATTCGGCGAACTCGCCGGGATGGACGAAGCGCACCACCGGCAGATGCTCGCGGGTGGGCTGCAGGTACTGCCCCAGCGTGAAAATGTCCGTGCCGCGGGCGACCAGATCGCCCATGGCCGCGAGAACCTCCTCGCGGGTCTCGCCCAGCCCAAGCATCATGCCGGTCTTGACGGGCATGGCGGGGGCCTGCCGCTTGGCGCGGCGCAGCAGTTCGAGCGAGCGTTCATAGAGAGCGCCGCGGCGCACCTGGCCATAAAGCCGCGGCACCGTCTCCATGTTGTGGTTGAGCACGTCGGGCCGCGCGGCAAGGACGGTTTCCAGCGCCCGCCAGTCGCCGCGGAAATCCGGGATCAGCACCTCGATCCGGCAATCCGGCACGCGGTTGCGAATGGCGGCGATGGTGCGCGCAAAAATTCGCGCGCCGCCGTCGGCCTGGTCGTCGCGGTTCACCGAAGTCACCACCGCGTATCGCAGCCCCATCTGTTGCACGGCATCGGCGACGCGCTCGGGTTCGTCCTCATCGGGCGGCGCCTCGGGGCGCCCCGAGGGCACGGCGCAAAACCCGCAGGCGCGCGTGCAGACGTTTCCCAGGATCATGAACGTGGCCGTGCGATGCTCCCAGCACTCGCCCTGGTTGGGACAGCGCGCGCTTTCACAAACGGTGTGCAGGTCCAGCGAGCGCATGATGCGCTTGAGGTCCTGGAAATTTTCGCCGCCGAAGAAACGAACCTTCAGCCAATCCGGGCGCGGATGCGCGTCCGGCGGAGGGACCGCTGGCTGCGAAGCGGTGGGGAGGATGTTAAAGGGAGATGCCATCGCGAGAATTTTTTGGCTAGCGTCTTGTGCGGCGGCGCCGTTGCCGCGCTCTTTGCCGCACTTGCGCTCCGGGCCGCATTTTAGCAGGCATCGCGGGCGATGAGAAATGGCCCCGCCGGGTGGTGTCCTAATTTGACCGGGCGGAGACAAGAAACATTTCCTCAGAGGCTAAAGCCCAGAACGATTGTGCGGCTAAATGTCGGAGCTGAAGCTCCGACCCCTTAAGAAACCGCAAACCACGAAAAGCAAATTAGGACACTACCCGCCGGAGGCGGCGTTGCGAAAAACACGGCTGGGCGAAGGCCTGCCGGAAGGGGACCGTAGAGCTTCCACTGGCCGCGGTTTTGATATACGCTTCGCGCCATGGCTTTCCTGCGGGACTGGCTGCGGCATCCGCAACGCGTCTGGCTCCGAAGAGCCCTCTTCCAAATCCACCTTTGGACGGGCATCGGCGTCGGTCTCTATATCTTCGCGGTGTGCGTCAGCGGAAGCGCGGTGGTCTTCCGCGGGGGGTTGACCAAGGCGTTTACGCGCGGGCCCAGGACCGTGCCGGTTTCCGGTCAACGCTTGAGCGACGACGAGCTGGGCCAAATCGCCGGGCGAGACTATCCGAATTACACGATCTTCAAGATCTGGCCTTCCCAGCAGCCCACCGACGCGGTGGAGATCTGGTTGGAGCGCGCCGACGGCCAAATCACGCGGGAGTTCGACCCCTACACGGGAAAAGACCTGGGCAATCGCTGGCCCTTCTCGCTGAAGCTGCTGACCTGGACGATCAATTTTCACGACAATCTCGGGCTTGGGAGAACCGGACTCTTCCTCAACGGAATTGGCGCATTTTTTACCATGGCGATGTGCCTGACGGGAATGTGTATCTGGTGGCCGGGAATCGGCAACTGGCGCCACAGCGTGATGTTCGCGTGGCGCGGGGATTGGAAGCGGTTTAACTGGGAACTGCACAGCACGGTGGGCTTCTGGATGCTCCTGGTCGTCTTTATGTTCGCAATCACTGGAGCCTATCTGGTTTTCACGGACTCCTTCGAGCGCGCCATCAACGTGGTTTCGCCGCTGCAGGTCTACTGCCCCGACGTCGCGG
>Ga0302326_10021820_pt1 | contig 13116 bp, 9 predicted proteins | sample Palsa_T0_3_FD_202264 | JGI IMG/M metagenome (GOLD analysis project Ga0302326, IMG submission 202264) | Peat permafrost microbial communities from Stordalen Mire near Abisko, Sweden - Palsa_T0_3 | ecosystem: Environmental > Terrestrial > Soil > Palsa > Peat permafrost | place: Sweden: Abisko... | reverse complement strand
GGGCTATCGGCCGAAGTGGCGATCTCAGCCGACTCGGCCGCGGCGCGTTGCCCCGCGTCACGTTGCGGGGGTGTACCGCACCGAATCGACTAGCATCGTGGCCGGGAACGGAGTCGAGGCGTCTGGCACGAACGAACCGAGGCCGACAGCAAAGCTGAGGATCACATACATCGGATGATCGTTGAACGTCCACGTTGCGCCGGGCGGCAGCGACCCCGGGGTCCAGGAAGCGAAAACGTGTCCGTCGATGCTGGTGCTGATCTTGTCGCGCTGCCAATCCAGCGCGTATTCGTGCCAGCCCATATCGTACGGCGTCAAGAGCGGCAGATCGTACCCACCGGCGCCGTGAATCGAAGATCCGCCGATAGGCAACGCACTATCCCAAATGTCAATTTCGCCGCACTGCGGCCAACCCACAGTCGCGAAGTCAGAGCCCAGCAGCCAGAACGCCGGCCTAAGGCCCGGCCCGGCGGCGGGTAGCTTGATGCGGGCGGCGAGGGTGCCATAGCAGAAGTCGAGATGCCCGTGCGTGTTGAGGGCGGCGCTGCTGTAATCGAACGTGCCGAACCCGGGGATGTTGATGGGTTCTCTGATGGCGGTGATCGCGAGATTGCCGTCGCCATCCAATGACGCGTTGCGCGGATTGTTGGTGAATGCCTCGAGTTGGCCGTCCGTGCCGCCACCGCCCAGCTGGTAATTCCACAGGTGCGGATTGGGCGGGGCGCCTGCGGGACCAGAGAAATCATCGACCACTGCTCGCGCCGCAGGGCAGATTACGTCGTCTGCACGGCTGATTGTTATGCCGCTAACTGGCCCTGACGAGATGACGACAGCCTGCACAATGCAGACCGCAAGAGCCGCTGATTGCAGCAGAGGTATCGAGCGTAGGCGGCGGAAGACGTTCAGCATTTCGAGCTACCGCTCCATCCGCCGATTGCCGCCCATACCAAGGCCTTTTCGGAGTGGTCCTGTGAGCCCCCAGCCAGTAACCAAGCATTTGTCATGGATGGCACACACGCCAGCATCTCCGGCGGTGTGGTCACGAACGACATGTGCTCCTCCTGGCGGAAGCAGGCAGACTCGCCGACGGGCCGAGGTTACGGCGGCCGGACGGGCCCCTATCTGTGTATACCGATGATGCACTTGAATGCATACTAAACATACCATAGGATGATATCGTCTGATTTAGTATGACTTACGGTCTTTAATTGGACCTCTACGCATCCATAGATTCGGGATACCAAGTGCAGAGCAGACCTCGGACCAACGAGGAACTTCGACGGAGACAGTGCGGCCCACCGGGTGGGGAAGCGCGCACCGTCCTATCGCTCTGCCACTCACCCGCCCAAAAGGCTGACTTGAGGCTGGTTATCCACGATTACTCCGGCCACCCCGGCCAAGTGCACCTGAGTCGGGAGCTAGCCCGCCGAGGGCATCATGTCGAGCACCAATATTGCGCGTCGTACACAACCGGCCGCGGCGCGACAACGCGACGCGAGGGCGATCCCGAATCCTTCGGTGTGCGTGCTATCGAGCTGGGGAGCGAGTTTGCCCGCTACTCGCCGATCGCTCGACTGCGCCAGGAACTCCAGTACGCCCGGATGTCGGCCCGTGCCATCCTGGCCGCCCGACCCGATGTTGCGGTGCTATCCAACATCCCCTTGCTCTCGCTGTTCATACTCACTTTGTTGCTCCGGCTGCGACGGGTGCCCTACGTCTTCTGGCACCAAGACATCTACAGCGAAGCGATCAGGGTCATCGCCCGTGATCGGTTCGGCCAGCTGGGATGTCTTGTCGGATGGGTCGCGGGGCGTGCTGAGCGTCACGTCGCTCGCGGTGCAGCGGCGATCGTCGCCATCAGCGACACGTTCATTGAGCAACTCGACGCCTGGGGGGTCCAGGCAAGCAAAGTACACGTGGTGCCGAACTGGGGCGCGATCGACGAGATGCCCTTGCGGCCGCGAGACAACGCCTGGGCCAAGGCTCACGGCCTGGTGGGCGTGCCCGTTGTGATGTACGCAGGAACGCTTGGGTTGAAGCACGACCCATCCGTGCTGTCTACGCTCGCCCGGACGGCGCCGTCGGGTAGCCACACCGTGGTCGTGTCCGAGGGGCGGGGCCGCGAGTGGCTGGAATCGGAAGCCGGTGTGGTACCAGGGCTGACTCTACTTGACTACCAGCCATACGAACAGCTGCCGGACATGCTCGCGAGCGCAGATGTGCTGCTCGTCGTACTGGAAAGCAACGCCAGCCGCTACTCAGTGCCCTCGAAGGTTCTGAACTACTTATGCGCCGGCCGTCCCGTGCTGGCGCTGCTACCACCGGACAACGCCGTCGCCCGCATGGTCGAAGCGGCGGAAGCAGGGCTCGTGGTGGCCCCCGGAGACGCTGACGCGGCAGCTGCCGCACTGCGCAGTTTGCTGGCTTCTCCCGCCACGCGAGCCGCGATGGGGACCGCGGCTCGCCGCTACGCCGAACGCACATTCGACGTAACACGCGTCGGTGAGCGCTTTGACTCGTTGCTATCCGACATCAACAACGCCCAACAGTGAAAGGACACAGAAAGATGGAGATTGCGCACTTGCCCGGGCCGACCGGGGTAACGGGGCAGAAACTGGCCCTAATCGCAGGGGGTGGCGGCTTCATCGGCGGACATCTCGCGCGGACCCTCAGTGAGCGCGGCGTTCAGGTCCGAAGTGTGGACATCAAACCCTTCGACGACTGGTATCAGATTCCCGAGGGTGTCGAAGCCCATCAGCTCGACCTGTCCGAGCTCGAGAACTGCCGTGAGGCCATGCGCGGAATCGACACCGTCTACAACTTGGCGGCTGACATGGGCGGGATGGGCTTCATCGAAACCCACAAGGCCGAGTGCATGCTCTCGGTCCTCATCAACACGCATATGTTGATGGCGGCGCGAGACGAAAACGTTGGTCGATTCTTCTACTCCAGCTCGGCTTGTGTCTACGCAGCCGACAAGCAGGTCGACGCCGACGTGGCGGCGCTCAAGGAGTCCGATGCGTACCCTGCTATGCCGGAAGACGGTTATGGCTGGGAAAAGTTGTTCAGCGAGCGCATGTGCCGGCACTTCCGCGAGGACTTCGGCGTGGAAACGCGGGTTGCCCGTTACCACAACGTCTACGGCGTCGAAGGTACTTACGACGGTGGACGCGAGAAGGCCCCTGCCGCGCTGTGCCGCAAGATTGCGCTGGCTGCCATCACCGGCCGGCACGAGATCGAGGTCTGGGGGGACGGCGAGCAGACCCGCAGCTTCATGTACGTCGATGACTGCATCGAAGGGACACTGAGGGTGACGGCGGGAGACAGCGCCCTACCGGTCAATGTCGGTAGCTGCGAGCTGGTGAGCATCAACCAGATGGTCGACATCATCGAAAAGATCGCTGGGATTACCGTCGAGCGCCACTACAACTTGGACGCCCCCAAGGGTGTGCGTGGACGCAACAGCGACAACACGCTGATCAGGGAGATCTACGACTGGGAGCCATCGATTTCTCTCGCGGATGGCCTTGAGAAGACTTATCACTGGATCTTCGACCAGCTCTCAGGCAGCGAGCGCACTAGCGATCGCACCGCACGGCGCGCCGCTGTGTGAACGGTATTAACTCACCCTCAGCTGGCGTGACCAATGACAAGAACTGCACGTGAATGTACGTAATGCGCTTGTGATTATCGTGGCAGCCCTCCCTGCCAGCGAGCTCAAGAACTCGCTACTCCGACGCTTGGGGTGGGTCATTGGCGCTGGGGTGCACATCGGCCCATGCTTGGTCTGGAACTAGGTGACCGCTTCACGACAGCTTGGCGAAGCGGCGGCGAGTACTTCCGAAGAGCCGTCGACCACGCTGCATTGAATCGACAAAGTTGACCGATGATGAATGAATGCGCTAACAACTTGCGCGTCTCCGCTAATACCTCATGATGAAGCAATTGTATTAACTCGTGTGGGGTGTGGATCGTCAACCCGTACGTTCTGCAACCACCTCAAGCCACATTGAGGATGGGAACGCGCCACCTTCATCCCCTACAGCAAGCCCGCGCTCTGTCCTCATCGGCGAACCATACGTTGGTAGGATTTCTTTCGCTTGCTCGAGGGCCGCACCGTGCACCATCGCGCATCCCAACCTAATTTCAAACCGCCGGTTATCAATTAGAAAAGCATGTAGCAGCACGCTTTCTGTCCAGAAGAACAAGTCACTGGAGAGCAAGTAAGGCCTGTAATCGTAAGGCATCGTCACGTCATGAAAGTGGACGAATACGCTTTTTGCCAACCGCGGCAATACCTCCAGGATAAGGTAGTTGACGTCACTGCCCGGAGACACGGTATGCGTCGAATCGATGAACAGCACATCCCCCGGCCCGAGATCGCTAAATTCGGCCAGATCTAACTGCTGGACGGGAACATCGCGCAGTTTAATCGACCCAGTAGCGGACAACTGCTTAAGGTATTCGGTTGGGAAGGGATCAACGCACGTAATGTCTATGTTATTGCCCGCGTCCTGCGCTGCCTGCAACGCGACCCATGTCGAAACACCGGCACCCACTTGGATTATCCGACTTGGTGCTTGCTTCCGGACGAAACAGTACAACAAATCTGCCTCGATCGGTCCGTAGCCCACGGCACCGTTGGCTTCGCCGGCTCGTCGCTGTAATTCGAGGCTCGGCAGCATCGACGCCAGCTCGGGTGGGCAAATCTCGCGAAGCCATCGCAGTTGCTGATCGATATCCGCGCCGGCCACACCCACAAGCGAATACGGTCGCTGCCAGCTGCGGTTTTGCTGTAGAGCGCGAATGTTAGGGATCTCACTATAGAAGTGTCGAGGCAACACATCGACGCCGACGCGCTGTCCCATTTCAAAGACCCCCCGCATCCGGGCCTTTCCCCAGTCTTTCGCTTTACGGATCCGGTCTTGCTGTATTGGCACCATACGTGAAAAAACCTACCTCGTCGGCCGCAAATTGGTTGCGGTACCAGCCATCTTATCTTAGCGGCCTGCAATGGAGAAGGACGCGTTCGCTTTCGATTCGCATCTCAACCGAATTCGGCGCCGACGCACATCGGTGTGTCGAGTCCCCGATACTGAGTCCACCCGGTTTTAGAGTCGGGTTGTTTGGTTCCAGATTCAGTTGATTAGTGGCATCACCGATCAGCGAATCCAGGCTCGGCGACACCGTGGATAGAACGGTGCACCCACAGCACCCCGGCCAGCGCAATCACGGAGGTACAAAACGCCAGCCAGACGGCGATTGCGAGTGCGCTGTGGAAGACCAAACCTGCAGCGAAGGACGTCGCCACCTGCAGACCATTGAGCAGAATGCTGAAGTAGAAGACCGTCCTGCTCGCACCTTGAGCTTGGAAAAAGGTGAAGAAACCTAACGCCCAGCACATCGCCGCGCACGCAACACCGATATAGGGAATCACCGAAAGCGTCTCTTGCCAACTGGCACCGAGCACCGCCGCCCCCACCCTCGCCGGCACAGCCATCAGGCAGCCGGCCGCAACCAGCGTTAGCGCAGAAGTCGCCGACGATGTCCTACTCAGCAGGCGCCACTGGTCGCCGAGAGAGTTGCCGGTGCGCGCCGCATGCGGTATGAACACCACCGGCATCGCCGATAACAACATCGCAATGGGGCCGAACAGCGTAAGCGCTCCTCGGATTCCCGCCGCGGCAATGCTGCCGGCAGTTATCATCACTGCAAGTGTCATGAAGACGTAATTGATTTGACCGATGGAAGAAAAGCTTCCGAAGCGGACCCTCGTCGGCCAGTCGGTCCGCCACCAATCGAGGATCCCGGAGTGGCGTGGCGCAACTCCCAACTTGAATGCCAATATGGCGGCCGAAACGAGTCCGCTCAACCCCCACAGATAAATCGAAAATTCAGCCCGTTCGCGAACACCGAAGAGGTTCGCGACAAAAATGCTGAGCATCGGCGCGACCCACAGCGCGTCGGCCGCTACAGCTAAGCTTGGCCTACCCAGCCCTATCGCCGTCAGACGCAAGACATCCTGCGCCAGGATGGCGGGTAAAACGATGGCGAAGGCAAGCCCTATCCACGGGCGATGAAAGACTGCGCCCGTGGCAAGAATCAGAACTCCGCCGAGAACACCGTTGTACAGCGACCACGCGACGGCATAGTCTGACTCTGCAACTATTTGTCGTTTATTCAGGTTGCTTGTCAGCAGCAGCGGTGTTCCCAGCGCCCCCCTGTTGAATGCCATGAAGCCAGCCACCATAGTGATCGGCAGCCCAATGATGCCAAATTGTCCTGCCGACAACACCTGCGCCAATACGAAAGTCATCAGCGCATTGCTGGCACTCGATAGCACTTGGTCGACCGTTGTCAAAATCGCGACAAAGCCAGCACCCCTTGCAGGGGTACCGGTCGAAGAACAGGTCGGGAGGCTCAATTCGCTTCAGACCTCATCACGCGCGAATAGGTTTGGGATTCCCCGCATCGTTCGTGCCGGTTGAACGTCGAGCCCCGCGGCGTGTCCTCCACGTTGGTCATCACTTCCCCTTCCCTATGGAAGCCGAGTCAACAATCCAGTGTCGGCAGCGCGGTGGCGTTCAGCTTGATGCCGTTCTTCGCCGGGGCGCGGATGACCTCGCCCGCGAACAGCGCGGAAGACAATCAGGTGCCGCGCTACCGCCTGCCAGGCCTCGGCGTCGGGCGTCACGGTCTCGGGGCTGATTGCGGGGATGACGGCGGTCTCTACCGCGGTCGCCGAATCACTTCGCATGCTAAGTTCTCCAGGTAAGCTAAATCCGTAGAATACATACCGAATGGCTTGATGCATAGCTTATACAGACTGTAAGTCTTTAAACAACTCGTAAAGCATGCGCAATCTATGGGAGCTGGTCCGGTCAAAGCCGCGTACCACTGCGGGGCATCGACTGAACAAGCCCCCGGACGGGCACGTCGAAATATGAGGGCTGTGCAGGGCGCGCCGTGCCCTCCGTCTACCGGCTACGACGCCTGACGGCTGGCTCAAGCCGGTTATGTACGATTATTCCGCCGATCCCCGGCCAGGTGGGCCTCAGCCGAGACTGGCTCGCCAAGGTCATCACGTCGAGCACCAAAGCTGCGCTCCTTCGGGCGACAGCTGCGCGTTAGGTTAGCCGCCTCCGCCAATGCATCTCTGTTCGCGTAGAACGGCATGGACATTGACCCCGTGGACAGCAGCTCTTCCATCGCGCGGCTCGGGATCGGCCGGGAGAATAAGAACCCCTGCGCCCGGTGGCATCCATGCTGCATCAAAGTCTTTGCTGCGGAAGCGGTTTCGACGCCCTCTGCAATCAGTTGAAGGTTGAATGCTTCAGCCAGCCCGATGATCGCGCGGATAATCGCCAGATCGTTGGCATTGGAGCCGAGGTCACGTACAAATCCGGCGTCGATCTTGAGCGCATCGACGGGGAGGGACTTCAAGTGCGACAGGACGGCGTAACCGGTACCGAAGTCGTCGATGGCGATCTGGACCCCGACCTCTTTCAACTCCGCCAAGGTTCGCCGAGTGCTCTCGATGTCGTGAACTACTGCGCGCTCGGTGATCTCGAGGCACAGTGATCCAGCATCAATGCCGAATTCCTCGATGGTCTCTGCGACAGATTGGACGAAACCTCGGCCGGCCAGCTGAAGAGGCGAGACATTGATGCGCAACATAGCATTTGATCCCACGCCGCGCGATCGCCATCGACTGAGATCGGCACAGGCGCTGCGCATAACCCATCGACCCAGTTCTACCGCCAGGTTGCTCGATTCCACGACACCGATGAATGCACCCGCCAGCAGCAATCCTCGCTCAGGGTGTTGCCAACGGACCAGCGCCTCAGCAGCCACAATTGCGCCGCTCCACAAGTCGACTTCGGGCAGATAGTGCAGCAGAAGTGCTTCACCGTCGATGTCATCCCGTAGCCGCAGTTCGATATCTTTGCGCAGCTCATGCTTGAGCGACATCTGGCCGGTGGTCGCCGCGACCTGGTCGCCGCCGGCGTGTTTGGCGGCCAGCACGGCTTCGTCGGCACGGTTGAGCAAATGGGCAGCGTCACCACGTCCGGGTATACCCGCCGCCACCCCAATGCTGACCGCGGGGACGATCGAATCGTCGCCAATCGCGATGGGAGGACACAGCTTGGTCCTGAGCTGCTGAGCAAATGCTTCTGCAGTTTTGAGCGACATGGCCCGGTCGGGAACGACGACGAACTCGTCTCCACCGATTCGGGCGGTCATGCTCTTTCCCGCCGCCATCCTCAGCCGCTCGGCAAAGACCTGGATGAACCAGTCGCCGGCGGCATGACCCCAGCAGTCGTTGATCGACTTCAGCCGGTCGAGGTCGAGATACAAGACCGAGACGGGTCCGGGTCGTCCTGGTTGCAGTCTTCCGGAGAGGTACGCAATAAGAGCGCGGCGGTTATGCAGAGTGGTCAAATCGTCATGGTCGGCCAGGTATTGGAGCCGCTCTTCGGCGGCAATGCGAGCTTGGAACTGCGCAAACAGTGAGGCTACGGCCTCAAGGGCGTTGATCGCTTCCGCTCTCCACTTCTTACGACCGAATTTGACGAGACCGATCGCTCCGGTGGTCAGTTCTCCCGAGACCAGTGGCAGCACGACCAATGAGGATGGTGCGGAATGGCGGTTTTCGGTGATCCACTCCTGGTAGGCGCCCTCCATGTGCTTGGGCGCGATCACTAGTGGCTTTTTGCGCTGTTCACACACCGCCAGTACCGGGTCGGCATCAGCGAAGTGCATAACTGCGAGCGGGTCAGGGTCTGCAACATGGGATCGCGGTGGCCACTCGGCGGCTAACACCGAGGCCCGGCGGCCCTGGTCGTTGTAGCACAGGAAGCTGGCGTCCGCACTGAAGTGCTCGACGAGCTGAGCCAGCACCTGCTCGCTCGCTTGGGCGGCACTGCATGCCGTCGCGTCCATCAATCTTTCCGCGACAGCGGCGACCAAATTGCGCGGCACGGTACCCTCCCGCGGGCATGAAGCACAGCTCTGATCGCCCTAAATTCGGCGTCTGTCAGGTGAGAGATTCGGTATCAGGCAGGGTAGATATCGGTTGAGATGGAATGATTATACCGATATTCCGGACTTCCGGTATGTTTTGCCGGAAGTGGGCCGGCCCGTCAAGAAGCTAGTTAGGCGTCGGCCGAAGTTGAAGCGGGCACTCGCGCGGGGCATCGCTCGGGACAGGTGAAGTGTGGACAAGACGTCGTGCGCACGACTCAGATCACCGCCACTGCCGACCGTCCTGCGCACCAGCGTGGGCGTTAGATGACTGCCTTCTCCAGTGCCTCGCTGTTGGCGAGGAACGGCATCGGCATCCAGCGCGAGGACAACAAGGCCTCCATCGCGTCGCCCGCGATGGGTCGTGAGAGCAAGGACCCCTGCGCGCGGCGGCAGCCATGCTCCATCAACGCCAGGGCGGCGGTCGGGGTTTCGACACCCTCGGCGACCAACTGCAGGTTGAACGCGTCGGCTAGTCCGATGATCGCCCGGATAATCGCCAGATCGTTGGCGCTGTCGCCCAGATTGCGGACGAAGCGTGGGTCGATCTTGAGCGTGTCGACCGGAAGTGTCTTCAAATGCGACAAGACGGCGTAACCGGTACCGAAGTCGTCGATGGAGGTTTGCGCGCCAACGTCTTTGAGCTCCGCCAGCGTGCGCGCGGTGTTGTCGATGTCGTGGACCACTGCGCGTTCGGTGATCTCGACGCACAACGAACCGTCGTCCATGCCGAATTCCGCGATGGTTTCGCCGACCATCCGGACGAAACCGGGCGTGCTCAGTTGCAGAGGAGACACGTTGACCCGCAACGACGCGTCTCGTCCCACGCCGCGCAAACGCCAGCCGCTGAACTCCGCGCACGCGGTGCGAAGCACCCACCGATCCAAATCGCTCACGAGATTCATCGACTCGGCCACCCCGATGAACGAATCCGGTAGCAGCACACCCCGATCCGGGTGCCGCCAACGCACCAGCGCCTCGGCGGCCACGATGGCGCCCGTCCACAGGTCGACCTCGGGCAGGTAATCGAGCAGCAGCGCGTCGCTGTCGATGTCACCCTTCAGATGCCCTTCGACGTCGCTGCGGAAACGCTGTTTCAACGAGTTGTCGCTCGCCACCGTGACGTGGTTGCCGCCCGCGCGTTTGGCTGCCAGGACAGCTTCGTCGGCGCGGCGGAGCAGGTCGGTGCCCTGGTCGCGACCCGGCGTGCCGGCCGCGACGCCGATGCTCACGGTCCGGTTGATGGTCTGGCCCTCAATGGTCAGGCGATCGTGCACTGTCTTGCGGATCCGGGTGGCGAAGATCTCCGCGGCATGCGTGGTCATCGGCTGATCCGGAATGACGACGAACTCGTCGCCACCGATTCGGGCGACCATGCTCTGGCTTCCGGCGCAGGCACTGAGGCGATCGGCGAAAGTCTGGATGTACCAGTCGCCGGCGGCATGGCCGAGCGAGTCGTTGATCGCTTTGAGACGGTCGAGGTCGATGTACAGGACGGCGACCGGGCCGGGCTGCCGGACGGCGAGCCGATCGGACAGGTGGGCGAGCAGCACTCGACGGTTGCTCAAACCGGTCAGGTCGTCATGCTCGGCGAGATGCCGAAGCCGGTCTTCGGCCGAGATGCGGGCCCGGAACTGAGCGAACAGCGAGGCGATCGTTGTGAGGGTATGGATCGCCTCGGGCTTCCACTTTCGGCCGCGGCACTTGACGAACCCAAGCACGCCGCAGGTCTTCGTGCCGGAGATCAGTGGGGCAGCGGCCACCATCGGGGCTCCAGTGCGGCGGGCCCTGACGAGCGGGCATCGAGATACGCCGTCGTAACTGCGGTGAACCTTCACCAGTTCTTTGCCGTTGTCGCAGAGTGCCAGGGCGGGGTGGTCACTGTTGAACGGGATGACGGCGAACGGATCCGGATCGGCTACATCGGTGCGCGGCGGCCATTCCGCGGCCAGCACCGAGGCGCGGATATCGTGGTCGCTGTAGCGCAGAAAGCTGTAGTGCAGATCGAAGTGCTCGACGAGCTGGGCCAGGGCCTGCTCGCTGGCCTGAGTAGCGGTCGCCGCGGTCGCTTCCAACAGTTGATTCGCGATGGAGGAAATGAGCACCAGATTGCCCGGCACGGTGTCCCCCAATCTGGACGCTATGTACGTAATTCCGGACGATCCACGCGGAATGCTATTGGAGCACTGGCTAATTGTGCAATCGGTGCGGCAAAATGCTTCAGAGATTGAATATTACATACTGCGGGCTACAGAGGAACTCACCGATGTAACGCCCGGATTTCAGCTGATCCTCGCGGGTATCGGCCGGTGCGAGACCATGAGGAGTGACCATCGCAGCGTGCAAGGCATTGGTACTTGACTCGGAGGACGCCGCCGACAAGGCCACGTTGGACCGGTTGCGCGCCGATCCGGTCATCGAGTTCGTCGACCACCGCGACACCCAACTCGCCGAGTTGCGCGGGCTGTTGCCAGCACCGGACGCCGAACTTGCCGCCGACCCCTGCCGGTGGGTGTATTTCCCCTGGCGGCGGACGGTTGTGGCGGTGCTCGGCCCGCGGGGCTTTCGGGCGGTGCGGCTGGATCGCAACCGGAATGTCATCACCGCGGACGAGCAGTCGAGACTGGGTGAACTCCGTATCGGTGTTGCCGGGTTGAGCGCTGGACATGTCATCGCGCACACACTCGCGGCGCAGGGACTATGCGGTTTGCTTCGGCTGGCGGATTTCGATCACCTCGAACTTTCCAACCTGAATCGTGTGCCGGCGACCGTGTTCGACATCGGGCTGAACAAAGCTGAGGTGACCGCCCGCAGAATCGCCGAGCTCGATCCGTATCTGCCCGTTGAGATTATGGACACGGGTTTGACGATGGATACCGTCGAGGAATTTCTCGACGGACTGAATATCGTTGTCGAAGAATGTGATTCGCTCGACATGAAGGCGCTCGTGCGAGAGCGGGCGCGGGCGCGGGGCATTCCGGTGTTGATGGCGACCAGCGATCGCGGCCTGGTCGACGTGGAACGGTTCGACCTCGAGCCGCAGCGGCCGATTCTGCACGGCCTGCTGGGCGAGGTGGATCCCGCCTCGCTGGCGCGGATGACGAGCGGGCAAAAGGTGCCGTATCTGGTGCGCCTGCTCGAGGCCGAGCATTTGTCCGGCCGCCTCCTGGCGTCTGTGGTGGAGATCGACCGCACTCTGTCGACCTGGCCGCAGGTGTCCGGCGACGTCGTGCTGGGAGCAACCGTGATCGCTGAAGCGGTACGCAGAATCGGACTGGGCGAACACCTGCCGTCGGGCCGGGCCCGCATAGACATCGGCGGCGTGCTCGACCGGCTCGACGAGCCGGCGCTGCCGGAGGACCACGCACCACCGCCGGCCGAGTATTCAGATCCGGTGTGGCCGGGCGTCGTCGGCATCGTTGCCGCCGCGGCGATCCGGGCGCCGTCCGCCTCCAACGCGCAACCCTGGCAGATCGAAGCCGGCGCCGACGCCATCGCCATCCGGCTTGCCCCGGAACACACTTCGACGCTTGACGTCGGATACCGGGCCAGCGCCGTGGCGCTCGGGGCGGCGGTGTTCAACGCCAAGGTCGCGGCGGCGGCTCACCAGGTGCTCGGGCCGGTGAGCTTCGCCGAAGACACCAACGGAGTGCCGCTACAGGCGACGCTGCAATTTCGCGACGGCACCGATCCGAACCTCGCCGGACTGTATGAGGTCATGCTGACGCGGGAAGCCAACCGCCGCTTGGGAACACCCCATCCGCTACCCGCTGACACCGTCCAACTGCTGCATTCTGGGGCGGAACTGGAGGGCGCGCGGCTGCAGCTAATAACTGAATCAGACGAAATCAGCAGAGCAGCAATAATTTTCGCCGCTTCCGATCGTGCCCGTTATCTGACGCCGAAACTGCACGCCGAGATGATCGCGGAACTGCGCTGGCCCGGCGATCCGCTTCCCGACACCGGGATCGATATCCGCAGCCTGGAATTCGAACCCGGAGAGCTCGCCGTGGTGGACATCTTACGGCGTCCGGAAGTCATGGCCAATCTTGCTCGGTGGAACGCGGGTTCGGCGGTGGGGGAGGGCACTCG